>Ga0256832_1002234_pt1 | contig 13251 bp, 15 predicted proteins | sample 134614metaG_FD_190534 | JGI IMG/M metagenome (GOLD analysis project Ga0256832, IMG submission 190534) | Hydrothermal vent microbial communities from Lau Basin, Pacific Ocean - 134-614 | ecosystem: Environmental > Aquatic > Marine > Hydrothermal vents | place: Pacific Ocean: Lau Basin | collected... | reverse complement strand
TCATGGCCACGGGGAAGGAGACCAGCAGCAGCACATAGGCGGCCATGGCGGGGTTGAACGGGTTGTAGCCCAGACCGCCGTACAGGTGTTTGACCATGACGATGGCGAACAATACCCCCAGCACCGTCATCCACCAGGGGGTCAGGGGGGGCAGGGCGATGGCCAGAAGCACGGCAGTCACCGTGGCGCTCAGATCCGTGAGCGCGGGGCGTACAGGGCGCTTGCGCAGATGCAGCACGCCGGCTTCGGCGGCCAGGGCGGTGGTGACGGCAATGCCGATGTTGATGAGCACGCCCCAGCCAAAATAGTACACCAGGGCAATGATACCGGGCACCAGGGCCAGCAGCACTTCGCCCATGACGCGGGTAACGTTGTTGGGCAGACTGCCATAGGGGGAGGTGTGAACCGGCAACTTCATGAGGATTCCTCGGTGCTCTTTTCGGCCTCGGCCTGACGGGCTTTCTTTTCCGCCACCCGTTTCACGGCGGCCTCTACGGCGGCTTTCTTGGGATCGGCGCCGCCAGCCGCGGTTTTCTTTTGCAGGGCTTCCTTCTTCTGCCGCAGGCGCGCCTTGCGTTCACGCTCCAGGCGCTCCAGGCGTTCCACCCGGGCCTCGTGGCGGCGGCGGGCATCCTCTGCCTGACGCTTCTCTTTTTCCAGGGCCCAGGTTTCGGTCTTGGCAAAGCGGTAATACTGGACCAGGGGAATGTGGGACGGACAGACCCAGGAACAGCAGCCGCATTCGATGCAGTCGAACAGGTTGTATTCCTGGGTTTTTTCAAAATCCCTGGCGCGTGCGTACCAGTAGAGCTGCTGGGGCAGGAGCTGGGCGGGGCAGGCATCCATGCATTTGCCGCAGCGGATACAGGGGCGGGCCTTGTCCGGAGGTGGGGCTTCCTCACGGCTGGCCGCCAGCAGGCAGTTGCTGCCCTTGGTCACCGGCAATGCATCGTCACCCAGGGTGAAGCCCATCATGGGACCGCCCAGAATCAGTTTGTAGGCCTTGTCCGTATATCCTCCGGCTTGTTCGATCACATGGGACATAGCCACCCCAAAGGGTACTTCAAGATTGCCCGGCGTACTGATGCCTTCCCCCGTGACGGTCACCAGGCGGCTGAGCAGGGGGCGCCCGGCCATGACCGCGTCTGTGACCGCTGCGGCGGTGGCCACGTTCACGCAGATCACCCCGATCTCCGAGGGAATGCCGTTGGAGGGTACTTCCTTTCCGGTGAGTACCTTGATGAGCTGTTTTTCCCCGCCCATGGGGTAGCGGGTGGGCACCTGCACCACCTGAACGTCCTTGAGACCGGATTCGGCCACGGCTTTGCGCATGGCGGCAATGGCCTCGGGTTTGTTGTCCTCGATGCCGATGAGGCATTCCTCGGCGTCCACCACGTAGAGGAGCACTTTGATGCCTTCCACAACGCGGTCCGCCTGCTCGCGCATGAGCAGATCGTCACAGGTGATATAGGGTTCGCATTCGGCGCCATTGACCACCAGGGTTTGAATAGGCCGATCCGGGCCGTGGTTTACCTTCACACTGGTGGGGAAGGCGGCGCCACCCAGGCCGACGATGCCCGCCCAGCGGATGCGTTCCCGCAGCAGGGAGGGGTCCATATCGTCGAAATACGGCAGGGGTTCGGGGAGTTCGTCCCAGGTATCCTTTCCATCCACCTGCAGCACGATGCAGGGGGCGCTGAGTCCGGAGGGATGGGGTACCGGATGCTCTTCAATGGCTGTCACAGTGCCTGACGTGGGCGCGTGTATGGGGGCGCCAATGTACTCGGTGACCCGGGCGATGGTTTGTCCTTTCAGAACCTGATCGCCGACCTTGACAGTCGGTTCGGCCATGGCGCCGATATGCTGTTGCAGGGGCAGCACCAGGGTCTCGGGCAAGGGCACCTTGCCCAGGTATTTGCCTGCTGACATGGATTTGCAGTCTGGGCGGTGAATGCCGCCGTGGAAGTCCCAGCTGCCAGGATTCTTGGTGATCATGAGCCGGACTCCTGGACAGGAGCCTGTTCATCACTGCCCGGGAAGGGCCATTTCCAGCTGCTCAAGGTGGTCTTGACGGGGACCATCTCGATGCATTCCACGGGACAGGGTGGCAGGCACAGTTCACAGCCTGTGCACTGATCGGCGATAACCGTGTGCATCTGCTTGGCGGCGCCCACGATGGCATCTACCGGGCAGGCCTGGATGCACAGAGTGCAGCCTATGCATTCGTCCTCCCGGATGTGGGCGATCATCTTGCCCTTGCTGGCGGCTTCCTCGTTTTCCAGAGGTACAGGTTCCTTGCCCAGCAGATCTGCCAGGGCCAGCATGCCGGCTTCCCCGCCGGGAGGGCAGCGGTTGATTTCCGCCTCGCCAGCAGCAATGGCTTCGGCATAGGGGCGGCAGCCGGCAAAACCGCACTGGCCGCACTGGGTCTGAGGCAGAATGGCGTCGATCTGGTCCACCAGGGGATCGCCATCCACTTTGAAACGGATGGCGGAGTAGCCCAGCAGGAGGCCGAAAGCGGTTGACAGGGCGGCAATGGCAAAGATGGCAGTGATCATCCGGACACCAGCCCGGAGAAGCCCATGAAAGCCATGGACATGAGTCCCGCGGTGATGAGGGCGATACCATTGCCTTTAAAGGGTTCAGGCACGTCGGCGGCATTTACCCGCTCACGGATGGCGGCGAACAGCACCAGCACCAGGGAAAAGCCCACGGCGGCGCCGAAACCGTACAGGGCGGATTCGACGAAGTTGTGCTGCTCCTGGGTGTTGAGCAGGGCCACGCCCAGCACCGCGCAATTGGTGGTGATCAGGGGCAGGAAGATGCCCAGCACCTGATAAAGCACCGGACTGGTTTTGTGCATCACCATTTCGGTGAACTGCACCACCACGGCGATAACCAGGATGAAGGCGATGGTGCGCATGTATTCCAGGCCCAGGGGTTCCAGCATCCAGCTGTTCACCAGGTAACTGGCCACCGAGGACAGGGTGAGCACGAAAGTGGTGGCCAGCCCCATGCCCATGGCGGTTTCCAGCTTGCGCGAAACGCCCATGAAGGGGCATAGCCCCAGGAACTTCACCAGGACGAAGTTGTTCACCAGTACGGTGCTGACGAGTATGAGCGCGTATTCCGACATGCCGTTCAGTGCCTGTTATTCAATGCAAGGAAGAATAAGTTACCGTACCAGGGCAGGCAACCCACTCATAATAAGGTATTCGACGCTTCAATGCGTTGACAATGCTCAGGAAAAGCGCATTCTGCTTCCTGCCTGTCGTTGAGCCCGGTCACTTGAAGCACTTTTCGTAGAAATAATTGGTGGCTTCCACGAAGCCATGCACACTGCCGCAGTCGAAGCGCCTTCCCTGGAACCGGTAGGCGATGACCCGGTTGGTCTGGGTCTGGCGTTTCAGGGCATCCGTAATCTGGACTTCCCCCCCAGTGCCTGCAGGCTGGTTGCGCAGGAGCTCGAAGATGTCCGGCGTGAGCAGATAGCGGCCAATGATGGCCAGGTTGCTGGGGGCTGTGCCCGCAGGGGGTTTTTCCACCATTTCCTTGACGTGGAAGATGCCTGGCTCCACTTCTACGCCGGCGATGACACCGTATTTGTGGGTTTCCGCTTCCGGCACTTCCTCGATGGCAATGACGCTGCACTGATATTTGTTGTAGATGTTCACCATCTGTGACAGTACGTTGTGTTCTTCCTTCTCCCCAATACACAGGTCGTCAGCCAGAACCACGCCAAAAGGCTGGTCCCCGATCAGCGGTTCCCCGGAAAGAATGGCGTCGCCCAGGCCTTTCATCTGTTTCTGCCGGGTATAGGAAAAGGTGCATTCTTCCATCAGGCGGTTGGTTTCTTCCAGGAGCGCTTCCTTGTCGGAACCGCGCACGGCGTCTTCGATGATGCGGTTGTTGTCGAAGAGATCTTCGATGGCATGCTTACCCCGGCCGGTGACGATAGCGATGTCCGTCATGCCGGCGCTGCTGGCTTCCTCCACCCCGTACTGGATCAGGGGCTTGTTCACGATGGGCAGCATTTCCTTGGGAATGGATTTGGTGGCCGGGAGAAAGCGGGTGCCATAACCGGCGGCGGGAAACAGGCATTTCTTGATCATTGTCGCAGCATCCATGTGGGTTGTTCTTGTTCGTCGATGAGATTGTACGTCAGCAGCCATGCCCGGGCATCCTCCGCATCTTCATAGAACCAGGCGGAAGCGCTGCCCAGGCGGAAGCTGTAACCCCATTTGTCCATGTCGGCAAACATGCGATCACGTCCGAAACCCGGCAGGTGGTCCGCGAGGAGGATCTGCAGGTAGCAGACGCCGTTTTCTTCATCGTAGCCGCCACCGGCATCCGTGTGCAGGCTGGCGCGCCTCTGGCCGTCCATACAGATGTAGTGACAGGTCTCATGGAAAGCGGAATGTATCGGTGTGTCGCCTCTCACCAGCAGGCGGTTGCCGATGAGGCCGGCTTCGGGATCTCCGAAGTGGGAGCCGGGAATGGGCTGCTGATCCTGCACCCATTCCAGCTTGAGGCCGTAGCGTCCCACCAGCCCCTGCAGATGTACGCCCGGTTTGTCCCGGCACAGGAGTACAGCCATGGATCAGCACTGCTCCCAGGGCAGTCCGCGAAAACGCCAGCCGTTGAGGGTGCTGCGCTGGTGTTTGTCGTTGAGCTCGCCCTCGAAGCCCTCATCCACATTGTAGACATCCGTGAGTCCGGCCTGGAGCAGAAGCTTGCCCGCTTCCAAGGAGCGTTTGCCGCTACGGCAGATCAGTATCACGGGGGCGCTGGCATGGCTGCCGTCATGGGATACCCCGCCAAGGAGCAGCTTGCGGATATCCGTGACGAACTCCGGGTTGATGTCCCACTCCGGTTCATCGATCCAGGGAATGTGTACGGCGCCCACGGGATGTCCGACGAACAGGAATTCCATGCTGGAACGGACGTCAACCAGAACCGCCCGGGGATTCTCCTGCAGCAGTTCGAAGGTCTCTTGAGGGGTCAGGCCGATGGGGGCTGTGTTATCCATGCAGGTTTCCGGTTAGTATTGGGCCAGTTCTGATTATAGATTGGTTTTTCATGCGAACCCGCCTGTTGCGTTATTTTATCCGTTTTTTGTCTCTGACGCCCTTGCCGGTGTTACGGGCTGCGGGACATGGCGTCGGGTGGCTGGCCTGCAGAATCCCCAATCGTGAGCGGGAAAATGCCCGGATCAATATCAGCCTGTGTTTTCCTGAGCTGAGCGACCGGGAAAAAGACAGTCTGCTGCGGGACACCCTCAAAGAAAATGCCATCACCCTGCTGGAAATGCCTGCTGTCTGGTATGGCCGTACGGATGCCTGGCTCAAGCGCCTGGACATGGGAAGGGTGCCGGAGGAGATCCGGGAACTCATGTCCCGGGGAAAAGGCGTGGTGGTGGCCATGCCGCATCTGGGCAACTTCGAGATCAGCGCCCATTTCTTTGGCAGCATCGGCAAGGCCACGGGCCTGTACCGGCCGCCGCGCAAGGAAGGACTGGAGTCGGTGATGCTGGAAGGACGCAACCGGCCTGGACAGAACCGCATGGTGCCCACGGACCGCCATGGCATCAAGGCGCTTTACGAAGCTCTGGGAAATGGCGAGCTCATTGTCATCCTTCCCGATCAGCAGCCCAAGACGGCCAAAGGCGGTGGGGGGGTGTTCGCGCCCTTCTTTGGCGTGCCGGCCCTGACCATGACTCTGGTGAACCGTTTTGCACGCAAGACTGGCGCGCCGGTGTATTTCATCTCCTTCGTGCGTACCGGCCGCAAACCAGAATACAAGGTCATCGGCCACCTGGCCGGAAACGCGATTGCTGACCAGGACGCGGTGGTGGCGGCGACGGAACTCAATGCCGGGGTCGAGAAACTGGCGCGCCAGTACCCGGCCCAGTACCAGTGGCCCTACCGGCGCTTTCAGGCCCAGCCAGACGGTTCCAATCCTTACAAGCAGGCGCAGAAACCGGGATGAGGCAAGGCAGGTGCGACGGTGCCGTGATCAGGCTTCTGCGGTTTTCGGGAACTGCTTGCTCCAGGGAAAGAAATAGACGGCGTACACCAGCGCATACACAGGGAAGCCTTCTATGCCCCAGGCCTGGGCAATAGCAAAAAAGAAGATCAAGAAGTGCATGCGTATGACATTCAGATAGGGCTGGTAGAACAGCCTGCCGACTTCCTTGTTCTTACCGCGATGCCGATGCTCTTCAATGAAGCGCTCCACGTCCATGTCATCTGACTGGATGCGGCGCGCCAGCTGTATGGCTTTGGTCAGGGAGGCGAATACATGTTCCCGCTCCGCGATCAACATGGGAAGCAGGAACAGGCCATACAAGGGAAACAGGTACTGGATGGCGGTGCTCCACAGCAGCGGCGGGTTCATGAAGGCGGAAGCAAATCGTTCCGGGGGCAATCCTTGAATGGGGAAGAAAGAGGACAGAAAACTGGCATGGCCCGCGTGAAAGGCGCAGAAATGCAGGGAGAAGAAACCCAGGAAGAACAGGGCCACGCCCAGGATTCCCCACAATGCCGCCGTTTTCATGTTTGCGGGGAAATCGTTATGACGGACAATGCGCAGTCCAAGATAGATGCCCCCGGCAATGGTGGATACGATGGTGACATAACCTATGGTCAGGCTGCTCAGCCACAGGCTCCACACCAGGTCACGTGTCTCCCAGTGAAACAGGTAAGCCATACCGATTCCAAAGCAGAAAGCCAGCAGGTCAGGCAGCATCCGGACGGCTCCAGAGCGTTGGATTCTTGATTTGCGTTCGTACTCGGGCATCAACAGATCTCCGGAAAGTCATCACTCCTGCAGTGAATGATGCTGCTGGAGTAGTGGCTGTCCCCCGTGTCCAGGTAAAGTATTCCCCCCGAGATGGTCATTTGCCACTGGATGCGGCGTGGCAAGGCCTGCCCAAGGTGTTCCACCAGATCCGCCTGCACGCACAACAGCCTGCCGTCGAAAGCCGGCAGCCTTCCGCCATGCTGGCTTTTCCAGCGCCGCAGCAGGCCATCGTGGGTGAATACCGTAAGTCTGGGCGTATGACGTGCGGCCTTGAGCAGGCGTTCTTCCGCCGGGGTGCCGATTTCTATCCAGTGTAGCAATTGTCCGGTGAGGTCATGCACGCTCAGGTCGGGTTCCTCCCCCTGGCTCACGCCTCCCTTGCGAAAATCCATGCCCTCTTCGTAGAGCAGTGCGTAGGCGAGCAGGCGCAGTATGAGCCGTTCGACGGTTTCCGAGGGATGTTGCGGCGTACTGAACGGCAGATCGGCGTATCGGTCGTTGTCCGTGTCCGCCAGGTGAATTTGAATGTGATAGACCTGACTGCCCTGGGCCATTACTTGATCCAGTCGATGAGGTGGCAGTCCAGGCGGTCGGCATCATCCTCGCAGATGGTGCGGCCGGTGATACCGTTACCGGAACGGTAAACGGATTCCGGATCGCCGGATACCAGGGGGTGCCAGTCCGGCAGGGGCTTGCCTTCGGCCAGCAGGCGGTAGGCGCAAGTGCTGGGCAGCCAGTAGGGGTCCTCCAGAGTATCCAGGGTAATGGTCACGCAATCCGATACCCGTTGGGAACGCCTGGGGTAGTCCGAACAGCAGCTGTTGGCTGTATCCAGCAGGCGGCAATGCACATTGGTGAAATAGATCTCCCGGGTATCTTCATCCTCCAACCGGTGCAGACAGCATTTTGCACAACGGTCGCACAGAGATTCCCATTCCTCAGGGGTCATTTCGTTCAGGGTTTTGTATTGCCAGAAGTTGCTGGAAGTCTGTTTCATGGCCGACATTCTACAGGGATCCTACCCATTTTCTACCAACTGTTATGCACAAGCATCCCCGGGAAGGGGAAATTTACTTGGGTTAGGAAAAATTATGAAAGTCCATTCATAGGAAAGTCATATTAATCATTGAATAATAAGCAAATATAACGATTTGTTCAAAAACTGGTCAATTTGAAGCATTTCCTTGGCTGATACGGTTTGTGCGCGCTTTACGCATTTTACTGACAGAGTTATCCACAGCTTGTGTGGAAAACTTTCCATCGAAAATGGCGCGGTAGGTCAATGGCTACTGACCTGTTGGTCAAACTCCCTAAGAATACGCACCAGGTTGCGTATCCGGGCGGGATCTTCCTCCCGCCAGGCCATCTCAGCCATGGGGGCGATGGCGCATTCTTCCGGCAGGGCTGACTCTTGTTCGATGAGCCGTTGGAACCCCGGTATCAGCACCCACTGCAACCATTGGTGGAAGTCCATGCGATCGTGGCAAAAGGGGGCCGTGCTGGCCAGGGCATGGGCATCAGGGGGCTGCTCTGACCACCAGCCCAAGGCGCGCAATTCCTTTTCCATGCGTTGCAGGTGCCGGGAAAGTTCCTGATAATCGTCTGACATAATGGGTTTTCCTTGAAGGGTCTGATTCCGCGATTCCGTCACCCCTGCCCGACAATGAGAAAGCGCCCAGGGCCGGGGCAACGTGGCGTATGGTTCACTGCCATTCCGGTTTGAATGGATGAGTCCAGGTTTCAGGAAAGAATTATGACAGACAAATGTGCCGCGACAGAATTTCAGGCAGCCTGCCCAACTCCCCTGGGATGGGTGGCAGTTACCACTGATACTGCTGCCATCGTCAAGGTGAGTATCCTGGAGAGCAGACCGTGTGTGGAAGCGGGTGAGTATCCCCTTGCAGCCAGGGCATGCGAGGTGCTGCGCAGCTGGCTGGAAGGGGGGCAGTGGCCACGTTTCCGGGCACTGGCGCCCCAGGGCACCGAATTTCAGCGCCGGGTCTGGGATGCCCTGCTGGAGATTCCTCCGGGTCAGACCAGGACCTATGGGGAACTGGCCCGGGTGCTGAAAAGCAGTCCCCGCGCCGTGGGGGGCGCGTGCCGCAGAAATCCCATTCCTTTGCTGATTCCCTGTCACCGGGTGGTGGCCGCCAATGGCGACGGGGGCTTCGCCGGACACACCAGCGGACGCTGGATGGATATCAAGCGCTGGCTTCTGAGTCATGAATCATGAATGACGAACAGGCCATTGCCTTGTTTGCGGACATGCTCTGGCTGGAGCGGGGCCTGTCGAAGAATACCCTTGCGTCCTATCAGTCTGATCTGCGCAAGGCGTCACAGTGGTTGCAGAAAACACAGGGGGTTGCTCTGGTGGCTGCAGGTCAGGAAAACCTGCTTTCCTGGCTGGCCAGTCTGGTATCAGCAGGTCAGAGTGCCCGCACCAGCGCCCGGCGTCTGTCGGCCCTGCGTCAGTTCTTTCAGTATGCTCTGCGGGAGGGCTGGGTGGCGGCGGATCCCAGTCTGGACATACAGGCCCCACGCCTTGGCCGCCCTCTGCCCAAAACCCTGACCGAAGCCGAGGTGGTGGCTCTGCTCCATGCGCCGGATCTGGAAACGCCGGAGGGCTTCAGAGATCGCTGTATGCTGGAGCTGCTGTACGCCACGGGACTGCGGGTGTCGGAACTGGTGCATCTGCGGCCTGACCAGGTCAGCCTTGGCCAGGGGCTGGTGAGGGTGACGGGCAAGGGTGGGAAGGAACGGCTGGTACCCATGGGTGATGAGGCCCAGGACTGGATTCAGCGCTTCATGCATGGGCCGCGGCAGGCATTGCTGGGCGGACGTCTCTGCGATGCGCTGTTTCCCACCCGCCGTGGCGCCGGGATGACCCGCCAGGCGTTCTGGTATCGGGTGAAGAAACATGCACAGGCGGCGGGGATACAGAAGCATCTCTCACCCCACACCCTGAGGCATGCGTTTGCCACCCATCTGGTGAATCACGGTGCGGATCTGCGGGTGGTGCAGCTGCTGCTCGGCCACAGTGATCTGTCCACGACCCAGATCTACACCCATGTGGCCAAAGAGCGTCTCAAGCAACTGCATGCCATGCACCATCCCCGGGGTTGAGCAAGTGGTGGCGCACTTTGTGCAGCCTGTTCGAGCAATAACAGGAACTTCCGGTTACAATGCGGCTCCAACACTGTTTGACCATTGAAGTTGAAGATCCAATAGATGCTGAGGAAATGATTGAGCTTGATTCAGGGCATCAATGGCCGGAAACTGCCGGCTCATCAGCGCTCCCTCACCATTTGACCAGCACTTCCTAAACATACAGGTACCATTGCAAATCATGTCTTATTCCCTTTCTCTTCGTTCTATCGCCATTTGTCTGGCATTGTTTGTGGCCGGTGTTTCCAGCGCGGCCGAGCCCCCTTCTGCCGATCCCGCTATCGACAAGATTCGCACGGCGCTTGCCAAGCGGCTGGGCGATGTCAATCTGGATAGTATCGAGGCATCTCCTGTTCCGGGCCTGTACGAGGTGCTGATAGGCGCCCGCCTGTTCTATGTATCTTCCGACGGCAGGTATTTCATTCAGGGCAAGATGAATGATCTGGACACGGGACAGGATCTTACCGAGGTGAAAGTATCTGCGGCACGCAAGAAACTGTTGGATGCCGTGGATGAAAAGAACAAGATCGTGTTTGGCACCGGCAAGGAAAAACACACCATCAATGTATTCACCGATGTCGACTGCGGCTATTGCCGGAAGCTCCATTCCCAGATCGATAAGTACAACAAGGAAGGCATAGAGGTGCGTTATCTGGCCTTTCCGCGGGCCGGCGTCAACAGCGAGTCCGGCCGGAAAATGAAGTCTGTCTGGTGCGCCGATGACCGCCAGAAGGCCCTGAGTGAAGCCAAGCAGGGCAAAGTGCCGGAAGTCAAGAACTGCGATGATCCTGTTGCCGATGAGTATGCTCTGGGCAAAGTCATTGGGGTGAGCGGCACACCGGCCCTGGTGCTGGAAAACGGTGAACTGATTCCTGGCTATATTCCCCCCACGCGGTTGAAAAAGCTGCTGGATTCCAAAGGACTGGGAAAGAAATAAGCAAGCCATGAGCGCCATCCCGCTGGAAATAGCCAGTGCCACCGACGTGGGGCTGGTGAGGAAAATCAACGAAGACTACCTTTTCGTCATGCCGGAGCAGGGCATCGTTGCCCTGGCAGACGGCATGGGCGGTCACCTGGCCGGAGAGGTCGCTGCCGAGGTGGCCGTGGAAGTGGCCGTCGAAGAATTGCGCCATGCCCAGCGCTTTGCCGACATGGACACCATGCAATGCCTGATGCATATCGGGGAAGCGGTGGAACGCGCCAACCAGTCCGTGTTTACGTTGGCCCAGAGCAAGGAAGAACTCACAGGCATGGGCACTACCCTGGTATTGGCCCTGTTTCACGATGACCGTATTTTCTATGCCCATGTGGGGGATTCGCGCATCTACCTGCTGCGCAATGGCAAGCTTATGCAGCTGACCCGGGATCATTCACTCATCCAGGAAGTGCTGGATCACGGTATTTTTCCCAACCGGGGTGAAGCCAAGGAAGCAGGCGTGGGGGAGAATGTGCTGACCCGCAGCCTGGGATTCACCCTTGAGATCAATGTGGACGTGAACGAAGCGTCGGTATGTGAAGACGACCTGTTTCTGTTCTGTAGTGATGGCCTTACCGGGCCCGTGAAGGAAACCACTATTCAGCAACTCATGGGGCGGGAGGAACTGCCTTTGCAAAGCCGTGCCCGGGCTCTGGTGCAGGCTGCCAAGGACGGAGGCGGCCGGGACAATATCTCCCTGGTGCTGGCGCGTCCCATTCTGCCCCTCACCTGACTCGTCAGAGTTTCTTCAATGTATAGAGCAGGTCCAGCGCCTGCCGGGGCGTCAGTTCGTCCGGATCGATGTCTTTCAGCTTCTTCTCCACCTCTGATGAACAGGGCGGTTCCGGCATCAGTTGCAGGGCAAGCTGGGGCGCATCCTGTTCCGCGTGGCGCAGGGCCGCGTTCTCCAGTTCCCGCAAGCGTTTTCTGGCCCGCTGTATGACGGCCCTGGGTACGCCAGCCAATGCCGCTACTTGCAGGCCGTAGCTCTGGTTGGCGGGACCTTCCTTCACTGCGTGCATGAATACGATGCCTTCCCCATGCTCCACGGCATCCAGATGGACGTTGACCACGCCCGGGTGTTCCTCGGGAAGGGTGGTGAGTTCGAAATAATGGGTGGCGAACAGGGTGCAGGCGCCGATGCGTCCGGCCAGCTCCACGGCGCAGGCCCAGGCCAGGGACAGGCCGTCGAAGGTGCTGGTGCCGCGCCCGACCTCATCCATGAGCACCAGGGATTCCCGGGTGGCGTTGTGCAGAATGTTGGCGGTTTCCTCCATTTCCACCATGAAGGTGGAGCGTCCCCCGGCCAGGTCATCAGAAGCGCCGATGCGGGAGAAGATACGGTCAACAGGACCGATGCGCGCTTCCCGGGCGGGCACGAAACTGCCGGCGCAGGCCATGATGACGATGAGGGCGCACTGGCGCATGTAAGTGGATTTACCGCCCATGTTGGGGCCGGTGACGATGAGCATGCGCCGATCTTCGCTGAAATCCAGGTCATTGGGTACAAAGGGCTTATCCAGGGACTGCTCCACCACCGGGTGCCGGCCTTCCCGGATTTGGATACCCGGTTCCTCTGAGAGCTGTGGGCGGCTCAGATCCAGGTCCAGGGCGCGCTGGGCAAGATTGATGAGCACGTCCAGGCTGGCCAGGGCCAGGGCGCACTGCTGCAGGGGGGCGATCTCCGGTTGCAGGCGCTCCAGCAGTTCCTCGTACAGGGCTTTTTCCCGGGCCAGGGCGCGTTCGCGGGCGGACAGCACCCGGTCTTCGAACTTCTTCAGCTCTGGCGTGATGAAGCGTTCAGCGGATTTGAGGGTCTGGCGCCGTACATAGTCCTCCGGCGCCTTGTCCGAATGGGTCTTGCTGATCTCGATGTAGTAACCATGCACCCGGTTGTAACTCACTTTCAGGGAGGCGATGCCGGTACGCTCGCGCTCCCGGTTTTCCAGGTCCAGAAGAAACTGATCGGCATTCTGGGACAGGGCGCGCAGTTCATCCAGCTGGCTGTCCCAGCCTTCCGCCAATACCCCGCCGTCGCGGATGAGCATGGGAGGGTTCTCGCGGATGGCCTGTTGCAGCAGATCCACCAGATCCGCGTGCATGCCAGCCTGGTCCGCCAGTTCCCGGATCAGAGGCGTGGTCCGGTCCGCCAACAGCTGCTGCAGCTGGGGCAGCAGCGCCAGGGAATCGCGCAGGGTGGCCAGATCCCGGGGGCGGGCGGTCTTGAGGGCGATGCGGGCGAGAATGCGCTCGATGTCTCCTACCCCGCGCAGTAATCCGTGGAGGGCTTCCAGACAATCCTGTTCCAG
>Ga0256832_1002233_pt1 | contig 13252 bp, 11 predicted proteins | sample 134614metaG_FD_190534 | JGI IMG/M metagenome (GOLD analysis project Ga0256832, IMG submission 190534) | Hydrothermal vent microbial communities from Lau Basin, Pacific Ocean - 134-614 | ecosystem: Environmental > Aquatic > Marine > Hydrothermal vents | place: Pacific Ocean: Lau Basin | collected... | reverse complement strand
CTACGGTCCTGGCATAAATACGCAGCCCGCACAGGACTCAAACATATCGGCGACGAATATCTTCCAGCAGTCCCCGGGAAGCAGCTTCCACCATGTCAAATACCCTTTCAAACCCCTGTTCTCCACCGTAATAGGGATCAGGCACTTCGTCGATGCCATAACCATCGGCAAAGTCCATGAACAGGCTCAGCCTGTCTTCCAGGCCTGCCGGGCACAGGCCGGAAAGGATCTCCAGGTTTTCCCTGTCCATGGCCAGCACATAATCAAACTGATGAAAATCCTCCACCTCGACCTGCCGGCCCCGCAAATCCGACAGATCAATATTACGGCTGGCAGCAGTCGCCTGGGCTCGACGGTCAGGCGGTTGTCCCACGTGATAGGCATGAGTGCCGGCCGAATCGGTTTCAATACGATGCGCCAGCCCTTTCTCTTCCACCAGTTTGCGGAACACGCCCTGGGCGGTGGGAGAACGGCAGATGTTACCCATGCAGACAAATAAAACTCTTATTTTCTTCTTTTCATTCAATGTCTTGTTACCACTGCCAGATGCCTGAATACTAGGTCAGGTATTGAAATCAACCGCTTATGGTATTGTTTCCGCAGTCTGATGGCAACGGAAGAATCCCGTAAAAGCCCACTTGTTTCTATTCACTGTTGCGAAGGTTTGCAACACAGAAACAGTTTATGGCAGTTGTTGTCGGGCTTAAGCCCAACCTACCGGTCACACAAATCCTGAGCGAAAGCTTCAGCTTTCAACCTGGGCTTCATATCCCGCATCCTTGACCGCTGCTACCAGTGCATCAGCGCTGGCCTCGCCTTTCACTACAGCGCCACCTGGCTCCAAGCTGACATCGGCTTCAACAACGCCAGGCACGGCTTCCAGGGCTTTCTTAGTATGCGCCACACAATGGCCACAGGTCATGCCGGTAATCTTGAGTCGGGTTTCGGAAGACATGTTCTTACCTCTTGGTGTCTGTATCGGGTTTGAAAAAACGCAGCCGGTTGGCATTGGTCACCACGGTGACTGAAGACAGGGCCATGGCGGCACTGGCAAACATGGGTTCGAGCATCCAGCCGGTGATAGGATAAAGAACCCCTGCAGCAAGCGGAATGCCCGTGACATTATAGATGAAGGCTCCGAACAGGTTCTGCCGGATATTGCGCAGGGTAGCCGTAGATATGGCAATGGCAGTACTGACATTGGCCAGAGAGTCACCAGCCAGGGTGATGTCAGCATTGTCGATGGCCACGTCCGTGCCGCTGCCAATGGCAAAGCCCGTATCGGCCTGGGCCAGAGCAGGCGCATCATTCACGCCATCACCCACCATGCCCACCTTGAACCCCTGGGACTGCAAGGCCTTGACGACCTCCAGCTTGTCTTCGGGCATTACCTCGCTGTGCACTTCGTCGATACCCAGGGTGGCCGCCACGGCCTCTGCCGTAACCGCGTTGTCCCCCGTGCACATCACCACCTGCACGCCCCGTTCTTGCAGCGCTTTGACGGCCGCTGGCGTATCCTCGCGCACGGGATCACGTAAAACAAGCAGTCCACGCAGCTTCTTTCCAGCCGCCAGCCATATGGGGGTGCCCCCCTGACGTGCTTCCTGTTCAGCCTTTTTCCGCAATGCGTCGCTTATTTCAATAGGGACATCCTGAAGAAAATGCTGGTTACCCAGATAAGCCATATCATTGCCAATGCGAGCCTGAATCCCCCGGCCCGAGACGGCGGAGAAATCCTCTATGGGCAGCAGCTTCAGACCCCGCTGATCCGCTGCCTTGACGATGGCTTCAGCCAGAGGATGCTCGGACTGGCTTTCCAGGCTGGCCGCCAGCACCAGCAGTTCTTCTTCACCCACGCCATCCACCGGGTAGACGGCGGTGACTTCCGGGCGTCCCCGGGTCAAGGTGCCCGTCTTGTCCACCACCAGATGAGTCAGACTGGAGGCGCTTTGCAGGGCCTCGCTGTTGCTGATCAGAATATTGAGCTGGGCTGCCCTGCCCGTTCCCATCATGATGGCGATGGGCGTGGCCAATCCAAGAGCACAGGGGCAGGCAATGACCAGCACCGCAATCCCCGCTGTGAGGGCATAGGCCAGAGAAGGTTGTGGACCGACAAAATACCAGATCAGGAAGGTGGTAATGGCAATCAGGATGACGATAGGCACGAATACGGCAGATACCTTGTCCACCAGGCGGCCAATGGCGGGCTTGCTGAGCTGGGCTTTTTTCACCATATCGATGATGTGTGAAAGCGTTGTATCGCTGGCTGGGCGGCTCACATCCAGAACAAAACTGCCCCCCAGATTGCGCGTGCCCCCGATAGCTTGATCACCGGCCTTTTTTTCCACCGGTATCGGCTCCCCCGTGAGCAGAGATTCATCCACGCTGGAGCCGCCTTCGACAATTACGCCATCGATAGGAACCGTTTCTCCCGGTCGCACGCGCAGTTTGTCTCCGGGATGCAACAGAGAAACGGGCAGCTCCACTTCCTCGTCATCAATGATGACGTTGGCGGTTTTGGGCGCCAGCTTGAGCAGAGAACCAATGGCTTCGGAGGTTGTGCGTTTGGCCCGTACCTCCAGGGCATGCCCCAGTTGCAGGAAAGCCAAGATGAGCACAGCGGCATCCAGGTACAGTTTGGGATGACCGGGAATAAACTCAGGATCGACAATGAACAACACTGAAGACAACCAGGCGGCGGAAGTACCCAGCGCCACAAGGGTATCCATGTTGGCGGAGAAATGCCGTGCCTGCTTGATGGCGGTGCGATAGTAACTGCGCCCGCTGAACCACATGGTGAACAGAACCAATAAGGCGATGCCCGCCCATACCACCTGACCACTCACCCCCAACACCGTACTGGGGGCTTTCAGATCCGGCAACAGGCCAGTGAACTCAGCAGCAATGAGCAGTCCCCCCACCAGACCAGCTACCAGGGCGCGTTGCCAGGAACGGCGGATCTCCCGGCGCGCCTGGGCAGCCTGCTCCACGTAGGGATCGACGAACTGCTCTTCCACCACCGCCTCGATCCCCCGCTTGCGCAGTTCCAGGATCATGCGCCCGGGATGCACCGCCGTACGCAGCACCACTTCCGGCCACTGATTCTCGACAATGGCGTCGCCAGCAGGCAACAGGTCCTCCAGGGCGGCTTTGGCCTGCGCTTGTGCTTGAGCATCCTGAAAACGCAGACGGTATTCACCCGCGCTCACGGGTTTTTCCACAAGCTTTGCGGCGTAACCCTGATCGATGACGGCATTGACCACAGCTTCGGGATCCCCTCCCCGCACCGCGGCCCGTTTTTCCACCAGGTTGACACTGGCTTCGCGCACACCGGGCACAGAGAGAATGGCCTTCTCTACGGTGGCGACACAACTGGAACAGGTCATGTCGCCAATCTCCAGCTCGTAACGATCATCCGTGGCCGGCAGAATTTCCGCCAGGCGGGCGGGATACCCCTGGTCCACGATGGCGGCCACCACAGCATCCGGATCACCCCCTGTCACCAGGGCGCTCTGATTCACAAGATCCACCGCCGCCTGCTCTACGCCGGGAACAGAGCGTATGGCCTTTTCCACCCGCCCCACACAGCTGGCGCATGTCATCTCGTCCACGAGCACCAGATAGGCATCCTGCCGGGCTTCTGTTTCATCCACCGCCGGTTTCGAAGCCTCCTGGGGTACTTCAGGCAGGGGACAGCTTTCAGGAATATCCGGCAACGGCTCAGCGCTGTAACCGGCCTCCCGGACAGCGGCGACCACCTGACTGGGGCGCCCGCCTTGAACCGCGAGAGTGCCTGCCTCCAGATCCACTGAAGCTTTGTTCACCCCCGCAACCTTCAACGCCGCCTGTTCCACCCGGGTCGAACAATGGCCACAGGTCATCCCATCCACCTTCAGCACATAGTTTTCGGGAATGGCCATGCCTTCCTGCTTCATACGATTACCTCTGTATCCAGTACGACATCAACGGCTGGCATAAATACCCGTCTTGCCGGTACGGGTGAAGCTGACAACATCATAGGGGTCCTTGCGGAAACCTTCCATGCCAGGTGATCCCATGGGCATACCCGGCACCGCCACACCAGCAACAGCCGGCTTTTCTTCCAACAACTGCCTGACCACATCAGCGGGGACATGCCCCTCTACCACATAACCGCCTATGGTTGCGGTGTGACAGGAACGCAGCTTCCGTGGCACCCCATACTCATCTTTTCTCGGTGTGACATTGTACTGCTCATGAACTTCCACGCTAAAGCCATTCTCACGCATATGCTTAACCCATTTCTTGCAACAACCACAGGTGGGACTCTTGTACACCACCAGATCGGCCGCATCCGATACCCGCGGTTGAAAAGCCAACAGGGAAACGCCGGCAAGCAGGGTTATTGACAGGACCGCCCAGAGAACAGGATTGTTTCGATTGTTCTTACTCATTTTCGTTCACCTTCAATGATTGACCGGACACGCAAATACGTGTCCGGTACTGCATACTCAGAACCACAGACGGAAACCGGCAACAAATTCCACATCGCTGGTCTCACCACCGGCCGCCTCGGCATAGTCTGCCGTTTTGCCAAACTTGTTCCACCAGTTCACACCGATATACGGGGCAAACTCACGCACGATCTCATAGCGCAAGCGCAAACCCAGTTGCAGGTCTGACAGGCCGGAACCCACGCCAACCGCCTCATCGTCTTTGCTGTAGAGATTCATCTCCAGCTCTGGCGACAGAATCAGTTTCTGGGTGAACAGGTATTCATATTCCACCGACAGAGCCGCCGCCATCCGTCCGGACTCGCCCACATAAGCCGTGGCATCCACTTCGAACAGATAGGGAGCCAGCCCTTTCACGCCAAAAGCGGCCCAGTCACGATCCGGCGTAGGGCGGAAATCATGGCGCCAACCCGCCTGCAGATCCCAGAACGGCGCGATGGCCCGGCTGTACAGCACTTCGACATTGCCTTCCTCCGTGCCTTCTTCTCCCCGCTCACCTTCCGACTTGAGCCAAAGCTTGTTCAGGTCTTTGCCTGCCCAGGCCTGGGCATCCCAGACCAGGACAGTACCCTCATCGGCATCACGCAGTTCGAACTTGTCCATCTTCAGCATGAACAGGAAGGGATCATCGTTCATACCGCCGGCAAAGGCGCTACCACTCATGCTCAGCGCCAGTATCATCATGTTGATCTTTCTCATTTCACTTCTCCTCAACTGACCTGAACTTCACGGAACATGCCCAGCATGTGATACAGGAGATGGCAGTGATAGGCCCACCCCCCCTCTGCATCCACTGTTACCCGGTAACTGATACGGGAACCCGGTTGCACGATGACTGTGTGCTTGCGTGGAATATAGTCATTGTCCCCGGTTTCCAGATCACTCCACATTCCATGCAGATGCATGGGGTGGTTCATCATGGTGTCGTTGACGAAGGTGATGCGCAGACGTTCACCCAGTTTCCAGCGCAGGGGTTCGGCATCATTGAACTTCACGCCGTTCATGGACCACATGTAGCGCTCCATGTTGCCGGTGAGATGCAGCTGGATCTCCCGATCGGGATCACGAGGATCATTGGTCCCCCGCAGGTTGCGCAGATCAGCATAAGTCAATACCCGACGGCCATTGTTGCGCAGACCTACGCCTGGATCACTGAGACGGTATTGTGGCGCCTGAGCACGCATATCGACCTGGGGACCATATTCCGTAGGCGCATGAATCACTTTCCCGGACGTGAAGTCAGAGGGATGCACTGGCTTTTTCCCTCCATCCCCAGGCATCATGCTGTGGTTCATGCCCTTCATCTTCATGCCAGCCATCTGATGTTGGCTGTGATCCATACCTTTCATCGGCATCTTGCTGTGATCCATGCCTTGCATCTGCCCACTACCCATGGGCATCTTGCTGTGGTCCATGCCTTTCATGTCCATGCTGCCCATCTGGTGTTGACTGTGGTCCATGCCCTTCATGTCCATACCACCCATACCGTGCATGCCGTGGCCCATACCACTCATGTCCATCCCCATATCCATATGCGTGAGATTGGGAACAGGATCCATAATCGGTACTTCCGCTGTCATGGCGGGATCAGGCGTCAGGGTACCCCGGGCATAGCCTGAACGGTCAATGGACTGGGCGAAGATGGTGTAGGCACCATCATCGGGCTCCACGATCACATCGTAGGTCTCGGCAACACCAATGCGGAATTCATCCACGGACACCGGTTGCACGTACTGGCCGTCAGCCGCCACCACCGTCATCTTCAGGCCGGGAATCCGCACATCAAAAAAGCTCATGGCAGAACCGTTGATGAAACGCAGGCGCACTTTCTCTCCCTTGCGGAACAGGCCGGTCCAGCCATCAGCCGGGGTCTGGCCGTTCATAAGGTAAGTGTAGGTATAGCCGGTGACATCGGCCAGATCCCGCTGGCTCATGCGCATCTGCATCCACATCTTGCGCTCGGACCAGGTACGGGCCAGGCCCTTTTCCTTGAGATCCTTCATCAGATCCTTGTGGGTGCGCTCGTTGAAGTTGTAATAGTGGCTGAGCTTCTTCAGCTTGGCGTACACGACCGTGGGATCTTCATCTGTCCAGTCAGACAGCATGACCACATAGTCCCTGTCATAGGTGAAAGGCTCAGGCTCTATGGGGTCGATGACGATAGGGCCATAGAGTCCGGTCTGCTCCTGAAATCCGGAGTGGCTGTGGTACCAGAAGGTGCCACTTTGTGCGACCTTGAACTGGTAGGTATGGGTGGTTCCCGGCGCGATACCGTGAAAGCCGTCGGAGATATTAGGCACTCCGTCCTGGCTGCTGGGCAATATGATGCCGTGCCAGTGGATGGAACTGCTTTCCGGCAGATTGTTTTTCACCCTCAGGGTAATGGTATCCCCTTCCTTCCAGCGCAGAATCGGCGCAGGCAGGGAACCGTTGACCGTGGTGCCGATACGCGGGGTACCGGTGAAATTGACCACCTGTTCACCAATGGTCAGGTCATAGTCGGTGCCGCGTAGTGTGGGCATCTTTTGCTGTTGATCTGTATTGGCCCACAGGGTGCGGGTCGTCAGTCCCAGACCTGCCGCCATGCCGCCCATGGCCAGCCCTTGCACGAACCGCCGGCGGGATGGAGACATCTCGCCCCCGGAAAAGATAGTTTTCCTGTATTTCATGAATGCTCATTCCTCTGCATTACGGCATGCATCGCATCGCCGTATAAACACTTGTTGTATTGGTCAGACAAACTCCGAATGGAGCGATAGCAGGGAATCAGACTTGCGGAGGTCGATACAGGAGGGTATGGGTTGAAGCGGCTTTGCCATCCGGCTGCGCGCTTGAAACACCGGCAGACTCAGGAGCCTGGAACAGAAAAGATACGGGCAGAAACGCCATGACCACGCAGGAGGCGCATTGATGGCTGCTACAGGTATTGCCACTACAACACTTGCTTTCCTTGGCGCAATCCCTGCAATCCGTGACGACATCCATCATGGATTGGCCTTGCATGGTCTGCGCCTGCAGTGTGGGGGATTTGGCCATGTGACCGGCAGGCATGGACATTTCCGACGCGAACAGCCCCTGCAGCGGCACCAGCGCCAACATCAGGGACAGAATCAAAACGAGAAGTTTTCGGGGAAAACCATGCATGGCGTGAATGATAATGAATTTCATTTCTACGGTCAACCGCAGCCCATCGGCCTCAGGCCTTCTTTGCCAGAGCCGGCAGTTCACCCAACCTGTATTTCTTTATCAGACGGTATACATGCCGTTCGCTGATACCCATGATCTGCGCTACCGTGGCGCGATGCCCGGCATGCTTTTCCAATAACATCTTCAGGTAACTGGCCTCCAGTTCTTCGAGGGTTGGCGACGAACCGCCAGGCAGGTCCAGTTGAAACCCGGTTTCCTGCTGACAGGCGCCAAACGTCAGATGTTGACTGCGGATCATCTTGTTCTTGCGCGAAAGAATGATGGCCCGCTCCACCACGTTTTTCAGCTCACGCACGTTGCCGGGCCAGTCATAGGAAATCAGCTTGCGCATGGCTTCCTTGGTGACAGTTTTTTTTACCCGCATGGAAAAATTGTGATTGCGTATGAAGTGCTCCACCAGCCAGGGAATATCCTCCCGGCGTTCCCGCAAAGGCGGTGCATAAATGCTGAAAGCTTCCAGGCGGTAGTAGAGATCAGCGCGAAATTCTCCGCTCTCAGACATCTTCTTGAGATTGCGGTTCGTGGCTGCGACGATACGCACGTCCGAATCCAGGTCACGGGTACCCCCCACACGCCGGAACTTTCCGGTTTCCAGGACACGCAGCAGCTTGGCCTGTATGGGCGGAGGTATCTCGCCAATTTCATCCAGAAACAGGGTGCCGCCCGCCGCGCCCTCTATCAGTCCTTTCTTCTTGCGGTCCGCTCCCGTGAAAGCACCTTTTTCATGGCCGAACAGTTCTGATTCGAACAAGCTCTCCTGCAGGGTGCAGCAATCGACAGCGACGAAGTTTCTGTGGGCACGCCCGCTCTGATCATGGATGGCGCGCGCCACCAGTTCCTTGCCTGCGCCACTTTCACCCAGCACCAGCACGGTGACATCGGTGTCTGCAACCGCATCGATCAATTCCTTTACGCGGTTTAGGGCATCACTCTGACCAATCATGTAAGAGTGGGAACCTGTTTGCGCGGCCAGGCGGGACTTGCAGAACTGATGGTCGCTACGCAAGGCTTCTGTATCCAGCACTCTTTCAACCGTGAGGGACAGTTCCTCCGGACTCACAGGCTTGGTCAGGTAATCTGCCGCCCCCCCACGTATGGCCTCCACGGCATTCTTGACGGTACCATAGGCCGTCAGCACGATAACCGGATGAGATTCCCCCAATTCCTGAAGCTCATCGATACAGTCCCCGTCTGGAAGACGCATATCAGAAATGATCAAGTCGGGTTCGTTCTTGTGCAACCAGGCATGCGCCGCCGCCAGATCTTCCACTCCGTGTCCCTGGTGCCCCATGAATTCGAGTTGGCGCACGATCATGCGATTGAGCACACGATCATCCTCGATCACCAGGATACTGGCTTTCAATGCCATGTGCTTTCCTCCGTAGCTTCAGGCAGACTGACCAGGAAACTGCTTCCCTGCCCTACCCGGCTGGTCACGCTCAAGGTGCCACCATAGGCTTCCACGATGGCTTTGGAAATGGACAACCCCAGACCTGTGCCATGAACACCATCCGCCCGCCGGCTGAAAAACGGCATGAAGATATAGGGCAGTTCTTCTTCTGATATTCCCACGCCTGTATCACTGATACGCACCAGGATCTGCCCATCCAGACGCTCCACAAACACCTGCAGTTCGCCCCCTTCCGGCATGGCATGGAAAGCATTTTGCACAAGGTTGAGCATCAACATGCGTATTTCACTGCTACTGGCAATAACCCGGGAGCAGGCATCGGGAAAGTGTTTTTGTATGTCAATGCCCGCCTGCTCTGCATCCCAACGCAACAGGCTGAGGGTGTCGGTCAACACTTCCTGAATATCCACCAGTTCCTCTTTTTCCAGGGGTGTGGCGCTGAGGCGCAACAGCTTGTCAGTGATGTGGATGCATTGATCCATTTCCTCCTCCACGATAGCCAGATCATCAGCAACCTCCGCAGGAGGATTGCCATTCTGTTGCATACTGAGCATGAGTGAATGCAGCGCCAGCTTCATGGAACTCAATGGATTATAGATCTCATGGGCCACTCCGGCTGCCAGCCTGCCCAGCTCTGACAGGCGCTGTTCATGAGTAAAGCGCACTTCCTTGCTGAGATCCCGGATCGCTTCCACCACCAGCATGTTCTCACTGCCTTCACTGACAACTGTCATAGGCGCCGCATAGACCTCCACATCCAGGGAATCACCACTCTCACACACATGATGATGGATGACTTTCATAGGCTCTCCACTGCGCCGGAGTTCCACCAATGGACAGGTATAGAGTTCAGAAGGACAGGGAGAATCCAGTCCATGAGAAGCGGCGTAACACTTTCCACCCACCCGGGCTTCAGCGTTGTAACCCGCCTGTTCCACAAAAGCCTTGTTGACCAGCAGCATGTTGTAATCCATATCGATGATACGCACACCATCTGGAATGGCATCGATCATGGCCTGCAGAAAGGCTTTGCCCTCATCCAGCTTGCGGGTATGGCTCTGAAGGTTTTCCGCCATCTGATTGAAGGTCTGACCCAGCCGGGCCAGTTCGTCATTGCCCTCAGTATCCACCCTGGCACTCAATTCTCCCCTGGAAAGCGCCTGGCTGGTGTGGCTCAGAGAAGCAACAGGCTTGAGAATGAAACGCCGAATGAACCACCAGCCGCCAATAAGATTGACGATAACGATGAGTGAGCCGGCCCCCATGAGCATCAGGGTGGTATTTCGTGCCTGCTGCCGAATGGATGTCGCGTCGTAATCCACCAACAGTATGCCGTTGACAGGATGCTCCTGCATGGGGCCATGACACTGCTGGCAGGGAGGCTTGTTGTGAACCGGGTTCACACTGCGCAACACTTCACGGCCATGTATGTCCCGGGTGAACAGGGTATGGGCTTTTTCACCCGTGACCAACGCTACTGGAAGATGGCGGCCTTCATCTTCAACCCGGCTGGCAAAACGCACCTCGCCCTTGGGATTGACGATCATCACAGATGAGATATTGGGCTGCTTACCCAAGTGCCGCACGATATAAATGAGACCTGCCAAATCGCGCTTCAGCATCGCATTTTCCAGGGAAGACTGGAGCAGATTATTGACTTCACGAACCGCCTGGGCACGTTCCTGCTTGAGCTCTTCCTGATAGAAAGTCAGAAACAACAGCATGAACACCACAGAACTCACGAGGAAACCCGCGATGGTGGCCGCGGTGAACTTGTGATTCAAACTGTTTCCAAGCCACGCCATTTCTTCCTCCGGCAACCGGGAATAGGAATATTCTACGCCTGACAAAGAATAAGTCTCTGACATATTGTCATGCCTGACATTGGCTGTGCCCTTGACAGAAGCGCTTCCTTTCGACCTTCACATCCCGTGCTTATTACAAACTCTGTAAACATTCAGGCATTGGCTCAACTCTTGCTTGGTAGTGCCGCATAGCTCTTTACACCAGAGCATTCCAATCACTACATGGGGAACAGCAAGATGATTCACACCGTCCATCCATCTGCAACAAGAAACCTGATTCTCGGGATATTTCTTCTACAGGGAAGCCTGGCCGGCGCCGCTTCTGTATCCGAACTGGAACAATCCCTGGAGTCAGGGAAATCAACCGAACCGGAAGCCAGTCATCCCCTTCCTTCCAATGATCAGCTCATCAAGGCCCTTGAGGATGCCGGATGGGATGCCTCACGAACGGCAACAGGCGATCTGCTGCTCAGGCCACGTAGTACTTCTGGAAAGAGTGAAAAGCCCACGCCATCTCAGAACAATCGTTGGCAAGAACTCAGGCAGAAACTGGAAAAAACAGGATGGAGCACCTCTGAAGATGCCGATGGCGCCCTGGTGCTCAGGCCACCACGAGACCAGATTCCACAGACAAAGCCCTCAACATCCAAGGAACCCGGATCGCTGGCTGGAATGAAGGAGAAACTGGAAGCTGCAGGCTGGAGAATCGAAGATACAGCAGACGGGAGCCTGCTTCTGTATCCTCCGGGAAAAAACAAGGCTGGTACTGTTGCTCGCTGTGCAGGCGTACTGACCCGTTACCAACCGGATCTGCCTGTAAACTCCTGGCAAAAAGCGCATGATGTCGCGCAAAGCTGGCTGGCCGATCAATCCGGGATGGAAGCCAGCGTAGGCCGCATCCGCAGAATCCTGGGTGTGCATATCATCAGCATCGTCTCCTCCAAACGGCCCTATCGACTTATGCACCAGCTTGCCATCCGCAACAGCGATGGCGCAGTTATAGTTCTTGAATGAAGTCCCCACTGCCCAACCCTCCCCCGCACGCGGGGGAGGGAGTTATGCCTGCGTTTTCCTGGACAACTCCTACCCTATGACAGGATGTCAGCCACAAGAAATCCACTAAAGTTGGATTTACAACTTACTGATTTATCTGGCATCAGCGGACACTCCATTGAGAACAGCAAGCCGATTTCAATGATTACGTCATCTTCACGGATGTTTTCATATGACAGCTTGTCAGGTTTTTCCCCTGCCCGTGATTACGGAAACAACAGGGCCACATTATTTTATTCATGGTTTCAGTGATTTAGAACAGCACAGACAACATGGCACAAGGATTGCTAACTAAGCAAGCAACCCCCCTTCCCTATACCTAACAGGATTGTGCCCGATGAAAAGTGTTCACCAAACTTGCTTTGCGGTCTTACTGTTGACCCCCCTTTCATCCTACGCGGATAAGCCCTACCCCATTGCAGGAACACAGCCCGATGCCCGTCCGCTGGGAGCACCTGTCATTGAATGGGTAAAACACGATCAGGCTTGGTTCAAGCATGCTCTCACAGGAATCCAGCCTCCGTTTCCCCGCAGTCTGTATTTTCTGGACAACCAGGGTAACTGGTACACACCTTTCAATCACCCGGGACTAACCGGCCCCTACGATATCCGGGGATGGCATCGGAAATAGTTTTTCTCTTCCGGCCACAGCATTTTTCTACTGAATGCCGGAAGCACTCACACCTTGAGCACAAAGCTCAGTATTACCCCATCAGGAGGAACACCATGAAGACACGAATGTGCAAAATAACCAAACAGATCAAGAAGGCCATAGGCATTGCTGCCCTTATCAGCACCACTATGGTCACCACTGCCGGCGCCAGTATGTATGGCATGAACGGCATGTCAGGCATGAATGGCATGTCAGGCATGAACGGCATGTCTGGCATGAACGGCATGTCTGGCATGAACGGCATGTCAGGCATGAACGGCATGTCTGGCATGAATGGCATGTCTGGCATGAACGGCATGTCTGGCATGAACGGCATGTCTGGCATGAATGGCATGTCTGGCATGAACGGGATGTCCGGCATGAATGGCATGTCTGGCATGAGCGGCATGGGTGGCATGTCCGGGATGTCGGGCATGAGCGGCTACTTCAAGATCACTCCTCAGGGCCAGATCTTCTTTTACCCTGCTAGTGGCATGTCTGGAATGTCGGGTATGTCAGGCATGTCGGGCATGAACGGCATGTCTGGCATGGGCGGCATGTCTGGCATGAACGGTATGTCAGGCATGGGCGGCATGTCTGGCATGAACGGTATGTCTGGGATGAACGGCAT
>Ga0256832_1002232_pt1 | contig 13254 bp, 7 predicted proteins | sample 134614metaG_FD_190534 | JGI IMG/M metagenome (GOLD analysis project Ga0256832, IMG submission 190534) | Hydrothermal vent microbial communities from Lau Basin, Pacific Ocean - 134-614 | ecosystem: Environmental > Aquatic > Marine > Hydrothermal vents | place: Pacific Ocean: Lau Basin | collected... | reverse complement strand
TCGACCTGGCCAATATCGTGCTGCTCGACAGTGCCAAACTGATGGAGGAGGAGTACCGGACCCTCTATCGCAAGGCCCTGCGCCGAGGCGAGGAGAAGAAGGTGCGTCAGCCTCTCTATACGGTGGAGGATGTCGAAAACGTCTGGTTGCGGCCCACGGTCTATGCCGTCTATGGCAAATGGATGCGCATCGCCAAAGGGGTTCGGGCCCGCTATCGCAATGCGGGACATATCCTGGGATCGGCCTTTATCGAGATCGAATACACCGAAGGGGAAGGGAAGAAGCGGATCGTCTTCAGCGGAGACCTGGGGAACAAGGTCGAAGTGGTCATGCCCTTCAGTGAAAAAGCGAAGATCGCCGACAGCCTCGTCATCGAGTCCACTTACGGCGATCGGGACCACCGCCCGCTGAAAAAGAGCATCGAAGAGTTCAAAAAGGTCGTCATCGACACGCTGCTCAACCGGGGGAACGTCATCATCCCCAGCTTCGCTATCGAGCGAACCCAGGATCTGCTCTGCGTGCTGAAACAGATGCACAAGGACAAAGAGCTCCCCTTTTGCAAAGTATTTCTCGATACCCCCATGGGGATCCGGGCCACCAACGTTTTCAACAAATACGTCGATCAGCTCAGCCCCCGTTGCCAGAGATTCTACAAAGAGGATGGTGAAGTGTTCCAGTTCCCCCGACTGATCTTCACTCCGGATGTGGAAGACTCCAAACGGATCAACGATGTGGCCCGCGGGGCCATCATCATCGCCGGAAGCGGCATGTGTACCGGTGGCCGGATCCTGCACCATTTCAAACATCAGATCTGGAACAAACGCAACGCCGTGATCTTCGTCGGCTATCAGGCGGAGGGGACCATCGGCCGCGAGATCGTAGAGGGTGCCAAATGGGTCAAGATCTACCATGAGGATATCCGTATCCGGGCCTCGATCCATACGATCAACGGCTTCTCCGCCCACGCCGACCAGGATGAGCTCATCGACTGGATGAAGGCCTACAAACGGCTCGGAGACGTCTATCTGGTCCACGGGGAGCTGGACAAACAGCTGGTGCTGCAAAAAGCCATGCTGAAGAAAATGGACAAAAAGGCGATCATCGTCGAGGAGGGAAAAGAGTATCGATTGCACTGAAAGGGGACCTGGTTTGCATGAAAAAGGGGCAAATCGAAGATAAAATAGGGCCAAAAGCCCAATCAGGAGTGTGAGCAATGGGACGCAGAAAACATCATCAGAAAAAATTTCAAAACGGTCTAGAGACTGTGGAATCCGGGAAGGAAAATCAAAAAAGTGTCAATAGCGGAGATCCCGAAACAGTAGATGGGGATGGGAGTCCGGACAATCTGCGGGGATTGAGCTCCGAAGAAGCCGCCGAACGGCTGAAACAGTACGGTTACAACGAGATCAAAGAGAAAGAGCTTACCTGGTGGCAGCGGCTTCTTAGGCGCTTCTGGGGACCGATCCCCTGGATGATCGAGGTGGCGGCGGTCCTGGCGGCGGTCGTACACCACTGGGAAGAGTTCTGGATCATCGTCGCCATGCTCCTGGTCAATGCCTTTGTCGACTTCTATCAGGAGTCCAAGGCCCTCAACGCCATCGCCGTCCTCAAGAAAAAGCTCGCCCGCACCGCCCTGGTGCTCCGTGACGGCAAATGGCAGGTGATCCCGGCCCGGGAAGTGGTCCCCGGCGACATCATCAAGGTCAAGATCGGTGACATTGTGCCGGCGGATGCCAAACTGCTGGGGGGCGGGGAGTTCCTGCTGGTGGACCAATCGGCCCTGACGGGAGAATCCCTGCCGGTGACCAAAAAGCTGGGGGACGAACTTTACGCCAATGCCATCGTCAAACAGGGCGAGATGATCGCCCAGGTGACCGCCACGGGGATCCACACCTATTTCGGCAAGACCGTCGGTCTGGTAGCCAAGGCCGAACGGGAGCAGAAGAGCCATTTCCAGAAGATGGTGATCCGGGTCGGGGATTTTCTCATCGCCGTGACAATCCTGATGATCCTGGTGATCATTTTTGTCGGGATCCATCGCCACGAGGAACCGGTAGAATTGCTGATCTTTTCGCTGGTGCTGACCATCTCGGCGATCCCGGTGGCCCTGCCGGCGGTGCTGACGGTGACCATGGCGGTGGGCGCGGTGAACCTGGCCAGGAAACAGGCGATCGTCAGCCGTCTGGCGGCCATCGAAGAGATGGCGGGGATGGATATCCTCTGCTCCGACAAGACCGGGACTTTGACCCAGAACCGGATGAGCCTGGCCGATCCCTATACGGCCGACGGCCATACGACGGAGGAGCTTCTGCTCTATGCGGCTCTGGCCAGCAGAGAGGAGAACCACGATCCCATCGAAAAACCGATATTCGACGCTATCGACGCCCGAAATCTTCGGCCGCAGCTGCAGAGCTATCTTGCGAATCTGAAAAAATTCCTACCCTTCGATCCGGTTCATAAGCGGACCGAAGCGCTCTATGAAGGCAAGCGGTGTCTGGTGGTCACCAAAGGGGCGCCCCAGGTGATCATCGAGCAGTGTCACGAGGATGAGTTCGACAAAAAAGCGGCCTACGCCGCCATCGACTCCTTCGCCGAGAAGGGGTTCCGGACCCTGGGAGTGGCCTATCGGGAGTGTGAAGAGGATTACTACCACTTCCTGGGGCTGATCCCGCTTTTCGATCCTCCGAGGGAAGACTCCAAAGAGGCGATAGCCGAGGCGAAGGCCAAAGGGGTCGAGGTGAAGATGGTCACCGGGGACAACATCGCCGTGGCCAAATATATCGCCCGGATCCTGGGGATCGGTGACAATATCAAAGATATTCGGGAGCTCAAGGGAGAATCGATTGAGGAGTACATCTATCTCTCCCAGGTCCTGACCAAAGCCTTCGCCCAGAAACTCCATCCCGATGCCTCCAAAGAGGAGATCGACAGGATCGTCTCCGACATCATGAAGCAGGTGAAGCGTGAGCTCTACAATATGCCCCTCCCGAAAGGGAGCGTCAAGAAGCATGAATCGGAGATCATCGCCGCTATCGAGGAGGCCAACGGCTTCGCCCAGGTCTTCCCGGAGGATAAATATTTCATCGTCGACGAGCTGCAAAAGGCCGACCACATCGTGGGAATGACCGGCGACGGGGTCAACGATGCCCCCGCGCTGAAAAAGGCCGACAGCGGCATCGCCGTCAGCGGGGCTACCGACGCGGCACGGGCGGCGGCGGACATCGTGCTGATGGCGCCGGGTCTGCGGGTGATCGTGGACGCCATCAAAGAGGCGCGGATCACCTTCGAGCGGATGAAGAGCTACACGATCTTCCGGATCGCCGAGACGATCCGGATCATCATCTTCATGACTTTGGCGATCGTGGTCTTCAACTTCTATCCTCTGACGGCAGTAATGATCATCGTCCTGGCGCTGCTCAACGACATTCCGATTCTTGCCATCGCGTACGACAACACCAAGGTCCGCGAACAGCCGGTACGCTGGGATATGCGGGAGATGCTGGTGCTCTCATCCTGGCTGGGGATCGCCGGAGTGCTCAGCTCCTTTACTATCTTCTATATCGTTATGATCTATCTCAAGACCCATCCCGAGTCGGCGCTGTGGCTGCCCCATATCCCCCAGTGGGTCGATTACAGGGACACGAAAGGCTTCGAAGCCTTTGTCCAGTCGATCTTTTTCGCCAAGATGGTGGTTGCCGGACACGGTACCATCTACAACACCCGCATCGACGACTGGTTCTGGAAACGTCCCTGGCCGAGCTGGATCCTCTTCGGGGCCACCTTCTCGACCCGGGTGATCGGAACGATCATCGCCGTCTACGGATTCGGGCTCATGACCCCCATCGGCTGGGAGTGGGCGATCTTCATGTGGATCTATGCCCTGAGCTGGTTCGTCTTCAACGACGTGGTCAAAGTGGCCGTACTGCGGTACTATCGGAAAAAACTGGGCATCGACGTGATCTGAAAAACGGGGCGAAGCCCCGCGCCATTGGTTATTAGTCATTGGTTATTGGGAAGTAGAGAATTTGAACTTTGAGGAAAGGGAGAAGATGAAAAAGAAAGAGTACAAAAAGCAGTTGTATGATCTGCAGGTGCAGCTGGTGAAATTCCAGCGCCACGTCATCGACAAGGACCTGAAGGTCTGCGTGATCTTCGAAGGGCGCGACGCGGCGGGCAAAGATGGAACCATCAAGCGGTTCCGGGAGCACCTGAGCCCCCGGGAGGCGCGGGTCGTGGCCCTGGGCAAACCCAGCGACCGGGACAAAAAGTCCTGGTATTTCCAGCGCTACGTCCCCCATCTCCCCAGTGGTGGAGAGATCGTATTTTTCAACCGCAGCTGGTACAACCGTGCCGGGGTGGAACCGGTGATGGGCTTTTGCACCAAAAAGGAGTACAAGACCTTCATGGAGGAGGTGGGGAGCTTCGAGCAGATGCTGGTCCACAGCGGGATGATCTTCATCAAATATTACCTCGACATCTCCAAAGAGGAGCAGAAACGCCGCCTGGATGCACGCAAACACGACCCTCTCAAACAGTGGAAACTGAGCCCCATCGACATGCAGGCCCAGAAGCTCTGGGAGAAATACTCCCGCTACCGTGACCGGATGTTCGAGAAGAGCTCCTTCGTCTTCGCTCCCTGGCACGTGATCCACAGTGACGACAAAAAGACCGCTCGGATCAACGCCATCAAACATTTCCTCTCCCAGGTGGAGTATCCCGAAAAAGATGAAAAACTCCTCGTGTACGACACCGAGGTGGTCTGTGAATTCGATCCGCTCTGCTATGAGAAAGGATTGATCGCCCCATGACCCTGACGCTGCCGCCTGATCTGGTCCATTTCATCCTCACGGCGACTTTCGGCTTTCTGATCGGCCTGGAGATCCGCAGCTACCGGGAGCATTTTCGTCCCGATCGGCCCAGGGACTTTTTCGGAACGGCACGTACCTATACCTTCATCGCCATTATCGGCTATATCTTCTACCGGCTCGATCCTTCTGCTCCGATACTCTATACGACGGTCCTGATCGGATTGACGCTGCTCTATGCGATCTTCTACTATCACAAAGTCCGGGAGGACCGCCACAGCATTCTCCTCTATCTGGTGATGCTCGCGGTCTACAGCTTTGGCCCCTTGACCCAGCGTTTCCCGATCTGGATGTCGGCACTGCTTTTCGTTCTGACGGTTTTCGTCCTCAACGCCAAGCCGCTCATCAACCGCTTCAGTCTCAATTTCAATACCTACGAGTTCGAGACCCTGGGAAAGATGGTGCTCCTCTCGGCGGTGATCCTGCCGATCCTGCCCGATCGCAACGTCATTCCCTATATTCCCCTCTCGCCCTTCAAGATCTGGCTGGCGGTGGTGGTGATCTCCGGCATCAGCTACGGCGGTTATCTGGCCCAGAAATACTTTTTCCCCAACCGGGGCTATTTCCTCACCGGGATCATCGGCGGGACCTACTCCTCCACCGCCACCACCGTAGTTTTGGCCAGCAAAGCGAGGTCCCAGGGGGGAAACCCGCTGATCGACGCTTCGATCATCGCCGCGACTTCGATGATGTATCTGCGGCTCATCGTCGTGGCCCTGATCTTCAATCTCTCCGTCGGGATGCGGCTGATCGTGCCTTTTGCGGTGCTGGCTCTTTTGGGCTTTCTCTTTGCCGCTTTCTACATTCGTCAGGGGAGACGGGCCCGGAGTCGTCCCGATTTTGTCGATACCAACCCGCTGGAGCTGCGGACGGCGTTCCTCTTCGCCTTTCTCTTCGTCCTGATGATGGTGATCACCGAATATGTCACCCGTCATTACGGCAGCGGCGGACTGAAGGTCCTTTCGTTCCTGGTGGGGTTCACCGATATCGACCCTTTCGTCCTCTCGATCCTGACGGGAAAATACACGGTGGATCTGCACGGGGTCCTCTCGGCCATCGTCATCGCCGCCGGCAGCAACAATCTGCTCAAGGCCGCCTATGCGCTCTGGTTCGGCGGGGTAAAGGTCGCCTGGCGTTCGGCGCTCTGGATCAGTGTGCTGGGCCTCTTGACGATCGCTTACGGATTACTCCTCTGAACCCATCTGTCTGAGCGTGGCCGACAAACCAATGAAAAGGAAAAAAATGAAAAAGAAAAAACTCCCTATCGAAAATACCGAGCTTCCCTGGGAACACCCCAAACCCAAAGCGGAAGACCCCCATGCCCTGAAACTGGTCGAGAAGATCATGCAGAGTCCCACCTACCGTCTGGCGGAAGAGGATCTCGATTTTCTCCAGTCCTACAATACCCGGGGGATCCGTCTGGAGCTGGACTATCTCAAAGCGGAGCTCCACATGGCGAGAGCGGGGATCAAACATACCATCGTCGTCTTCGGCAGTGCCCGGATCCGGGAGCGCAAGACCGCCATGGCGAAGCTGGAGGAGATCCAGAAACGGCTCAAAGAGCACCCCGAAGACGAGACCCTGATGCGGGAGCTCTATGTGGCGGAGCGGATGCTGGAGAAGAGCATCTACTACGACGACGCCCGGATGTTCGGCCGCTATGTCAGCCGCAGCGGCAAAGGGCCCGAAGACAGCCGGGTGGTGATCATGACCGGCGGCGGACCGGGGATCATGGAGGCGGCCAACCGGGGAGCCCATGATGTGGGTGCCAAAACCGTGGGGCTCAATATCCATCTGCCCCACGAACAGTATCCCAATCCCTACATCACACCGGAGCTTTGCTTCCAATTCCGCTATTTCGCCATACGGAAGCTCCATTTTTTCCTCCGTGCCAAGGCGCTGGTGGTCTATCCCGGCGGATTCGGGACCTTCGACGAACTGTTCGAGTTTCTGACCCTGGTCCAGACCCGGAAGACAAGACCCGTTCCCGTCGTGATGGTGGGCAAGAGCTACTGGAACAAAGCGGTCGACTTCGACTTTCTGGTAGAAGAGGGGGTGATCGCTCCGGAAGATCGGGAGATCTTTCAGGTGGTGGATAACGCCGCCGAGGCCTGGAAACACATCCTGAACTGGCATGAGACCTACAATACCCCTCTCCTGGCAAAAGGGGAGAAGACCGGGATGGAGAATGAGGAACATTAAGAATATAAATAAAGTATCTTTAGTTGTATCGTTTAAGAACGGTTAAACCGTATCTCCTATGATTTATTTATCTTAAAAGACTTAAGGAGAAACGATGAAAAAGATGATGATCTCAGCGGTAACTGCCGCAGTGCTGATGGGGGCAGGAGCTCAGGCCGGCAATGCTACAACAACTGCCACCAACGGCAAAGCGGTCCTCCACAACGAAGTAGCGGGAGCCAGCTACTACAGTATGCAGAAAAAAGCGGCCCGCTCTTTCATTCCTGCGGCGATCAAGGCTCATCACGCCGCGACACCCAAACCTCCCAAGGAGGTGCTGGAGGCCCTGACCGACACTGTCCGGGCCGTTCAGGCGATCCAGCATAAAGACACCAAGTCTGCACAGAAGTATCTGGAGCAGGCGGACAAGCTCTTCACGACCGCTCTGAAGAAGAATCCTCAACTCAAATTCGTTCCCGTGGATGAGATGATCCTGGTCAATGACGTGATCATCACTCCCCAGGATGCCAAGCGGGTTGTGGACGGGGCGAGAGAGATGCTGAGACACTATCGGACCCAGGCGGCGAGGGAAGTACTGCTCCCACTGAAGGATGAGATGGATGTTCTGACCTCCTATCTACCGATGGAGCTCTACCCCGTCGCGACCAAAAAGGCTCTGAAGGCACTGAAAGAGGGCAAAGTGGATCAGGCTCTCAATGTGATGGCCGAAGCTTTCAATACGATCGTAACGATCAAAACCGTCATCCCCATTCCTCTCCTGGCTGCCGAGGATTTCGTCCGGCAGGCGGCAGCCTTGGACAAGTCCAAGAAAGAGGAGGCGACAAAACTGCTCGAGGCGGCCAAGGCTGAGCTGCAGAAAGCCTACTATTTCGGCTATACCGATAAACGTAGTGCTGCCTACAAGGATCTCTATGACCAGATCACTGCACTGGAAAAAGAGATCAAGGGTAAAAATATGGTCGAGAAGCTCTACACGAGGCTGAAAGAGAGTTTCAGCAAGCTTAGCAGCAAGATCTATTCGGATATGAAAGATACGGTCGCTGCCGAAGAAGCCAAGGTCCTGAAGAACCCGCAGGAGACTACCGGTGTCCCGGCCGCCAAGGCGAAAGTGGAGGAGTTCCAGGCCAAAGAACAGTTTGAAGCGAAAATGAAAGCCTCGGAATTCGGCAAAGAGGTCGAAGCCGACCTGAAAAAAGCGGCGATCTCCAAATAATATCCCCTCTCCGGTCACTCCCCCGGTGCGGGAGATTTTCTTTCTCATTTCTATCACCAAATACCTTTTTTCGTTGCTTCCGTTTTATCTTCACCTTGTTTGTGTTCCGAACCGATCAGCGTGTCAGGTTATGTTTTCGTTTAATCATTGTTGATACTATTGATTCAAGAGCAACTCTATAAAGGATCGTACATGAGTCAGTTCGTCAAATGGTTCGAAGAGATCGACATCGAGGATGTTCCCGAAGTGGGGGGCAAGAACGCTTCGCTGGGGGAGATGTATCGCAATCTGACGCAGGAGGGGGTGCGGGTCCCCCACGGCTATGCCGTGACGGCGACGGCCTATCGCCACTTTTTGGAGGCCAACGGTCTGGAGCCCAAACTCCATGAAATTCTGGGCGGCCTCGACTACGACGACGTGGCGGCGTTGCAGAAGGCCGGAGCGGCTTGCCGCAGGCTGATCCAGGAGGCTTCGGTACCGGAGGATCTGCGCAAAGAGATCATCGAGGGGTATCGCAAACTTCAAAAGGAGTATGGCGACGGGCTCAGCCTGGCGGTTCGTTCCTCCGCCACCGCCGAGGACAGTCCCGAAGCCTCCTTCGCCGGACAGAACGACACCTACCTCAACATCAAAGGCGACGACGCCCTCATCGACGCCTACCGCCGCTGCCTCGCCAGCAACTTTACCGACCGGAGCCTCCACTACAAACACGACCACGGATTCGACTGGTCCAAAGTCTATCTGAGCGTCGTCGTGATGAAGATGGTCCGCTCCGATATCGGCGCCAGTGGTGTGATGTTCAGCCTCGATACCGAAACGGGCTTTCGGGATGTCGTCTTCATCAACGCCGCCCTGGGTCTGGGTGAGAACGTCGTGCAGGGCACCATCGATCCCGACAGTTTCTACGTCCACAAACCGACCTTCGAAAGGGGCTACAGGGCGGTGCTCAAACGTCGCCTGGGCAAAAAAGAGCTCAAGATGGTCTTCACCGACACGCTGAATACCGACAACATCGCCGTTGAGTACACCAGGAATGTCCCCACGAGCGAGGAGGAACGCAGCCACTTCGCCATCACCGACGAGGATGTGATGGTCCTGGCCGACTACGCCATCAAGGTCGAGAAGCACTACTCCCAAAAGGCAGGTCATGACAAACCGATGGATATGGAGTGGGCCAAGGACGGCGAAGACGGACACCTCTATATGGTCCAGGCACGCCCTGAAACGGTCGAATCCCAGAAAAAAGGCAACGTACTGGAGATCTATCGCCTCAAAGAGCGGGGCAGGGTGCTGGTCACCGGCCGGGCCGTCGGCACCAAGATCGGTCAGGGCAAAGTGCACTACATTCCCGATGTCAAGCACTTGAGCGAGTTCAAACCGGGTGAAGTGCTCGTCGCCGATACCACGACCCCCGACTGGGAACCGGTGATGAAAACCGCCGCGGCGATCGTCACCAACAAAGGTGGCCGCACCTGCCACGCCGCCATCGTCAGCCGCGAACTGGGCATCCCTGCGGTCGTCGGCGCCGAGGGGGCAACCGAGACTTTGAAAAACGGTCAGGAGGTGACCGTCAGCTGCGCCGAGGGGGAAACCGGCTACGTCTATGAAGGCAAGCTGCCTTTCGAGATCGAAAAGGTGGACCTGGGCAACCTCCCCAAACCCAAGACCGAGATCATGATGAACCTTGGCAATCCCGACCAGGCCTTCAGTCTGGCCAATCTCCCCGTAGACGGTATCGGCCTGGCTCGGATGGAGTTTATCATCAACGAATATATCAAAGCCCATCCGATGGCCCTCAAACACCCCGAAAAGGTCGATGAGGAGACCCGTAAACAATTGGAAGAACTCTCCCGGGCCTACGACGATATGGTCGACTTCTTCGTCAAGACACTTTCCGAAGGGGTCGCCACCATCGCCGCTACGGTCTATCCCAAACCCTGCGTCGTGCGCATGAGTGACTTCAAGACCAATGAATACGCCACCCTGCTTGGGGGCAAATTCTTTGAGCCGGTCGAGGACAATCCGATGATCGGTTTCCGGGGTGCGGCCCGCTACAGCCACCCGGCTTACGAAGAGGGGTTCGCCCTGGAGTGTGCAGCGATGAAACGGGCCCGAGAAGTGATCGGTATGGAGAACATCATTCTGATGATCCCCTTCTGCCGCCGGGTCGAAGAGGGGCAGAAGGTGGTCGAGACGATGGCCAGACACGGCCTGAAAAAAGGGGAAAAAGGCCTCAAGATCTACGTCATGTGCGAAATCCCCAACAACGTCATCCAGATCGACCGCTTCAGCGAGATCTTCGACGGCTTCAGTATCGGCTCGAATGACCTGACCCAGCTCACTCTGGGCGTTGACCGCGACAGTGAGATCGTCGCCTTCGACTACGACGAGCGCGACCCCGGCGTGCTGAAGATGATCGAGATGGCGGTAGAAGGGGCCAAACGCAACGATCGCCACAGCGGCATCTGCGGCCAGGCCCCCTCGGATTATCCCGAAGTGGCGGAGTTCCTCGTGAAACTGGGCATCGACAGCATGAGCCTCAATCCCGACAGCGTTCTTCGTACGATCCGGGATGTGGTGAAACTGGAAGCGAAACTGCAAAAGGAGCAAAAATGATACAGGAAGATATTCGGGATTTCCTTCCCGCTGACGTTCCCGAGAAGATGGAAAAAAGTTTTCTCGAGAACTTCGAAAAGACGACCAACGGAACCGGGCGCTTGATGCTTTTTGCCGGGGATCAGAAAGTCGAACATCTCAACAACGACTTCTATGGCCCCGACATTCCGGATGAGGACAACGACCCTGAGCACCTCTTTCGCATCGCCAAATTGGCCAAGATCGGTGTTTTCGCCACCCAGTTTGGCCTGATCTCCCGGTACGGACGGGACTACAAAGAGGTTCCCTACCTGGTGAAGCTCAACTCCAAGACCAATCTGGTCCCCTACGACGCCAAGGACCCCTACAGCCAGCAGTGGTTCGACGTGGAGGATGTGGTACGCTTCCGTGACGGCAGCGGTCTGGATATCCGCGGGGTGGGCTATACCGTCTATCTGGGGGGTGAGCACGAGCATTCCATGCTGCGTGAAGCGGCCCGGATCGTCCACGAGGCCCACCTTCACGGCATGCTGGCGGTGCTCTGGATGTATCCCAAGGGCCCTTTCGTCAAAAACCAGCATGATTCCCATCTGATCGCCGGAGCCGCCGGCGTGGCCGCCTGCCTGGGGGCCGACTTCGCCAAGGTCAAGGTCCCCTACGATAAAGAGGGCGCTTTCCTCCCCGAACTCCTTCGGGAAGCCACCACCGCCGCCGGCCGCACCGGGGTGCTCTGCGAAGGGGGCAGCAAGATCGATGAAGAGGCCTTTTTGCGCGAACTGCACGAGCAGATCCACATCGGCCACAGTCGCGGCAACGGCACCGGACGCAACATCCACCAGCGCCCGCTGGAAGAGGCGGTCAAAATGGCAGATGCGATCTATGCGATTACGTGTGAGAACAAGAGTGTGAAAGAGGCGCTGGAAATCCTCCGAAATTGAGGATTGAGAATGGAGAATGGAGAATTTGGTTTGCGTTGCAATGTAACGCTTTCCTTCTAACGACAAAGAGGGGCGAAGCCCCGTTCAAACGACAAACGACGAAATAAAACAAGGAAACACAATGATCCACTACGATCTCATCGTCATCGGCGCCGGTCCCGGCGGTACGCCTGCCGCAATGGCGGCGGCGCAATTCGGCAAAAAGGTGCTCCTCATCGACAAGCGTGGGGAGCCGGGGGGAGAGTGCCTCTTCGAGGGGTGCATTCCTTCCAAGATCCTGGAAAATGCCGCCAACCGCTACGCCATGCTCCAAAATGCCGGAGCGTTTCATATCGACCTGGAAGGGGCACCACAGATCCACTGGGAGCAGGTGATTGCCGACAAAGAGGCACTTTTGCAGCGACGCTCCCAGGCGGCGCTGAAGCAGATCGAAGTGATGCCCACACTCGATTTTCTCGGCGGGGAGGCGGCTTTCGCCGACGAGCATACCGTGGAAGTGAACGGTGATCGATACAGCTTCGACAAGGCGATCGTCGCCACGGGGGCGAGTGCGCATATCCCGCCGCTGCAAGGCGAAGGAGTGGCGCACGCCTGGACCAATGCCGATATCTTCAAGCAGACCAAACTCCCTGAAGAGATCGCCTTTATCGGTGCCGGGGCGATCAGCTGCGAGCTGGTGCAAATGTTCGCCAAGTTGGGGGTCAAGTGCCACATCCTCGAGCGCGGCCCTCGGATCCTCAAGCGGATCGACGAAGAGGCGGCACTGGCAGTGCAGAAACGGATGCAGGAGCAGGGGATCGACGTGCTCCTGAACGTCACCTTCGGCGAGATCGAAGGCCGGGAGGGGGATTTCACGATCCGTTACGAACAAAACGGAGAGCCAAAAAGCCTGAAGGTCCCCCATCTGCTCATCGCCACGGGGCGGGCGGCCAACGTCGAGGGCATCGGCCTGGAGAAAGCGGGTGTTGATTTCGACCGCCACGGTATCAAGGTCGACGAAACGCTCCAGAGCTCACAACCCCATATCTATGCTGTGGGCGACTGCGCCGTTGGACCCAAATTCGCCCACTGGGCCAGCTATATGGCCGGGATCGCCGTCCACAATCTCTTTGCCCCGATGAAGCACAAGGTGGAGATGGAGAAACTGAGCTGGGTGCTCTTCAGCGATCCCCAGATCGCTTCGGTCGGCCTCATCGAAGCCGATGCCGCCAAAGCGGGGATCGAAGTGACAGTTGAAAAATACGACTACCGTATCGATGCCCGGGCCCAGATCGACAAGGATACCGACGGGTTCGTCAAATTTATCATCGAGAAGCAAAACGGTGTGATCAAAGGGGTCCAGGTACTCAGCTACGACGCCTCCAGCCTCAGTGGTGAAGCGTCGCTGATCGTGGCTGCGGGGATGACGCCGATGCAGGTGATGAACACGATCCATCCCCAT
>Ga0256832_1002231_pt1 | contig 13256 bp, 8 predicted proteins | sample 134614metaG_FD_190534 | JGI IMG/M metagenome (GOLD analysis project Ga0256832, IMG submission 190534) | Hydrothermal vent microbial communities from Lau Basin, Pacific Ocean - 134-614 | ecosystem: Environmental > Aquatic > Marine > Hydrothermal vents | place: Pacific Ocean: Lau Basin | collected... | reverse complement strand
CTATGGTCCTGGACTGGAACGGCAAGTACGAGGAAGCCCTCAGCAAAGCCCTGGAAGCCGTCGACCTGGACCCGAACAACGCACAGGCCCACGCCTACCTGGCCGAGATCTACGCGGACATGGGCAACTGGGACCGGGCCCTGGAGGAGGCGGAAACGGCCATCTCCCTGGACGACAAGGATCCCTTTGTCTGGCGCAACTACGGATACGTCCTCGAAGTGCGGGGGGAATACAGGAAGGCCATCGACGCCTACCTCCACGCGGCCCAGCTCGCCCCCCTCGCCTTCTTCTACATCGCGGCCGGACGAAACTACCAGGCCCTCCAGGAATTCGACAAAGCCATCGAACTCTTCCAAAAGGCCCGGGCCATCGAACCCAACAATCCCGCCCCCCAGGATGCCATCGGATGGGCCTATTTCCTGGCCGGGGATCCCCAAAAAGCCATGGTCCAGCTGGAAAAGGCCATCGAGATCGACCCCAATTACGCCCCGGCTTACGTCCACCTGGGAACCGTCTACTACGTCCGGCGCAACTACGAGGGAGCCATCGAGATGCTGGAAAAGGCCGTGGAGCTGGGCGAAGCCCGGGAAACGGTTTACTACATGCTGGGCCTCTCCTACGTCTACCTGGACGATTGCGACAAGGGCGTCCCCTGGCTCCGCAAGGCCCTGGACCTGAACCCCCATTCCCAACCCGCCCTGCAAGGACTGAAAATGTGCGGGGTTACCCCAGGAGGACGCCAATGACCCATCCCACCCCCTCGCCCACCACATCGGACCTCCCCCCGACGGGGGTTTCCCTGGACGCCTGGCGCGAGCTCCTCAAGGCGCAGGACACCCTGGCCCGCCTCCGCCCCTGGCAGTGGCTGGAGGACACCCACATCTTCGGCGTGGAGGACCCGACGACGGGGGAGGTGAATTACGTGAGCGTCCAGGGGGCCCACGGGGAGGACCCGGCCGTACTCCTCTACCCCGGGGAGGAGGGGTGGACCGCGTACTGGGCCCTGATGGAATTCGCCGCGGAAGCCGGCCTGGTGCCCGACGACTTGGCCCTGACCGTGCCCATGATCGTGGCCGGATGGGCCGAGGAGGACGCCCTCACCCCCGCCGACCGCGGCCTCCTCGACGCGCTGGCCTACCACGAACCCACGCCGTGGGGATGGCCCCTCTTCCGCAGCTTCCGTCCCGGCTGGGCCCCCTGGTACCCGACCCCCGACGAAGTGCGCGCCCTCACCTTAGCCCTGACCCACATCCCTCACGTCGTCGACCTGGTGCGGGAAAGGGGGGCGGACTTCCTCCTCCGGGAGCTGGAACAGGGCCGCGTCCTCGTGCGCGTCCCGCGTGCCGGGACCGAAGGACGCCTCTGGCAGGACGCGTGGCGTCCCCTCCCCGAGGAGCGGGAAGAACCCTACCGCATCCGCATCCCCGCGGACCTGCTGGACCAACTGCGACAGCGCATGCCCAACCGGGAGGAATTGCAGGTCGATCTCTTCATGCTGCCCACGGGCGTCCAGGAACGCCCGGACGAACGCCCCTACATCCCCTACGTCCTCCTCCTCGTGGACGCGGAAGGGGGAGACGTGATTGCCGCGGATATGCTGAGTGCGCGCGAGGGCATCCGTGTCCTGTTCGAGGGCCTGCCCGGGCAGATCGTGCATCACCTCGCCAAGGCGGAGATCCGGCCCGCGCGGCTGCGCGTGCGCTCCCGGCGCCTGCACAATGTGCTGGATCCCCTGGCCCAGGAGCTGGCCCTGGAACTCCTCACCTCGGCCAAACTCCCCGCGCTGGACCGGGTGCGCGTCTACCTGCTGGAACGGGTGGTCGACGCGGGGACGAACGCCCTGGACGGGACCACCTTCCCCGTCGTGCGCTGAAGGGGCTCCCACCCCACCCAATCCACGGCCACACTCAAGGTACGAAAATCGGGGTACCCGCCCAAACGCACGTACGCGCTCCTCGCGTCCACCACTTCGACCGCGGTCCCCGGCTTGGCCCCCTTGACCCCCACGAGCGCGTGAAACGCGTGGGGATGTCGGCGCAGGTCCACCGCGCTGCCCACGGAGCGCAACGCTGCCACGGCCTCGTCCGTCAAATGGCGCCCCGCATCCCCGCGGGTGGCCACGAGGACGATGACCCCGGGGGGCAGTGCGTCGATGAAAGCGGCCAACCGCTCGGCCTCATACCGGTTGGCATACGTGTCGAACCCCGCCTTCTGCAACACCCGTCCCGTCTTCGGGTCCAACACCGTCACGTTGTACCCCCGCCGCCCAAAGGACACATCCCTCCGGCGCCCTTGGTCGTCGATGGTGGACATGTAAGCGCCATCCTCGAACGCGGTCAACTCCACATCCACGGGCAGCCGCACCCCCGTCTTCCCGATTTCCCATTGGCCGGGGAACACATCCCGAGGACGGCGACGCCAAGCCGCCTCCAGGGTAATGGTGTTCGTGTGATCCCTCAACGTCCCCGCGGGAACGCGCACATGCACCTCCTGCCACCCCTCCTGCAGGGGATGATCCCGAAGCACCCAGGTGTCGTTGACCTTCAGGGATATCCGCTGTCGTGGGCTTTCCGGATAGGTGAAGGGGAGGATGCGGAGCGTCAGGAGATAGGGATCGCTGCCGTCGGCCCGCAGGAAGAGCCGGGCAGAACGCCCATCTTTCCCCGCCCAGACCGCGCTCCGTCCCTGGATGACCTCGTTCTCGTACCACCCTTCACCCCGGTACGGCTCACTCCCCTCCTCCCCCAGATCGGCGAAGGTCGCCACAGGCGCGGGGGGCTGCACGACCCGGTACGCCTCGATGCCCGCCCCCTGCCAGAAGGGCTCCCGTTCCAGGGGGAGAATGTCCTTCACGAACGCCCATGTCCGTTGCCACGTGTCCACGTACGGGTGCCGTCCGGGGATGGGGGGGAAGAGGATGACGTAACGGACGTTGTACAGGCGCATGAGCTCAGGCGCCTGGCGACGGGCCCGGTCGAGCACTTCCGCCTCCGGTTCCGCGCCGAACTCCACCTGGGCCAACGCCCGGAAAAGGGGGATGCGGCGGAAATAGGCCATCTTGAACTCGGGCGCACGGCTGATGTTCCCCCCTAACATGGGCTTCCCGTGCCGCGTCTGGTAGTACTGAATTTGCGTCCGCTCCACCCCGAACACCCCGAAGGAATTGCGCCACCCCAGGGGCACCTGCAGGAGGGCGAAGGGACCGTCCTCCTCCGCTATCAGGTCGTACACCGGGGGGATGCGCGCGTCGGACAGGGGGAGGGGCAGGGCCGCGTGTTCGAAGAGGATCAGCGCGGCCAGGGCCACGGCCACGCCCGCCCGCGTGCGCCCCCGCACCCGCCGCAGGACCCACAGGGTCCCATAACCGGCGAGCACGGCCAGGGCCAGCATGAGGATGACGCTGTTCCGGTTGGGCGCCCGGTTGCCCCGGACAAAGGGCAGGTAGTGCAGGAGGACGAAGGGCAAGGGCACGGCCGTCTTCACCCCGTCCAGGTCGAACTGCCACCGTCCCCCCACGTGAAGGAAAGGACCCAGGGAGAGGAGGGCGAAGATCCCCGCGTTCCACGCCCAGGTCCGGGTGCGGGCTCGGTTGGCCAGCCAGCCCACCAGGGCCAGCCCCAGGGTCACATAGCCCAGGAACACCGTGTTGATGTCGGAAAACCGTCCCCGACCCTCCTCGACCAGGCGCAGCGCGTGGGCCCAATCCCGTCCCCACAAGGGATGCAGGGCCGTCGGCGTCAAGAAGCCCAACACGTCCACGGAGAGCTTGATGCTTTCCCCCCAGCCCTTGAGGATGTAGTGGCCCGTCAACATCTCGCGCAGGATGGGGATCAGGAGGGGGCTCCACACCCCCACCGCGACGAGGACCATGAGCCCCAGGGGACCTATCCCGCGCGCGTAAGCCCGCCACCGTTGGCGCCACCCCTCACCGTGGGGCGCGTACGTCAACAATGTCACCAGCGCGAAGAGGGTGAGGAAGACGGCGAAGATCATCTCGGCCAGCGCGGCGAAGGCGAAGAAGAGTCCGGCCATGCCCCCATCCCGGTACGCGCGCCGCACCTCGCCCTGCCCCAACCGGTCCAGCGTTCGGATGAAGTAGAGGGCGAAGAAGGGGATGGCGCCGGTGCTGACCATGTCGTAGTGGCCCTGGGCCGCGTACACGGCCCGGTTGGAGGCAAACGCGTAGGCGAGGCCGGCCACCGCGGCCGCGAGGAGGGCCGACCCGCCCCTTTCCCGACGCAGAAGGTAGCCCACGAGGAGAAAGGTCCCGTACCCGCTGAGCACCGTGTGCAGGACCAGTACCGTGTTCGAGGCCAGGGGCAGGTTCCCTGTAGCCCAGAGGAGGGGGGCAGCGAGAAGCGCGTTGAACACATCGTACGTGTAGAGGATGAGGGCAATGCCCAGGGGATGCCAGATGAGGTCGGTGTAGAGGGGGGACGTGTGAAGGTGGACGAGCGCGTGCTGGAAGTACCACGTGTTCCAGAGGAAGGTGGACTCGTCGAAAGCCCACGTGGGGGTGCCCGGCACATGGGTGGTCACGCGCGCGGGCAGGGGCCACCACATAAGCCAGGCGAGAAAGGCCAGGATGGCCGGGTATATGATGTGATAACGCCAACGAGATCTGGACTGCATGGACCTTCCGCTCCCCTCCTAACGAGTGACGAGTAACGAGTAACTGCCTGGCGTGGAAAAACAACGATTAACGATTAAAGGGGCGGCGCAAAGATAATATTGGCCCTACAGCGCCAGCCCATTCACCCAAATTACGCATCACGCATTACGTATCACGTCATCACGAATCACGGATTACACCGTCGGCCAAGATGCTTGTGATCACGCCAACCCGACAAACACGTCATGCTCTGACGCATGACGAGAAGAGGCCGTCGGTCCAGACTTCCGAAGTCTGCAAGACTTCGGAAGTCTGGAGGGGCCAGCCAGCTGGGATTCGCACGGCGCTGAACCGCCGTGCTCATTAAAGCAAAGCCCTCCGGGCTTGCTTGCGTGAGGCCGCAGGCCTTCGCTATGATGAGCCGGGCGGTTTAGCGCCCGGCGTTACTTCCGAAATCGCACAGAGTTCGGAAGTCTGAACCGCAACGCCAACCCCCTCGCCCAAATTACGCATTACGCATCACGCATCACGTACCCAATGCCGAATTCCATCCGACCACGCCAACGTCCCCTCCGCGTCTGACGCCTGACGCCTGACGCCCGACGCCTCCCCATCACTTCACCGCGGTGATGACCTCCTGCTGGATCTGAAGCAACTCCCGTATACCCTTCCAGGCCAGGTCCAGGAGCTTGTCCAGCGTCTCCCGGGGGAAGGTCATTCCCTCGGCCGTGCCCTGGATCTCCACGAAGTGGCCCACCGCGTTCATCACCACATTCATGTCCACCTGGGCCCGGACATCCTCCTCATAACACAGGTCCAGCAAGGGGGTCCCCTCCACCACGCCCACGCTGACCGCGGCCACGGCCGGACGGAACACACGAGCGGACACCTCCCCCGCCTCCACCAGCTTGCGCAGCGCCAGCACCAGGGCCACATAACCTCCGGTAATGGCCGCAGTGCGGGTCCCCCCGTCGGCCTGGATCACATCCGTGTCGATGATAATCTGCCGTTCGCCCAGGGCCTCCAGGTCCACGGACGCGCGCAACGCCCGCCCGATCAACCGCTGGATCTCCTGGGTGCGTCCTCGGGGGCCGCTCCGCTCACGGGGGGTTCGCACGTGGGTACTCCGGGGCAGAAGCGCGTACTCCGCGGTGACCCACCCCTTCCCCTGGCCCCGCAGCCAGGGCGGGACATCCTCCTGGACCGTCGCGTTGCACAGGACCACCGTCCGGCCCATGCGGATGAGGGCCGAACCTTCGGCGTGGATGACCGTTCCCACTTCGATGGAAACCGGCCGCAGCTCATCGGGACGCCGGCCGTCCGGGCGTTGGAAGCTCATAAGGACCTCCGGATATTTTTATGAGTAAGATGATAAAAATTTGCCCTTTATCTCCCCCTGCGTATAATAGGGCCGGAAGAGGTGCAAATCAAATTCGGAGCACGTGTCGCAAAGAGGAGAGACGACTGATGCGGGTTCTACTCATCAACCCGAAATTTCGATTGCCCATCGACACCCGCACGACCCCCCATCTGGGTCTGGCGTACCTGGCCGCGGTCTCGGAAGAAGCCGGGTACGATGTGCGCATTTTCGACGCGGATGTGGAGGACGAGCCGGTAGAAGACTTTGTCCGGCGGTTCCGCCCCCACCTGGTGGGGATCACCGCGAACACCCCCCAGGTCATGCAGGCCTGGCGGACCGCGAAGCGCATCAAAGCCGTACACGACGTCCCCATCGTCCTCGGGGGACCGCACGTCAGCGTCCTGCCCGAGGAATCCGCGGAGAAGCCCTACGTGGACATCGTCGTCCGGGGGGAAGGGGAAGCAACGTGGCTGGAGATCTGCCGCAAGGTCGACGAATTCCTCCGGGATCAGCCCACCTTCAGCACCGCGGCCTTGATGGACCCGGAGAAGGGGATATGGCGTCGCGTGGCCGGGATCACCTACAAAACGTCCGACGGGACGGTCCACAGCACCCCGGACCGCCCCGCGATCCGGGATCTGGACAGCCTGCCCTGGCCCGCGTACCACCTCTTCAAGATGGAGAAATACACCAACCTCCAGCCGGCGATGGACCACGTCAACGGCGCGCGGTCCTTCTCCATCCTCACCAGTCGGGGATGCCCCTACCGCTGTACCTTCTGCTCCCAATCGATCATGCCCATCCGCTGGCGGGCCCGTTCGCCGGAGAACGTGCTGGAGGAGTGGCGTCACCTGGTCGTCGACCTGGGAGCCGAGGAGATCGGCGTCCTCGACGACTCCGCGAACATCCGGGTCGACCGGCTGATGAAATTGGCCGACCTGATCATCGAGAACCGGTTGAACCACGTGCCCTGGATCTTCGTCAACGGCATCCGCGCCAACCTGGCCACCCGGGAGCTGCTCCTCAAGCTGAAACAGGCCGGCCTCAAGCGGACCGCGTTCGGCGTGGAGACGGGGGACCCCGAACTCCTCCTCACCATCGACAAGCGCATCGATCACGACACCATCCGGGAGGCGTTCAAGAACGCCAAGGACGTCGGGCTGGAAACCATCGGCTTCTTCATCATCGGCCTGCCCGGCGACACACGCGAGACCATGCAGAAGACCATCGACTTCGCCATCGAGCTCGACCCCCTCATCGCCAACTTCAGCATGATGACCCCCTACCCGGGGACCATCGTCTACGAGATCATCAAACGGCAGGGCCGATTGCTGGTGAAGAACTGGGAGGATTACGTGTTCTTCGACAATCGAGCCCGCTTCGAGATGGGGGATTTGACCGCGGAGCTCATGGAAGAGATGTTCCGCAAAGCCTATCGCCAATTCTACTGGCGACCCAAGTACATCTGGCGGGCCGTACGACGAAAGGATTTCTGGTTGAACTTCGGTCGCAACGTGCGTCTGGCCTATCGCACCGTCTTCCCGCGCAAGGAGAAGGAAGAGCTGCGCCGCCAGATCGAGGCCGAAGCGGTCCCCCTCTGAGGGAACCGAAGACCTGACCCAGGAGAAAAGGAGCCATCCATGCGCATTGCATTCATCGGCCCCAAATGGAATCAACTGGTGAACAGTTACCCCTCCTTAGGGCTGGGGTATCTCGCCGCGGTCGCGGAACAGGAAGGACACGAGTGCGCCATCTTCGACTTCGGACTCCGTCCTCACGTGCCCATCGAGGAAGAGGTCAAAGCCGTCATCGACTTCAAGCCCGACCTCGTCGCGTTCACCTCCATGACCACCTCCTTCTACAGCGTGGAACGGGCGGCCGAACTCCTCAAAGAGGCCCTGGGTGTTCCCATCATCATCGGAGGCCCCCACGCGACCACCCTCCCCGACCTCACCCTGCAAAACCCCAACATCGACTTCCTCATCTACGGGGAAGGGGAAATCGCCTGGCGGGAATTCCTGCGGGCCTTTGCGGCCGGGGATACCCGATGGCGTCTCATCCAGGGCCTGTGGTACCGGGACGAGGACGGGCACGTCGTCGAGGGGGGGAAGAGCCCCCTGGTGCCCAACCTGGACGCGCTGCCCTTCCCGGCCCGTCACCTGTTCGACCTGGAAGCGTACCCCCTGTACGCGCCCAACGGAGAGCGCATGATCACCATCCTCTCCAGTCGGGGGTGCCCTTACAACTGCTCCTTCTGCTTCAAGGGCATCGTCGGTCGGACATACCGCCAGCGGAGCCCGGAGAACATCGTCGCCGAAATCCGGCACGTCATGGAAAACTATCACACCCGCAACTTCTACTTCATCGACGACCTCTTCACCATCAACGTCAAACGCCTGGACAAGATCCTGGACACGATCATCGAGAGCGGGCTGGACATCCGCTTCCGCTGTCTTGCCCGCGTGGACCGGGTGACCCCCGAACTCCTGCGGAAGATGTACAAGGCGGGATGCCGCCAGATCCACTACGGCATCGAATCGGGGAACCCGGAAGTGCTGCGCCGCACGGCCAAGCACATCGACCTGGACCAGGTGCGTCAGGCCGTCCAGTGGACGGAGGAGGCCGGCATCGCCAGCAAGGGCTACTTCATCCTGGGATTGCCCGGGGACACGGAGGAGACCATCCAGGAGACCATCGAATTCGCGGCCAGCCTGCCCCTCACCGAAGCCATGTTCTCCATCGCCACCCCCTTCCCGGGCACGAAACTCTGGGAGGAGCTCCTGGCCAAACGGCCCGAACTCCGCTACAACGCGGACTTCACCAAGGCCTACTACTACAACTCCTACCTCTCCGAAATCGCGCCCTTCATGAACGTCTCCGAAGTGCCCGACGAACTTCTCAGCAAGTACGCCATCGAAGCCCGGCGGCGGTTCCTGGAAGCCAAAGCCCGACGCATGTACCACAAGGCCTTCGGCCCCCGACTGGGCGAGGTCCTCTGGCGTGTCAGCCGCAATGATGCCATCCGCTCCGTCGGACGGGGGCTGATGAATCTGGGGCTGTTCAAGAAATTCAAATACTACAAGACCCAAGGAGAGGCGGAACAGTGGTCATGACCCACAACAACGGCCCAGCTATGTCGACTCGGGAAAAAGCCCGGCGGAAGTTGCGCTACTACCGGCAGAAAGCCCTTCAACCCATCCGCTGGCTCGCGTACACCACCGGTCAAACGCGCTTCGTCCCCCCGCCGGATCGCATGTACATCGAATCCACCAACATCTGTAACCTGAACTGCATCATGTGCCCCACGGGGCTCAAACTCATCAAGCGACCTCAGGGCTTCATGGACTTCGAGGTCTTCAAGCAGATTGTGGACGAAATGGCCCCCTGGGTTCAGGCCACCACTTTGCACATCTGGGGAGAACCGCTCCTCCACCCCCGCATCTTCGACATGGTGGCCTATTGCGCGCAGAAGGGCCTGCGTTCCGAGATCAGCACCAACGCCACCCTCCTCACCGAGGAGAAAGCCAAACGCCTCCTGGACGCGGGTCTCAGCGCCATCTACCTTTCCATCGACGGCCTGCGCCCGGAGACTTACGAAAGCATCCGGGTGCGTGCCGATTACGAACGCACCAACGCGAACATCCGACGCTTCATCGAGCTCAAAGTCCAGGGGGGGTACTCCACCTACGTGAACATCCAGATCATCAAGATGAAGCAAACCCTGGACGAGATCCGGGAGTTCGTCCGGGTGTGGAGTCTGCCCGGCGTCGACCGCATCAACGTCAAGCCCTTCGATTCCTGGGCGGATCAGGTGGAGCAGATCTCCGAGTTGCGCCCCAATGAGGTCAATCTCCCGGAAAAACGTTGGGCCTGTCCCAACCTGTGGTATCACGTGCACATCTACTGGGACGGTTCCATCGCCATGTGTGACCGGGATTTCAACCTGAATTTCCCCCTGGGCAACGTCATTGACCCCGACGGCAAAGTGCGGGTGATGAAGAACTGGAACGGTCCCCAGATGCAGGAGCTGCGACGGCGCCACCTGGAGAACGACCTGGAGGACGTCTCTCCGTGCAATAAGTGTCTGGAGTGGGCCTGGTGGAAGCCCGCGCCCTTCTTCGCCCAGGGGAACCGACCGGCCGACGAAGGCAGTCAGATCATTCGACTCAGCGAGGATGGCCCCATCATCATCGGGTTGGACGGCACGGAATTCGACGAGGAACGCCAGGGGAGCAGCCAATAACGCACGGGAGTGAGGAGGCGGATTATGAAGACGACACTTTTGTACGCGGGAATCGCAGGATATGGGTTCAATTCCTTGAGCCGAGGCATGGAAGCCGGCTGGATCTCCCACGGTCTGGCCTCCATCAGCGCGGCGGCCAAGGCCGAGGGTTTTGAAGTGGACCTCATCGACTTGCGCGCCCTTCAGAGCTGGGATCACTTCCGCGAGGAGTTCAAAAAGCGCGACCCGGATGTGGTCGGCGTGACAATGATGTCGGTGGACTACAATCCGGTCATGCGCGCGCTGGCCATCATGAAGGAGGTCAAGCCCGAGGTGATTACCGTGGTGGGCGGGCCCCATGTGACCCTGGCCCTGAACGACGCGTTACGCATGCCCAACGTGGATTACCTTGTCCTCCACGAGGGGGAAATCACCTTCCCCCGCCTGTTGCACGCGCTCAAGGACGGCCGCCCGCCCAAGCAGAAGGTCCTGCGGGGCATCACCCCCGATCTGGACAAGATTCCCTTCTCCGACCGCGACCTGTTCCTGAACGAGTGGCGCAAGTGGGGCTACACCCTCGACAGCCCGGAGGTTCCCTTTGTCAAGGAGCTTCCACCTCCCTTCGTGACCATCATCGCGGGGCGGGGGTGCGCCTACAAGTGCGCCTTCTGCAAGCCGGGGGAAGATCTCATTTTCGGCAAACGGGTACGCCGCCGTTCCGTGGAGAACGTCATCGAAGAGCTGAAGATGCTGCGGGACAAGTACCATTTCGCCTCCTTCATGTTCCACGACGATTGTCTGACCGAGGACCGGGAGTGGGTCATCGAGTTCTCCCGGCGGTACAAGGCGGAGGGGTTCACCCAGCCCTTCTTTGCCCAATCGCGCGCGGATATCATCGTGCGCCACGAGGATATGGTGGCCCTCATGGCCGATGCCGGGCTCGCGGGGTATTTCATCGGCTTTGAGTCGGGGAACCAGCGGGTGCTGAATTTCCTGCGCAAGGGGACGACGGTGGAGAAGAACATCCAGGCGGCCAAGATCTGTAAGAAGTACGGCGTCGCCATCTGGGCCAATTACATGATGGGCATTCCCACCGAGACGAAGGAAGAGGTGATGGACACGGTGCGCATGATCCGGGAGATCGACCCGGATTACTTCAGCCCCGCGTTCTTCACCCCCCATCCGGGTACGGATTTGTACGAATACGTGATGAAGCACAACCTGAGCTTGATCACGAATTACGACCAGTACCGCCGAAATCCCACCGAACCCAAGATCAAGGGGCAGGATTACGAGTTCCTCAAGTGGGCTCGCGATTACAGCCAGAAGCGCAAGTTGAAGAACCGCATTCGGCGGGGGTTCAAGGCCTTCCGCGAGAAGTGGTTGGACCCCCATCGCTACATCCGCAAGTTGCGCCGCATGCTGGGCATCGACCGCACGGATACGCCCAACCGGCCCAAAGGCCAACCCCAATGGCAGGCTACCGCGTGAGCGGTGGGCGTCAGGCGTCATACGTCATGCGTCATGCGTCAGGCGCCGGTGAGGACGTCGGCACTGGAGGCGCATTTTGGCCGGAGGGCGTAATGCGTGATGCGTAATGCGTAATGCGTGACGTCATTCGTCACACGTCATGCGTCAGGCGCTGGGGGGGCACGGTAGGCGCATCTTGGGTTGGTGACGTGATGCGTGATTCGTAATGCGTAACTTGAAGACAAGCTCGGCTCTGTGGCGAGAACCTTGCTGCCACGCCAACCAATTACTCGTTACTCCGTTACTCGTTAGTCGTGATGCGTAATGCGTAACTTGGGGCCAGATTGGCTTTGGAGGAGTAACCTTGACTTCGCGCCGACGCTTTAATCATTAATTGTCAATCGTTAATCGTTGTCTTCCTACGCCAGCCAATTACTCGTTACTCCGTTACTCGTTACGCATATCCGAGGAGGGGTATGGACGTTTTCGATACGCTGGATGAACGTGTTGCCCGCGTGGTGCGGGAATTCGAGGAGGCCTCCCGGGATGTGTCCCGAGAGGTGTTTCGGGCGCCCAAGCTGCACCCTGAGAGTGCCCGCTTCCTCCACATGCTCGTCCTCATCGGCGCGTACCGACGTCTGTTGGAAATCGGTGGGGGCATCGGGTACTCCACCCTCTGGCTGGCCGATGCGGCCCGCCGCAACGGGGGCACCCTTGTCTCCTGCGAGATCGAGCCGAGCCACGTGGAGGTGAACAAGCAACACATTCGACGGGCCGGCCTTCACGGCGTCGTCACATACCTGGTCGGGGACGCCCGGAAGACCGTGGCCGAACATCCCGGCCCCTTCGACTTCGTCCTCATCGACACGACCAAGACCGATTACATCACCTACTTCGAACTCCTCACCCCCAAACTCCTGCCCAACGCGCTCATCGTCGCCGACAACGCGATCTCCCACGCCCGCGCGCTGGAGGGGTACCTGGAACACATCCGGCGTCATCCCCTCTACGCCTCCCTCATCGTCCCCGTAGGTCGCGGTCTGGCCCTGAGCCGACGCATCCGATAAGGAGGAGCCCTATGGAACTCCGACTGTACTGGAAAATCCTCAAACGTCGCTGGTGGCTTCCCACCGTCCTCGTCCTCCTCGCGGTGGCCCTGACCTTCCTGCGGCCGTCCCCACCCCCCACCTATGTGGCGACCATGCGCTTCCTCGTGGGGGTAAAGCCCGAGCCCATCTCCCCCCAGGTGTACGGTTATGACCGCTATTACACGTGGCTCACCAGCGAATACCTCATCGACGACTTCTCCGAAGTCGTTCGGGGGTCGGCTTTTGCCGCCCGGGTGAGCGAGCGGTTGAAGGACCAGGGGCTGACCGTGCCCCCCGGCGCCATCCAGGGGAGCACGCAGACGGGCAAGCTCCACCGCCTCATCACCCTCTCCGTGTACTGGGGCAACCCCCGGGAACTCCAGACCATTGCCCGGGCCGTGGTGGACACGGTGCGTGAGGACAGCGGTCGCTTCTTCCCCCAGGCCTTCGGCTACGGGACCGAGGCGATCCTGGTGGATGGGCCTCACGTGGGCCCGGTGGTGC
>Ga0256832_1002230_pt1 | contig 13260 bp, 15 predicted proteins | sample 134614metaG_FD_190534 | JGI IMG/M metagenome (GOLD analysis project Ga0256832, IMG submission 190534) | Hydrothermal vent microbial communities from Lau Basin, Pacific Ocean - 134-614 | ecosystem: Environmental > Aquatic > Marine > Hydrothermal vents | place: Pacific Ocean: Lau Basin | collected... | reverse complement strand
TTTCCGGCCCCGTTGTCAACAGACGATCCCGGCCGTCATTAGCCTTACCCCGGTGTTTTGTTTTTAGGAGAAGGCCATGCGCCTTGTCAGGTTGTTACCTTTCATCCTGCTTTTTTTAAATTTGTCCTGCTCAAAATCCTCTCTTTATGAGATTTACACTCTTTTTAATCCCAAACTTAAAGCTGCTAAAAATCGTATTGAAGAATCCATTGGCCGCAAGGCTGAGTTTTCATTCAGATTAGTCGCGGACTCCTCAAGACATTCATTAAGCGCGTTTAAGGGGAAAACCATTTTTCTAAACTTTTGGGCCACCTGGTGCACCCCTTGTGTTGCTGAAATTCCGGAAATCAATAAGATTCTCGCATACTATGGGGATAAGCTTGTTGTCATTGGAATTTCCGATGAAAACACCGAAAAATTAAAATCCTTTTTAAAGCGACATAAAACGGATTATATCAATGGCTTTGTAAGCAGGAGCGATAAACTCAATGAACCCTTCAGACAAATGAGGCGCGGCCGGCCCTTATCCTTTTTAATCGATCCGGACGGGATTATTTGCAAGGCCTACATGTATCCTGTTACGCTGAATGAGGTAAAAGAGGATATGGAGGAAATCCGGTGATCAGATATATGGTTTTGATTCTCCTGTTTATTTCCTGCGGCGGCAACCGCTATGACCGGGAACAGCCCCTAACCTTTTCAAGCCGAAGCTACGACTCCGATATGCAATATCTTTTTTTTGTAATCCACGAAGGTGATTATTCCAGGATTTACAATGAGCTGTTTTCCGACCGGTTAAGACAAAAAATATCATTACAGGATTTTTCCCGGGAGATGCAATCTTTTGAAAAGAAGTATGGCCCGCTACTGGTGGATTTATCCTACATCCAATCCAAAACATTTAGTACGGTGCCTTTTTATTACAAGGCCGATATTGTGCTGGAGTATAAAACCAGAACCATTTTCGGCGAATTGGTATTTAGCGGATCGGACAACAACATGAAACTTGAAAGGTATACCTTTTATGAGGATTGAACACTCCCCGCCACCTATCTCTCCGAAACACAACCATGGTATGCCTTGCGGGAGTTTCCAATGAAGACCATGCGCGCCTGGGTGATCAGGGAAGCAGGGGGGCCGGAGAAGCTAACGCTAAAAACAATCCCCCGGCCTCTGCCGCGAAAAGGTTGGGTTCTGATCCGCAACAGGGCCTTCGGACTCAACCGCTCGGAATGGTTCACGCGCAGGGGAGCCTCTCCATCCGTCGCTTTCCCCAGGGTATTGGGCATCGAATGTGTCGGGCAGGTTGTGGCCGCGCCGGGAGGCGACCTGGTTCCCGGACAGAGGGTGGCGGCCATGATGGGCGGCATGGGACGTGAATACGACGGTAGTTATGCCGAATATGTTCTTGTACCCCGGGCCCATGTTTTTCCCCTGCAAACAAAGCTGGAGTGGAAGGTATTGGGTGCCCTGCCGGAAATGTTACAAACCGTCCACGGTTCCCTGCACACCGCTCTGGAAATAGACAGGGCGGAGAATATCCTTATTCGTGGCGGAACCTCCTCGATAGGCTTTGCGGCCATCGCCCTGGCCCGGGCAGCGGGCCTGGAAGTAACGGCCACTACCCGCAACCCGCAAAAAGCAGCCGGACTTAAGGAAGCAGGCGCCGCGTATGTAATGATTGATGACGGTAACCTGGCGCAAAAGACCCGTTCCCTACACCCTCAGGGTTTTGATCGTCTGCTGGAACTTATTGGCACAACAACGCTTGAAGATTCTTTACAAGCCGTGCGACGCGGAGGCATCGTCTGCATGACGGGCATTCTGGGCGGCGCCTGGACACTGCGAAATTTTAAGCCCATGGAGGCGATACCGGGCGGCGTAAAACTTACCGCATACAGCGGTTCCTCCTCCGATATTTCTGTGGAACAGCTTCAGCACTATGTCACCCTTGTGGAATCCGGTCTCCTCAAACTGACGCTTGGCCCCACTTTCTCCTTTGAGGAGTTGAGAAAAGCACACAGACTGATGGATGAAAATCGTGCCAACGGCAAAATTGTTATTGAAACAGGAAAGGAAAACGGGAAGGAATAATCGGCTGATCCCCGGAACAAGGTAAAAAAAAGGAGCCGCTCTTTCACTTACCTAACACCGGGTAGCTAAAGGCAGAAAGATGAACGGCTCCGGGAAGTTTAGTTTATGGCGTAGGATACGCCAACGGAGAGGGTGTACCAGCCGATGGCCAGGGTATAGCTGTCCGTGGAAAAGGAAGCCAGACGGTACTTGCCTTCGGCGCTGAAAGAGAGCTTATCGTTAAAATAATAACGGGAGCCCGCGCCGCCGCCAAAACCAAAACTGGACGAGGTCTCCTCGGAACCGCCGGTGGAGGATTCCACGCCAAAGGAAACAAAGCTGGCGCCCAGCATGGCATAGTTATCCAGCTTTTTGGGATCCATAAAGCTCAGAAAACCGCCGCCGCTGAAGTGATAGGTGGCCCAGGCGTCAATCACGGTAAAAGACCACTGCGTGGTACCCAGATCGTAATTGTGTATAACAATAGCCGGCTTAATGCCAATAGAGTTGGTAATACCATACTCAAAGCTGGCGCCATAACCCAGTTGCAGGGCCGAAAGATCGATATTGGCCCCGGCCACCATCGAACCCGCGCCAAACAGATTACTTTGCGCCTGTGTCGTCAGCGGCAAACAGAGCATGAACATTGCCAGAAATAATCCCTTCTTCATAGTTTCTCCTTAATGTAGATTTGTGGAACTGATGTAAGTTGCCCTTTATATGACAACAAGCGTGCCACTTCCGGAAAGCAAGCTCCAAGTAGTTATTTATTAACCCTTTACAAAAAACATGCGCCAAAGGGAATGTCGCCGGCAAAAGACACACGCGCCCCATCTCTGTCGCGTTTGCCCGACATGCCCCGGGAGCCGGGAGGATCGTATTCAGTTCCAGGACGGGAAATATGCAATATAGAGGAAACTTTTTTGTCCGATTGCTTATAAAAGAGTTGCCTGTTAATTTTGTTTTTTATTTTTATGTAAACAGAGATTTAATGAATCGCCGAAAAAAAACGCTTATAGTTGCCTTTATACTGTCTCTGCTTTTTCACATTGTCTTGTTTTATTTTCTTTATTTTTACAAGATGTGGGCGGGAGAAGCACCCATCGTAAAAGAGCAAAAACAGCGCGAAGTCGTTATCCGCTTTCCGGAGAACAAGGAACAGGCGCGCACCATAGTCGACAATCAGAACTTTAATGACCAGGTGCCTGACAAGGCCAATCTGTTGTCCGATCGTAATGCCACGGCCCGCAACCCGGAACGTACAACGCAGACCAAAGCCAGCACGCCTTTTAGCAAAGGCTTTTCGGAGATACCCAACCTGGCCCAACCACCGGCACAGAAGTTCGAATACAAACCCCGGCGCCGTTTCAGCCGCAACGCGCTGACCAGTAAAGTCGCCGATCCCAGTGAAAACGGAGATTCCATGCTCAAACAGCGGGACAATCAGAAACCCCGCGAACAAAGACCCGGCGCCGAAACCAGCGGCAGCCAGTGGCAACAACAGAAGTTCTCCGTGGAGGAGGTCGGCTCGCTCTCCCTGAGTACCTATAAGTGGAACTGGGCGCCCTATATCCGCAAGCTGAAGCAAAAGCACCAAAGCGTCTGGTTTACCCCCCCGGCCTATTCCCGGCTGGGGCTGATCCATGGCCGGTCGAAGGTCTACATCGAAATCGACCGCCAGGGCAGACTTATTAATTTGAAAGTAATCGGCCATTCCGGCCATGAATCCCTGTTAAATGCCAGCGTGGAATCCCTGAAGGCCACCTTTCCGTTTCTGCCGTTGCCGGACGATTTTCCGGAAAAGACCCTGGGAATTACCGCCACTCTGGTTTATCCCGATTTAAGAAAAAGGAGATAGTTCTTATGATGGAATTTTTTGAACAAGGGGGCATAATGATGTATCCCCTTCTGTTATCCTCAATCATAGCCCTGATCTATATTATTGAACGTGGCCTGGCCCTGCGCCGTCGCAATATTCTGGTTCCGGAGATTATATCGGTGGTGGACAACCTTAAGTCCGAGCGCGACCTGGAACTGGCCTCATCCATCTGCAGCAAGTATGAAGGACCTTTGTCCAACCTGGTCAGTGTTACTCTGGAAAACGCCCAGCTTCCCCGGGAAGAACTACGCGAGGTTTTGCAGGATCAGGGGCGGCAGGATATCCGCGATCTGCAAAAGGGGCTGAACATCCTGGAAACCATCGCCGCCATCGCCCCGCTGATGGGTCTTCTGGGAACCGTTTTGGGCATGGTCAACGTTTTTGCCGTCATTCAGGATCAGGGCGTCGGCCAGACATCTGCCCTCTCCGGCGGCATCTCCCAGGCCCTGCTGACCACGGTTACCGGTCTGTTTATCGGTATTCCCGTTTTGGTGGCCTATAACTATTTTTCCAGCAAATCGGAAGACCTGATTCTGGATATAGAAAAGTATGCCAACAATCTGATTCTGAAGATCGACCGTATCCGTAAAACGGAGTCCTCCTCCACGGAGGAATAAGAAAGATTTATCGGTAAAACCATAAGGTTACTTACATGCAACTGAGTTCTCAAAAATCAAAAAAGCTTACGCTTAACCTGACGTCACTGATCGATGTGCTGTTTATCCTGATCATCTTTTTCAGCGTCACCTCCACCTTTCTGGAACAGCCGGGTATCGACCTGAAGCTACCGGAAGCGGAAACCTCCGAAGCCTTCACCTCGCAAAAGGTTATCGTTTATATCGACAAGGAAAAGAACCTGTTTTTAAACGACAACCTGATTTCCATAAACGAACTGGCCAAGGAGATAAAACAGCTGAACAGCTATAAAAAGGATAAAAGCATCGTTTTAAAAGCCGATGAAAAGGCCGACTATGGCCGGGTAATCGAGGTAATGGATAAATTACGCAAAAACGGTGTTTACAAAATTATCGTTTCCACCAGTATGCCCGCACAATAAAAGGATTCCGCCATGCCCCGAAGAAGAGATATACATTTTGCCCTGTTGGGTTTCGGCAAGCTGGGCCAGGGTTTTTACGAGGTCTTTCGTCAAAAACATGACCATATTCTGCAACAGACCGGCATCAATCTTATTTTAAAAAGAATTCTGGTCAAGCATAAAAAATTTCAACGTCCTCGCCAGATAGACCCGGCCCTGTTTACATTCGACCACCGGGAGATCGCCGATGACGGGGACATCATCATTGTCATAGATTGTATGGGAGGTATTGAACCCACCTTTTCCATAATAAAAGAGCTGATACGCGCCAAAAAGCATATCATCTCCGCCAACCGCGCCCTGCTGGCCACCAAGATGCATCAGATTTCCGATTACGCCAATGAACACGCTATCCACTTTTTAACCGAACCTTCCTTTGGCGGCGGGCTGCCCGTGGCCGCTATTGTTCAGCGTGATCTGGTGGCCAACAATATCAGCGAACTGTTCGGCGTGGTCAGTGGCGTATCCAATTATATTCTGGATGAAATGAGCGCCCGCGATGTGGGTATGAAGGAGGTGCTTAAATCACCCAATATACAAAAGATGGGCGAATCGCTTTCCGTCATTGATTATGAAGGGGCCGACTCGGCCATGAAGGTTTCCATTCTGGCCGCCACCGCTTTCGGGATCGACATCAACTATCTGGATATATACTCCGAGGGCATCGCCAAGGTGACCCGTTCCGACATCCGCTGGGCCAAAAGATTCGGCTATGAGATCAAGCTGGTGGCCATCCTGCGCGATCATGACCACGGCTTCGAGATACGGGTTCACCCTACCCTGGTGGAAAAAGACCATCCTGTCACCTCCGTGCGCGGCCAGTACAACGCCTGTTACATCCGTACTGATCTGTTGGGGGAATACATGGTCTATGGCATGGGGGTGGGAACCAAACCCAGCAGTAGCCTGATTCTGCGCGACCTGGTGGATATCAGCAATCGTATTTTCCACAACACCAAACGTCAGCGTTTTTATTTCAACTGGAATAACAAACCGGTTTTGCCCATCGAAGAGATTGTCACCTCCTACTATCTGCGTTTTCCGTGTGTTGACCGTCCGGGAGTTATGGGTGAAATTACCCATGCCATTGGCAGCCATAACATCAATATCACCTCGGCCCATGCCGAAGTGGGTACGGTAAACGGTAAAGTGATCGGCTACGTCCACATATTCATCGACAATGCCCGTGAAAGAGAGGTTCTTAAGGCCCTCACCGATATAAAGGGGCTGAAACTGATACGGGGCAAGATTAAGTTTTTTAGAATATTGGAGGCTTCCCATGCAGATTTTGTTGAATGATTCCGCCTATGAACCTCAAAAAATCATCGGTGTCGGGCGCAATTACGATGCCCATATCAAAGAGATGCGGGCCGTGCCCACCGGAGAGCCGGTGCTGTTTATCAAACCGCCAACAGCCCTCAGTTCCATAACGGAAACGATAACCATACCAACCGGTTTCGGCTCGGTGCATCATGAGGTGGAACTGGCCGTGCTGATCAGCCGAGGCGGCGCCTCCATTAGCGAAGCGGCGGCCATGGAACACATCGGCGGTTACGGTCTGGCCCTGGATTTAACCCTGCGCGATCTGCAAAGCGCGGCCAAGAAAAAGGGACTGCCCTGGGCGGTAGCCAAGGGTTTTGATGGCGCCTGCCCCATTAGCCCCCGCTTTGTGGATAAGTCAACGGTGAAAGATGTACATCATCTGGATATTGCTTTAACGGTCAACGGAGAAGTGCGTCAGCGGGGCAACACCGGGCAAATGATCTTTCGCCTGCCTTTTCTGATTGCCTTTATCAGCCGTTTTTTCACCTTACACGCCGGCGACGTCATCCTTACCGGCACCCCCTCCGGCGTCGGCCCCCTGCGGCCGGGTGACAAGTTAAGTATGGAACTGGAAGATATCGGCCGGGCAGAGACCCGGGTAGCGGGTCGGGAATAAAAAACAGCCGTACCGGCAGATACGGCTATTCCGGTTAATCTACTGTTTTTTCACCACGGTCATGGCCGTGGCAATCATCCCGGCAATATCCGAGAGATCCGATGGAATAATCATCGTATTGTTTTCCTTGGCCAGTTTGCCGAACTCACCCAAATACTGTTCGGCAATGCGCAGGTTCACGGCGTTTATGCCCCCTTCCTCATTGATGGCCGTGGCAATTTCACGTATCCCCTTGGCCGTGGCTATGGCGATGGCTTCGATTTCCCGGGCCTTGCCTTCTGCTTCGTTGATGCGTTTTTGTTTTTCCCCTTCGGAACGCTTAATCAGTTCCTGACGATCCCCTTCGGAGCGGTTGATCTTGGCCTGGCGATCCCCTTCCGACTCGGCGATCAGGGCCCGCTTCTCACGCTCGGCGCGCATGTGCTTTTCCATGGCGTCTTTAATACTTTGCGGGGGAACAATATTACGCACCTCGTAGCGGGTTACCTTAACCCCCCAGGGATCGGAGGCCTTATCCACCGCCGCCACAATGGCGCCGTTCATCGTCTCGCGCTCTTCAAAGGTACGATCCAGTTCCAACTTACCGATGACGCTGCGCATGGTGGTTTGTGCCAACTGGGTGGCGGCAAAAGCGTAGTTGTTGATACCGTAGGACGCTTTTTGGGGATCGACCACCTGCATATATAATATGCCATCCACCTCCACGGAAATGTTGTCCCGGGTGATGCACACCTGCGAGGGCACATCCACCGCCTGCTCCTTTAACGAGTGCTTATAGGCCACCTTATCGATAAACGGCAACAGGATATGGAATCCCGCTTCCAGCGTGGTGCGGTATTTCCCGAACCGCTCCAGAATATAGGCGGATTTTTGGGGAACTATGGTTATGGTTTTGGCAAAAAGTACTATTACAAAAATGGCCAGACCGATTAATATAACAACAAATTCGTTCATGGGACCTCCCTTTTAGTTTAACGGCTCCACCGTAAAGCGGATACTGTCGCGCGCGGTTACGCGCACACGCGTGCCCACCTCGATATCACTATTGGCACGGGCAGCCCATTGGGTACCCCGCAATTCTATTTTCCCCATCCCGTTGATGGTAATCTTTTCGATAACTACGCCTTCTTCTCCGATAAATTCATCCTTTTCATCCATATCGTTTACCGTATTTACACCGAACAGGTTTTGCAAATGGCTGCGCATAAATACCAGCATTAACACCGAAGAAACCAGAAACAGAGCCAGTTGCCAGGTGAGGGGCATTTCCGCAAACAGGCTGACGCCGGACACGGCCCAGGCGCCAAATCCGAAAAAAATGACATAAAAGCCCGGGGTTAAAAACTCCATCATAATTAAAATCAAACCGATTACAAACCAGACAACTTCCGGCTTAAGGAATGTTTCCATAATGACTCCCTATTATTTTAGCAGGACATAAGAAATACACAAAAAGATAAACAATATTCATTTGCAAAACGAATGGAAGGGAAAAAGCCGGAATAACGTATCATTCCGGCCTTAATAGAGTGGGTTTATCCGTGCCCGTCACGGTGCGATCATTTAGACTCTTCGCTTCAGGAGAGATAATAATTCAAGCGCAACATGCGTTGATCTATGGATTTCTTCTTATTCCACACTTCGGAGAACTTGGAGAATTTAACCTTGTTTTTAACCAATCCCACCATTTCATGGGAACGCCCGTTTATCAGACCGAAGACCGCCTCGCTGCCCAAAAAGCTTCCCAGGTAACGGTCAAAGGCGGTGGGCGAGCCTCCGCGCTGGATATGGCCCAAAATCACCACCCGGTATTCCATACCGCTGAGCCGTTTTAATTTATTGGCAATGGAATAGGATTTTCCTTCGTCATCGCCCTCGGCCACCACAATGATACTGCTGGTTTTCCCCTTCTTGCGTCCGTTGAACAGACGTTCGGCGATGTCATCCACATTGACCGGCTGCTCGGGGATGATGATCTCTTCCGCGCCGCCACCGATGCCGACGTTTAAGGCAATGAATCCCGAGTTTCGTCCCATCACCTCAATCAGGAAAAGACGATCATGGGAATCGGCCGTATCACGTATTTTGTCAATGGCGTCCACGCCGATATTAACCGCCGTATCATAACCGATGGTCATATCGGTACCGTAGATATCATTGTCGATAGTGCCGGGAATGCCGATGACCGGAATATCATACTCCTCCGAGAAATGGTACAGCCCCTTAAAGGTACCGTCCCCGCCAATACCGATAAGTCCGGAAACTCCCAGTTTATCCAGAAAACGCGCTCCCTTTTGCCGACCCTGCGGCGTGCGCCATTCATCGCAGCGGGAAGACTTCAGGATGGTTCCCCCGCGTTGAATAATATTGGATACCGAATGGCGCTCCAGCTCAATATACTCTTCATACACCAGGCCGGAAAAGCCTCGTTCGATACCATAAACCTTAATATTATTGGCAATGGCCGTGCGGGTGATGGAACGAATGGCGGCATTCATTCCCGGTGCATCTCCCCCGCTGGTAAGTATGGCTATAGATTTCATTTTTCCCTCGTTTTAATGCAAGGCGCAAAGATAAAACAGCCATTCACTACTATCAAAAAAACTTTTATCCCTGTCTTTTTCAGCCGTTTTTTTTAACTTATCCGGCCTGTTCTTACCTAAACTATACCAGGCCTAAAATAAGGCACCTTTTTCCCGGATAGTGTTAAATTTACATTAGAAATCACGCCCATTTCCTTATCCCGGCCGTTGCACACCATTAACGAATAGCTTAAGTTGTAAAAAATACAATCACAAAAAGACTTATGGATAAAATAGATCAGCTATTGCATATTATGTCCCGTTTACGCAGAGAATGCCCCTGGGATGCCCGCCAGACCCACGAAAGCCTGAAACGCTATCTGCTGGAAGAAACCTATGAAGTGATGGAAGCCATTGACTCAAAGTCCTGGGAAGCCTTAAAATGTGAATTGGGCGATATATTGCTTCAGGTGGTTTTCCATAGCGCCCTGGCGGAAGAAGAGAATAAATTTTCCTTTAATGATGTTGTCGAGGCCATATCCCGGAAAATGATAAAACGCCACCCCCATGTGTTTAATAAGGAAAAAGGGCTGACCGCCGAAAAGGTGCAGCAAAACTGGGAAAAGCAAAAACACAAGGAGGAGTCCCGGCGTTCTCTTTTACAAGGTATTTCCCCGGCCATGCCGGCACTTTTGAGGGCACAACGGCTGCAGGAAAAGGCGGCAGCCGTAGGCTTTGACTGGTCCTCCGCCGCACAGGTTAAGGAAAAGCTGCGGGAAGAATGGCTGGAATTTTTAGAAGCGGAGCGGCAAGCGCAAACCTCCCCGGAACGGGAAGAGCTGGGAGACATGCTGTTTACCCTTGTTAATTATATCCGTAAAAAAGAATGGGTGGCCGAAGAGCTTCTTCAGCAGGCCAACAACAAGTTTATAACACGTTTTAATTACATTGAAAAAAAACTCAACCATGATGTTGAAAAGTTACATGAAGCGAGCCTTGAGGAGTTGGATCGGTTATGGGATCAGGCAAAGAAGGAAATAGAATAATGCGACTGAATGAGTTTATTGATTTTTGCAGCGGAGCCGTATCCGAGGAGATGCTGGCCATGCAGGTTTTTGATTTTTTAGTTAACAACAGGCATGTGGACAAATTACATCTTTTACAGCACAAAAACATTCCACAGCCCCTGAAGGTCATTCAATCCACGGATCCCGGCCTGGACAGCGAACAATTCCTTAGGCAATACAATCCTCTTCAGCATCATTCCGATGAATATGGCAGCTACTATGCCAGTGACAGCGGAATATGCTACCTCTCCACCGATGCCCCGGAACAGCCGGCGACTTTTTATATCTTGGCTTTCGAAACCATTCCGTCTCCCGCCGTCATCTCTCCCGTGATGCAGATTTGGAAGAGTTTAAGCAAGAGTCTGCGCCGGCATACCATAGAGGGTAATATTCGCACCCAATATAAATATGCCGACCTGATATCCCAGTTATTACACGATGTGCATGCCATCCTGGAGATGTTTCCCCAGGAAAAAAGCGCTGAGGTCGAAAACCGTTGGAACTATCAGGAACAGGTTAACAAAAAAGTATTGCGTTATGTTCGAGACCTGGAGCTGTTTAAATCCGACATGGCTTTGGAAACCTTTTTAAACAACGCCATAAAGCTGGCCTGTCCCGATTATGAAAAGATCAAACTGGACATCAATAAAAAAGCAATCCCGCTGAATATCGATGTGGATCTGATGGCCGAGGCCCTTTCCGAAATTTTAAAGAACGCCCTGGCGGCTACGGATAACGAGGCTGAAAAAATTGAAATCAGTACCCGCTGCGAGGAATCACACTCCCCTTTTATCCGGCAAAAATGGCTAAAAATCATTATACGCGACTATGGTAAGGGGATCGTTCCTGATTTTTTACCCTATGTAAAAAAACCCTTTTTCACCACGGACAAGTTCTTAGGCCGTCCCGGTTTTGGCCTGGCCATTGCGGAGAAAATTCTCAATGCGCACAATGGCCGGTTGGAGATACAGTCCATCAAAGGACACCATACCGATGTTACATTTCTTATCCCCGTTAATACACCCGTCTGTATTACGGACGGATAAGCAACGTCGCCTGGACTGCCGTGGGAACGTACCTTGAGAGAGCTTATGAAAAGTAAAATTCTGATCATTGAAGACAACGCCATCTGGCAGCAGAAATATAAAAAATGGCTCGGCACGGATTATCTCTATGCTTTTGCATCCTATCCGGAAGAAGCCCGGGAACTCGTAAGCGCCTTTCTGCCCGATCTGATCATTCAGGATCTGGGACTCCCACAGATAGACCAGGGTCTCGTTTTACTGGATCATATCGTCAGCACCCCGGGAGACGCCAAGGTCATCGTCATCACCTCCTCCCAGGATCATCAGCACGCCCTGGAAGCCCAGCGTCGCGGCGCCTACTCCTATTTTTTCAAGGGGGAAAATATTGAGGATGAGCTGCCCCTGCTGGTCAAGCGCGCCATCCGTATGCAAAGGCTTGAGCGCGAGAACCTGGAATTGCGCCACAAGCTTCAATCATCGCTTCATTTTGACAATATCATCTCTGTAAGCAAACAGATGCAGAATATACTGCGCCTGATAGAACAAACCCGCAAAACACGTGAACCGGTATTAATCACCGGTGAGTCCGGCGTGGGCAAGGAGATTGTTGCCCGTCATATCCATGCCCGGAGCTTTGGACCGGACAAGCCGTTTATCACACTCAATGCCGCCACCCTGCCCGAAAACCTTCTGGAGAACGAACTCTTTGGCCATGAGAAGGGCGCCTTTACCGGAGCCACCGACCTGAAGCATGGCTTGTTTGAACTGGCCGAAGACGGGACACTTTTTTTGGATGAAATCGGCGAACTGCCCATACAAACCCAGGCCAAGTTATTACGCGTATTACAGGAAAAAACCTTTTACCGGCTGGGGGGGCAAAAGGAAATTAAAGCCAACTTTCGCCTGGTGGCAGCTACAAACCGCAACCTGTTGGATGAGATCGCCGCCAGCCGCTTCCGGGAAGACCTGTATTACCGCCTGAATGTTATTCCCATTCACATCCCGCCCTTGCGGGAAAGACCGGACGACATCCCGGCCCTGATCAGTTTTTTTATCAAGCGGTACAGTGAAAATTACAATCTCAAAAAACAGCCCAAAATTGATCCGGCCCTGGTCGGTTACCTGTCACGCATCAACTGGAAAGGCAACATACGCGAGTTGGAGAACACACTCACACGCATGCTGGTAATGAACCAGGAAAAACTAACCATTGACGACATCCCGCCGGACATTCAGGAGCGGGAAGACAGCATCATCCGGCACGCGCTGGAGCATCGCTATACCCTTGAGGAGATGACCCGCATGTATGTACACGCGGTGTACGAGCATGTCAATCAAAATAAAAAAGAGGCCTGCCGCTTTCTAAATATCAACTACCGTACCCTAACCGCCCGGCTGGATAAAAAGAATCAGTCTTAAACCGCAGTTGCACTATTTGCAACTTTACCCGCCAACAGAATTGCATTTTTTACAATCCGATCATGTATAATTCCCATAACATACTGTTTTTTATAACCTTATACATCTTTCATGTATAACATCATTAAAATCATATACTTATGCGTATGGCACGCCTTTTGTTATACATTATGCAAAATACAATTTAAAAGGATTTAAAATTGGAAAACTTATTGTCTGGTGATTTAAAAATCAGTACAA
>Ga0256832_1002228_pt1 | contig 13264 bp, 13 predicted proteins | sample 134614metaG_FD_190534 | JGI IMG/M metagenome (GOLD analysis project Ga0256832, IMG submission 190534) | Hydrothermal vent microbial communities from Lau Basin, Pacific Ocean - 134-614 | ecosystem: Environmental > Aquatic > Marine > Hydrothermal vents | place: Pacific Ocean: Lau Basin | collected... | reverse complement strand
TTCATCCCCTACGGCGGCACCTTCCTGGTGTTCTCCGACTACGCCCGCAACGGCGTGCGCATGTCCGCCCTCATGAAGCAGCGGGTTATCTACGTCTTCACCCACGACTCCATCGGCCTGGGCGAGGACGGCCCCACCCACCAGCCCATCGAGCACGTGCCCAGCCTGCGCATCATTCCCAACTTGCACGTGTGGCGTCCGTGCGACGCGGTGGAGACGGCGGTGGCCTGGCGCTGCGCCATCGAGCGCAAGGACGGCCCCTCGGTCCTGGCCCTCACCCGCCAGGGCGTGCCCCATCAGGAGCGCAGCGAGCAGCAGATCGCCGACATCGCCCGCGGTGGCTACGTCCTCAAGGACTGCGACGGCGAGCCGGAGGCCATCATCATCGCCACCGGTTCCGAGGTGGCCCTGGCGGTGGGCGCAGCCGAGGTCCTCGCCGGCGAAGGGCGCCGCGTGCGGGTGGTGTCCATGCCCAACGCCAACCTGTTCCTGGAGCAGGACGAGGCCTACCGCGAGTCCGTGCTGCCCTCGTCGGTCACCGCGCGCGTTGCGGTGGAGGCCGCGCACAGCAACTACTGGTACCAGTTCGTCGGCTGCAAGGGCCGCGTGGTGGGCATCGACCGCTTCGGCGAGTCCGCCCCCGCCAAGCAGCTGTTCGAGGAGTTCGGCTTCACCGTGGACAACGTCGTGGCCAACGTGCGCGAGGTCCTCTGACCCCTTTCACCCCGTAGAAAATCAAGGAGAAACGCATGACGATCAAAGTCGGCATCAACGGTTTCGGGCGCATCGGCCGCATGGCCCTGCGCGCCATCGTCAACGAGTCCGAGTTCGACGGCCTGGAAGTGGTCGGCATCAACGACCTGCTGGACCCGGACTACCTGGCCTACCTGCTCAAGTTCGACTCCGTGCACGGCCGCTTCAAGGGCGAAGTGAGCGTTGAGGGCGGCAACCTGGTGGTCAACGGCAAGACTATCCGCGTCACCGCCGAGCGCGATCCCGCCAACCTCAACTGGGGTGAGCTGGACGTGGACGTGGTGATCGAGTCCACCGGCTTCTTCCTCACCGAGGAGACCTGCCAGAAGCACATCCAGGCCGGTGCCAAGAAGGTGGTGCAGAGCGCCCCCTCCAAGGACGCCACCCCCATGTTCGTCTATGGCGTCAACCACGACAGCTACGACGGGCGGGCCATCGTCTCCGCCGCCTCCTGCACCACCAACTGCCTGGCGCCGGTGGCCAAGGTGCTGAACGACAAGTGGGGCATCAAGCGCGGCCTGATGAGCACCGTGCACGCCGCCACCGCCACCCAGAAGACGGTGGACGGCCCCTCCGCGAAGGACTGGCGCGGCGGTCGCGGCATCCTGGAGAACATCATTCCCTCCTCCACCGGTGCCGCCAAGGCGGTGGGCAAGGTCCTGCCCGAGCTGAACGGCAAGCTCACCGGCATGGCCTTCCGCGTCCCCACCTCCGACGTTTCCGTGGTGGACCTGACGGTGGAGCTGAACAGCGCCGCCAGCTACGACGACATCTGCGCCGCCATGAAGGCTGCCTCCGAGGGCGAGCTGAAGGGCGTGCTGGGCTATACCGACGAGAAGGTGGTCTCCACCGACTTCCGCGGCTGCCCGCAGCCGTCCATCTTCGACAGCGGTGCCGGCATCCAGCTGGACGACACCTTCGTCAAGGTCGTCTCCTGGTACGACAACGAGTACGGCTACACCTGCAACATGCTGCGCCTCGTCAAGCACGTGGGCGGCTGATCGGGTCTGCGGCGGGGCGGCGTGTCCGCCCCGCTGCCCGTTTTGACGAGAGCGATGCGGCGAGGCCCCGCGTTTGGCCGAATCGCTTTCGACAACGCAATCTTGAGGAGTCCACCATGTCCGTGATCAAAATGACCGACCTGGATCTGGCCGGCAAGCGGGTGCTCATCCGCGAGGATCTGAACGTCCCCCTGAAGGACGGTGAAGTGGCCGACGACACCCGCATCCGCGCCAGCCTGCCCACCATCGAGGCGGCCAAGAAGGCCGGCGCCCGCGTCATGCTCATGTCCCACCTGGGGCGCCCCAAGGAAGGCGAGTACGATCCGCAGTACTCCCTCGCCCCGGTGGCCGCCCACCTCTCCAAGCTCCTCGGCGAAGAAGTCCGCCTGGTGAAGGATTACCTGGAACACGCCCCGGAAGTGGCCGAGGGCCAGGTGGTGGTGCTGGAGAACGTGCGCTTCAACAAGGGCGAGAAGGCCAACGACCCCGAGCTGGCCAAGAAGTACGCCGCCCTGTGCGACGTCTTCGTGATGGACGCCTTCGGCACCGCCCACCGGGCCCAGGCCTCCACCTACGGGGTCGCCGAGTACGCCCCGGTGGCCTGCGCCGGCCCCCTGCTGGTGGCCGAGCTGGAGGCCCTGGGCAAGGCCCTGGAGAACCCCGACCGGCCCATGGTGGCCATCGTCGGCGGCTCCAAGGTCTCCACCAAGCTCACCGTCCTGGAGTCCCTGTCCCAGAGGGTGGACCAGCTCATCGTCGGTGGCGGCATCGCCAACACCTTCATCGCCGCGGCCGGCTACAACGTCGGCAAGTCCCTCTACGAGCCCGATCTGGTGCCCGAGGCCAAGCGCCTCATGGAGCAGGCCAAGGCCAAGGGCGGCGAGATCCCCGTGCCCGTGGACGTGGTCACCGGCAAGGAGTTCTCCGAGAACGCCGCCGCCGAGATCAAGAAGGTGGACGAGGTCCAGGACGACGACATGATCTTCGACATCGGCCCGGAGACCTCCGAGATCTACGCCGGCATCCTGAAACAGGCGGGCACCATCGTCTGGAACGGCCCGGTGGGGGTGTTCGAGTTCGACCAGTTCGGCGAGGGCACGCGCAAACTGGCCCTGGCCATCGCCGAGAGCCCGGCCTTTTCTATCGCCGGGGGCGGTGATACCCTGGCCGCCATCGCCAAGTATGGCGTGGCCGACCGCATCTCCTACATCTCCACCGGCGGTGGTGCTTTCCTCGAATTCCTGGAGGGCAAGAAACTGCCCGCGGTGGAAATCCTGGAACGCCGCGCCGCCGGTTGAACGCAGCCAGACGGCCCCGTATCCCGCGGGGCCGTCTCCCTTTTTCCCTGAAATCGGATCGAGTGGATGTTTCGTAGAACCAAGATCGTCGCCACGTTGGGCCCCGCCACCGATGACCCCAAGGTGCTGGACAAGGTCATCGAGGCCGGGGTGGACGTGGTGCGCATCAATTTCTCCCACGGCAGTGTCGAGGAGCACACCCGGCGGGTGGAGATGGTGCGTGACCGGGCCCGGGCCTACGACCGCGAAGTGGCGGTGTTGATGGATCTGCAGGGGCCCAAGATCCGGATCGAGCGCTTCCGTGACGGCAAAGTCGGGCTCAAGGAGGGGCAGACCTTCATCCTCGACGCCGACTGGCCCTCCGACGAGGGCAACGAGGAGCGGGTGGGTATCGCCTACCGGGAACTGCCCAACGACGTCAAGCGCGGTGACACCCTGCTGCTGGACGACGGCCGCATCGTCCTGTGGGTGGAGCGGGTGGACGGCAATCAGATCGTCACCCAGGTGGTGCACGGCGGCACCCTCTCCGACAAGAAGGGCATCAACCGCCAGGGGGGCGGCCTCTCCGCCCCGGCCCTCACCGACAAGGACCGCGAGGACATCAAGACCGCCGCCCGCCTGGAGGCGGACTACCTGGCCGTCTCCTTCCCCCGCACCGCCCAGGACATCGAAGAGGCCCGCGCCCTGCTGCGCGCCGCCGGCGGCCAGGGGCGCCTGGTGGCCAAGATCGAGCGCGCCGAGGCGCTGGACGCCCTGGAGGAGATCATCGCCGCCTCCGACGTGGTGATGGTGGCGCGCGGCGACCTGGGGGTGGAGATCGGCGATGCCGAACTGCCCGCGGTGCAGAAGCACATCATCCGCCTCACCCGCGACATGAACCGCGTGGTCATCACCGCCACCCAGATGATGGAGTCCATGATCGAAAACCCCATCCCCACCCGGGCGGAGGTGTTCGACGTGGCCAACGCCGTCCTGGACGGCACCGACGCGGTGATGCTCTCCGCCGAGACGGCGGCGGGCAAGTACCCGGCGAAGGCGGTGGAGGCCATGGACCGCGTCTGCCGCGAGGCCGAGAAACAACCCCTGGCGCGCGTCTCCGATCACCGCATCAACACCCAGTTCGGGCGCATCGACGAGGCGGTGGCCATGGCCTCCATGTACACCGCCAACCACCTGGGCGTGAAGGCCATCGCCGCCCTCACCGAATCGGGCGCCACGCCCCTGTGGATGTCCCGCATCAGCTCGGGCATCCCCATCTACGCCCTCACCAGCCACACCAGCACGCGCCGGCGCGTGACCCTGTTCCGCGGCGTCTATCCCATCTCCTTCAACACCCAGAGCACCGACCACGCGGAGGTGAACCGGGAGGCCATCGAGGAGCTGGTGCGCCGCGGCGCGGTGCGCGACGGCGACCTGGTGATCATCACCAAGGGCGATCTCATGGGCGTCCACGGGGGGACCAACGCCATGAAGATCGTGCGCGTGGGCGAGTTGCTGCCCGCGGGCGAATGAATCAATCAACCGCAGTGACCACAATCGAGGAGAACTGACCATGGCACTCATCACGTTGCGACAGCTGCTGGACCACGCCGCCGAGCACGGCTACGGCGTGCCCGCCTTCAACGTCAACAACCTGGAACAGGTGCACGCCATCATGGAGGCCGCCGCCGAGACCGACAGCCCGGTCATCATGCAGGCCTCCGCCGGTGCCCGCTCCTACGCCGGCGCGCCCTTCCTGCGCCACCTCATGCAGGCCGCCGTCGAGCAGTGGCCGGACATCCCCATCTGCGTGCACCAGGACCACGGCGCCGATCCGGGCGTGTGCCTGCGCTCCATCCAGCTGGGCTTCACCTCGGTGATGATGGACGGTTCCCTCATGCCCGACATGAAGACCCCGTCCACCTATGAGTACAACGTGGACGTGACCCGCCAGGTGGCCGACATGGCCCACGCCGGCGGCGTCTCCGTCGAGGGCGAGCTGGGCTGCCTGGGCTCCCTGGAGACCGGCATGGCCGGCGAGGAAGACGGCTCCGGCGCCGAGGGCGTGCTGTCCAAGGAGCAGCTCCTCACCGACCCCGACCAGGCCGCCGACTTCGTCAAGAAGACCAAGGTGGACGCCCTGGCCATCGCCATCGGCACCTCCCACGGCGCCTACAAGTTCACCCGTCCGCCCACCGGCGACATCCTCGCCATCGAGCGCATCAAGGAGATCCACGCCCGCATCCCCGACACCCACCTGGTGATGCACGGCTCCAGCTCCGTGCCCCAGGACTGGCTGAAGATCATCCACGAGTACGGCGGCGACATCGGCGAGACCTACGGCGTGCCCGTGGAGGAGATCCAGCAGGGCATCAAGTACGGGGTGCGCAAGGTCAACATCGACACCGACCTGCGTCTGGCCGCCACCGGCGCCATCCGCAAGCACCTGGCCGAGAACCCCAAGAACTTCGATCCGCGCAAGTACTTCAAGGCCGCCAAGGACGCCATGAAGCAGATCTGCAAGGACCGCTACGAGGCCTTCGGCTGCGCCGGCATGGCCTCCAAGATCAAGCCCATCTCCCTGGAGGACATGTACAAGCGTTACGCCTCCGGCGAGCTGGACCCGAAGGTCAACTGAGGATCACCGGCCTTGATCGAGAAACCCCGCCTCGGCGGGGTTTCTTTTTGCTCAACGATTATGGTCGTGGCGCGGCTGTCCCTGGTGGCGCCGGTCATGGGCCTCGGGGGCGAACCGGTCGCGGGGGCCGGGGTAGGGGAAACGGATGTGGCCGATGCGTATGGCCAGCACGGAGAGGGCGAGGATGAGGATCGCCGCCGTCACCGCCATGAGGCGCCAAGTGTCCAGGTCCTTGATGTCGAGGATGAGGTAGCGGGCCAGGGCGACGATGGCGATGTACAGGGGCAGGCGCACCGGCAGCTGCCCTTCGCGCAGGTACAGGGCCACCATCGCCAGTACCTCCAGGTACAGGAACAGCATGAGCAGGTCGGCGAGGGTGGCGTGGCGGGCCTCCACCATGCGGGCGATGTCGAAGCCGGCGGCGGAGAGGGTGGCCAGGGTGATGATGAACAGGCCCAGTTGTTCCAGCAGGTGCAGGAACAGGGCGAACGGGCGTTTGGGATCCATGGCGTGTCTTCGAATTCTTTTTCGGAGCAGAGATTCTAGCAGGCATCGGGCGGCGGGGCCGCGCCGGATGCACGGAACTCAAGAACCCCGCTCCAGGTGACGACAAGGGGGCACGGTCAATTTTGGCGAGGTGAGACGTGTCCCAAGAACTGCTCGACAACACCGATCTGGGCATCGACCAGCCCCCTGAGGAGGTGAAGCTCTCCCGCTGGGTGACCTTCCGCCTGGCGGACGAGACCTACGGCATCAACGTCACCCAGACGCAGGAGGTCCTGCGCATCACCGAGATCGCCCCGGTCCCCGGCTCGCCCCCTTTCGTCCTCGGCATCATCAACCTGCGCGGCAACGTGGTCACCGTCATCGACATGCGCCTGCGCCTGGGGCTGCCGGCCAAGGAGATCGACGACGATTCCCGCATCGTCATCCTCGAAGGGGAGGACGACGAGATCGCCGGCATCCTGGTGGATTCCATCGCCGAGGTGGTGGAGCTCAACGAACTCAACATCGAGAGCGCCCCCAACACCGGCCAGAACCCCCATGGCGACATCATCAGCGGTGTGATCCACCAGGAGGGCGAGCTGATCATCCTCCTGGAGCCGCAGAAGCTGCTGTCCGAACATGGCGCCTGAGGCCGACGCCCCCGCGGCGGACGGCGAAGGCCGAGTGGAGCTGTTGTTGTTCCGCCTCCCCGACGGCCAGCGTTTCGCCCTCAACGTCCTCAAGATCCGCGAGGTCATCCCCTGCCCGCGCCTCACCAAGCTCCCCGGCGCCCATCCGGCGGTGCTCGGCGCGGTGGAGCTGCGCGACCTGACCTTCTCGGTCATCGACACCGCCCGCGCCATCGACCGGCAGCCCATGGACGACCCGCGGCATGGCTTCGTCGTCGTCACCGATTTCTACCGGGGCGTGCAGGGGTTTCTGGTGCAGCAGGTGGAACGCATCGTCATCCAGGACTGGGAGGCCATCCGCCCCCCGCCGCCCCTGGGGTCGCGTTACCTCTCCGGGGTGGTGGAGCAGGACGGCGAGATCGTCGAGCTCATCGACCTGGAGCAGATCCTCTGGGAGATCACCCCCGAGGCCTGCGAAGGGGACTGCGACAAGGCCGCTCCCCTGGCCGTGCCGGACGACTTCCTCGCCCTGGTGGTGGACGACTCCAGTGTCGCCCGCACACAGACGGCCCGCTACCTGGACGCCCTGGGCATCCCCCACCAGGAGGCCAACGACGGTCAGGAGGCCTGGGAGATCCTCGACGACCTGGACCGCGAGGCCCCCGAGGGCGAGCTGCCCGTGCAATTTCTGGTGTGCGACATCGAAATGCCGCGCCTGGACGGCTACAGCCTCACCCGCCGCCTGCGCGACCGCCCCCGTTGGCGCGAGCTGTTCATCCTCCTGCACACCTCCATCAACGGCGAGCTCTCCGAGGAACGGGCGCGGGCGGTGGGTGCCGACGCCGTGCTCACCAAGTTCTCCGGCGAGGGCCTGGCCGACATGGCCCGGCGTGCCCTGGCGCGTCGCCAGGGGGAGAGGGGGGCATGAACGAACTGGAGGCCCACCTGGCCCGAATGGAAGCGGCGTTCCGCCGCCACCTGCCCGAACGCCTGGACGAGATCGAGCGCGCCCTCGCCGCCCTGCGCACCGGAGGGGGCGACTGGGAGACGGCGCACCGTCAGGTGCACAGTCTGGTGGGCAGCGCCGGCACCCTCGGCCTGGCCGAGGTCTCGCGCCGTGCCCGCGCCCTGGAGCGGCTCATGAAGGCCCCGGCGCGGGACGGGGGCGCCCCCGCCTGGGAGGCCATCGACGCCGCCTGGAACGCCCTTCGAGCCGCCGACGATACATCGACGAACGACGATACCCATGTCCAGGCCGCGGCGGCCACCCTGGCCGAGCCGGCGGTCATCCTCGTGGCCGAGGACGACCCGGTGAGCCGCGCCATCCTCGTCTCCCAACTGGAGGCCGCCGGGCACACCGTCATCGCTGTGGACAACGGCCTCGCCGCCCTCGAGCGTCTCGCCGACCAGCCCCGGCCGGAGATCGTCCTCATGGACGTGATGATGCCGGTGATGGACGGCCTCCAAGCGGTGCGGCGCATCCGCGAGGAGGACCATGGCCGCGGCGACGAGCGCATCCCCATCATCTTCCTCACCGCTGACGACGACCCGCAGCTGCTGCACGAGGCCATCCGCCAGGGCGGGGACGACCTCCTCATCAAGCCCAGCTCGCCGGTCATCCTCGACGCCAAGATCCACGCCCTGCAGCGCCTCTCGCGCCTGAACCGGGAGCTGAACGCCTACCGGGTACGCACCGAGCGCGAACTGGCCGTCGCCGAACAGGTCATGCGCGTGAGCCTGTCCCGCAACACCGAGGGCTTCCCCGGCCTGCGCCACGTCTCCCGCCCGGCCGGTCGTTTCAGTGGCGACGCCGTCCTCTACCGGCGTACCGGGGAGGTGGGCTACCTCCTGGTGGCCGACTTCACCGGCCACGGCCTGCCCGCCGCCGTCGGCACCCTCATCGCCGCCGACGTCTTCCACGACCTGGCCGACGTGGCCTGCCCCGGGGCGATCCTCCTCCAGGGGCTCAACCAGCGCCTCTACGAACACCTGCCCACCGACTTCTTCTGCGCCGCCTGTCTGGTGGAGATCCAGCCCGACCACATCAACCTCTGGAACCGGGGCCTGCCCTCCGTGTGGCACCGCCGCCCCGGCGGGGAGCTGCAGGAAATCCCCTCCGGATTCCTGCCCCTGGGCGTGATCGCCGAGGGCTTCGACGTGACCCCGCGCACCCTGCCCCGGGAGGGCTGCCTCCTCGTCCACACCGACGGCCTCAACGAGGCGCGCGGGGTGGACGGGGAGGAATTCGGCGAGTCGCAGGTACGCGACCTGTGCGCCGCCGAGCGCCCGGTGGAGGCCCTCCTCGCGGCCCTGGAGCGGCATCTGCAAGGCCGCCCTCCCCATGACGACCTCACCCTCGTGGCCCTGGATCTGGGGGCCTGGAAGGGGGCTTAATCGGTCGTTAACGCGTTCTGCGTAGTGTCGAGCGAACCGGCGTCAGACCGGGAACGACAACAACGCACCAATGAGGAGGGAAGACGAATGGCCTTGATGCGAAAACTGGCCCTGCTGGCCGTGTTCTTGTTCGTGACGACCCCCGTCTGGGCCATGGCCGGTGCCGAGGCCCATGGCGAAGTGAAGGAAGTGGACACCCACAAACGCACCATCACCATCTCGCACGGGCCCATCCCGGCCCTCAACATGTCCGCCATGACCATGGACTTCTACGTCGCCGACCCGGCCATGCTCAGCGAAGTCCGGCCCGGCGACAAGGTCCACTTCGAAGTGGAGACCGACCGCCGGGGGCGCTATGTGATCGTCGATCTCGAACTGGAGTGAGATCACGCCAAACGCCGTCCCAGGACCCCGGCCCCGGCCGGGGTCCGTCGTTTCGGCGGGGATCTTGCAAGGCGCGGGGGAGAGTCTGCCCGGAGAGCCGTCATGACGCACAAGGCGAAGCGCCACCGCCACAAGGAACGGCGGCGCTACTACCGCATCGACGACGTCGTCCACCTGGAGTACCGCATCCTCCCCCCCGAGGAGGCCGAGGCCATCGAACGCCAGATGCAGCGTCCGCGCCCGCCCGAAGACGGCCTGGTGGAACAGCTCACCGCCCTCAACAAGCACATGGCGGCCCTGGAGACGGAGCTGCGCAAGGCCCCGCCCGCGGTGGTCAAGTACCTGAAACACCTGAACAAGAAAGTGGACCTGCTGGCCACGCACCTGGCCCTGGAGAGTGCCGACCGCTACCGCCGGGCAGGGCACCAGGGCACCGTGGCGGGCATGAAGCGGGTCAACCTCAGCGCCGGCGGGGTGGCCTTCTCCATCGACCGCTGCCTCACCCCCGGCACCTACCTGCACGTGCGCATGGGGGTGGAGGAGACCGGCTTCATCCTCAACACCTACGGGCGCGTCATCGACTGCCAGGCGCGCGAGGGGGAGAAGGGGGGCTACCGGGTGCGGGTGGAGTTCCCGTTCCTGGACGATCACGAGCGGGCCCTGCTCATGCGCCACATCTTCGACCGCCAACGGGCCCTCATCCGCGCCGCCAGGGAAGGCAAGAAAGCCTGAAGGGAAATTTGGCGCCCCGGAGACGATTCGAACGTCCGACCTACCGCTTAGGAGGCGGTTGCTCTATCCGGCTGAGCTACCGGGGCGGGGGGTGGATTATACGTCAGTGTCCCGGGGCGCGTCCCGAAAAACCCCGGCCGTTCGGCGTTGATCAAAAACTGAGCGTAGTAGTAGGATGAGCCTCCCACACAACGACCAAAAGAGGGGGGTGAACATGGGTAAGCAAGTCCGTTGGCGTCTGAGCGGCCGTTGGTTGGCCGCGCTCCTGGCCACCTTGTTGGCCGCGCCGTTGTTGAGCGCCCCGACGGCGCGGGCGGCGGCGCAGGAATTCGTCTTCTCCGCCAACCAGGCGGAACACGACGTCTCCGCCTATCGGGTCCTGGCGGATGGGCGCCTGCAACCCCTGAAGGGCACGCCCTACCGGGTGGGGCGCTACCCGGTGGCCATCGACAAGGCCCCCGACGGGCGCACGGTGTACGTGGTCAACCAGGGTTCCGGCACCCTCTCCGCCCTGCGCGTGGAGGGCGACACCCTGGTGGAACTGCCCGGCTCGCCCTATCCCGTCGGCGCCTACCCCGACGGGGTGGCGGTGGACCCCAGCGGCCGCTGGCTGCTGATCACCCTGGAGGACAGCGACATCCTCCGCCTCTACCGCCTGCGTGAGGACGGCACCCTCGGCGAGATGGCCGACGAGGCCGGCACCGGCCGCCATCCCATCAGCGTCACCCTCTCCCACGGGGGCGACTTGGCGGTGGTGAGCAACTTCTACGGTCGCTCCATCACCGCTTTCCGCCTCGACCGGGAGGCCGGCCGGCTCCAGCCCGTGGGGCGTCCCGCCGAGACCGAGGACCGCCCCATCTACACCGCCTTCAGCCCCGACGACCGCTTCCTGTTCGTGGCCAACTACGGCGACACCACCGTCTCCGCCTTTCGCATCAAAGACGAGGGCCTGGTGCCCGTGCCCGGTTCGCCCTTCCCGGCCGGCGCCCAACCCTATTCGGTCACCGTGGACCCCGCCGGGCGTTACGTCTATGCCGCCAACTGGGGCAGCCACGACGTCTCCGCCTATCGCCTGGACGGCGACAGCGGCCGTTTGATCCCTTTGCCCGGTTCCCCCTACGCCGCCGACTGGTACCCCTACGCGGTGGCGGTGGATCCGGAGGACCGCTTCGTGTACGTGGCCAACAACGGCGCCGGCAACATCAGCGCCTACCGCATCCAGGCGGACGGCACCCTCGCGCCGGTGCCCGGCGAGCGGTTCCCCTCCGGCCTCGGGCCCTACGGGATGGTGGTGAGCGAATTCGCCGCCTTCGAGACCCCCTGAAGCGACCGGAAAGACACCCGCGCGGACCCGGGCCTTGCGCCCGGGTTCGTCGTTTCAGGCGGAGTGGCGGGCCCTCACGAGACGATCACAGCACGATGCGCCAGCCGAAGTCCTCGTCGCGCACGCACTCCAGATCGTCGATGCTGCCCCAGGAGATGTCGATGCGGTCGATCTCGTCCTCGTCGCGCACCCCGGCTTCCTCCAGGAGGCGCTTGATCTCCCCCCAGGTGAGCTTCCGTTCACGTTCTGGTTGGATCCGTTGAACCCCGGGTTTCATGCCCAATCCCCCTCTGGTTGTCCACCTATTGTTTGTAGGTGTTTGGCGCGGGGGCGTCAAGGCGTTTTCAAGGGGGACGGCGCATCGGCCGATGAGGGGGCAGGAGGTGTGACCATGCGACGACGGTGGATTCCCTGGTTGTTGACCCTGTCCCTGCCGGTGGGCGCCCTGGCGCAGGCACCGGCGACCGACTGGGGGCAGGTGTTGCGACAGGCGGCGGCGGGCGGGCGCCTGTCGCAGGTGGAGTCGGCCCTCATCGCCGGGGCGGGGGTGGACGCCGCCAACCCCCAGGGCATCACCCCCCTCATGCAGGCGGTGTTCTACGGCAACCGGGGGGTGGTGGCGCGCCTGCTGGCCGCCGGCGCCGACCCCGCCGCCCAGGACGCCCGCGGGCGCACGCCGTTGATGCTCGCGGCACGGCGTGGCGACGCCGATCTGGTGCGCCTGCTGTTGGACGCCGGCGCGCCGGTGGAGACGGCCGACGCGCGCGGCGTCACCGCCCTGGATCTGGCGGTGCAGGCGGGCGCCCTGGCGGTGGTGAAGCTGCTCCTGGCGCAGGGGGCCGACGCCGGCCACACGGGGCCCGCCGGCCTCACGCCCCTGCACCGGGCGGCGAGCCTCGGGCGGGTGGACCTGGTGCGCGCCCTCCTCACCGCCGGCGCCGATGTCAACGCCAAGAGCGCCAACGGCACCACGCCTCTCATGATCGCCGCCGCCCAGGGCAAAGAGGATCTGGTGGAAGTGCTCCTCACCGCCGGCGCCAAGGTGGACGGCCAGGGCCCCGGCGGCACCGACGCCCAGCGCAACGCCCAGGTGGCCGGTTTCGAGGACATCTTCGACCGTCTGGAGGAGGCGAAGTCCGAACAGGGGGCCGAAGGCGAGGGCGGCGACGGCGAAGACGGCGGCTAGGCTGCTATCATCCCGCCATGGTGGACCGCATCCTCTGGCTGGCCTTGGCGGCCGTGCTCGCCCTCGCCCTGTGGCGCTGGGTGGCGGCGCGTCTGGAGGCCGCCGCCGAGGCCGATTGGGGGCGCCCCTGGCTGAACCGCCTCGACGGCCTCAACCGCCTGTTCTGCCGCCATTATCACCACCTGCGGGCCGACCCCTTGCCGCTCCCCGAACGGGGACCGGCGGTGCTCGCCGCCAACCACCTCTCCGGCCTCGACCCCCTGCTCCTCATCGCCAGCGCCCGCCGCCCCTTGCGTTTCCTCATCGCCCGCGAGCAGTACGAGCGTTTCGGTCTCACCTGGCTGTTCCGCGCCGTGGGCTGCATCCCCGTGGACCGCGGCCACCGCCCCGAACTGGCCCTGCGCGAGGCCCTGCGGGCCCTGCGCGCGGGGGAGGTGGTGGCCATCTTTCCGCAGGGACG
>Ga0256832_1002226_pt1 | contig 13269 bp, 8 predicted proteins | sample 134614metaG_FD_190534 | JGI IMG/M metagenome (GOLD analysis project Ga0256832, IMG submission 190534) | Hydrothermal vent microbial communities from Lau Basin, Pacific Ocean - 134-614 | ecosystem: Environmental > Aquatic > Marine > Hydrothermal vents | place: Pacific Ocean: Lau Basin | collected... | reverse complement strand
TCCCGGAGTCTAAGTATTTCATTTCTTATCAATTCTGTATTTACAGGATCCAAACCGGTGAATGGTTCATCAAGTATAATCAATTTTGGATTGTGAGCAACCGTAGAAATAAATTGCACTTTTTGTTGCATACCTTTAGACAACTCCTCTATCTTTTTATTCCACCAGTCTTTCATCTCAAATTTTTTCATCCAGTTAATGATGGATTTTTTTGCATCACCGGATGAAAAACCTTTCAATTGAGTCAAATACATCAACTGTTCACCTACTTTCATTTTTTTGTATAATCCTCTTTCCTCAGGCATATATCCAATCTGAGCAGGATGAAATTGATTCAATTCCTCCCCGTTGAAATATATAATTCCCTCATCTGCATTAAAAATACCTGTTATTATCCTTATCAATGTTGTTTTCCCTGCTCCATTTGGTCCAAGTAATCCGAAAATCGCTCCTTTCCGGATTTTAAAAGAAGCTCCGTTTACAGCAGTTTTATTCTTGAATTTTTTTACGACATTGTCAATTTTAAGTATTGCCATTTATATATATTTTTTTCAAAAATAAATAAATGAAGTAAATAAATTATTTTTTTTAGATAAATAGAGGAAATTATGGGATGAAATTGATATTGTTATCAGTATACTTTCTGCATTTTCCACCCCCTTTTTCCCCCGCCAGCGGGGGATTAATAAGGTTTCAGACAGTCTATTAAGCTAAAAACAAAGTATCGTATCTTATATAGTATTTGCAGGAAAACACCTCAAGTTTTAATTTACTCATATTGTTATCTTTTAACATAAACAATATTAAATACCACTAAAATCAAAAGTTCTTATGATGCAACCATCTTAGTTTTATTTCACTCTGCATAAAACTTGATCATATCTTTGATCGCCTTCTTGCATACAGGACAAAATTCATCCCCTGCAAATGATCTCATAAGACAATCCTGCTTTGGACGATACACACCCTTTAGTTGATATCCGGCTCCTTCAAAAGCTCCAATTGCAACCTTATATTCAGGAGTTGCAGGAGTCGGTATTGGTGTATTTGGGTTAACCATATCTTTCCATTTATGGTCGAAATCCACCAAAGTCGTAATATTGGGTTCCCATGGTTCAATTCCTTTGGCATACATGTTTTCAAATGAATCTTCATAAGCATATTCATCTGCCAAACCTGCGAAAGCATGACCGAATTCGTGAATAAATACTTTTGGTGATTTAAGATTCCCACTTACACTGACAGAATAATAATTGTATATAGCTCCTCCTCCGTATTTATCCGTGTTTACCAGAATATATATCTGATCATACGGAGCATTTGCTGCAATATCCCTAACTTTGTGATAAGATAATGTCATACAATATCTGTCCGAATACAATGTATTGAAACTTGTATTCAAAACGGTATTTACTTCAATATTTTTATTGGGGTTGTCACTTCCTGATTCTTCAGATGGAGCCCAAACTGCCCTGACATTGAATTCACTTTTGTATTTGTCATAAGGAGAATAAGCAAACAACTCATCTATTAAAACATGACTGTCTTTGATAAATTTCCCCAATTCATCGTGGATATATCCTTCGGGTAAAATAACCATATCCACTTTTTTATCAGACGGACCGGAAACATGAATATCAACTACAGGAAATTCACTATCATTTTTATGATAATATGCTGTTTTGGTTGGATCAAATTCAATAGCGAATTTTTCATCAAATTTCATCTCTTTATTTCGTGAATATAATTTTATAATCACTTTATTTTTTGGAAATGGTACAACAACAGTCTCTTCAAAAGCTTTATTGAATTTCTTTGCTTCTTCTGTAGTGCTCCATTCATGAAATAGACTTCCGTAACCTCTTGAATAAATCAAAGTATCAGATTTTTCATCAAAAACTTTAACGAAATATTTCCCATATTCAAATGTTTCAAGCAAATTCACATGTGAACCACCCCAATATTTTTCTTTTTTGAATTGTTTGAATGCATAAAACTCTTGCGTAGAATTTCCGCTATGAATATAATCCATACGCAGAGTATGGTTTTCAAAATAATTGTCGAATTGACCAAAAGCAGGAATAGCAATAAAAAATAATAGTATTGTAAGATATTTCATGTGTTTAAATGTTTATTTTTAATATTTAAGATCAGTATTTCCATTGATTCACAAAATTGGAAACCGCATATATTAAATCTGTTTGTCTTTGTGAATCTTTGTGCTTTTGTGTCTTAGTGTCTAAAATGTCATTTATGTACTAAAATAGACACAAAGGCCCTAAGTTCACAAACTAACACAAAGAAAAATCAATCTTTTTATTGATTATGCATGTTTAAAATGTTCCGGGTTTCTCTAAATATTCGCTATTTATCCAGTTTTATTTTTAATCGCTTTGTAGTATTACCCAGTTCAAAAGACTTATTCCAGAATTCTTTTGCTTTATCCAAATTCCCTTTTTCATTTTCAATATCCCCTTTTAGTTCCCAATAAAAAGGATGATTAGCCGTAAACTCTTTTTCCAATGAATTCAAAATATCTTCTGCTCTATCCAAATTCCCTTTTCCAATAAAGCCACTTGCCTGCATCAGTTTAATTTCTTCAACATATTTTCCGGTTGCAAAATCAAGAGCTTCATCCAGAAATTCCAATCCTTTATCAATTTTTCCCAAATAAATATTTGCTCTTCCCGCATAATAATATCCGGAAACCTGATTCGGATAATAATCTATTGCATTTTCACTTATTTCAGCAAGAGAGTTCCAATCCTCATTTAGAGTATAAATTGTCATTAATTGTTTCCATATGAAATAATTGCTTTTATTATATTTCAGAGCATTTTTATAGTATTCAATACTTTTGGATATATTGCCCGAATTATATAAAATGTCACCATAAAGACTATTAGCTTTTGCACTTTCAGGATATTGTTTTATCATTATGTTTGCAGCTTCCATCATTACATCTGTCAGGTTATTGTTTTCAGAAATTTTTGAGACAAAAGGCAATAACATTTTCATTTTTTTATCTTCACTTAATTTCTCATTTTTCAATAATGGGATCAATCCCCTGACATAATCTTTTTCATTCCTGTCAAAATTCTTAACCGCATTCATATACGATAATGCATTTGGATTGGAGGGATCAAGATCCAATATTTGATTATATATCTTTTCAGCATCTTTTTCTTTATTCATCATTCTGTAAACCAATGCCTTTTTTTCCAGAATTTTAATATTTGAAGGAGATTTTTTCAAAAGTTTATTTACCAATTTCAGAGCATTTTTATACTCTCTGTTTCTAAGAATGATATTGAATTTATATAACTCAATTTCCGTATCATTTGAAGTTTTACTTTCCAATTTATTCAAAACCGCAATTGCTTTATCTGTTTCTTTAGCTCTTTGATAAAAATCTGCAATTTGGTAGTATTTTTTTCTGTCAAAATAATACTTATCAATATTATTATTCATAAGTTCAGCTGCTTCGTGATATTTTTTCTCTTTCACATATATATCAACCAACAATGTTTTATAAACAAACTTTGTGTTATCTTTTTTTATAGCTTTTTTTATAAATACTTCCGCTTCATCAAATTTGTCCATGGAAAAATATATTTTAGCCATTTCGTATTCAGCTATACCATCATCATTGATTCTATCCTTTATATCTCTAAGTTTTTCGAGTGCCTCATCATATTTTTCCAATACTACATATTGCATCGCATCTATTAATTCGCTCTCTAGTTCCACCTCACTCTGATCTTTCAATTCCGGATTTTGACCAAAAACAGAAAATGCAGAAAAGAAAAATATTATGTAAAATATTATTTTTGTCATATTAAATCAATTTGAATAATAACGAAGATACAAAGGTAAAGTATATACTTGGGTTAATAATTTAAAATATTAAAAAAATTAGCTAATTCCTATTTTGATGTACTAAGCAATGTAAAAATTTAGTTTAAAGAATTAATCTTCATTTTTTTTCAATATAATATGAATAAATTTACATTCAACTCCATTCCCAAAGGGACACGTGTCGGAGTTGTACCACTCTTACTTGTTTACCACCGGTTTCACCGGTGGCTATTCACTTTTATCCCCTGTCGGGGATATTTTTTTCTCTTTGAAAAAAAATTACAGATAATACATAGTGTCTGCTCGAAAACAAACAATTTTTGTCCCGACTATATAAATATAGTTTGAGATTGATTAGATTTTGACATCTTGCAATGATTTAATACCTTAGTATCAATCACTTGTAAAAAAGTCAAAAGATAACAAAAAGAATCAATTTCAAATTTGATGTGTTTTCAGGCAGCCATTATGTAAAAATGCAAATTCTTGTAAAATTGTCATCGTATATTTTATTTGAAACACACGTTAGAGGGCAAAACCACAATACCTGTCCCTTTAGGAGTGGTTTAATGTGATTAGCCCCGTATGAAATGCGGGGTATATGTAAGAAGGAAATGAACGCCGATATTTATCCCGTTGGGACCTGTCCCTTTGGGAGGTGTTCAATATATAATCATAAGAGTCAAATTTTATTATATCAGCACATCAAAAAGGAACTAGCAAAAAAATTGAAAACAAAAATTAACACTACTTCAAAAATGATTATTCACAAGTAACAAGTACTTCCAAAACCAATATTATTTATATATTTGTATTTTAAACTATTAAAATGGAAAATAACGATAATTTACAAAAATATTCAAAAAAAATAAACGCTCTGGATAGCCTTGAAAATATCGCCATAGAACTTCGCAATATTCATATTGATGTTGAAAATATCTATGAAGATATCCAAAATCACAAATCCTCTTTTATTTACAAAACCATATTTTATATATTGTTTAGCATAAGTTTTATCGTCTTTGCTATTCACTTTTTCAAATCAGGATTTAATTACAGTATATTCTTTATAGTTTTATTGATCATGTATTTATTTTATTATATTTACAATATTAAAAAAACGATCAGAGAAAATATCAAAACACGGATTTCTGAAAAAATCGATCCTGAAAATCCTGAATTTTTAAATAACAGAATCAATTATATTTCTGAAGGAATAAAAGTTACCATCCAAAGAGCTATTGTTACCAGAAATTTTTATATCATTTTCTTCCCTTTAATGTCTTTTACTCTTATTGATATATTAAAGGGACCATTTGATTTTAAAGGTTATCTGGCTACATTTATTGTTGCCGCATTGATTGGCGGGGTTTTTTGGTATTATTATTTCAGAAATGATATCATTGATATAGAAAGCGATATAGAGGATCTAAATAATCTCAAACAAAGAATAAAAAAAATCTCTGATTAGCCCGGTGGTAACTACTCAGGACAAATATTTAACGAAAACAAAATGAAATACGTCGCTAAATTGCATTTGCATAATAATATTTTCAAAACTTTCTATTTAGAACCCTTTCCTGTCCCGCAGTACTGCGGGATGATAATCGAGAGAATATTATTATGCTGCCAACACTCATACAATCAATAAATTAAACCACCTGAGTAGTTACACCCGGTAAACACATTTATTCTTTCATATTTAAGTATTTAACAGGATCAATCGGAATGCCATTATACCACAATTCAAAATGCAAATGCGGACCGGATGTCAGTGTGCCCGAATTACCTAATTTTGCTATTACTTCACCTTTTTTTACAAAATCTCCAATTTCTTTAAACAGTGAAGAATTATGTTTATAAACAGACAAAATACCATTCGGATGTTGAATAATAATGGTATTTCCCGTTTCGGTACTCCAATCCGAAAATATTACTGTTCCTGACATTACTGCTTTTACAGGTGAGCCGATTGCTCCGGCAATATCCATCCCGTAATGACTGGTTTTAACATCAAAATTTTTATTTATTTTTCCCAACAACGGAGTTTCTATTTTTAAATCTTTCAAAAGATTATTATTCTGAGCCGATTCAAAGCTTTTATTATCATTTTCCCCTTGGCCCGACTTTATAGTATTGTTTCCACCCTGACCAGAATAAACTGTAGTATCCTCTCCTATCAATATTTTTCGCAATGCGATATTATATTGCTCCTGAGTTTCTATTTGCGTTTCCAATTCGCCAATATACCTGTTAAGTTTTATCACGTATGAATTGTTTTCAATATTCCCATAACCCGGAACAAGATGTTTTAAAGGCGTAAATGCAATTAACATAAAAATCAAAACAATCAGGACGATTACGATAGAGCTGATAAGAATATAAAGATTTTTGAGATTCAGTCTAAAGGAATACTTTTCTTCGAAAGTATTTTCATTCATTATCACCAATCTCAAATCTTCATCAAGCCTTTTTTTCTTTTTTTTATTCATATTTATAAATATCTGCGTATAAAATTTATAAAAATAAAGTATCTGTTCAGGCAAGATGCTTTTGAAATGAGAAAATTCATTCCAACAGACATCGGATTTGCCAAATAAAACCAATTCTTCAAAGTTATAGTAGAGTTACACTAAAAAAATAGCTTCTATATGGCGAAAAAACTTTTTTTTTCAGTCAAAATGATTCTACCTGAGTAGACACAAAATATACTATATGATTAACAACATCAATTATTTTCATTTATTACTTTAATAATGAAAGATATTAGATGTATTTTTAAAATAATTTCACAAATATAATGTTATATAAATCGATAAATAAATTAAAATAGGTTATTATTGTTTATTATTTAAAAAAACGACCATTTTATATTGAAGTTGTTAAAAAAATATGTTTTATGACATTTAGAAAGATATTTGTTGGAATTTTTTCATTATTGATGTTGTTAGCTGTCACATCATGTAAAACAACAAAGAAAAAAGATGAAGTTTCTAAACTCGGTAAATTTTATCAAAATACCACATCTTATTATAACGGTTATTTTAATGCTAATGAAATATATCAAAACTCACTTTTGACATTGGATGAATTGCATCAGGATGATTATAACAAAATATTGCCTTTATATACTTACAGAGATGTTACGGATACAAAATCGGTATCTCAGGATCTTGATAAAGTAGTTGAAAAACTGGCAAGAGTGATAAATCTTCACAGAGCTTCCGACTGGGTTGATGACAGCTACCTTCTTATGGGAAAAGCTCAATACGTAAAACAGGATTTTGAACAGGCACAAAAAGTTTTTGAATATTTCGTTGATGAAATGAATCCTGCATATAAAAAATCAGGTTATAAAACCAATAAAAAGAAATCAAAATCTAAAAAGTCCAAAAAAAAGTCTAGAAAAAAGAAGAAAAAATCTAGAAAAAAGAAATCCAGAAGCAAGAAAAAGAGATCAGATAAAAGCAAGAAAAATTCAAAAACAGATGTTGCCAAAAAATCAAATACAACATATCATGCCAAAGGGTCAAAAGAAGACTGGGACACTTATAACGAAGGTTTGCTCTGGATGGCAAAAACATATATGGAAAGAGATAAGTGGGCTTCAGCTTACTATCTTCTTGTGAGATTGAAAAATGAAAATTTAAACGATAAACTTAAAAGAGAATTGCCGGTTGTAACTGCATATTATTATTTGAAACAAAAGAAATACGGCGATGCGATAAAACCTCTTCATGATGCTTTCACATTAGCCAAGAAAAAAAGAGATAAAGCAAGATTTGCTTTTATACTCGGGCAAATTTATGAATCACTCAATAATCAAAGAGATGCTTATGCTATCTATAAAAAAATAGAAGACCTTAACCCTGATTATGAATTGGAGTTCAACGCAAAATTAAAAATACTGAAAAATTACAGTGGCACTTCGGATGCCTATGCATTGAAAGAGATAAAAAAGCTTTTGAAGGAAGAGAAATATGAAGAATATCAGGATAAAATTTATTTTACAATGGCTGAAATAATGCTGAACCGGAACAATATCGACAAAGCCATTACATATTTAAACAAGTCCATTTCTAAAAACAAAAACAATTCTGCTTTAAAAGCGGAAACCTATTATAAATTGGGTAATATAAATTTTGACCAACAGGATTATATCAGTTCAAAATTGTATTATGACAGTACATTAATGTCATTGGATAAAAAAGATGAAAGGTATACAGACATTAAGAATCTGGCAGACAATTTAAAAGGAATAGCACGGGATTTGCAAACTATTGCATTGCAGGATAGTCTTATCAAAATAAGCCAAATGTCAAAAGAAGAGCAAATGGAAATAGCCCTTGCGATAAAGAAGAAAGAGATAGAAGAGAAAAAGAAGAAAGAAGAACAAAAGAAAAAATCTAATGCAATTTCCGAAAGGATGGCTGCTCCGGCTCCGGGTGGTATGATGGGTATAGCACCGGGCAAAAGTCTTAAAAGACTGCAAAAAAGTTCATTTTTCGCATACAATCCTTCAGCAGTAAAAGCCGGAATGAACGAATTCAAGAAAAAATGGGGAGTTATCAGACTTGAAGATAATTGGCGAAGATCCAATAAAACAGACAGCAATTATGAAGATGAGGACTTAGACATGGATGAAGATAATCTTACACTTTCGGAAAACGAAGTAAACACAATACTCAGAGGTGTGCCAAAAACACCTGATCAGTTGGCACAGGCAAATAAAAAAATCATAGATGCAATGATTGATCTGGGTTTTCTTTACAGGGACAAACTAAACAATTATAAAAAATCAGTTGAGATTCTTGAAGAGTTGTTCAGCAGGTATTCCGATTTTGACAATGAATGTAAAGCGATGTACTATTTGCAGTTTTCTTACAAGGATTTGAATGAATTTTCAAAAGGAGATGAGGTTGTAAAAAAAATGTCCAAAAAGTATCCTGACTGCATTTATACAAAAATATTGACCGATCCGAGTTTTGTTGATTCAAAGAAAAAGAAACTTAATCTCAAAGAAATTTATTATCAGGACATTTTCAAATTGTATAAAAAGGGAGATTATGAAACTGCATTTTCAAAATTAGAAAATGCAGGAGCTGATATTAAAAAAGATGAAAAGTATAAAATAAAAATGGATTTTCTAAAAGCTAAACTTTTAGGAAAACTTAAAGGAAAGAATGAATATATACTGGCTTTGGAAGATTTTGTGAAGCAATATCCAAATACTCCTGAATCCATAAATGCAAAAGAAACACTAAGATTTCTCAAAGGAGACAGAGATGCTTTCAGCAAATTGATTTATGAGGAAGATTTGCAAAAATTTAGTTATCAGCCTGATAAAATGCATTATATTTTAGTCGTGGTACACAATGCCAATGATAAGGAAATAAAGATGATAAAAACATCTATTTCAAATTATAATAAAAAATATTACAAATTAAACAGGTTAAAACTCTCAAACATTTATTTTGATACAAAAGGTAAAGATCAGGTAATCCTGATAAGAAAATTTGATACTGCCGAATCTGCAATGAAGTATTATCATCAAATAGAAAAAGATCCAAATGAATATATAAACAGAAAATTCAATTATGAGTTTTATGCTATTTCACAAAAAAATTATAGAGAAGTAATAAAACAAAGATCCGTTAAAAATTATAAAGGATTTTTTGAAAAGTTTTATATTTCAAAAAATAAAAAATGAGAAGAAAAAGAGAAATAAAAAATAATTCCAAATTATGGATATTGACATTTTTATTTGTCATAAGTATTATGATAACAGGGTTTTCCATATTTATAAAACAGTCACCTGATATTTCTTCTAAATATTTATGGGGTAAAATCACAGGAAATACGATTAAGCTTCCACCTCCGGTTGATTCATTGTTGATGGAAATCAACAAAAAAGATACTTTAATAGATTCTCTGCGCAATGTTCTAAAAAGATACGAAAAAATCAATATTCATAAAAAAGCTTTGATAAATGTTGAAAGCGGCACTTTAAATATGAGATCAAAGCCCAATATCGGTTCTGAAATAATAATAAGAATACCTGATAGCAGTTATGTTGATGTCTTGTATTTTGATTTGAATTATTACTATCTAAATGGAAACAGAGGCAGATGGTGCAAAGTGAAATATGCAGATAAAGAAGGTTGGGTATGGGATGGCTTTCTTAAGATTCAAAGTGAATAAAGATAACCCGAATTATTCACCACTTTAATTTTTATTATATTAAATCACTAAATATTAATTAATTATAATAAAATATGTTAAAAATTATCACCCCAAATTTGGGGTGTCGTTTGATTTTATCTTTATGTATCTGCTGCGTTACGAAACACTTGAAATATAAGGATATATCTGCGCAATTCGATGCCTAGAGCCTCACACATGAAGTAAATTAGGTGTTAATGGCAGGAATTTATTCCTGAATCAAGGCAATCAAACAGGAGTTATGCAGTAGTATAATGACTGTTTGATTAACGAAGAGTCTGGGAAAAAGGACAAGATTAACACCTAAGGAATTTCTTGTGTGAGGCTCTAAAATCTACATAAAGCTAAAAACATGAATAATCCGGGATAAGTCAAACCTGTGATGATAAATTTAGAATTTTGTAGCTCTACAAAATTGTTAATAATTTGAAAAACCTCAAAATTTTTATAAATTTTATTGAACAAAATCGTTATATTGAAGTTATTAGTTGTAGATGTCTATTGAGGCAGGCTGTTTTGAGATAAAAAACTTAGTAATTACAAATCAGGATTGCTTTAACAGACACAAAATTATTTAATCAAAAAAAATCATACGATCATGAGCTTTACAAAAAAACTATTTTTTTTATTACTAGTATTTTCTTTTACTTTTGCGACAGCACAAACTTCTGATACAAAGAAAAACGAAGCTGTTAAAGCATATAATAATGCCATATCAAAAATAAAAGCAAAAGATTACAGGGGAGCTGTAGATTCATATTCAAAAGCTATTGAGTTGAATCCCAAATATAAAAAAGCATTTTTCAACAGAGGAAAGGTTGAAATGAAGCTAAAAAAATATAAAGAGGCAATTGAAGATTTCAAAAAGGTGGAAGAATTAGATCCTGAATATGCAAAAGCATACATGAATGAAGGATACTGTGAATTGAAGATAAAAGATTACAATAAAGCATTGGATGCTTCAACAAAAGCAATAGAGCTTGACGGAAAATTGGAACAAGCATATATAAACAGGGCGAAAGCTTATCAGAAACTTAAAAAATACGATGAAGCAATTCAGGATTATACAAAAACCATAGAATTAGACGGAAAGAATAAAATAAAAGCCTCTCTTAACAGAGGTATATTGTACCAAAATCTAAAAAAACATGATGAAGCAATTGCTGATTTCACAACAGTTGCCAATGAGAACCCCAAATATGGTAAAGTTTTATTATACAGAGGTAAAGCATATTTGGATAAAAAAGATTATACTAATGCAATAGCAGACTTCTCAAAACAAATGGAATTAGACCCTAAAGATATAAATGCTTATTATTACCTGGGTTATACTAAACTCAAGAGCAAAGATTATCCCGGAGCGATTACTTCTTTCACTAAAGGATTAGAAGTAGATGCTAATTCATTTAAATTATTGAGCAAACGCGCTATCGCTTATTTCAGTAATAAAGAATATGCAAAATCAATTGAAGATTACAATAAATTGATTGAAAAAGAAGCAAAAGGAAGCTATTATTTAAACAGAGGAATCGCTAAATACCTTACTAAGGATTATTCAGGTAGTATTAAAGACCTTGAGGAAGCTATAAATAAAAAGGCTAAATTGGGGAAAGCTAATTACTATCTCAGCTTATCATATCAAAAGAAAGGTAATAATGCTCAGGCATGTAAATATGCAAAAGAATCTAAAAAACAAGGTTACAAAAGGGCAGACAATCTGATAAAGAATGTTTGTAAATAATGTAACTACTCAGGTAGAATCATTTTGACTGAAAAAAACACCCTACCTGAGTAGTTACCAAATAATAATTCATAGTTAAATATTTTCAGAAGGGTCTAACCCGCATTATTCACAGATATATCTATTACGAGCTGAAACTGCCAGCAATTAAAGGAAATGCTTAAAAATTTTATACCTCAAAAATGGGTGTCCATTTACTCGGTAAAAATTTTCTGTGCTTTCCTTTACTTTTGCCATTTTGAACTCTCATTACGAAAACCTGTGAATAATGCGGGTTGACAGTAATTGTCAGACCCTTTTTTGTTTTCTCCTGTTTATTTATATCTTTACAAAAAAATAATAATATTATTATGACATTCACCAACAAAACTATTTTCATAACGGGTGCAACGAGAGGTATCGGCAGGGCAATTGCCTTGAAAATGGCATCTGAAGGTGCAAATATTGTTGTAACAGGAAAAAGCGATGTTCCTCATCCAAAACTACCCGGTACTATATTTACTGTTTCAGAAGAAGTTGAAAAAGCCGGAGGGAAAGCTTTCCCGATAAAAGTTGATGTGCGAAGTGAAGAATCTGTAAAAGAAGGTATTGAAAAAGCTGCCGATTATTTTGGCGGTATTGATATTTTGGTCAACAATGCAAGTGCTATTTTACTTATGGATACTCAAATTTTGCCGGTAAAAAGATATGACCTCATGCAACAGGTTAATGCCAGAGGAACATTTATCTGTTCAAAATATGCAATTCCATATTTAAAAAAAGGGAGAAATCCTCATATTTTAACAATGTCTCCCCCTATAAATCTCGACCCTAAATGGTTTAAAAATCATGTAGCATATACCATCAGCAAATACGGTATGAGTATGACTACTTTGGGATTATCTGAAGAACTTAAAGAATATAAAATAGCGGCAAATTCTCTATGGCCAAAAACCATAATAGGAACTGCAGCTATCTCTTATCTCATGGGTGAACAAGGACTCAAAATGTCACGCAAACCGGAAATAGTTGCAGATGCAGCATTTGAGATCTTCAAAAAAGATAGTTCGGATGCAACAGGAAATTTTTATCTTGATGAAGATGTTTTGAGGGAAACCGGTATAACTGATTTTTCAAAATATGATTTTATATCCGGAGCCAAAATAATGCCGGATCTGTTTTTGGATTGATCATATACACACTTTACCGGAAACTACCTACCATAAAAAAATAAAAAAGAGGCAGCCAATGATAAATTGACTACCTCTTTGTTTTCTTAAATAAATATCATCAATGTTTGAGTACTATCAGTTTCTTAAACATCACTTTACTATCTGATTCAAATCTCAGGTAATATGTTGCAGGACTTAGTTCTCTTACATCTATCGCAACATCATTATGTCCTGATTTGAATTCTTCATTAACCGCATTTCCTATTGCTAATTTTCCATTGATATCATATACATCTA
>Ga0256832_1002225_pt1 | contig 13275 bp, 12 predicted proteins | sample 134614metaG_FD_190534 | JGI IMG/M metagenome (GOLD analysis project Ga0256832, IMG submission 190534) | Hydrothermal vent microbial communities from Lau Basin, Pacific Ocean - 134-614 | ecosystem: Environmental > Aquatic > Marine > Hydrothermal vents | place: Pacific Ocean: Lau Basin | collected... | reverse complement strand
CGAAGATACTGTCAGGGAGTGCAGAAAGAGCAAACCGGATGCGATACTCATGGATATTATGCTGAAAGGGAAGATCACCGGAACCGAGGCCGCACTCGAAATAAGCCATATTCTCCCCTCCTGCAAAATTATATTCCTGACCGCCTATGCGGAAAAAGAGATGATAGAGTATGCGGAGATGTCGAAGGCCTATGCCTACCTGATGAAGCCCTATCGGGAGAAAGAGATACTCGCCACGCTGAAAGTGGCCCTCACGCACAACGGTGAAAGCAGGGAGGAGAAGGCGGCGGATCTAATAGAGCTGAAAAACGGCTTCTTTTTCGACACCTCCAACCGTCGTCTAATAAAAAACGGAAAAGAGGTGCCGCTCACATCGAAAAAGCTGAGGCTCATCGAACTCCTCGCGAAAAACAAAAACAGCACCGTCTCGAACGAACGGATCTGCCTCGAAGTCTGGAGCGAGATAAAGAGCGACAACACCCTCAGGTCCCTCATCCACCGTTTCCGCAACGCGATAGGAGACGACATAATCACAAATGTGAACGGGGTCGGCTACACGGTTTCCGCCTGAACCTACGGAACGCTTCTTCTTGCACTGCCGATATAACGCTGCCTCGGCCTGTATATCTTCTGCTTGGGATCTTTTTTCTGCTCTATCAGGTGCGCGATCCATCCGACCGTACGCCCTATGACAAAGATCGGCGTAAACATCTTCTTGCGGATACCGAGCGCTTCAAGAATCGTACCCGAGTAGAAATCTATGTTCGGGTAGAGGTTCCTCTTTACGAAGTACTCGTCACTAAGCGCTATCTGCTCTACCCTGTCGGCGATCTCTATGAGCCTCGAGCTTATGCCTATGGTGTCCCTGAGTTCGTCCCTGAGGCTCTTTAAAACCCTCGCACGCGGATCGAAGTTTTTGTAGACCCTGTGGCCGAACCCCATCAGACGGAACGGATCGTCGGGATCTTTCGCCCGCTTTATGAAACTGTCTACGTTCTCGACGCTTCCTATCATCTCGAGCTGGGCTATCACCGACTCGTTGGCGCCGCCGTGCGCCCTGCCCCAGAGTGCGTTAATTCCGGCCACTACGGCCGCATAGGGGTGGGCCCCTGTGGAGCCTACGGCCCTCACGGTGGTGGTGGAGGCGTTCTGCTCATGGTCGGCATGGAGCATGAATATCTTGTCGAGCGCGCGCACCTCCACATCTTTTACCTCCGTTTTGCCGGTGGGAAACGCCCTCAGCATATAGAGAAAGTTTTCGGTGAAGTACCTCTCCATATCGGGGTAGATAAGCGGGTAGCCCATAGAGTGGCGGTATGTAAAGGCGGCCAGCGTAGGCATTTTGGCGATGATCCTTCTGGCCATCTCCATAAACTCCTCATCCCCGCTCACATTGAGGTGCTGGTGGTGAAACGCGCTCAGGGCCGAAACAGCCGAAGAGAGTATCGCCATCGGGTGGCCGTTGTCGGGAAAGGCGTTGAAGAGGTGCTTTATCCCCTCGTGCGGATAACTCTTGGTTCGGATATCCTTTTCGAACCTCTCGTACTGATCGCCGTCGGGCAGTTCGCCGTGCAGGATCAGATAACAGACTTCTATATAGTTCTTCTTCTCCGCCAGCTCCTCTATCGGGTAGCCCCTGTAAAGAAGCTCGCCCTTCGCACCGTCTATATATGTTATGGCCGACTGGCAGGTGGCCGTCTCTCCCAGCCCGTTGTCGTATGTGTACGCACCGAGCTTCGAACGCAGCCCCGCAATGTTCACTACCGGGGCACCTATGGTGGATTCGAGTACTTCGAACTCACCCACCTCTCCCGTCTGACCGTTTTTTATCGTAAATGTAGCCATATCTCCTCCTTTCTCCAATCAGCTCGCCGAAACGGCATACCCGGGCACGATATTTAGCCGCTCGGTGCCAACCTCTTCGTCTACGAGATCCCTCTGCAGCCTTTTCCTGTCGAACCCGCACCCGAGATACTCAGCTATAAGCTCCACATCTTTCAGGGCGTTTCCGAGGCAGCTCGTCGCGCCGGGGGAGGGTGTCATGTTGAAGACTATACCCTCTTTCGTATCTATTTTGGCTTCACCGAGCAGCAGCCTCTTCTCCTTTTTGTCGATTATCTGCGGCCTGAGCCCGCCTACATGCTCGGCGAACTCTATATCGCCCTCCGTCAGTGTAGGTATTATCTTTTGCGCCTCCTTCAAAAAGAGCCCCTTGCGGATTCCCGGTACCTCGTACATCATGTTCTTGAATATATACTCCCTTATGTCGCTGTCGGCCAGAAGGTCGTAGAAGACCTTCATTACCGACTTGTCGGGCCGCAGCGACTCGAAAAACTCCACATAGGTATTTTCGGTGTAGCGCTCCAGCTTCGGAAGCGCCAGTGCCGTCGGGCCGAACCTGGTCTTCCCTTTCACAAGGATATCCGGGTCTCCGTGTATGGCGGCAAACGGAAGCTTGTCGTTTTGGACCGTGTAGACTTTCGAACCCAGAATCGAGGCCGGAGCGTAGTAGAAGCTCCCCCCTATGGGAAGGCAGGCGTAATCTTTTCCGTAACCCATCTTGTGTGCCAGAAGCAGGGAGTGGGCCCCGGCATCTACGACAACATAGTCGGCGAAGTACTTCCCTTTTGGTGTCAGAAGCTGGAACTTGTCGCCCATCTTCTCTATCCCGTAAACCTCCGAACCCAGGTGGACGTCACAGAGACCTTTGGACCTCTTTTTGGCATTCTGCACGAAGCTCTCGGCAATGGCTCCGAAATCTACCGCACAGTATTCGTCGAGTGCGCCCATCGCCGCTATATCCTCACTCCGCCCCTCTGTCAGCTTCGGCTCTATTGCGGCCAGATCCTCTTTCGTATAGAGTTCGAGGTAGGGGTAGAGCTCCCTGAAACTCTCGTAACGCCTCCTGATAAACTCCACCTCCTCGTCTCCGACACCTATGACCATCTTCGGAAATTTGAATATATGCTTTTCGGCGTACCCGTGCCCGAGGGCGTAGTTTAGAAGCATCCCGGCCGTCCTTTTGACCTTTTTGGCCTTCTCGAAGGTGTAGTTGGTCTCTATATCGCCGCAGTGCAGAGTCTGGGAATTGTTTCTTCCGTTGCTGTTGAGCTGCGCGATGGAGGGGTACTTCTCAAAAAGAGCCACGCTCTCGATATCCGTATACTCGGCAAGCTCATAAAGAAGTGCGGTACCGGAAATTCCTCCCCCGACGATAATGACGTTATAGTAGTGCTGCATCGTTTCTCCTCTATCAGATGTGTAGTTTTTGGTGAAAGTAGTTGTCTATATCGAAAAAAATCTCCCCGGAGCGGTTTTTGAACGTAAGGTGCTTTTTATCGAGCTCGTCCAACCTCTTTACACCCATCACCGCCAGGAGCGTCTTTATCCCTTTTAGCAGATTCGTATGGTAGTTTGCGATCTCTCCCCCTTTTCGAACCACGAGATACGAAGCCCTCTTTTTTGGATCCTGCGTCGCCATGCCTACGGGGCATACATGCCCCTGCGTTCCCGAGCACTTCCTGGCGCGTATGCATCCGCCGCTCATCATGAACCCCCTGGCGATTCCCACCGCGTCGGCACCGAGGCTGAGGGCTATGACCACATCGTCGGGTGCGAGTATCTTTCCGCTGGCGATTATGCTCACATCTTCCCGCAGGTTGTACCTGCGAAGCATCGTATCCATTACATAGAGGGCGTTCGGTGTCGTAAGCCCCACAGACTCCATAAGCTCCAACGGAGCGGTCGCACTGCCCCCGTCTCCGCTGTCTACGCTTATGAAATCGACTATCGCCCTCCCTTCTGCTTTGCGTCTCTTCATCGTCTCTGCGAGCTCTTCGACGCTCTTTGCGTCCGAAATCACGATCTTGATGCCGACCGGCTTTTTGGAGATCTCCTGGAGCCTGCCCACGAAATCAAGCAGCTCGTCGGTGGTGCCGGCATAGGGGAAGCGGTTTGGAGATATCAGATCTTTCCCCTCCTCCACTCCGCGGTAGTAGGCTATGTCGGCGGTAACTTTCGATCCGGCCAGCTTGCCGCCGGTCTGCTTCGCGCCCTGTGCGATCTTTATCTCGGTCATTCTGCAAAAGCGCATCGCCTTCTCGTACCGCTCCTCGTCGAAGTTGCCGTTCTCGTCCCGCACTCCGTAGAGCCCCGAGCCTATCTGCAAAATCAGATCCGGCATATCTTCGGGTACCTCTTCGGGAAACGCCGAAAGCGGCGCTTTCCAGTCGACCCTGAATAGCGAGTGCGATACCGGGTCGTATATGTATGTGTTTTCCGTCTTCTTGTTTAGAAGCAGTTTTCTGTATGTCTTTATCGCCAGCGACCGGTTGAAAAAGAGGGTGACAAGCTTGAACACGAGCTCCGCAGCGGGCGTACTCTTCACGATCTCGAGGTAACGCGCGTTTTTCGGATCGGGCCTATGGGTGAAGAAGTAGTTGGAGGTGAGCCCCCCTTCGCCCGTATTTATCGTAAAACCCGAAAGCGTGGCTCCGAGTGTAAAGGCGCGCACCGACTCCGGGCTCAGGGCCCCGTCGCTCATGGCCGAACGGATTATCGGGCTTTTTGTGCGAAACGGTATCGGGCGGTTCTTTCCGAAAAGTACGCCGAAGTCGGAGTCTACTTCGCTGTCGTTGAGGACATGCGGTGAGTGCTTTATGACGAAACGCGAGCCGGAAAATGGCTGCGAAACCGAAAAAGACATGAAGTTGGGCACATTTTTGGCCGCCTTGTAGACCCACTCCACCTTGTCCCTCGACTCGTAAAAGGTCTCTTCGGCAAAATACTGCCTAAGCGGCTCCCTCAACGTTTCGAAAAGGTAGCGGAAGCGCCCTATGATAGGGTAGTTGATCAGAAGCTGGTGCTTTCGCTGCACATACCTGTCGTAGATGTAAAGATTTATCAGCCCGAAAACGGTCAACAAGAGCAGAACCTCTATGAACTCTATGAAATACGAGAAAAAGTGGTCCAAAAACAGATCGAAACTCTCCAGCATTCTCTTCTCCGAAACTTGGTTTTTTGCGTCAAAACAGTCTCTTTTTCCGCCAACCTTAGATATCGGCCCAAATTCTCAAAATATTAGAGAAAAATATAAAAAGAGGGCTCTCGGGTGTTATAATATGGAAGCTGGAAAAGGAGCGCACTCCTTTTTACAGTGCTTTTACAAAAAAAGAGTATAAATATGTAGGATAGTTCATTTGGAGAGAAGGGGGATTTGATGCTGAAAAAGATTTTACCGATTTTCATAATGATCGGATTCGCATATGCACAGATGGATCTGACAGAGAGAGGAAAGCAGATATTTATGAAATACAACTGCAACATCTGCCATGCACCCACGGACGATGCTGCGAGCGTGGGGCCCTCTCTTGAGACGATAGCCGTCCACTACCTTGGAAACGAAAGAAAGCTGGTAGATTTCCTCAAGGGGGATGCGCCCCCGATAATCGATCCGCAGAGATTCATGATCATGAAACCGCAACTTTACAAAACGAAACATATGTTCGAAGAGGATTACAGGGCACTGGCATATTATCTAACAAGCGTACATAAGAATCAATGATGATTCTATTTTTTAAGAGTACCTAAAGAAGGGATCTTGATGAATTTTTGTCTTGACACGTCAAAAATTTTGTACTATCATTCGTCGGCCGAGGAGTATAATTTTTTCATATATATTCCCGATATCGGCGAGAAGATAAAAAGCACTTATCAAAGGGGGATTTAGATGAGAGTTTCCAGATGGAGAGTATCCGTTTTATCGACGGTTTTTGCCGTACTGTTGCTGACCGGGTGTACGACTCCGACAAAAGAGAAGGCACCTGAAGAGAACGTTACAGCAAAAACCGAAACGGTCCAACCCGAAAAAGAGACACTACCGGAAGCCGCGGAGCCGGCGGCTGCAGCGCCCGTGGCGGAAGCCGCTCCGGCACCCGTTGAAGCGCCTGCGGTAGAGGAGGTCCCAAAACCGGAAAAGGGGGGTGAAGAGCCCTTTTTCGAGCCGAACCTCCTCTCTGAAAAAGAGGTGGTACACCCGCCTTTCGAGTGGGGCGACTGTACAGTCTGCCACAAAGACAAACATCCCGACAAGAGCAAAAACTACTCTCTTGTCATGGACACACCCGACCTCTGCTACCAGTGTCACGACAAAGATCTCAAAGAGGGAAAAAAGTTCATCCACGGACCTGTCGCGGCCGGCGCCTGTACCGCTTGCCACAACCCGCACAAGTCTCCGAACAAAAGGCTTCTCGTGGCATCGAACATAAACGAACTCTGCACATCCTGCCACACCGCCAAGGGGGAGTTCCTGCATAAGACCGACAATATCCACCCGCCGGTCAAAGACCAGTGCATCAACTGCCACGATCCGCACACCGAAGATTACAAATTCCAGCTCAAGGCCGACGGCAAAAAGGATCTCTGCCTTATGTGCCACGCCGATAAAAAAGAGTGGACCGAAAAGGCCAAAAACAAGCATGGTGCGCTGAGCAGACCCAACGGCTGCCAGGAGTGTCACGATCCGCACGGAACCGGCCAGCCCAGGATGATCAAGGCCGACAGCATCATGAATATGTGCCTGAAGTGCCACAACCAGCCCCTTAAAAGGGATGAAGACGGGGTCAAGCTCGTAAACATGGCCAAACACCTCGAAGAGAATCCCGACTGGCACGGCCCGATACAGTGGGGAGACTGCGCAATGTGCCACAACCCGCACGGAAGCCCCAACTTCAGAATGCTTAAAAAACCGTTCCCGTCGACATTCTACGCAAGCTTCGACGTAAACAACTATATCTGCTTCGAGTGTCATGAATCGAAGAAGATAACCGAAGAGAAGACGACGGAGTACACCAACTTCAGAAACGGTACCCAAAACCTGCACTATGTGCACGTCGACAAGAAAAAGGGCCGTACCTGCCGTGCCTGTCACGACTTCCACGGAACGAAAGACTACCCTCACCACCTGAGGAAAAAGACGAAGTTCGGAAAGATCAACTTCCCGATCAGGTACATAGAGACACCGACGGGCGGATCGTGTGCGCCGGCATGTCACGCAAGACGCTACTACGACAGGGAGAAGCCTATTGTCAATACGAAATAGGACGGTTGCATGAGGAGAAACCGTATAACGGCCATTCTCCTCTTCGGTTTTCTGTTTTTGACCGGGGGGAGAGCCGATTCAGGCATACTTGAGATTGAGTCGCCTCAAAACGAGACCATCTATGACGACGCCTACGCGTCCCTTGTAGTCAAGACTCCACCCGGTAAAATCAGAAGGCTCGAGATAGAGACGGGGGAGGGAAAGCTCTACATATACAAGCATAGCCCGAAAACCGGCTACTACTGTAAAAGCGTCAAGCTTAAGCTCGGAGACAACAACATCACAGTCACCGCATATACCGACGACAACCGGACGCTGAAAAAGAGTGTAGAGGTTTTTTACCGCTCCGAAGTCTATGAAACAGCCGACGAAGCCCCCTACAGATTCAAAAAACTCTATTTTCACATCGACAAAAATGAAAAAAAGTGCTCCAGGTGCCACAAGATGGAGCCCGATTTCAAAAAGGCGCCAAAAAAGACCATAAAGGCCAAAGGGGCGCTTACCGAAGATATTCAGGTTCTTGAAAATCCTCAGGACTCCAACTGCTACTCATGTCACGAGGTCCTCACCTCGAGAAAAAACGGCCATGCGCCCTCGGTCAACTTCATGTGCACGGTCTGCCATACGGGAAAGGCGGGAGAGAACAACCTTCTCGACGAAGGAAAAAGCAAATATTTACAACCAGACCCGATCGCACCCAACTGCTTCAAGTGCCATGAAAGGGTCGAAGAAATCATGAAGCACAACCGCTCCGACCACGGCCCGACAAAGCTCGGCCGGTGCAACAAGTGCCACAACCCGCACTCTTCGCCGAACCCTTTCTTTCTGAGAAAACCGATATGGGAACTCTGTACCACTTGCCACGCCGAAAAGGCATCTGGCAAGCATGTCATAAACGCTTTCGTCTTCTCGAGGAACAAAGGGGGACACCCCACACGAGGCAGACCCGACCCGTCCAGGCCGGGCCGCGAACTGGTATGTTCGAGCTGCCACAACCCCCACGGCTCCAAAGGACCTTTCCTGCTTCGCACAACCGGATCGACACCCTTCAAAGTCTGCAAAAGGTGCCATAAAAAGTAACTCAAGATAGATACTCCGCCCTCCCCCCTTCGGTTAGGGCGGGAGTTCGCTCAACATCAGGTATTAAAAAAAATCGCAAAAAGCCGTTTTATACTTGTTAACGGTACGGCGTCGGCTCTTAGAGGTACACTTTATATAATTCGTTGTATAATAAAAACGTTTTAACAAATATATCAGTAAAGCAGAACGATCCGATAAATGAAAAAAATCTTTTTTGCCATAACAGTCGCCCTGGCGATCGCCATTGTTCTTCTAATCGTAAACCTCGACAAGAAGAGAGAGGTAAGCAAGATGAACATGGCGTACGACAACATAAACAAATTTCTCCTGCACACGATCAACTCCGAAAAGATCCAGTCGCTCTCGCTGGCTCTCGCGATGAGCAAAAACAGGGCCATAGCTGATGCGATTCTGGAGAACGACAGGGCCAAGGGCTACAGGATACTCCACGACACCACCGACTCTTTCATCAAGCACCTGAACCGAAAATATATCTACACCCAGATATTCGGAAGAGGCCTTTCCGTATTTGCAAGGAGCTGGGAGGCCAACTCCTCCGAAACGGCTATGGTATCCGGCCGCCGGGATCTGCTCGAGATCGTCGATACCAGAAGCCCAAAAGCCACGATAGAAGATACCCCTCCCGCCGGCATAAAAGCCTCCGCACCCATAATCTACGGCGGCCACATAATAGGCATACTGGAGGTTACGACACTCTTTGATCGTGTGGTATCGAAACTCAGGGAGTACCGCATAGAGACGATCCCGATACTGAAAACGAATCTCCCGGAGCGTCTCGATATCGCCTCTGACAATCCGAAAATATCCGGTTACACGATCGCCGCGAACAACTACAGCCGCCACCTCGCCGACACCCTCTCCTCGCTCGACAATGAGGAGTTCGAAGAGCTGATACACACCGACTACCTCAAAAAAGCGGGCCTCTTCTTTGCCGCATACCCTATAAACAACGACTACGGCAAACATCTCGGATACTTCATAACCGTCGTATCGAAAGAGAACTTCGACAACTTCTCCGGGAAACAGCAGTCGCTCATAAAGAGCATCTTCACGATGGAGAGTACGAAAGAGGACATATACCACTACGTCAATTCAAACAGTGAGAACATTTTCAGGCAGATGAGCCCGGAGCAGATTCTCCATCTCAGCTCGAGCATAGAGGAGAAAGACAGACTGCTCTTCGACGAGGCCGCCAAAGAGAGGCTCAGGGCACTTTCGAAAGAGGAGCTCATCGACCTGATAGTACACAACTTTCACAAAAACAGGAAACAGGGGAGAATAAAATGAAGATCCTACTGCTCGAAGACGAATATATGCTGAGAAAATCGATAAAAGAGCTGCTCGAAGAGAACGGCTACATAGTCGAAGAGTTCTCCGACGGAAAGTCTGTTCTCGATGCTACGTTCGAGGGCTCTTACGACCTTCTGCTCGTAGATGTGAACGTTCCCGGGATCAACGGCTTCGAACTTCTGGAGCAGCTGCGCAAAAACGGTATTCAGACCCCGACCATCTTCATAACCTCCCTGACCGAAATAGACAGCATGGAGCGCGGCTACGACCTCGGTTGCTGCGACTACATAAAAAAACCGTTCGATATGAAAGAGCTCAAGCTGCGCGTAGCGACCGCCCTGAAACTCGCCTCTTTACGCTCGAACGAAGAGACCATAAAGCTTCCGGGAGGGTACGAATACCACACCGACTCCTTTACCCTTACCAAAGACGAAGAGGAGGTGAGCCTCTCGAAAACGGAGAAGATGATCCTCGATCTTTTTATAAAATACAAAAACCGGGTAGTCACCCCCGAGATGATCACCGAATATGTCTGGGAAGACTATGTAGATCCCGCCAACGTAAGGGTACAGATAAACAACCTCAGAAAGAAGCTGAACAAAGATCTCATAACCAATATCCGCGGCGTAGGGTACAAACTTGAAACTTGACATAAACGAATCGAGATTTTCACTCAGATACTCCATACTCTACACACTGATAGTAATGGCCATTCTGCTCGTCCCATTCGCTATCTACGACAACTACACCTACAACCTCGAAGAGGTAAAAACGGAGATGGCGCTCAAAAAAAAGAGCATCCAGATTATAAACGAGATGGAGAAGTTCGACAGCAGGTTCCAGAGCACTTTCACGTTTCCGAGATTCAAATCTTACCAGGCAGGCCTCTACGACAGAAACGGCAACGCAATTTTCACCCTGATAAAAGAGCCCATCTCGGCGCTGAACCTGAAACAGGGCTACCACAAGCAGGGAAACTACAGATACTACGTAACCGAATTTCCCGACGAGTACTACTTCGGTGCCAAATACCTCGTGACGGGTACGGAGTTCAATATCTACACGATTCTGTTCAACATTCTCATAATATTTCTCTCTATCCTCGCCGTTACGTTCCTCTTTTCATTCATGATACTCAAAAACTTCTCCAGACCCTTCAAAGAGATCAACAGGGCCCTCGACGACTTCATAAAAGACTCGATGCACGAGATAAACACCCCGCTATCGATCATAAACATAAATATAGATATGTTTACCGAGAAGTTTGGAAAGAACCGCCACCTCTCGCGCATAAAGTCGGCCGCCAAGATCCTCTCGTCGCTCTATGACGACATGAACTACCTTATCAAAGAGCACACGATCAACAAGAGCGACAAAAAACGTATAAACTTCAGCAAATTCCTGAAAAAATCGGCCGACTACTTCAAAGATATAGCGGAGCTGAAAGATATCACCCTCCACCTGGAGATAGAAGACGACATATATATCGATTTCGTTCCGACCAAACTCCAAAAGATCGTAGACAACAACCTCTCAAACGCCATCAAGTACTCCTACGAGGGCGGAGAGGTGATTTTGTCTCTAAAACGCGACGGCGACAAGATAGTGCTGGGCTTCAAAGATTACGGAATAGGCATAAAAGATACCCAGAGAATCTTTTCGCGCTACTACAGGGAAGACCACACCAAAGGGGGCTTCGGCATCGGCCTCAACATAGTCGGAAAGATCGTGAACGAAGAGAACATAGGGGTAAAGATAGTCTCCGAACCCGAAAAAGGGAGCTACTTCGAATACACCTTCACCGAAAAGAGCGAAAAATAGCCGCCCTCTAACGACCGCCCCTTTATCTGCCCGGCCCGTCCAAAGAGCCGCATCGCGCAAACCTTTGCGGACTCCGCCGCCGAAGCGACCATACGAATATAACAATTTTTAAAAATGCGTCTACGCAGGTAAATAAATAGAGATTATTTTATATGGATTTATTGATAACTTTTTTTGTTGTTTATAGCTCTTTATTGACATGCAACACCATTAAATGCTACACTTTTTCCGTTCCAAATAAACAGAAGGAGGCAATTATGGGCAAAAGATTTTTGACGGCGGCATCGCTGCTGCTTTTGGCTACTGCAGGCTCTTTGCAGGCACAGACGATCGAAGAGAGGCTTTCTGCACTCGAGGCACGCATGGACTCCATAGAGCAGAGGGTAACGAGACTCGAATCTTTCCACCCGCAAAGGGAGTTCACGATTAGTCAGGGCAACTTCACACTCGACGAGTTCAACGCCTATATAACGGCGCTCGACGTCAAAGACGGCGACTGGGTCTATGCCAAATCTACCGGCGATATTGACGGTGACGGAAGAGAGGACAGCATGGAGATCTGTACATCCGGCCCGCGCTTTATCTCTCTCTTCGGCTACTACCTGAACGGAAATCCCGACGATCCGTTTGGACGTAACTACTACTTCAACGGAGACCCGCAAAATGATCTGACATACACACAGATGAATTTTACAAGAGGAATTTCACGAGAATGGGGGGTCGCAAGAGGCATAATTGCCGAATCCGCAAAACACGAACGGCTTAAACTAAGAGCTTACGGTGACGGAGGTGATTTCATTGCTGATATTTGGCCGAGAAGCTCAAATATTCATTTTTTCTCAGACGGTCCTGATCATAAGGTCACATTCAAAGCCGGCTCAACAAGAGCGGAGGCGTGCGGTTTTTAAAACTTTGCTCCCGCTTCCAAAGCGGGAGCAAATCCAAACATACATACAGAAAAAAGCTTCGATTTTCCCCACCGATTCAATTTTTTATCATATTCTTCCAGTTATTTCAGATTATTTTACACTGCTTTTACACTACTATGCAATAATATTAAAGTCAAAAACTGAAACATCGAAGGAGGGGGATAATGAGAAAGAAACTGCTGCTATCTATCGGGCTTGCATCTTTTATGGGTACAAGTCTTTTTGCTACCATGGTGGGCTCACTACATGACTTGAGCACTAATGACTATGGCGACAATGATGAGATTTGTGTCTACTGTCACACTCCGCATGGAAGCAACATAGAGTTCGACGCTCCGCTATGGAACAAGCCTACGACAGGGACATCGTTCACCATGTATGGTGCTACAGCAGAAGGAGTCGCGGGAAAAACCATCGCCGGAACAGAAACCGATCCTTCTCCTTCTGGTGCCTCCTTGGCATGCCTGAGTTGTCATGACGGAGTCAGTGCCGCAAATACCGTAATTAACGCTCCTGGTTCCGATAATTACAATGACAATGGAGCACTAATAGGACGGAACACTCCTAAAGTATTAAGAACCGATCCGTCTCTCGCAATAGGTCTTTATGGGGATTTGACAAACGACCACCCCATTTCTATACCTTATGTTGAAGGAGCAGCCAGCCTGAAACCAAAAGATACTGCCATTACCGGATGGAACCGCGCCACAACGATCAACGATCTTCTTAGAAACGGCAAAGTCCAGTGTGTAAGCTGCCATGACCCACACTCTGTCACAAATAACACTTTCCTGAGACACAGGAATACAGGCAGCGAACTCTGCAAAACCTGCCACGACAAATAGACTCTCCAAACATCCGGCTCTTTTCAGAGGGCCGGATATCTCACTCTTTTATCTTCATCGATACATTCAATATTTAAAACGGCACTAACATAATTATACAAAACGCCCATTCAACCCATAAGTGCAATCAAGCCGACATTTTATCCAATTCCCTTAGCATCTTCGAAAAGAAGACTTCATATGGCGTTTT
>Ga0256832_1002224_pt1 | contig 13277 bp, 13 predicted proteins | sample 134614metaG_FD_190534 | JGI IMG/M metagenome (GOLD analysis project Ga0256832, IMG submission 190534) | Hydrothermal vent microbial communities from Lau Basin, Pacific Ocean - 134-614 | ecosystem: Environmental > Aquatic > Marine > Hydrothermal vents | place: Pacific Ocean: Lau Basin | collected... | reverse complement strand
TTATCTAACAACTTAGTTGCCACTACACTTTTTTAACCCACCAAATCACAAACGCCTGATATTCTGTGGTTTATCATTGCAAAAACCCTGAAAATCACCAACAACTGTCAAAGTCAAGAGTGGAAACGAAAATTAGCTCATTATTTGTTGGGAAACTATTATTATAATATTTCAAATTCGGGCATTTACAGATATGTTTTTGTGAATCGGAAACCAACAGACAGCTATCATAAGTTTTTCTATTCACCATACCGGGAATTGATTTTCACAGAAGATATGATAGAGGACAAATCCGCTTATAATATGACAGATGCAAGGGTTTATTTGAAACTTTATTTCGGTTTTGCTAAAAAGGCGATGGAGCATTACAATATGGTATTGACATTGTCCAATGACAAAGAATTAAATGCACGAACTCTTTTTTGATGGCAAAATGCGAATTGAACGAAATGTATAATTCGGACAAAATTTATTATAGAAATATGTATGATGGTGCAGTCAATAAAAAAACTTTGAAATATAAAAAGAGCTTTGAAAAACTAAAGAATAGCTATAATGATACTGAATTCTATAAAATGATAATAAGAGAATGTAGTTTTTTCAGGTATTATTGCTCATTATAAAACAGTAAAAACCTTTTATTTTCTTATTCCTATATTTTTATTGAAATATCAAACTTTAAAAAACGATAAATTGTTTATTATTATGTACTTTGTTATGCATACTTTTCAGTGTATTTAAAGAAAAAATCATTAATTTTTTGTACCTTTGCGTGCTTAAATAAATTTTAATATATGTCAAATCAAAAAAATCAGGAATATAGTGCTAATAATATCACAGCATTAGAAGGACTGGAAGCGGTCAGGAAAAGGCCGGGAATGTATATCGGAAGTACTGATGTAAAAGGTCTTCATCATCTGGTATGGGAGGTTGTAGATAATTCAATAGATGAACATTTAGCAGGATATTGTGATGAAATTGAAGTCAGAATATTAACTGATAATAGTATTTCTGTTATTGATAACGGAAGGGGTATTCCGGTTGGAATGCATGAAAAATTGCAAAAATCAGCCTTGGAAGTTGTAATGACGGTATTGCATGCAGGAGGAAAATTTGATAAAGATACCTACAAAGTTTCAGGAGGATTGCACGGTGTAGGTGTATCGGTTGTTAATGCTTTATCAGAATCATTGACAGCAATAGTTTCCAGAGAAGGAAAGGTATTCAAACAAGTATATAAAAGAGGTGTTCCTCAAACAGAAGTCGTGCAAATTGGAGAAACAGATAAGACTGGTACTCAAATTATCTTTAAGCCCGATCACGAAATATTTGAAACATTAGATTATAACTTTGATACTTTAGCCAACAGATTTAAAGAAATGAGTTTCCTTAACAAGGGATTTAAAATAATTCTTATTGATGAAAGGGAAAAAGATAAAGACGGAAATTTTAAGAAAATAGAATTTTTCTCTGAAGGGGGATTGAAAGAATTTGTTAAATATTTGGATGAAGGAAGAGCTTCAATCATTGATACACCTATATATATTACAGGAAATAAAGATAATGTAGAAGTAGAAATTGCCATTAATTACAATACGGGTTTCAAGGAAAATATATATTCTTTTGTTAATAATATTCGAACTCATGAAGGAGGAACTCATGTTCAGGGTTTCAGAAGGGCATTAACAAGGGAATTTAAAAAATACGGGGAGCAAAATAATTTCTTTAAAAAGCTTAAAGTAGAACTTTCAGGTGAGGATTTCCGGGAAGGGATGACAGCAGTGGTATCCGTAAAGGTACCTGAACCCCAGTTCAAAGGACAAACCAAAGGGGAATTGGGTAATTCAGAAGTTACAGCTATAGTCTCTCAAATAGCCGGTGATACTCTAAAGAACTTCCTGGAAGAAAACCCAAAGTTGTCCAAAATGATCATCGATAAAGTGATCGTTGCTGCGACAGCAAGACATGCTGCCCGAAAAGCAAGAGAACTTGTTCAGCGAAAAAACGTGATGAGCAGCGGTGGGCTTCCCGGAAAATTATCGGACTGTAGTTCTAAAGATCCGGTGATCTCAGAATTGTATCTTGTTGAGGGAGATTCTGCGGGCGGTACTGCAAAACAAGGAAGAGACAGGGTCTTTCAAGCAATATTACCATTAAGAGGAAAAATACTTAATGTTGAAAAAGCATTGGAACACAAGATATATGAAAATGAAGAAATAAAAACAATGTTTCTGGCTCTTGGTGTTACAATAGAGGAAAAAGATGGTGAAAGGGTTTTGAATCTGGATAAATTGAGATATCATAAGGTGATAATAATGACGGATGCCGATGTGGATGGTAGTCATATTTCGACATTGATCCTGACGTTTTTCTTTAGATATATGTATGAATTGATTGAGAATGGTTATGTTTATTTAGCTACTCCTCCGTTGTATCAGGTTAGAAAAGGTCAACAAACACCGATATATTGTTGGTCCGATGAAGAAAGAGATGAAGCTATTATGAAATTTTCTTCCGGTCCTGAAGATAAAGGAGTGAAAGTACAAAGATACAAAGGTTTGGGAGAGATGAATGCTGTTCAATTGTGGGAAACAACCATGAATCCGGAAACAAGAATATTGAAACAAGTTACTATTGATGATGCTTTAGAAGCAGACAGGGTGTTTTCTATGCTTATGGGAGATGAAGTGCCACCCAGAAGAGCATTTATTGAAGAGAATGCTATTTATGCTAATGTAGATACATAGTTTATGCCTTTAATATTGGAAAAACAAAAAGATAAATTTTCATTTATGGTTTGGAAAATAAATGAAGATTTATCTTTTTTTTTAGATAAATTTAAAATTTGCGATAAAGAAAGTTTAGAAATTTCAAAGTATTCAGAACATAGATTGTTTGAATGGTGGTCCTCCAGATATTTATTGTTTTTATTGCAGGGAGAAAAAAGATCCTGTGTTTTAAAGGATGAATTCGGCAAACCATATCTGCAAAATTCAGATAAAAAGATATCTTTAAGTCATTCCGGGAAAAATATTGCTGCCGTTATTTCAGATAAAAATATAGGTATTGATATTCAAAATATTTCCCCAAAAGTAGATATAATAAAAGAAAAATTTCTTTCAAAAAAAGAATTGGAATTCAATTCAAGCCTGGAAAAATTGAATTTGATGTGGACGGTAAAAGAAGCTGTTTATAAAGCTTATGGAAAGAAAAAAATAAGTTTTAAAAAGCATATAAGAATAGATGATTTTAGAAAAAACGGTGATATGATCACCGGTAATGTTTTTGTAGACATTAACAAGACTAAAATAAAGTATAAAGTTGAAAGTTATAGTATGGAAAAAGCAATACTTTCAATTGCTTTTGAAGAGTTAAAATGAAAAGCACAGATGTTAAATTATTAAATACCTGCTAATGAGAAAAAAAATATTTTTTTTATTAATTTTTGTTCCGGTGGTTGCTTTTATGTCTTGCAAAGGTGGATCAAATCAAAAAATACAAGATGAAAATAAAATTGAAGCAGATACATCATTGAGTCAGTTACCTCGGGATTTTATGGAATTTTATAATAGATTTCATCGTGATTCCGTCTTTCAAATGGATCATATTTCTTTTCCCTTGGAAGGAGCAATAAGTGCACCCGAAACAAAAAATGATTCCATGATACCTTACAGGTGGAGAAAAGATAAGTGGCAATTGCATCATGAATTCGATTCGTATAATAATATTTTCACAAGAAAATTTTATATTTTCAATGATGATTTAATTATTGAAAAAATCACGGGAGTAAATGATTTGTTCAAAATGGAAAGGAGATTTGGAAAGTTGCATGATGGATGGAATTTGATTTATTATTCAGTGAATTAATAAACCCCGATATATTAACAAAACAAATGAACAAACAGATGAGAAACAATTATATAACAATAATGGCCGGTGGTATCGGATCCAGGTTTTGGCCCTCAAGCAGCGAAGAAAGACCAAAGCAGTTTCTTGATATTTTGGGAATGGGGAAATCATTGTTACAATTGACCTTTGAAAGATTTTCAAAGGTTTATCCTTTGGAAAATATTTTTATTGTTACCAATAAGCGATATAAAAATCTTGTATTGGAACAAATTCCTTTGATCGCTGAAGACAGGATTATTATCGAACCCTCAAGAAATAATACAGCACCTTCGGTAGCATATACATCATTTAAAATATTCAGTTTGAATAAGGATGCTAATATTGTAATGGCACCTTCAGATCATGTAATTTTAAAAGAAACGGAATTTTTAGAACATATCAAAAATGCTTTTAATTTTGTTTCGTCTAATAATGCATTGGTAACTTTGGGTATTTTACCAAACAGACCGGATACGGGATATGGATATATAGAATTGGGAGAAAAAAATGTGAATGAGGATTTTGAATTGTATAAAGTTAGATCTTTTAAGGAGAAACCCGATTTGGAAACCGCAAAAACGTATATAGAAAGCAAAAATTTTCTTTGGAATGCCGGTATTTTCGTTTGGAAAGCAAAAAGTATTTTAAAAGCATATCAAAAATATGCACCGGATATCTATAATATATTATCCAAAGGTGAAAAATTATATAACACCAAAAAGGAGAAAAGTTTTATTGAAACCAATTATCCCCTTACAAAAAAGATATCTGTTGATTTTGCGATAATGGAAAAAGCGGATAATATTTATACAATCCCGGCTGACATAGGATGGTCTGATCTTGGTACCTGGAATTCTTTGCATGCCTTTTTAGAAAAAGATAAAAACAATAATGTTTTACTTAGCGGGAAAGGATTATTATCCGATTCGAAAGACAATATAATCAAAGTTGCTCCCGGTAAAAAAATAGTAACTAAAGATTTGAATGGTTTTATTGTAATTGATGAAAACAATACATTGCTGATATATCCTAAAAATAAAGAACAGGAAATAAAAGATATTGATAAAAGATAATGAATTATTTTTAAGGTTTCTTTATTTTAGATATTTTTGTGCAATTATCATGATACAAACACATAATTAATACAAAAGTAATAATTTGAGTGATAGTAAAAAATATAGAATTGCAGTTGTTGCAAATGCTACCTGGAATATATACAATTTTAGATTAAATATACTGGATGTGCTATTGGCTAATGATTTTGAAGTTTTTGTCGTAGCTCCTGTAGATAAATATATTTTTTATAAAGAAGATTTTCCCGAAATAGTTCATATTCCCATCAAAAAACTTTCAAGAGATGGAACAAATCCCGTTAAAGAAATTATTTTAATAAATGAGTTTGTACAAATTTACAAAAAAATAAAACCGGATATAATTTTACATTATACTATAAAGCCTAATATTTACGGAGGTATTGCTGCCGGTATTTTAAGTATTCCTTCAATAGCAGTTGTTACAGGATTGGGATATGCTTTTATTCATAAAGGAATAATTCAATCAATAACCAGATTATTGTATAGATTCAGTTCCAGGTATCACAAAAAAATAATTTTCGAAAATACAGATGATCTTGAATTGTTTGTGAAGGGCAGGCTTATAAAAGCAAATAAAGGAATTTCGATAAAAGGTTGCGGTGTAGATGTTGAATATTTTTCTCCTGTTGAACAAAATGGCAAAAATAAAGATAAAATTATTTTCACGTTTATTGGAAGATTATTATATGATAAAGGAGTAGTGGAATTTGTTGAAGCGGCAAAAATCATTAAAAAAGAATATAAAAATGCCGAATTTTGGTTGATAGGAGAAATTGATAAAAACAATCCTGCAATGGTGAAAGAAGAAGATCTTATCAACTGGGTAAAAAACAAAACCGTAATCTATCATGGTTTCAAACAGAATGTTAAAAGATATATTTCCAAATCAGATTGTATTGTGTTGCCTTCTTACAGGGAAGCTATAGCAAGAACTATATCTGAAGGTTTGGCAATGGCAAAACCTGTTATAACAACGGATACAGCCGGATGTCGTGAAACAATTGAAGAAGGGAAAAACGGATACCTTGTTCCTGTCAAAGAAATCAATTCACTAGCTTTGGCAATGAAAAAGATGATAGAGCTTCCTAAAGAAGAAAGAATTAAAATGGGTAAGTACGGAAGAGAAAAAGCAATTAGAGAATTTGATGATAATTTGATTGCTGATGATATTCTAAATATTATTTTGGATATTCTCAAAACCGAAAGTAATTGAAAAAAACAAAATCCATTTTGATAATAGCATACTATTTTCCTCCGATGGGAACAGTTGCTTTTTTGAGAAATTATCATATTGCCAAATATTTATCAAGGTATTTTGATAATACTCATATTATAACCATTAAAAATATTTCAATACCGTTAAAAGATAAAATTCCTGTTGATTTTGGTCAAATTCATCGCGTTTTTAATTACGATTATCGCAATCTGGGCAACCTTCTTTCTTCGAAAAATAATAATTTAAGAAATAAAACAAATGCAAAAAGCAATTCATGGAAAGTAAAATTTATCAGAAAATTTCTTGATAGCTTTCCTACAAACGTGATTTTTGGTGAAGGCGGGATATTATATATAATTAATGCCACAATAAGAGCCATAAAAATTATAAAAAAGAACAAAATAACACATATTTACAGTTCATATCGCCCCATTGCCGATCATATAATTGCATACAATATAAAATTGTTATTCCCTGGAATAAATTGGATTGCTGATTTCAGAGATCCACCGGTTAATATTAATCTCAACAATGTTTATTTAACAAAATTGCAAAATTGGTTTTTGAAGAAATTACTAAAAAAAGCAAATATTGTGACCGCAGTATCAGATGGAGTAAACAGATCTATTTTATCATATAATCCCAAATCAATTACCGTAAGGAACGGATATTATAATTTATTCAAATTTGATAATGTAGATTTTAATATGTTTTCTATGATATATACGGGTTCTTTGTATCCTGATTTGCAAAAACCGGCAGTATTTTTTAAAGCACTACAATTATTATTATCAAAAAAATATATTGAGCCTTCATATTTTCAACTGATCTATGCAGGAAAAGACGGTTCGATTTGGGATAAGTGGATTGAAGAATATGATCTTCAGAAAATATCTAATAATATGGGCGAATTGTCCTTGTCAGAAGCAATAAAATTACAAAACAAAAGTCATGTTAATATTCTTTTATCTTGGTCAGGAGCAGAACAAAAAGGTGTATTGACGGGAAAATTTTATGAGTATATAGCTGCCGGCAAACCGATTTTTGCTTTTATTCAAGGAGTAAAAGATGATGAATTTGAATCAGTATTTTCAGAGTTAAATGCCGGATTTATCTTTTATGACAAAGACATACAAAAAATAGAAAAAAACATTTTATATTTTTATAATGAATGGCAAAAATCAGGAAAAATCAACCATATTTTCAATAAAGAAAAACTTAAAGAATATTCCTGGGAAAACAGGATATCTCAATTGAAAAAAATGATTTTACCTGATTAGATACTATTTTGTCAATTCCGCTTTAATAATATAATCACCCAATAAAATACTATTTACAGTATCCATTCCCTTTATGACCTTGCCAAATATAGTATATCTGCCATCTAAATGTGGTGTTGGTGTATGCGTGACAAACCATTGAGTACATTCAGTGTCTTTTCCTGCTGAAGCCATTCCTACATATCCGCTGTCATCATAATATAAAGGCCCTAATTCAGAACGGATAGTATAGTTTAGACTACCATACCCGTCTCCCCTTGGACATCCTGTCTGAATAACAAAATTTGGCACTACCCTGTGAAATTTTTTGCCGTCATAAAAATGATCTTTAACCAATTTAACAAAATTTACAACACTGCCGGGAGATTGATTTTTGAATAATTCGATAACAAAACTTCCTTTATTTGTTTCGATTTTTACTAAAGTTGAATCAGATATTGTTTCAAATATTTTCCAGTCAACAGGATGATTGTATTTTATTTTATAAGGAGTATATTTTTTATTTGATATTTTACTTTTCAGTTTTAAAACATTATTGTAAGCTTCAATATCCTGAGGCAAGGTCAATAGCTTGAGACTTTTATCGATAAAAGAGTTATCTTCATATTGATCCATAAAGTCGAGTTTAGTTTTTTCTATAACATCAACTGCTGAACTGATCAATCCCGGATCACCGGATTTGAAAGATTCAAGAACAATATTTGCGATTTCTTCTTTCAGTCTCTTTTTCTTCCATTTTGGAAACTTTTCTATTTCATCTCTTTGGACTAAAGTTGATAATGCTTCTACAGATGCTACTCTAACCACTATTTCAGGAGCCTGAAATCCCAATTCCTTAATTAATTTAAGAGAATTAATATCATTTCCCAATGCTCTGATGTATTCCGCTTTTTCGTATGGATTTTCACTGTTAGAGATGAATTTTTTAATATCCCAAATCGTAGCATTTTTTGTTATGCTGAAATAAACGGGAATCTTTTTCAAAATAGCATTGTAAAGTCTGGATTTCACTCTCCAGTCAGTAACTTTTTTTGCTATTTTTCTGTAAATACTTACATCATTGGGCTCACCGTTTTCATAAAAATAATTTGCAGCGGTAAATGCTACTTTTGTGTCTTTATCTTCTACTGATTTTAAAATATCTTCAGCTACATCAATATATTTAAAATTACCAAAAGATTTTATAATATTTACTTTAACTCTGTTATCGGTATTATCGCTTTTTAGTGCTGTTAGCAAAGTGCTTAAAACTTCTGGATCCCGGGTTTTTCCCAAAGCAATTGCCAAATTCATTTTAATAAATGGATTTGATTCTTTTTCAAAGAGTTTGGTCAATCTGAATTTGTAATTATTTAGATCGCTTTTATTTGCTCTGATAAGATAATATGAGCCCAAAACTTTAATGTTTTCGGGATATATGCTGCTGCCTACAATATCAATAATTCTTTCGGTTCCTTCAGGAATTGACATTCCCTTGGTGATATATCTGAATAAAGCTCTTGTTTGTCCCAATATCAACAGAGTATCAGTCGGTCTGTAACTTTTTACGGTTGCTAAAGGTTTAAGATATCTTTTATCACCGATTTTTCCTACAGCTTCCAAAATATAAGAATTAAATAAATTATTAGGGTTTAAAGTATCATATTTTCCGAAAACAGAAATTAAACTATCCTGAATTCTATTGGAAGCCATTTGCCCAAGTGAATAGACGGCAGCTTCTCTTACTTTTTCAACTTTGTCATGAAGATTTTTAACTATCAGATCCTGATAATTACTATCCTGAATGGAAGCAAATGCAAGGGTTGAAACGTACCTGTAAGTAGGATTTTCATCCGAGAGAAAGGAAACCAGACTATCCGATAATCTTTGATCCTGAAAATTTAATATTTTTCTATAAACAGGATCGTTTAGATCTATTTTTACTTCGGTCATCTCTTTTTTTTCAGGTGGTACACAAGCCCCGAAAAAATAAAGAATGAATAAAAAAAGGACAACAGTATTTAATTTCTTTCTCATATTAATTAATTTAATGCGAAAATAGTGAATATTGCTAACAAAATATATAAATTCATAAAATATGCTGTTAATAAAATAAGTTTAACCATTTGAATAAAATAAATATTGTTATATCTTTGTAGAATAAAATAGGAGATGATGTCAGAAAATACATTAACAAATAAGGATCTTGAAGAGATTTTGCTGGAAGAAATGGAAACTTCTTTAGGGCAAAAAGCTGATCTCATAGTCTATAATGATGATTTCAATACTTTTGATTGGGTTATACAGTGTTTTATGGAAGTTTGCCATTATGCCTATGATCAATCGGAGCAGTTATCAATTTTAATTCATTTTAAAGGTAAAGCTACCGTTAAATCAGGAAGCTTGGAAATCCTTAAACCTATTAAGGATGCTCTGGTAGAAAGAGGATTATCAGCGGTTATTGAAACATACAAGGATGCTCAGTGATACTTTTATGTTAATTATTTTGAATGCCGGTATTTAGTTTAGATCCCAATATATTAATTTTTCCCCCATGTGAATTGTCTGATCCGTCAGGTTTGCTTGCTGTTGGAGGAAAACTGGATATTGATTGGCTGCTGGAAGCATATTCAAATGGAATTTTCCCCTGGTTTAACGAAAAAGAACCTATAATGTGGTGGTCTCCCGATCCGCGTTCAGTAGCAAAACCGGGAGAAATACTGGTCAGTAAAAGCATGAAACCATATTTTAGAAAGAATATTTATCATCTGAAAATTGATACTTCTTTTGAACAGGTAATAGATTCGTGTCAAAAAGTTCCCAGAAAGGATCAGGACGGTACCTGGATAACTCCGGAAATGAAAGAAGTTTATATCAGATTATTTGAGGAAGGGTATGCACATTCTTTTGAAACATATCAGGAAGATAAATTAGTCGGAGGATTATATGGGGTTTCACTTGGTAAAATGTTTTTTGGTGAATCTATGTTTTCATTGAAGTCCAATGCTTCAAAATTCGCATTTATTAGTTTAAGTCTTGTCTTGAAAAAAAACAATTTCACATTAATAGATTGCCAGGTTCCAAATCCTCATTTGGAGTCCATGGGATGTTATAATATGAATAAAGAAAAATATTTGGAATTATTGTATAAAAATAATTCAGAAGAGACAATTAAAGGTAATTGGTCATCAGGTTTATTGGATTTGGATTATGAAATTTAATAAAATCAAAATTAATTAAGATAAATTGACGTTATTATTACAATAAAAATTTTATCAGATGAAGAAAATAATAATTTTAAGTTTAATTTCTGTTTTTTTGACCTCATACAGTTGTAAGTTTACACAAAAAGCTTATGATTCAACCAAGACAGCTTTAAATAATGCAAATATATTTACTCCTGATGATGATATCAAATTGGGATTGCAGGTCAAAGAAGAAATAGAATCCGATCCGAAGAAATTTCCGATTTTAAAAGAAAGCAAAAACAGGGAGATCTATAAATACATCCGGGGATTAAAAGATATTATATTAAAAACAAACAAACTTAAATATAAAGATAAGTTTAAATGGGAATTGAAAATTATTGATAATGATACTATTCTAAATGCTTTTGCTACTCCCGGAGGATATATCTATATTTATACCGGCTTGATAAAATTCTTGGATACGGAAGATGAATTACTTGGAGTATTGGGACATGAAATGGCTCATGCAGACAGAAGACATTCGACAAGGCAATTGACAAAAAGTGTTGGTATTTCAATTTTATTGGATGCAGCATTGGGGAATAAACAATCTGTAGAACAAATAATCGGAGCGTTAATAAACCTTCAGTTTAGCAGAAGCAATGAATCGGAAGCAGATGAATATTCTGTCAGATATCTGTGTCCAACAGCTTATAATGCAGCCGGAGCGGCAGGATTTTTTAAGAAAATGCTTGACAGGCCTGTACCTCCTGTTTTTCTAAGTACTCATCCCTCACCCAAAAACAGGGTGAAGCATATTGAAGATCTTAAAACAGAGTTAAATTGTCAGGGTACCAGAACCAATAAAGACAAGTATTCAAAGATGAAAAGACTGCTAAAATAAAGCGGATGAGCACAAGAAATAAATTAGAAAAATTTGCAGAAGTTTTATCATTTCCCAATGTTTTTGAAAATTTCAATCCCAAAGATGATATTTTAACAGGTAAAGATGGAATTCAGGTTGATTATTCTTCCGGATGGAATAATTTTTATTTTAAAAATAACAATCCGGTTGTATTGGAACTGGCTTGCGGAAGGGGAGAATACAGTTTAGCGTTGGCGGGAAGAAATCCCGGTATCAATTATATCGGAGTTGATATAAAAGGAGCACGAATATGGAAAGGAGCAAAAATAGCTTTGGAAGAAAAAATCAAAAACATAGCATTCCTTAGAACGAGAATTGAACATATTGATGATTTTTTCAAACCGGAGGAGGTTGAACAAATCTGGATCACCTTTCCTGATCCGTTTTTGAAGAAAAGCAAAGCAAACAGAAGACTGACTTCCCCGTATTTTCTGGAAAGATACAGGAAAATATTGAAACATAAAGGCCTTATTCATCTTAAAACCGATTCCCCGGAATTATACGAATTTACTTTGGATGTTATTTCACAGGATAACCGTTGTAATATTTTGTATAATAATAATGATATTTATTCAAGAGAATTGGATTTTCCGGAACTTGATATTAGAACCTATTATGAAAATTCTCATCTTAAAGATGGCAGGAAAATTAAATATTTAAGATTTACTATTTAGTGTCTGCCCGAAAACACATCAAATTTGAAATTGATTCTTTTTGTTATCTTTTGACTTTTTCACAAGTGATTGATGCTAAGGCATCAAATCATTGCAAAAAAATCAAAATCTAAGTAAAAATTATCAGAATTTCAAAAATTGTCTGTTTTCGGGCAGACACTATTTAGGGTTTCCTCAAAAGCTCGAAATTTTCTTAAATTTAGAATTGTTATAAAATAGTGTGTTTAAAATTTCTAGTGTTAAATAAGCGGTTGAAATTATTGTATATTTCGCTTTTAAATACTTTAATTGTATTTTGATCAACTTTTATTTTTTCACTTAAAAATTTATACTATGGATAATAAATTAGCAAATCCGGCTCCCCTTGGATTGATGGGTTTTGGTATGACAACCGTATTATTGAATATTCATAATGCTGGTTTTTTTGGCTTAGGTTCTATGATACTTGCAATGGGTATTTTTTATGGAGGAATCGCTCAGGTAATAGCAGGAATTATGGAATTTAAAAAAGGTAACACTTTTGGTACTACTGCTTTTACTTCTTATGGCCTCTTTTGGATGACTCTTGTTTTTTTAATTGTATTTCCAATAATGGGGTGGCTTGAAAAACCTCCGGCAGCATTTATGGGTTGGTATCTGTTTTTATGGGGATTATTCACTTTTTTTATGTGGATTGGAACTTTTGGAAAAAACAGAGCCATTCAATTTGTCTTTTTAACTCTTTGGATCTTGTTTTTCTTGTTGGCTATTGAACACTGGACCGGATCTGAAGCAATTGGCCATTTTGCCGGTTATGAAGGAATCATTTGTGGATTATCTGCGATTTATCTTGCTATGGCAGAAGTAATAAATGAATCATTAGGAAAAACCGTTTTACCGATAGGTGATCGTATTTAAATTATAATACTGATTATATTAATTCAAAAGAATAACTTTAAATCTGATATTGAAGATTATTGGTTTTAGTTTAAATACTCAGGTAAGATGTTTTTGAAATGAAATAAGTGTTTTTTCAATCAAAAGGATTTTTCCT
>Ga0256832_1002223_pt1 | contig 13279 bp, 5 predicted proteins | sample 134614metaG_FD_190534 | JGI IMG/M metagenome (GOLD analysis project Ga0256832, IMG submission 190534) | Hydrothermal vent microbial communities from Lau Basin, Pacific Ocean - 134-614 | ecosystem: Environmental > Aquatic > Marine > Hydrothermal vents | place: Pacific Ocean: Lau Basin | collected... | reverse complement strand
TCCATAAACGAGGCGAAGCCCGACAGCAACGGGCACATAGAGCTGGAAGCGGGCAACAATATCAGGGTAGATAGTGAAGACAACCGTCTCATAATCTCGTCCAAAAGCGGACTCTACCTCAAGTATCTAAAGAAGATCGGGGCGAAAGAGTCGACGGTGATCACCCACGGATTCGGAAGCTTCCCCTCTGTCGATCTCTACAAAAGGGTCAAAGCGTACCTCGATATCGACAAAAAAAGGCCCAAGTATGAAGCCTTGAGCCGCACGGAGTTCTACAAGATGGCGAAAGATTTAATGATGGAGCCTGATGAGCTCGAAAAGGAGCTCGGAGCCAAAGATTTCGCAACGTTCATGAAAGATTACAACAAAGAGATGAGCTCCGCGAGAAGAAAGAGTATATCTCCCAGAAGCAGATTGAAGACCGCCGAGGCGCTGAACATGTACAACGTTACCGAATTCTCTTCAAAGATTCACAGGGCCGCGGATGTGGAGATAGGAAAAGTGATGAGAGATATATATGTTGTACAGAAGTACTTTTATGAAAAGATTGTCGGTTCTACGGAGCAGAATATGAGCCTTAAGATCACCCATACAAGTACAAATACACTGAGAATCGAAAATCTGGGCGGCGAAGAGCTTACGGTTATGGTGATACTGAATGCGTAAAAGCGGGTGACACAGATGACGCTTCCGGCGAAAAAGGGGATCAAAGAGGGGGCGAAGAGGAGAGAGAGTACCGCCCCCGCAAAAGAGAGAGAGCATGAATCGTCGGCGGTGAAGAGTCGTCTATCTTCGATGCAGAAGGCACTGGGCAACCGGGCTATAGAGCGGATATACAGGACCCGGCAAAAGGAGGCGGAGCGAGAGAGCGAAGCCGGAAAAAAGAGGCCCTCGAAGGCTCCGAAGCGGAAGAGGGAAAAGCCTGCGCCGTCCGAGGTCGGAATCAAGCTGCCGGCCCCCAAAGCGGCCCCCGCAGAAAAGGCCGAAAAACCGAAAGTGCTTGCACTCGAGGGAAGATCCGAAAGCATGGCCGCCGCTTTTGCTGATGCTCCCGCCTCGCAAATTGCCGCGACATATCCGTCACTCGGGAAAATTTTGTCGAAGAGGCTCGAAAAGGAGAGGGCCGAAACCGTAAAAAATGCTCCGAAACTCACCGCCTCCCTGACGGGAGAGGGCGGCAAAGCGGGGAAAAAGCTCGTAAAAGTGGGTACGACCGCGAAAAAGGAGCCGCTTGCCGGCGGCGTAGAAGAGGAGAGAGAGGCCGAAGAGAGAGTACCCGAGCACAAAAACCTGTCGGCGCCGGTCGACAACGAGAAGGTTCTGAACAGTCTTGCGCAGGGGGCATCGGAAAATTTCATCGGGTGGTTCAAAAACAATTTCCGCTCCTTTTTGAACTCCATAAAAACTTCGGATCCGGGTCTAAATACGAAAGCGGGACTAAAGCCCAAGGTGAAACTCGAGGGAAACGCCGACCCCGCAAGGAGCGACCGGGACAGAGATGAAGCGCAAAGCGCAGTCGAGGAGGAGCGCGACACCGAAATTTTGAGATTTGCGAAACATCCGGGACAGGAGCGGATTCGCCCCAAAACGATCAGGCGCGAGTTTGGAGCCGCCCCTCCGCCCAAAAAAGAGGAGCCCGTAAAGAGCGAAGAGAACGGGGGGATGAGGGATTATCTCGAGATGCAGATCCCGAAAAACGTCCGCGAAAAGGCTGACGAGCTTCTAAAACCCATCCTCCGAAAAGGGCTCGAAAAATTTAAAAACGGTGTTATGAGCTCTGCAAAGCGCAGGGACGCCGACAAGAGAGCGGAGGAGGAGAAAAAGAGGGCGGAGGCGCAGGAGCTTAACCGGCGTGCGCAAAAAGATCAGGAGGAGGCGGTAGCGGCCGGCAGACGAAACGTGGCCGGTGAACAGAAGAGGGGCATAGAAGATGCCGCAAAGGCGGCGGATGAGTTTGCAAGAGAGGCTGCGAAAGAGCACGAAAGCACGAAAAAGAGCATTGCCGATACGGCAAAAAAGGCCGAAACGGATGCCGGCAAAGAGATCGAAAAAGGGGAAAAGGAGGCCGGGAAACTCAAAGAAGAGGGTGAGCGTGAGGCGAAGAGAAAAAAGAGGGAGCTGGAGGCCAAACAGCGTGACAAAAGCTGGTGGGAGCGTGCCGCGGACGCCATAAAGAGTGCGGTCAAAGCGATAACCGAAGCGATAGACAAGATATTCGCCAAAATTAGAGAGGCTGTAAAAAAGGCCATTGACAATGCGAAAAGACTGGCGATAGCGCTTATCAACAAAGCCAGAAAATTCATTATTAAAAAGCTCGAAGCCTTCAGAAAATGGGCAAAAAAGATGGTGAACCGCTATGTCAAAAACTATTTTCCTGCCCTTGCCGACAAGATAAACAGAGCGATAGAGAGATTTGTAGAGAGGGCGAAAAAGGTCGTAAACAGGGTTGCGGAGGGTCTCGTTGCCGGCATAAAGGCACTTGCCGCCGCACTCTCCAAAGCGCTCGACAAGATCCTTTCGACTTTTCAGACCGCACTCAAAGCCGCTGTGGGGATCGTTGGGGCCGCTCTGACCGGAGATTTCGCTGAAGCGCTGAAAATCGCGATAGAGGCGGCATGCAGCATAGCCGGAATCGACTCCAAGCCCATATTCGGATTCCTGAGGCGGGCGGGTGCACTTTTCGCAAAGATCCTCAAAAGCCCGGGGAAATTTTTCAAAAACCTCGCCGAGGCGGTGGGCGGGGGCGTAAGGAACTTCGCCAAAAATATCAAAAAGCACCTTGTAACCGGCCTCTTCGCATGGCTTACCGGGGTGCTTTCGGAAGCGCAGATAGAGCTTCCGAAACGTTTCGATCTCAAAGGTATATTTTTCCTGGCGATGCAGATACTCGGTCTTACATATGCGAACATAAAGGCGAGAATCATAAAGCGATACCCCCGCGCACAGGGGGTTATCGACAAGCTCGAAAAGGGCTTCGAGATCGTCAAGGAGCTGGTTACGAAGGGTCCTGTAGCCCTCTGGAAAAGGGTGGCTTCGGCTATGCGGAACTTCAAAGAGACGGTGATATCGGGAATCAGGAATTTCGTCATAACCACTCTGGTCAAAGAGGGAGTACTATGGCTTTTGAGCCTGCTGAACCCCGTATCGGCCATCGTGAAGGTAGTGAAGCTGCTCTACGACTTCATCATGTTCCTGGTAGAGAGTTTCGACCGGATAAAGTCGTTCGTAATTTCCGTCTACAACTCCCTGGCCGCAATAGCCTCCGGCTCTTTGGGGCCTGCCAAAAAGGCGGTGGAGGAGTCGCTCGCAAAGATACTGCCTGTAGCCGTCAACCTGCTTGCAAGACTTGCCGGGCTCGGAGGAATAGCGAAGACGGTCAAAAAGATCATCGCAAAAGTGAGCCGCCCCGTAAACAGGGTGATAGACAGAGTGGTAGAGAAGGCGGTAGCGTTTGCCAAAAAGCTGCTCGGCAGAGGAAAAAGAGGGTTTAAAAAGGCACGTAAAAAGATAAAGAAGATATTCAAAATAGAGAGGAGAATAGGCAGGCCGATATCTTTTGCGGCCGGCAAGGAGCGGCACAGACTCTGGATAGCGAAGAAGAGGGGGAGGGCGGTTCCGATGGCGGCGAGCAGACCGCTTCCCGTAGCCGCCAGGATAGAGAGCTGGAGAAGAGAGGCCGGCAAACTGCCGCAGCAGAAGAGAAAGCGTGCCGAAAAACTGATAGCGAATGCCGAAGCGGCTCTGAAAAATCTCTATATAAAGGCCGAAACGGAAGAGAAGATAGAAAAAGAGGCGACGAAAGATCGTAAAGTTACGGAGGCCGAAGCGAAACGGGCCCGATACGCCGAGCGCTCGACGGTGGATGCACAAAAGAGGCTGGCCGAAATTTTGAAAGAGTTGCTGCCGCTTGTCGAAGGTGAAGCCGAAGGGCTCCAAAAACGTTTCAAACCGGAGATTGAAAATATGCATCCGGCTGCATGGAGCATCTTCGTCCGGCAGCTGCGGAAGATGGAAGCGGAAAAGATCGACAGTTGGAAGACGCTGGTGGAGACGGTTGAAAAGAGATCCAAAAAGATGAAACTTCTATCTGAAAAACCTCTGCTGCGTTCACATGGTTTCGGCCGTTCGGTACAGCAGAATGAGGCGGTTGAGGCGCTCGAAAGTGTAGGTAGGGAGAAAAAGGAGGGCGAAGAGACGACTCTCTGGCAGAGGTATGAAAGTAGCAGGACGGACAAGAGAGTGACAAAGATTGAGTTCATATCCCACAGAGTCGGAGGTATTCATGCGCGAAAATCGAAAAGCGCCGGCTCGGCCTATGAGGCCGTAAAAAAGTATATATTCGACAAAGGGCATAAAGGGAGGGTAACGGGTGCTCTCAAAGATTACTACAGGGCCGCTCTTGAGAGCTCTCTATCGGGGAGAGAGCATTATGAATACAGACCGGAAATCCCGCAGGACGGAATGAGGCTCGAAAACGGTATTTTCTCCATAAAATACAGCTATACCTCACCGAAGCATGAAAAGAAGAGCTTTGTGGTGGAGTTCGACTTCAGAAAGATGGATACGGAAGCCGAAACGACCCAAAAGGTCCGAGGGGAAAATCTGACCCTGAAAGAGCCGGGAAGCAGAGGCAGGACCGTTTCATCCGGCATGTTGAAAGATTTTGAAGGGTACGGAGGCGAAGCGGCAACCGATAGAGAGAGCTTTCTCGAGCTCGAGTTTCTCAGAAGTTTTGTCAAAAAGAGGTTCGAAGAGAAGGGTTACGGAAAAGAGAAGCTGGAAGAGGCGGCAAAAACATTCGATAAGCGAGAGCTTCTAAAAGAGTTGAACGCCCAGGAGCGGGACGATTTCAGAAGCGAGTTCGAATCGTTCAAGAGAGAGATGAAGGGTTACAAGGGGGATCAGAGGTTCGACAGTGCGCATCTGGTAGCGGACTGGTTCGGCGGTTCAGGATATAAAGAGGCTTTGAACCTGGTTGTAACGAGCGCCGAGTACAACCGGGTCGTAATGGCGGGAGCGGAAAAGAGTATCGAAAAGGAGATCAAGAGCAACTCTCCGTCCGCCATATTCAACCTTACGGTAGCCGCGACATGGGATCAGCTAACCGATAAAGAGGTCAAAAACGCCGCCACTGTACCGGCTATCTACAAGCAGATAATGCAGATAAAGAGCAGACTCGATCTGAAACGGGATGAAAGCAGGGAGGTGGCAAAAAAGGCGGCAGATGAGTTATACGCCATTCTCGCCTCCAAACAGGACCCGAGGCGCGTGCTGCGTGTCAAATATTATGCCGGCGAGATAGTCTCCCCGGTTGAAAAACCGCTGACAGAGCGGCGTATAGGATGCGATATATGGATGAGCAGTTTCTTCAAGTTCGACAAAAGAGAGAAGTGTCTTCTGTAGGAGGCTTCCAAAACTTGAAAACGAGACGCTAAAGAGTTATAATATATCAATCCACGATCGTCGGAGCGGGTTGTACGGATATATAGCATTGTAAACCGTAAAACGGAGACAGGAGAGCAAAAAATTCGTATCACTCGATCTTGCGTCATGGTAAGAGCTGAAAGTTCTCTTCCGAAGTGAGGAACCGCATGATGATGCGAGTTGTTGATCGACGTTCATCACGCTTTGGGTAACAGTTACCCTTTCAGGTGTGAAAGAGCGAAGATCTCATCTCTATTCACGCATGCAGGAACCGATCTGAGGAGATGACCGGATGCTTCATGCGTCAGATACCCGCAAAGGCGGTCGTGCCGGGAGGTCAACCCCTCCCGTTCCCTTTCGGTTCGAAATCCTTCTCCCTTACACTTTTGCCGTTTTTCAGCATCTCCTCCTTGACCCCTTCTAATATATGAGCCATAGAGATTTTTCCTCCTGAATCGGCCGCCTTGAATGCTGCATAGAGGGCCGCATTTCTAATGCCGGCTCCGCTGAGCTTGAAGCGCTGCGCAAGAAGCCGAAACTCTATCTCTTCCATCGGAACGGAACCTCCTGACAGGATCTTTTTCCATATCTCTTCGCGTTCGCTCTCTCCGGGGAGTGGAAAATCTATTATGAAGCGCATACGGCGCATGAATGCCTCATCTATATTTTTTCTGAAGTTTGTCGCCAGGATCACCATGCCGTTATAGCTCTCTACTCTTTGCAGCAGGTAGCTCACCTCTATATTGGCGAAACGGTCGTGCGCATCTTTGATTTCGGATCGTTTGCCGAATATCGCATCCGCCTCGTCGAAAAAGAGTACGACGCCGGACTTTTCGGCAGTATCGAAGATCTTTGCCAGGCTCTTCTCTGTTTCGCCGATATATTTGCTTATGACGGAGGGGAGCTCAATTCTGTAAAGCTCCAGCCCCAGCTCGTTCGCGATGACGGAGGCGGCCATCGTCTTCCCCGTTCCCGATGGTCCGCTGAAAAGCAGGCTTACGCCCCTGCTCTGAAAATGTCTGTCGAACCCCCATTTTTCAAAGACGGTAAACTGGTGCCTGTAGTGCGAGACCGCCTCTTTGAGCAGTTTTTTCCGTTCCCGCGGAAGCACTATGTCTTCGAACGTCAGGCCCGTTTCAAGCCGCCGTGCCGACGAGTGGATGTTGCGTTTCGCCCACTCGGTACAGAGTCTGACCGCTTCGGTTTCGTCAACCGAACCGCTGATCTGCCGCTCGAGTGCAAGCGCCTTGCCGATCTGGCCTATCTGCCGCTCCGTAAAATCGAAGTGCTCGGACAGACGCAGGGCGAGGGAGTCGGCGACCTCCCTCTTTTCCAGGACCGAAAGGGCCGCCCTCCACGCCTCCCTTGTGCGCTCGGCGGAGCGCTCCACTTTACGGCGAAGCAGAAATGGCCCCTTCATGCTATGCGGTGCCCACTCATGCGGTGTCGATACGAAGGTAAGCCATGAGAGCGTTTCAAGCGCATCGGAAAGCTCCCGTGCAAAAGGGGACTCATCATCGGTAATGGAGCCTGCACCCCTGATGTAGAGCAGTGTCCCGTCAAGAAGCGCATCTCGAAGCAGGCTCTTTATAAGTGAACGGTTTTTTCGCTCCTCCGGGACCCTGTCGAGCTCCAGCGTGCCCAAGCCGAATCCGAATTTCGAAGCGATCCCAAGTGCCGCGAGACGCTTCTGCTCTTCGTCTTCGCCGAAAAGATTCACCATGAGCGGCTCTCTTTTTTCACGCATCAGCTCTATCTTTTTCAAAAGTGAGGCGTCGGCTTCCAAAGAGCTGTCGGGAGGCGTCACGGTGTAAAATGAGCGAAGGGTCTCGTCGTGCCGGCTTTTGCCCAGCAGATAGGTGAGCACAGAATCGGAGAGAGACAAAGGAGAGGCGAAAAACGGGGTGTTCGGCAACTGCCGTATCTCTGAAAGCCCAAAGAGTAGAAGGGGGGACTTCTCGTCTCTGAAGTAGCCGAGAATATCTTTGTACTCTTTACCATCTTTTCCGAAGAGCGAAGCGACAAGGTGGACGGTAGGGTAGCACTTCTCCATATTGTCCTGAAGATAGGCGAAAACCCTTCCATACTTCGGGTCGGCCTCCGCCGCAAAGAGAAGCAGCACCACTTTTCGCTCGAAAGTGTCGAGCCCGAACCTCTCGCAAAGCTCTTCGAATTCGGAAAGGTCGAACCCCTCCGGCATAGGCTCGTCGAGCTCTTTTACGATCTTCTCCCCGGAGAGAAAAAAGGGGTTCTCCGCCCCCGATTCACCGCCTTTTGTGACAAAACTCTCCAACTCGCTCTTCAAAAGAGAGTCCAGGTAGCTAAAAGATGACATAACTCTCCAATTCCGAATGCAGCACTCTCTCGACCCTCAGGTTTTTTAAAAATGTCTGCCGCGTATAGGGTACCCCTATTTTAACAAAATCCGAGCTGAACATGGGCAAAAAAGTAACAAGATATTCTCTATATGTCTATGGCATCTTGAAAATAACCGCCGCTAATATATGGAATATGTAATATGTTATAATCCATTTCGAATTATTTCCAATTACGGCAAAAGGGGAAGAGTATGAAGGGAGAGTTGTTTAAAAAGGTGGCGGCACTGCTTTGCGCGGCAGCCGTTTCGGGCTGGTCGTATACGCTGAAAGAGGCGATGCTGCATACACTCGATACCAATCCGGTTCTTCAGGAGAGGATCAAGAACTACAACGCTACGCTGCAGGATGTCGAAATTGCCAAAAGCGGCTGGCTTCCGAAGGTGGACTACAGCGGGAATGTAGGTTTCGAAAGTGCGAACAACCTAAACTCCGGGTACGACTGGAGCGACTACACGCTATATGAAAACAGTTTGGTGCTGACTCAGAACATTTTCAGCGGCTGGAGCACCACGCACCGCATAGAGACGCAGAAGGCGAGACTCTTGGCCGCCGCGTACAGCTATGTGGAGAGTGTGCAGGATGTAGGGTACAACCTCACAAGATACTACCTGGAGGTGATAAAAAACAGGGAGCTCCTGAAGATAGCGGAGGAGAATATCCGTATAAACGAAGAGATTTTCAATAAGGTAAACAAGCTCTACAACAGCGGGCTCACCACCAAGTCGGAGATGGAGAAGGCCGCCGCGTCGCTGGCTCTTGCAAGGTCGAACCGCGTGGTGCAGCGCAACAATCTGCAGGATGCCGTATATCAGTATAAATACTATTTCGGCAAAAAAGTGGACCCTGCGAGGCTTGAAGAGCCCGATCTAAACCTGCCTCTTCCCAAAAGCTACAGGGAGGGGGTCGACTTCGCACTGAAAAACAACCCCTCCCTGCTGGTGCAGAGATACAATATCAGGGTTGCGCAGGAGGACTACAAAGAGAAGTTCAGCGGCTACTATCCGAAACTCGACTTCAGGGCGAGCTGGTCGTGGAACAGGAACACCAACGGGGCCAACTACGGGCGAGACGACCGAGCGAGGGTCGGGCTCTGGGCGACATACAATCTCTTCAACGGCTTTGCGGACAGCGCCGCGATCCAAAAAGGTGTCAGCAACATCCGGCGGGAGGTGATGACGAGAGACGATATGCAAAGAAAGACCGAAGAGAGTTTCGATCTTTCGTGGAGCGCCTATAAAAACCTGAAAGAGAAGCTTGCGAACCTGCAGGAGTACAAGCTCCATGCGGTAAGGACCTTGAGACTCTACTCCAAAGAGTACGAGATGGGCAGAAGGTCACTGCTCGACCTTCTTTCGGCCCAGAGCGACCTCATAAACGCGAAATCGCAGATAGCTGCCACGAAGTACGACTACCTGTTTTCGAAATTCAGAATTCTCGACGCCATGGGCATAATGGTGCCGGCGGTCGTCGGAAGGGCCCAGATATACAGGGAGAGGGTCGCACTCGTACCTGAAGCGGAGGTTGAAAAAGACTCTCTTCCCGCCGATATACTGGAGAGAAACGACAGATTTCTGCAGACTCTCGAGAAGAGACGCACAGGAAAAGTGGTCTCCAAATAGTCCGCATGAGAATCGAAACGATCGGTGAGGTGAATGGAAGAGTTTGAAGATGCGTACGATCCTCTACTTAAATCACTGGTAATATTTACCAAGCTATATCATAAACCCTACTCGGCGGAGTCCCTCATACACGGTCTTCCGCTTGAAGAGGAGAACGGCAGGGCGGTACTGTTCAGCCTGAAAAAGGCGAGAGGCCTAATGTCGCGGGCCGCCGGGAGGGCGGGGTTGAAGTCTACACTCGTTAAGAGGGGCCTGGAAGATATTTCGGAGCTCTATCTTCCGATGATACTTCTGCTTAAAAACGGTCAGGCCCTTATACTCGAACAGTTCGACGAGAGCGGCAAAAGGGCCAAGGTTGTCCTTCCCGATGCCGGGGAGACTCACGAATGGATCGACACTAAAAAGCTCGAAAAGGAGTATACGGGTTACGGATTTCTTCTAAAGAGGGTCTACGATTACGGCGACAGGGAGCACAGAAGACTCAAGCTCGACAGCAGCCACTGGTTTTGGGACAGCATAAAGTACTCATACGGCATCTACAGGGATGTTATACTCGCTTCCGTACTCGTAAACATATTTGTTCTCGCAACCCCGCTTTTTACGAGAACGGTCTACAACAGGGTAATACCAAACCAGGCGATTGAGACGCTTTGGTATTTCGCAGGCGGCGTTATAGTCATATATCTTCTCGATCTTTTCCTGAAACTGATTCGTACATACTTTCTCGAGATTGCCGCCAAAAAGTCGGACATTATCATGTCGTCGGTAATTTTCGAGAAGGTTTTGGATATGAAGATGAAGGGGATGCCCAAATCTATCGGCTCCTTCGCAAGCAACCTCAAAGATTTCGACTCTATCAGGAATTTTCTTACATCGGCCACGCTGACCACCCTTATAGATATTCCGTTCGCGATACTCTTCCTCTTCGTGATATGGTATCTCGGCGGTGCCGTTGTATGGGTTCCCATAGCTACGATCGTACTGATTCTGGGATATGCGCTCTTTATCAGGAAACCGCTGTATAGGAGAATAGAGCAGACACACCGGGCCGCGGCACATAAAAACGGCATTCTGGTGGAGGCGCTTCACAATCTCGAGACCATAAAGACATTGGGTGCAGCGGGCAGGATTCAGTGGGAGTGGGAGGAGGCTACGGGAGAGATGGCCGACAGAAGCCTCTCGGCCAGGCTTATGTCGGCCTCCCTGCCGGCCATTACATCTTTTCTGGTCCAGTTCAACACCGTTTTCGTGGTGGTTGTAGGGGTATATCTCATAAAAGAGGGCGAGATGACGATGGGCGACCTGATCGCGATAGTCATACTCGTTTCGAGAACGGTGGCGCCGATGGGGCAGGCGGCATCTTTGATTGCCAACTACGAAGATGTCAGGTCGGTATACAGGATGATGGAAGAGATAGTCAACAAACCGGTCGAGCGCCCGCGGGCCAAAGAGTTCGTACAGAAGCCCCAGTTCAAGGGCAAAATAGAGTTCAAAGATGTCACTTTCCGCTACCCGGACGAGGAGAAGCCCGCACTCAACGGGGTCTCGTTCAAGATCGAACCTGGGGAGAAGGTGGGGCTTATAGGGCGCATAGGTTCGGGCAAGAGTACGCTGCTGAAGCTGCTGATGCATCTCTACGAGCCTGACAGCGGCTCCATACTTCTGGACGATATCGATATCAAACAGATCGATCCGGCCGATCTGAGGGCGAACATATCGTATGTGGACCAGCATGTGAAACTCTTTAGGGGGACCCTCAAGGAGAATATCAAGTTCGCCAACCCGTACATCGACGACGCCGCCATGCTCGAAGCGGCCACGGCCGCCGGTGTAGACGAGTTTGTCCGGCTGCATCCGAAGGGGTATGAGATGCCGATAGGGGAGCAGGGGTACGGCCTCTCCGGAGGGCAGAGGCAGGCGGTAGCTATCGCGCGTGCCATTTTGAGAAGGAGTCCGATCGTTCTGATGGACGAGCCGACGAATGCGATGGACCAGGTGACGGAGGGGCGCATACTCGAGATGTTCAAGGGGCACTTCAAAGATAGAACCGTCATACTCTCCACGCAGAAACTATCGCTGCTCGATGCGGTTGATCGAGTGATAGTCATGCATCACGGCGAGGTATATCTGGACGGTCCCAAAAATGAGGTTCTGGCCCGTTTGAGAGGTGACAGAGATGTTCAGACGCAAAAATGAGCCGCACTCCAGGGAGCTGGAGTTTCTCGAAAGCCTTAGCGGTGCCGTACTTCACACCACCCCTCGCCGCAACAGGGTGGTTCTATACTTCTGGCTGGTTACGGTCGCTCTGTTTCTGTTGTGGGCTTCGATAGCGAAAGTGGACGAGATAGTGAGATCCGAAGGCAAGATTGTGCCATCCGGCGAGAACAAGGTCCTTCAGAACCTCGAAGGGGGGATAGTCGAGGCGATAATGGTCAAAGAGGGCGATACGGTCGAGAAGGGGCAGGTACTTTTGAAGATAAAGAACATCCACTCGAAAACTGAACTCGCCGGTTATATAAGCAGGTACAACGAGCTGAAAGCGCGGGCGGCGCGGCTGGAAGCCGAAGCCAAAGAGGAGCCCCTGAAATTCGACGACAAGATGATAAAAGAGCATCCGAATCTCGTTCGGCGCGAGAGGAGTCTTTATGAAGCAAACATGAAGAGGCTCGATGCACAGATACAGACGCTGAAAAAGCAGATAGAGCAAAAAAGGGACCGGCTCGACGAGTCGAAGGCGAAACTGGCGAACCTCCGCAGAAGCTACAGGCTCATAGAGGAGGAGATAAAGATGAGCGAGCCGATGGTCAAGGAGGGGGTCAAGTCGAAAGTGGACTTTCTGAAACTCAAAAGGGAGGCCAACTCCATAAAGACCGAAATAGATACCGTGAGAGGTTCCATTCCGAGAATAGAGTCGGCCATATCCGAAATCGAGAGCCGAATAAAAGAGACAAAGCTGGAGTTTAAAAGCGCCTCCGAAAAGGAGATGAACGAAGCGCTGGGAGAGATGGAGCGCCTGAAAGAGAAGATAAAAGCGTTCAGGGATTCGGTAGAGAGGACACTGGTGCGCTCCCCTGTAGACGGTGTGGTAAAGAGGGTGTTCGTCAACACTATCGGCGGCGTCGTCAAGCCGGGCATGGATCTTGTAGAGATAGTTCCTCTCGACAAGAAGCTGATTGCCGAGGTGAAGGTCAGCCCAAAAGATATCGCTTTCATATATCCCGGGCAGAAGGCCCTGCTAAAGTTTACCGCTTACGACTTCTCCATATACGGCGGCCTTGCCGGCAGGGTGGTGGGCATAAGCCCCGATACGGTTACGGATAGAAAAGATAGAACCTTCTACATAGTGAGAATACAGACGGACGGAAACTTTCTCTTTTCGGGAGGGAAAAAACTGAAAATCATTCCGGGAATGGTTGTAAATGCCGATATAGTAACCGGCGAGAGGACCATTTTGGAGTACCTGCTCAAGCCGCTGATACATAGCAAAGACTACATCTTTACGGAGCACTGATGGTAGTAGAGTTGATGAGTGAAAATATCGAGCTGCTTGAGAGGTGGAGCTCCATCTTGAAAGATTACGAGACAAAATGTATAGAGAGAATCGTGGAGGACGGAAGCGAAAAAGTGGTTCTGGCGGACCTCGCTACAAACGCAAAAGATATAGCAAGCCATCTGAAAAGCTCTCCGCAGAGCGAAATCGCAATAATAGCGCTTGAAGGTGCTCCCTCCACGGAGAGGGGTAAAACCCTGCTCATCAACGGTGTTAAAGGGTACGGCAACGCGTATATGCAGCCTATTCATCTCAAGTCGTGCGTAGAGAGTGTCGCCGGCGGATTTGTCTGGGTATACCCGGAGCTC
>Ga0256832_1002222_pt1 | contig 13282 bp, 9 predicted proteins | sample 134614metaG_FD_190534 | JGI IMG/M metagenome (GOLD analysis project Ga0256832, IMG submission 190534) | Hydrothermal vent microbial communities from Lau Basin, Pacific Ocean - 134-614 | ecosystem: Environmental > Aquatic > Marine > Hydrothermal vents | place: Pacific Ocean: Lau Basin | collected... | reverse complement strand
CCTATTGCGGCAGCCAGAACTGTGCAGATCCCGAATTCCGGCCCAAAGCGAAATATGGGCCGTGGGTGGATATTCTTATGCGCTTTGAAGGCCCTGTGGTTGCACAAAACCAGCTTTTGTTTGCCACGGACTGGATGTTGGAAAACGACGACACGCTTGCGGACTTTGACTTTGGTGCTCCCGTGATGAAGAATGGTTTCCCGGCCCAGGTCTGGGGTGACGGGCCGACCGAGCGCAGCGGGGCAACACCGGAAATGTTCTCCACCCTGATCACGCTGGCACAAAAACAGCTCACCATTACCACGCCCTATTTCATCCCCGATGAAAAAGTGCTGGGCGCTTTGTGTGCGGCCGCACACAGGGGGGTGGAGCTGACCCTGGTCTTTCCGGCCCGCAATGATTCCTGGGTCGTGCGGGCGGCCAGCCGCAGCACCTATCAGCGCCTCTTGCTGGCCGGTGCCAGAATCTATGAATATGAAGGCGGGCTATTGCATGCCAAAACCCTGACGGTCGATGGTCTGGTCACACAAATCGGCTCGTCCAATATGGACAGGCGCAGTTTTGATCTGAACTATGAAAACAATATTGTGCTCTATGATCAACAGATTACCAGAGACGTCATGCGCAGACAGGCGGACTATATAGAGAAATCCCGCCCCGTGACACTGGAGCAGGTCAAACAATGGAAGGCCCCCAGACGCATCTGGCAAAACATCATCGCCACTCTCGGCCCCGTTTTGTAACTGCCGACTGTTTTTGAAAAGCACCGTGCCCTACCCCTGAGCCTGAAATCGTCTATTCAAAGTCTCTCGGCTTGAGGAAGTCCTGCAAGTGCCAGGCTTCGGGTCTTAGCCAGTCCGCGCTCATATCACGGCGCCTGAACACGGCACACGCCCCCGTGGGCATGGCAAAGGAGCGGCCCGAGAAATGATAGAGCAAGTCCTCCCAGCCCGGATTATGCCCCATAAGCAGCAAATTTCCCTCCGGCTCGCCCAGTTGTGCGCATTGATACAGCACCTGATTGGCCGAGGCATGATAAAAATTCTCAAGCCAGATGATTTGCTCCGGCTTCATCTCCGAAAAGGCCCGCGCCACAGTTTCACGTGTGCGCACGCTGTCTGACGACCAGATGATATCGGGGGCAAATCCGCGCAGGCGCAAAATCTGACCGATTGTCCGGGCGGCCCGACGCCCGCGTCCGTTTAACGGACGCTCATGATCGCGTAATCCGGCGTCGCTCCAGGAGGATTTTGCGTGCCGCATCAGAAGTAAATGCTTGATTGCCATGTGGAGGCTTCTACAAGAAACTCTGAGCAAAACAAAGCCAAAAACAAAGAAAGCTGATGTCTTCATCTTCTCAAATCACAGCCGTTCTGGGCGCAACCAATACCGGCAAGACCCACTATGCCCTGGAGCGTCTGCTCGGGCGGGCAAGCGGGGTGATGGGGCTGCCCTTGCGCCTGCTGGCGCGCGAGATTTACGACAAGGCCGTCGCGCAAAAAGGTGAAGCCGCCATTGCCCTGCTCACCGGTGAAGAAAAAATCATCCCGCCGCATGCCCGTTTTGTCATTTGTACAACAGAGGCGATGCCGATGACGGAGATCAGAGCCGGACAATTTGCCAGCGTGGTCATAGATGAAGTGCAGATGATGGCCCATTCCGAGCGCGGTCATGTCTTCACTGACCGGGTCTTGCATGCGCGCGGGACTGAAGAGACCCTGCTTTTGGGCGCAGAAACCGTACGCGACCTGCTGGGCCGCCTGATTCCGAATATCCGGTTTTTGCACCGTGAACGATTCTCCGCTCTGACATATACCGGCCATACAAAACTGACCCGGCTCCCCAAACGCTCTGTCATTGTCGCCTTTTCCAGCGCGGAGGTATATGCGCTGGCCGAGCTGATGCGCCGACATTATGGCGGTACGGCTCTGGTCATGGGGAATCTGAGCCCGATGGCCCGCAATGCCCAGGCCGCCCTGTACCAGTCGGGCGAAGTGGATTATATGGTGGCCACAGATGCAATCGGCATGGGACTGAATCTTGATGCCAACCATGTCGCCTTTGCCGCTTTACGCAAATTTGACGGCCAGAGACGGCGATTTTTGAGTGCGCATGAGATCGGGCAGATTGCCGGGCGGGCCGGGCGGTTTCGTACACCGGGCACATTTGGCACTACAGGCAACAGCCTGCCCTTGGATGAAGATATTGTTGCGCGGGTTGAAAACCACAGCTTTGAGCCGGTATCTCGGGCCGAGTGGCGCAGCACCGATCTGGACATGAGCTCCGTCCCGGATTTGTTAAACTCGCTTGCAAGGCCTCCTTCCATGGCCGGTCTGCGCCGGATTGCCCCGGCCACAGACGAACTTGTGCTTGAGCGGCTTGTCTCTTTGGGCCTTGTTGATAACCGTTTAGGCGGTCCGGATGATGTCAAACGTCTTTGGGAGGTTTGCCAAATCCCTGATTTCCAGGACCTTGGCCCGGAAGGTCATGCACGCCTGGTCGGGACTGTTTTTGAACACCTTTGTGACAATGGCGGGCATTTGCCGGAGGCCTTTATTGAGCGTAATATCAAAAGACTTGATGAGACAGGCGGAACCGCTGACATGCTCTCTGCCCGCCTGAGCGCTATTCGCATATGGCGTTTTATTACATTGAAACCCTATTGGTTGAAAGCAGGCGGAAATTGGGAAAATCTGGCACAAAGTGTTGAAAGCAGGCTCTCGACTGCGCTACACACCAGGCTGGTCGCACAATTTATAGACAAACGTACCAGCGTCCTTTTGAAAAGCTTGGGGGAAAAACCGTTTATGGAAGCTGAAATTACGCAAGACGGCGAGGTGAGAGCCGAAGATCAGATTCTCGGGCACCTGCAGGGTCTGGTCTTCAAGCCGGATGACGCCAAAAGCGAATTGGAGAACAGGGCGCTTGGGCAGGCGGCGCAAAAAGTGCTTGGCCCTGAGATTGACCGGCGTTTGAACCAGATCGCCGCTGCCTCACAGGATGCGTTTGAGCTTGGCCCGAGCGCAGAGATTCTCTGGTCGTCCCAGCCGGTTGGAAAACTCCTGCCCGGCGCGACAATGATCAGGCCCAGGGTCGAACTTATCGGTGGTGAGCTTGGCACAAAAGTCCTGCGGGATCTGGCGCGGGCCCGCTTACAGGATTTCATTGACGATCTGATCAAAACCCGCTTTGCCAGCCTGTTTGAACTCAAAGCCTATCTGGATGAAAAAGAACCGGAAGTGAAGTCGGCCCGGGCCGTTGCCCATTTGCTGTTTGAAAACTACGGCCAGTTTCAGCGCCGTCATCACCGGCAGGCGGTCAAGGACCTGGATGAGGAGGGCAAGAATTTCCTGATCTCCAAAGGTGTGCGATTCGGGTTTGATTTTATTTTCCTGAAAGAAATGGTGCGCCCGAAAGCCGCCCTGCTGCTGGGACAACTTTATGCTTTTGCCTGGGACAAGGATGGCGGCGGCCATGGCCGGGTGTTCGCGCCAGCGTCCTATCCAAGCTCGGCGCCACATGATCCGGCCTATTCCGAACGAACATATAACTATGCCGGTTATACCAGACGCGGGCCGAGAATCTTGCGGTTTGAAACTCTGGCTTCGCTGAAAATTCTGATCCTGCGGGCCAAGAAGGAACGCACGGATGACCGTTTCCGGCTTAAAAAGGAAATGCTGACTCTGTTGGGCTGTACCTATGAGCAAACCGCCGAAGTCCTGAAAGGTATGCACTATTTCCCGACATATTCCGACCTGACGGAAGAAGAGGCCAAAATCTACGAAGCGTTTAATGCCCGGCGCCACAAACGCCTGCAGGACATAAAAAAGGCACGGGAGAACGGGACATTTAGAAGGGAGGACTTCAAGCCCGTTATTATGCCGCCTCCGCTTGGAGACCCTGTCATTGAGGAGACGCCGGAGACGCCGTTGAAGAAACATCAAAAACCACTGCACAACCATATCGTACTGCCGGACATTGATGAGAACGGAAATCCCGTAGAGCCCTTCAAACTGGAGCTGTGGATTTACCGCAAGAAACGTCCCGGCTATAAGAAAAACCGGCCCGGGCCACACAACGACATGACCAACACGCAGACGCGGCCCGCCCAGCGCGCCTCTGCCCGGGATAAAATGGGAAAATTTGCCGACGTCAAATGGGATACGGGCAAAGCCAAACCCAGGACTGCCAAACGAAAGCCCCACAAAAAGAACGCCAGGCCCGGCCAGAAAACATACACAACAGGCCCGGCCAAAACAGATTTGTCACAATCCCCCTTCGCCGCCTTGGCCGCGCTTAAGCTCGCTGATGACAAGGCCACGGGCCGCAAAACCGGCTCTGATGACAGTAAAAAATCCGGGCCGGATCAGGACAAGGAATAGGAGCACCATGACCATGTCCGGTGCCGAGAAAATCAGACTTGATATCTGGTTGTGGCGGGCCCGGTTTTACAAGACAAGAGCATTGGCGGCAAAGGCGATCACGAAAAAGCGCTTTCGCCTGCAACGCGGGTCTCAAATTCTGCGCCTCACCAAGGCACACAATACGGTTATGCCCGGTGATCAGTTAATCTTTGTGCGCGGTGAGCGCCTGTATGAGATCGAAATTGTGGATCTGGGCCACAGGCGCGGCCCGGCAGTCGAGGCAAAACGGCTCTACCAGCCAATCCACCAGGCGGATGAGTGAGACAAAAAGCGCAGATTTGACAGTTGACATTCGCCACCACGCTTGCCATTTGAATGGCGCGAACAAGACAGGTTGATCATGACATATATTGTGAAAGACGAATGCATTAAATGCAAATTTATGGACTGTGTGGAAGTCTGCCCGGTCGATTGTTTTTATGAAGGGGCCAATATGCTGGTGATTGACCCGGATGAATGCATTGATTGCGGTGTTTGTGAACCGGAATGCCCTGTGGACGCCATTGTCCCGGACACCGAAGACACACCGGATGGCAAATGGCTGGCGATTAACACCAAATATGCCAAGCTGTGGCCGAATATTACCATTATGGGTGAGCCCCCCGAAGACCGGTTTCAGTATGAAAATGAGACCGGAAAGTTTGAAAAATACTTTGATCCCGCCCCCGGCAAGGGGGATGCAGGCCGTTAATGGCCTGAAGGCGTCCTGAAAGCCCTGCTTTTTTGTAAAAAATTGACAAAAAATCTGACCATGGGCTGGTTTTTTGATGAATTTTGTGCTAGTCTGGCGCACAAGAATTGACGGCGCGGTGACATGACCGCGTCGTTTTCTTGTTATCATATCAAGTATAAGGGCGCATTGTGGTTCCATATGGCAATGCCCGCTAACCCAGGGATATAAAAACATGGCGACAGCAAAGAAAACACCGGCGCGCAAGAAGGCAGCAAACAGGAAAACCAAACTCAGCTTCAAGCCGGGAGACTTCATTGTCTATCCTGCTCATGGCATGGGGCAGGTCAAGGCGATTGAAAAGGAAACCGTCGCGGGGTTTGACATAGAGGTTTATGTTATCCGTTTTGAACAGGACAAAATGACCCTGCGCGTGCCGACCAACAAAACCGAAAGCTCCGGCATGCGGGGCCTGGCCAATGACAAGGTGCTCAAAGACGCTTTCACAACACTCAAAGGGCGTCCGCGCATCAAACGTACCATGTGGTCACGACGGGCCCAGGAGTATGAAGGCAAAATCAATTCTGGTGATCTGCTCTTGCTGACTGAAGTCGTCCGCGACCTGTACCGCACCGAAGACCAGCCCGAGCAATCCTATTCCGAACGCCAGCTGTATGAGCGGGCCATGGACCGGATGGTGCGTGAAGTTGCCGCCATCATGAAGCTGGAAAGAGGGGCGGCCATGGACGAAATTCTGGGTACACTGGCAACAGCCCGGGCCAAGGCCGCCGCAAAGGCCGCCGCAAAAGCGGCAGAGGAAGCTCCGGACAATGACGCTGATGATGCGACCGAGGCTGTCGCCTGACGCTTCAGCTTCAGTATTGAAAAGCAAAAAAGGCCGGGACAATACCCGGCCTTTTCGTATGAAATCTGAAAAACGGGGTTAGAATTTTACCCGGCCCTGCAAGGCAATCGTCCGGCCCTGACCGATAAAGTTATAATTGGTTTTAACCCCGAAGGAACTGCCCGACAGCGGCGCATCCCCACTATAGGTCTTGACGATTTTATCCGTCAGATTCTTGCCCAGAATGGCAATTTCCCATGGCCCGTCCTTGGGCGCGAGGGCCAGTCTTGCATTGATTTTGGCATAGCCGTCCTGACGTCCTGCCGGATCATGGGTCGGGGCCGCATCATAGGCAGACGCATAAAACAGGCTGGTATAGCCCGTAATCTCGTAATTCTCAGAGACCGGCCAGTCAAAGTCCATGGCGATATTGCCGGAGAAGTCCGAGACCAGCTGATTGGACAGACCTGTATAATCACAAAGCTCCGGCGTCCCATCCCCATCAAAGTCCACATTCGGGGTTTGTCCGAAATAGCACTGGCCGTTTTTGAAGTCGGTAAATTTGAAGTCCATCAGGGAAGCGCCGCCGGTCAACCGCACATGATCTGTGACCGCCCAGCGCCCGTCAAGCTCTATACCCTCAATGCGCGAACGTGCTGCATTGCCGACATTAAATCCGAGCACGCCATCAAAGATGGAAATCTGCAAATCATTATACTTGGTATAATAACCGGTCAGATTCAGCTCAACATTGCCGCCAAACTTGAACTTGCCGCCAATTTCATAATTATCCGCGCGCTCATCATCAAACTCAAAGGCCTCATTAGTGGTCGGTGAAACCCCGCGATTATTGGCCCGGAAGTCGAAACTGCCGGATTTATAGCCCCGTGCCCAGCTGGCATACAGCATGGTATCATCGCTCACATCATAAACCAGCTTGATATCAGGCGAGAATTTGGTTTTGTTGCGATGCCCTGTCGCTTCCGGCTGACCGAGCTTGTTGAGCAGAAAAGCCGCCGTTGGATTACCGGCCCCGGCAATCGCCGCCAGATTGGTTGAGGAAATGGCAAAGCCACCGGCATAGACAATCGCAGCCGCAGCCTGGGCAGCGGGCAAGGCACCGCCACCTGCGGCTTCAATGTTCATAATACGGGTACCGTCACGCTTGTCATTGGTCACCCGCCCGCCAAGCTGCAAGGTCACGTCATCACTGACATGATAGTTGAACTGGGCAAAGGCGGACCAGACCGTGGTGTCCACATGCGCGTGGCGGGCGGCCTGGGTGCCGGAAATCAGAGCCCCGGATCCCCCGAGCGCCGGTACCAAAATGGAGTTGGTGTTGACGATAATCTGGTCGTTATAATCATGTTTGGAGCTCTGGAAATACCCGCCCAGAATATAATCATATTTATCATAAAGCGGTGATGTCAGGCGTAATTCCTGGGAAAACTGCTGATATTTTTCCTGCAGGTCTGCCAGGAACACATTGGCACCCGTAAAATCACAATCGCAAACCTCACTATATTTGAAGTCCTGATAGGCAGATGTTGATTTCAGGGTAAAATCACCCAGCGCCCAGTTGATATCAAATTGATAAAGCTGCTGCTTGTTATTGGAACTGTCACCGTTGGAGGAACGAATGCCGTCACGTGTCTGGTTGAGAACACTGGCATCCTGTCCGAAAACATTGACCAGAATTTGCCCGTAATTCAGCCCGGTAAAAGGCCCGACCGTGGCAGCCTGGGCGTTTTCAACCTCGATATTGCGACCAAAGGAATCAAACTGGCTGTATTCCGCCTTGGCTGTTGCGGTGATATTTTCCGTCACATCAAAATCAACCAGCCCCCGGAATGTATATTCCTCACGATTGGGTTCGTCCCGATCCAGGGTCGCATTGTGAATAAACCCGTCAAATTTACGGTAGCGCCCGGCTACCCGTGCACGAACCCTGTCAGACAACGGGCCGGACAAGACCCCTTCCAATACCGTTTCGCCGTCCACGACCTCCTGCTGAGCCAACAGGCTGCCTTCAAACGTGGCTGTCGGCCTGTTTGTGATAATGTTCAGTGCACCTGCGACCGAGTTTTTACCAAACAGGATGGATTGCGGGCCGCGCAGAACCTCAACCCGGGCGATATCAAGGAATGGAGCCCGTACCTGCTGGCCGCGCGGAAAATTGACCCCGTCCACATATACGCCAACGGATTGTTCAAACGCCTGATTGATACCCGAACCGACCCCGCGAATGAAGAAATTGGTGGAAATCCCGGTTTCTGTATAGGTGAAGTTTGGCACCAGGGTGGTCAGGTCTTCAATCTTGACGACGCTGGTTTTGACCAGTGTATCCTCTGTAACCGCTGACACAGAGACAGGCACATCCTGCAGGCTTTGGGCGCGAGACTGGGCTGTGACAATGATTTCGTCAAGCGCGGCCTTATCGCTTTCATTTTGTTGGGCAAAAGCGGATGGAGAAAGCGCCAGGCCGGCCAGTAAGGCGAAGCAAGAGGCGGATTGTAAGATATTGAACAGTTTCATGGTGATCCCTTCTGGTTTTGTTGTCATTTGTCTAACCATACACCTCATAACAGGGTTTTGTATGTGTCACAATACCACACTTGCCAGTCTGTGGTCTCCCGACAAAAAATTGTATTTACACATATGTTAAAATTAAACTTGTCAGACCCCCTTGATTATTGAGAACACAGCCACACCTACAGTGAAACGAAAACCCACCCAGAACGCTTTGTCCGTTTGCGGGTGGGGCAGGGATTGGCTCTGCAGCGTTTAATATAATTAGGAAAAGAGAGAAACATTATGGTTATGGGAATTCGACAATTTGAAAAGCTGTTTCGCGAAACAGCCTCACTGGATATAGATAAATCCGATATAAAAAGGCTGGAAGACTTTATCACGAATGAACTCCACAAACTCTTGCTGATGGGACAACGGAGTGCCCGTATGCATGGCAATCCGCTCATCACCAAAGCGGACATCCCGCTTACCAAAGGACTGCAGGAAAACATTCACGCCTTCAAAAAGCTTGATGAAGAGCTGTCTGTTGAAAGCATATTGAAGCATCTGGCCAAACATCCGCCCATGTCTATCGAGCCGGATGCAGAGGTTGAAGCCATGCTCGCCGAGCTGGCCGGCGGGATTACCGTCTCATTGGCCAAGGTTTTCAAAGTGCTGGATCCCAGGCTTAAAAACCCACAAACCGAGCACTGGGAGCGGGTGCAGGACATCTATGATATCCTCCTTTAGGGCGGATAACCACATGGCAGGCCGGGGTATGCGTTCTACAGATTGCCTCACTCACGGCCTGCCGGGCTGTTCTTGCGTCCTGATGTATCAGGGCCAAGAGCCGTTTTGAGAACAAAATCAATATCAGCCTTTTGCATGGGCAGGCCGGTAATGAGAATGCGGTAAAGTACCGGCCCGTTGAGCGCATCCAGTGTGCGCTCAACATCAAGATCAGATGCAAATTCACCATTTGAGACGCCCTCTTGCAATAGCCCGCGCAAGACAGTACCGCGTCGGCCCAGAATATATTGCCTGAGCTCGCTCATGGGCGAGGAAAAATGGGCGGCGGCCACGGTGCTGCTGACAATACGGGCCGTACCCGGCTCGGAGAGCATGGCAACAAGGTCTTCAACAACCAGACGGATTTTATCGCGGGCGCTGCCTTCGATTTTGGCGACAGAGCTTGCCGTAATCGGGCGCTCGTCAAACAGGCGTTTGATCACAGCGACCGCCAGGTGTTCCTTGTCCTTCCAGCGCAGTTTAACGGTCGGGCGGGCGATACCCGAGAGTGTCGCGACTTTTGCCAGTGACAGGGCACCATACCCTTCAGATTTCAAAATCTCCAAAGCCGTATCCAGAATGGCCCGGTGCTTGGCCTCATCTCTGGGACGTCCGCGCTGTGTGCAGGATTTTTGCCCATTCCCTGTGACAATCGGCGTCGTTGACATTCTTTCGATCTCCCCTTTTGTATGGCTTGCTTTTATATACATACATGTATAGTATATAATATCCGGCATTTGACTAACTTTAACCACGATTTCCAGAGGGGACAATCATGAATATACCAACGAGACCGCGCTTCAGCACCCGGATTTTGACCAGCGCTGCCCTTGCGGCTTTGCTCTGTGCCAACACGGCCACAGCCCAGGTCAAGGACGAAATCATCGTCACAGCAACAAAACGTGCAGAAAAACTGACAGAAGTTCCGATTGCCATCTCCGTGTTTGGGGCTGAGGATATTGATCAAACGGGTGTACGCGAGCTGAGAGAAATATCCGAATACATTCCCAATGTGCAAATCTCGCAACACAATGATTTTCGGGCGGTGGTTACGATTCGCGGCGTCGGTTCCAATTCGCGCAATATCGGCTTTGACAGTCGTGTCGGTGTGTATGTGGACGGTGTTTATATGGGTCAAAGCCCGTCCTTGAACCAGGGGCTTCTGGATCTGGAGCGGGTGGAAGTCTTGCGCGGGCCGCAAGGCATGTTGTTTGGCAAAAACACGGTGGCCGGGGCGATTTCTCTGGTGACCAAGAAGCCGGATGCGAGCGACACATTCGGACGCCTGACCGCAGATTTTGGCAATCTCAATTATCGCAGTTTCAAAGGCATGGTCAACACGCCGATCAGCGATAAAATGGCCCTGAAAGTCTCGGCCCTGAAAACAGACCGCGACGGTTATATTGACAATGTCACCACCGGCAACAAGCTGGACGAAAAAAACGTAATTGCCGGGCGGGCTCAGCTGAGTTTCCAGCCGACCGACAATATTGATCTGAATCTGTCCGTTGATTCCTTGCATTCCGAAGGGACGATTCTGGCCGGAAAGCCGGTCACCGACCTGCTCGGTCTCGGGCCGGCGCTTTTGCAAAATGAGCCCTATAAGGTGGCCCTGCATTTTGATCCGCGTGAAAACCGCTCGGTCAGCGGTGCGGCCTTTGATGCCAGCATGCATCTGGCCAATGACTATACCCTGAAATCCATATCTGCCTATCGCAGCACCAATGCGTTTTATCGCAACACCACCGATTATTCCCCCGTCTCGATTGTCTTTATCGACTACAGGGACATTTTCACACAGACGTCGCAGGAATTTCAACTGATCTCACCCTCTGATCAAAAGCTGACCTGGATGGCCGGGGCCTATTATTACAAACAAATCGGCAAAACCCAGCGCGATGTCACATTGGGAGATCAGTTCGAAGAAACCTTTATCGCCAGCGCCGTGGCTCCGTCGGTTGCGCCGCTTTTGGGTCTGGATCCGGCCAATCTGACCAATGCACAGCTTAGTCTGATTTCTTCCATTGTCGGCTTTGGCCCTGAAGGCTCAAAAGTGTTTAATCGCGGCAAGGTCAATACCGAGAGCATTGCCGGCTATATTAATGGCTCCTATGATCTGACCGACCAGTGGGTATTGGGCGGTGGTCTGCGCTATACTCACGAAACCAAAGACGCCAACTGGCTGTTGGATGGGCGAAATTCCGGATTGTTTGCCATCGGCTCAACCGGAACCGATCCGAACAACCCGTCGCCGCTTCTGAATAGCCGCTCGGATGATTATGCCTCTGTGGCGGCCAGCCTGTCCTATAACAGGAGCGATGAAGTTAATCTCTATGCCAAGTTTTCAACCGGCTTTAAGAGCGGTGGCTTTAATCTTGACTATATCAATGCCAATGAACTGGCGGCCAATTCAGGGCTGGAGTTTGGCAAGGAGACGGTCAAAAGCTATGAATTGGGCTATAAAGGTGCGCTTCTGGACGGGCGTTTGAAAATGAACCTTGCCGCTTTCCTGGCCGACTATAATGACTATCAGGTCAACCAGTTTGTTGATCTGGGCGGCGGGCGCACCTCCATCCGCATCACCAATGCCGCGAAAGTCCGCACAAAAGGCGTGGAAGCAGACATCTCCTTTCAGGCAACAGAGCACCTGTTTTTACAAGGCACAGCCGGATATCTGAACGCCAAATTTGACAGCTTCCCCGGCGGGGGAACGGCAGGGGCGGATGCGACAGGTAAGAAGCTGGTCAATGCGCCGGATTTTACCGCCAGTGCGTCAGCACAATATACTGTGCCTGTAGAGCAGTGGGGCGGCAACATCTTCGTTCGCGCTGATGTCACACATCGCGATGGCTATTTCACCACAGCGGACAATATAAAAACCATACCGTTTCGGGTCGCCCCCGGCAGCGTGCCGTTCGGCTATATCCCAAAACTCACCCAGCTTAACGGGCGCATCGGCTTTGAAAGCGAAAAGGGCGGCTATGGCCTGTATGTCTGGGGACACAATTTGACCAATGAGAAAACATTTGTTGATGATTTTCGGGATTTCTTCGGCACAATTGTTCACCATCCGAATGCACCGAGAACATACGGCGTTGAGCTGGTCAAGGATTTCTAGCCTATCTCAAATCTTTAGGCTAAAGGCACCTCGTCCGGGGTGCCTTTGCCTTGTCCGTGGTCTGATTGGAAGAGAATTTGACTCCATCCTCACACTATGCAATTTTATGCATACTAACAGGGGGAGCCGTTATGCGCACTTTTATTCAGATTCTGTTTGTTGTTCTGACGGGTTTTGTCACGGCGTGCAGCAGGGACGAGGCCCCGAAAGCACCAAAGACTTCCGTGACAGCACCCCCCGTTACCATTTTTCCTGCCAAAACCATCATAACCATGAACCCTGATCTGCCCACGGCACACGCCATTGCCATCAGGGGCGATAAAATCATCGGTGTCGGGGAGACGGCGGGCCTGATCAAAACCTATCCTGACGCCAAAATTGACAAGGCCTTCGCGGACAAAACCATCACGCCGGGCCTGATCGATCCGCATATCCATATGATATTGGGCGCAATGATGTACACCAAGCCCATGGCCCCGCCCTGGGATATCGAGACCCCGGCCGGCACGGTCAAAGGTCTTGGCAACCGGGCGGATTTCCTGGCCGCTTTACGCAAAATAAATGCCGCCCATCCCGGAGACAGACCACTTATCATCTATGGCTATCACAATCTGGTGCACGGGCCGCTCGACAGACATGTGCTTGATGCTATCACAACAAAACGGCCCCTGATCATCTGGCACTATTCCGGACATGATTTCTATCTCAATTCCCGGGCCCTGAACATGGCCGGGGTGGACGCGAGCTGGGCAAAGAAGTTCAAAGGCGTGCCCCTGGACAGGGACGGCCAACCAACAGGGCGCGTCTATGAAGACGCGGTGTTTGATTTTCTAAAGAAAACCGGGCCGGAATTTCTCTCGCCGTCTTCGATTACAAAAGGCTTTGCAGATCAACTTGATATGTTTGCCCGCTCCGGGGTGACGAGC
>Ga0256832_1002221_pt1 | contig 13285 bp, 8 predicted proteins | sample 134614metaG_FD_190534 | JGI IMG/M metagenome (GOLD analysis project Ga0256832, IMG submission 190534) | Hydrothermal vent microbial communities from Lau Basin, Pacific Ocean - 134-614 | ecosystem: Environmental > Aquatic > Marine > Hydrothermal vents | place: Pacific Ocean: Lau Basin | collected... | reverse complement strand
ACTGCGACGGCCTCGAAGACGAAGGCTGCGCCTGCGTGCCCGAGCCCGAGGTCTGCGACGACGGAGTCGACAACGACTGCGACGGCGCCGTCGACGAGCCTTCCTGCCGCAGCCTGCCCGACGGAGGTGTGGACGCGGGTGGCGACGGGGGCACCGACGGCGGTTCGGGGTGCGACTTCGGCGACGATCCGCCGCCGCCGGGGCCCGACGGCTGCGATCCGACGCTTGCAGCGCCGCGGCAGATCGCGCCGCTGTCGACCGGCCGGGTGACCAGCAAGCGCCCGAGCCTGGAGTTGCAGCTCGTCGAGGGGGCCACGGCGCGTATCGAGCTGAGTCGCTCGCCGCGGTTCGGGGCGGGGACGCGGACACTGGAGGCGAGCGGCTCGCGTACGCGGCCGCCGATGGCGTTGGAGCAGGGGGCGTGGTTCTGGCGGGCGCGGTCGGTGCAAGGGGGCCGGGTGTCGTGCGAGGTGACGCCGGTTTGGGAGCTGTGGGTGCCGCGTCGGGACAGCCCGGTGGACACGAGCTGGGGCTCGGTGATGGACGTCAACCTGGACGGTTACGCCGATGCGCTCATCGGGCTGGGCAACAGCCTGCTGCGGGGCACGGTGTACATGTGGCTGTTCCTGGGCGGGCCGGACGGGCTCTCCGACGAGCCCGTCATGGAGTGGCGCTCCGAGTCGGAGTGCATGGGCTCGGCGTGCCACGGGGCGCAGCTCACGCCGGGGGCGTCGCTCGGGGACCTCAACGGGGACGGCTATCCCGAACTCGCCATCTTCAGTCAGCGGAGCTGGACGACGCGGGTCGTTCACGTCCACGGATGCGCCGAGGACGTCATCGTAGAGACGGAGCCCGCTGCGTCCTGCTACAGCGTCGGAGCACGGGCCGCCGGGGACGTCAACCACGACGGCTACGGAGACGTGCTCGGCTGTAGCGGGCGGGATCGCGCCTGGCACATCCGTTACGGTTCGCCGGCCGGGCCGGGGGAGGCCGTACCCATCCCCCAGGCCTACAGCGGCGGGCAGCCCCTGGTCTGGGGCATCGGGGACGCCAACGGCGACGGCTACGCCGACCTCGCCACCGGTTTGGAGGTCGAATCGCTCGACCGTCGCCGACGGCAGCTGCGAATCCTCCTGGGCGGCTCCGATGGGTTCACCCAGATCCTGGAGGAGAACTCCGACTGGGTTCTCTACCTGGAGTACTTCCCGAACCGGCACGCGGTGGGGGACTTCAATGGGGACGGCTACGCCGACTTCCTGGTGACCGGGTCGGGTTACTCGGTGACGAAGGTCCATCGCTACGTCTATTACGGCGGGCCTGCGGGACCGTCGCTGGCGACCCGGACAGTCGAGTACAACGACGCATGCAAGCCGGCGTGGGTCGTTCACGGCGCGGGCGACATGAACGGGGATGGCTACGACGACGTGCACGTGCCGTGGCGCAGCATCGATGTCGTCCACGGATCGGCCGACGGGCTGGCCCGCGCCGATCGGTCGGTGGCCTACAGTCCGGAGGTGCTGCCGGTGCCATTCAAGACAGGAGCCCTGCTCGGCGACGTCGATGGCGACGGGTACGACGACATCGTCATGGGCGTTCGCTGTACCGTCGGGGATCGGGTCATGGCCCGCGTCTATCGCGGTGGCCCCGAGGGCTACACCGAGGCGCGCACCCAGCTGATTCACTGGCCGGAGAGCTTCTCGTTCACCGATGCGGAGTGCACCCGAGAGCGCTACCGCGCCACGGCGGCCGGCGAGGCCTTCAACAGCCCGAATCAGGACTGAAGCGCTTCTTCGCTTGGTGCACGCTTCGCGTCGAGGGCTTCGCCGAGCAGCCGTCTCGGTGGATTGCTGCGGCGCCGTGGGCCACGATCCAAACGTTTTCTGGTGCGCCGTCTTGAATCCTGAGAGCGGAGCCCTCGCGCGTTTCGACGGGCGGTGCCCGGGCATCCAAGGGCGGCGGCGGCGCGTGCTAACCTGGGGTCATGGGGGAACAGTCCGGTTGGCGGTGGGGGGCTCTTCGGACCGCCCTTGGTCTTCTGATGTGCGGCTCCTGCGCCGGCCCAGACGCCTCTGCGACTGGTGAGTCCGAGACGGCGCTCGCCCGCCCGGGCCCGTGGCAGATCCCGCCGGACGTGGAGGCTGCCGGTGAGATGCAGGCGGTGAGCTACACGGGCGCGGGGCTGTGCGATCTCAGCCGATGCGCGGGGGCGCCGACCGCCGGGGCCAACGAGCTCGCGGACTGGATCCGCGCCAACTTTCCCCAGGTCTGGCACGTCGGTGGCTACTCCTGCCGTTGCGTGAACAACACGAGGTCTTCGGAGTACCTCTCCATGCACGCCACCGGCCGCGCTCTCGACGCGCACGTCCGCGAGGCCAGCTCCGGTGAGGCGGACAACGACGCCGGCGATCCTCTGGCCAACTGGTTGATCCTCCACGCTGAGGAGATCGGCATCCAGCGCATCATCTGGGACCGATGGAATTGGCACGCTGGGCGCTCTCCGCGCAGCGGCAGCTACGGCGGCAGCGTGCCGCACACCGACCACCTGCACATCGAGCTCTCGGTCGCAGGCTCGCGCATGGAGACCCCGTGGTTCTCCGGGCCCCGTTTACCTCCGGAGCCGAGCCTCTGCGGCGCCCCCATTCCGCCCGAAGGGGGGACGGTGGACGACTCGGACCCATGCTTCGCTCCCTACGGCCCCGGCGCGTACTGGCGCAGCGTGGCGGGGGAAGGGGAGGCCGGTTCGCTGCTGTGGACCAACGCTTTTGCCAGCGACACGCCGAGCAACTGGGCGCAGTGGCGCTTTCACTTCGAGCGCGGCGGACGCTACCTGGTCGAGGTGGACTCGGTCGCGGCTTACGCCGTCTGGCCTACGGTACGGTATCGGATCACCCACGCGGGCGGGGACGACGAGGTGACCATCGATCCATCGGGCACCACCGGGTTCCACAGCCTGGGCGAGTACGACTTCGCCACCGGCGAACCCTACGCGGTCCGCGTGTACGACAACTACCCGGCGCCAGTGGGGTCCGACCAGCACATCACCGTGGACGCCGTCCGTCTCACGCCGGTGGCCACCGGCACGGACGCCGGCACGGACGCCGGCACGGACGCGGGGCCCGACCCGGATGCCGGGACGCCGGACGGCGGCGCGACGGACGCGGGCATCGCCCCGAGCGACGCAGGAGCGGACGGCGGCGCGATCGACGCGGCCTTGGATGCGAGCGAGCCCGACGCTGCGATCGGTGCCGGATGCTCCTGCCGGGCCCAGGGACCGGCGCAGAGCCCGAGTCCCTTCGGCTGCGCCGTGCTCGTGGCGCTGATCGGGGGGCGCCTCCGTCGCCGAGGCAAGTAGGGACCGGTTTCCACGGTGCCGCGCGTTGGTTCCGCTGCTGCTTGCTGCGGCGGGCCGGGGCGCGGAGCGGGTCGGGAGTGACGAGGGCACCGGCCCATCGACGGGGGCGTAGCGGTGACCGGGAGCTGCTTCCCGCCGGTGACCGGAAGCTGCGCCCCGCCGCTCCCAGCTTGGCTTCGATCGAAGGGCCTTGCGCAATTGGTCGGACCATCGTATCAATCTCGCTGTGAGTCCAAGCTTTGCGCCCATTCCGCCCCGTGAGACGGCCGCCGACGCCTGCGCGGCCGCCATCGAGAAGGCCATCCTTCGTGGGGAGCTTCCGGTTGGCACGCGCCTCCCCCCCGAACGCACCCTGGCCGAGACCTTCGGCGTCAACCGCGTCACCGTTCGCTCTGCGCTGGGCCAGCTCGCCGCCCGGGGCCTGTTGACGGTGCGGCAGGGGAGCGGCTACCGCGTCCGCGACTACCGCCGCGTCGGAGGCCTCGACCTTTTCCCCACGCTGTGGTCGTTGGTTGGGGACGCGGACGAACGGCTCGACGCCCTCGGCGACCTCTTGGCGATACGCCGCCGCCTCGCCGAGCTGGTGCTCGAGCGCTTGAGAGCGCGAGGGCCCTCGGCGCTGGCGCCGCTACATGTGGCGGTCGAGGAGTTCGCGAAGATCGCGGCCACCGGCGACGAAGCGTCCGTCGCGACGGCCGATCTCGAGGTGCTCGCCGCGCTCTTGGAGGCGACCGGCAGCCCGGCGCTGCAGCTCTGCTTCAACCCGGTGGCGACCGTCCTGTCCGAGCTGCCTGCGCTGCGCGCCGCCATGTACGCCGACCCTTCCTCGAACGTCGCGGCCTACCGTGCGCTGCTCGCGTGGCTGGACGCGCCTCCTCAGCGGCGAGCCGCGCCGGCGCCGATTCTGCGGATGCTCGAGGAGCGTGACGCCCGCACCCTCGCGCGTCTCCGCCGCTCGTTGAAAGGGCTGGAGGGAGCGTCCCAGAGCGATGAAGACGACGAAAGGAGCCTCCCATGATGCCGGTCCATTCCTGGCTGCTGCTCTTCCCCCGCCGCATCGACGCACGTCTTGCAGAGCTGCGGGCCAGCGGGCTTTTCCCTCCGGACGAGATCCCCAACCTCTGGCAGGTGCAGCTCGGCGTCGCGCGCATGTGGCACCGCGTGCTCTTCCGGTCCGAGACGATCGGCACCTGTGCGGAGGATCCGGTGCGCTCGACGTGGCGCGCGAAGCTCCTGGAGAAGCGGCCGCTTCGCTTCCCGTTCCTGTTGCTCGAGAAGGCGGTCCACCCCCTCGACTTCTCGGGGCTCGCCAGCTCCCCGGAGCGCATCGTCGCCCATCTCCTCGGCGCGCACCACGACGGCATGCAGTTTCACTACGACTTCGAGCTGCTCGTGACGCACCCCGAACGGCTCGCCGAGGTGCGCGACCAGGCTCGGGCGATCGCCCAGGGGACGCACCCGCGGAGCGAATGGCTCGCCGATCTGGTCGTCTACGAGGGCTACCACCGAAAGCTCCTGGCGGCCGTCGAGAGTTACCTTGCCGGCGAGCTCCAGGTGCCCGCCGAGCTGCGCGACGATCCGGACATCGTGTTTGCGGCGTACCTGCGCTGGTGCGCACGGCAGCCAAAGACGCCGCGAGAGACCTGGGCGGCATGGCGTCGTGGCGAGTTCACGATCGCCGAAGGTTGGCGGCCTTTCGAGGCTCGGGCGGCGCCCTCGCCGGCGTCTTCGCGCGTCTCAGTCCGCGGTTGAGGCCGAGGCGGAGCTCTCGTTCGAGCCCGCCCCCAGGTTCTGACCGAGGCGCGCGATCAGGGCCGTGACGGCGAAGCCGAGCGCCGCGAGCGCCAGGGCTCCTGCGAGCTGAGCGGCGGACGGGGTGAAGAATTCCGTGGGGTACTTGTCGGGAGGGAGCGCCGCGAGCAGTTCCTCGGTGACGACCTCGCCGGTTTTCGGCCACACCTCGCCCAGCTGCGGGGGCACGCCGACGCGGAAGGGCCAAAGCCCCGCCACGGCTCCGACGAGGAGGCCAAGCAGCCCACCGAGGGTCCCGGCACGCTGTCGTTCCAGGAGCCGCTCGAGGACGTTCGAGACGAGGAGCACGCCGACGGCGACGCCGAGCCCGACGGGCAACACGACATCGAAGAGCGGCCCCTGCATCAGCTCCCAGCGCCCTGCTTTGAGCGCCTCCTTGAAGGCGTCGATACCGCTGAGCACCGGCACGTAGACGCCAAGCACGAGCAAGAGGTAGCCGCCGCTCACGCCCGGGAGGATCATCGCGCTGGCCCCGGCGACACCTGCGAAGAAGAGCATCCCCCAGGAATCGTTGTCCCCCGCCGCCTCGGGCGTGAACATCTGGTAGTAGGCGAGCACGGCCATCGGCACGACGCCGACGACGAAGCCAATCCAGACGCGCCGGTCGGCGGGCTGGGCCATCTTCCATACGAGGGGAACGCCGCCGAGGGTCAGCCCGATGAACAAGCTGTACATGACCCAGCGGTGGCTGACGACGAGGGACTTGACGGCGCCCGCGAACAAGACGATGGACGCAGCGGCGCATGCGACGACGATGGCGAGGACGACGATCGAGCGCTTGCGGAACTTGAAGGTGCTCAGCTCGCTGATCGCGCGGATGAAGCGTGGGTAGACCCCGGAGGCCAGGAGCATCGTCCCGCCGCTGATGCCCGGTACGAGGTTGGCCAGCCCCATGAGGACGCCCCCGATCGCGGCCCGGAGGCCGAGCACGGGCAGCGGCTCGTTGTCCTCGACCTCGGCTCCATGGATTGGCTCGGCGTCGGCTGGCTCGGCGTCGCTCATGGAGCCCGGTGTTAGAGGAATTCCAAACCCATCGCCAGCCGTTTCAGCGGCCGGTGCCGAGCTGCGTAGCCCTCGACCTCGAGGAAGTCCGAGGCGCTCAAAAGGTGGACGGCGCTTGGTTGGGCGGCGCCGAGAAGCGCTCGATGTAGTAGCGCCGCGTGAGCGCCAGGCGATGGTTCATGGTGCCCATGGGTTCGTCGATCGGCTCGGGCACGGTGGTCGCGTCCCGTGGGCGATCGCGGACGCGCTGGAGCAATCCCCGATGCGCTTGCAGCTTTCGCGTGAGCGTCGCGGCGAGCCCTTGCTCGTAGAGGCGGCCGTAGCGCACGAGGGGTGCGCGGGCGTTGCCTGTGTAGACGATGCGCCCGTCCGCGAGCTCGGTGATGAAGCTGAGCGAGGCGACGCCGACGCGGGAGTAGAGCCCCGCGTAGGTCGTCTGCGAGGGGTCGTAGAAGACCCGAGAGGCCACCCGGAAGCCGCCCAGGGCTTCGACCATGGTCCCCAGCTCGACGAAGCCGCGCTCGGTGAGGCGCCCAGCCTGCGTGTCGAAGTGGCCGATGCGGAGCAACCACGGGGGTCGTGCGCGTGTCTTCAGCTCCGGGTAGCGGTGCGGATCGCGGGCGATCCGGCGCCCCTGGTAGAAGATGTAGCCCTGAACGGAGGCGACCCCGGCGGCCACGGCGGCTGCGGCGAGGATGGACATCAGCGCGCCTCCAGCAGCAGCGCGCTCCGCGGACCCAAGGAGACGTCGACCAGGCCGCCGGGCGCCACGGTCCAGTGGCCGCCTCGGAGGAGGTCGCCGAGCACGGTGCCGGCGGGGAAACCCGAAGGGATCTCGGCCCGGGACGCCTTCAGCGCGTGCGTGTTCACCACCACCAGCAGCCGATCGTCGCCGGCAAAGCGCTCGTAGGCAAGCAGGCCCGCGTCCTCTCCCTCGCTCAGGCCCCCTTCCTCGCTTGCGTACCGCACCCGCAGCGCTCCGCGGCGCAGCACTTCGTGGTCGCGCCGCAACCTCAGCAGTCGTTGGAGCCAGAGGTACGTGGGGGTGTCCGTACGGAACCCGGTGTCCGCCATCCGTTCTCGGCTCTCGGCTCCTCCTCGCCCGCGCAGCTCCTGCTCGGTGCCGTAGTAGATGCAGGGGATCGCGTCGACGGTCGTGAGCAGCAGGAGTGCGAGCGCCGCGGCGTCGAAGCGATCGAGCTCGCCTCGGAGGCGCCAGGTGTCGTGGTTGTCCACGAGGCCCACCCGCGCCCGCCACGGGTCGATCCCGATTCCTCCGGGCTGGGGAAAGGGGCGGTAGAGGGCGCGGTAGGTCTCGAGGGCCCCGACCGCCGTCGCGGGGGCACGCCCTTCGAGCACCACACCATCGATCACCTCGAACTTGAAGGCGAAGTCGAAGGCCGCGTCGAGGGATCCCGTCTCGCCGCTGTAGCGCGCCAGCTCGGCGGGGTCGCCGCTGAAGACCTCACCGAGAAGCAAGAAGCGATGCTTGCCTCGCCGTGCGAGCCGTTCGCGCACGGCGGTCGCGAAGCGCGGCCAAAACGCGTCCTCGACGTGCGGCACGGCGTCGATTCGGAAGCCATCGACGTCGGTCTCGACGACCCAGTGAACGTAGGTCTCCACGAGCCCCTGCAGCACGTCCTCACGCTCGGTGTCGAGGTCCCGCAGGCCGGTTGGGAAGTCGCCGTGGACCTTGCCGCCAGGGGTCGTGAAATCGCCGCGGCCTCGCCGGTGAAAGTGCACCTCGCTCAGCTCCAGCACTCCGTCCGCGGTGAACAGCCGCGGAAGCTCCGACCAGAGGAGCGGCACCTCGTAACCCGCCTCGCGGTATGGGGGCTCCCTCTCTCCTTCGCCGACGCTCCCGTCGCCGTCGAGGTCGTAGTCGAACACCCGGCCGGTGTGGTTCGTGACGACGTCCACGATCACCAGCAGCCCCCGATCGTGGGCGGCGGCGACCAGCCGGCGCAGCTCGTCGAGGTCGCCGAAGCGCGGGTTGAGGCGCGTGAAGTCCGAGGCCCAGTAGCCGTGGTAACCGTCCTCGGCGTCCGTTCGGTCGACGTTCGCCACGATGGGCGAGATCCAGATCGCGGTGGCGCCGAGCTCCCGGATGTAGTCGAGGCGCCGGCGGAGCCCGCGCCAGTCGCCCCCTTGGTGCCGCCGCAGGTCCGCTGGGTCCACGCCCACGCCGCCGAGGACGTCGTTGCTGCGGTCCCCATCCTCGAAGCGGTCGACCATGACCGCGTAGATCACCTCGTCGCGCCAGTCGTCGACGTGCGTCGTCAAGGTGGGCGGCGTTCGTGAGGAGTCCTCGGCGCAGGCCGCGCCGAGAGCGGCGAGGAGGAGGCACGGTCCCGCACGCATCAACCGTCACCATGGCGCGAGCGAGCCGCGCACGCCAACCCGTCGCGCAGGGACGCCTCGGCGGCCACTCAGCGCAGGACGAGGTAGCTCCGCGGGGGCAAGGAGACGACGCCGCGAACCTCGCCTCCCTCCAGGAGGTCCTCGTAGGTCCCCGGCGGCAGGGTCACGCTCCGCGGCGCGTCGGCTTTGTTGATGGCCACGAGCACCGAGTCGTCGCAGCCGACCCTCCGGTAGACCCAGGTGTCGGCGTCTGCCGAGACGGTCACCCGCCGCCCTCTGCCGAGCACCGGGTTGGCGCCCCGCAACCGCGCGAGAGCCCGCACTCGCTGGCGGAGGGCGCGCTGATGTGGGCTGAGCGCGGCGTCGTCCCACGGCATCATGCGGCGGTTGTCCGGGTCGCCTCCCCCTGCCAGGCCGATCTCGTCGCCGTAGTAGATGAGCGGGATCCCCGGGTTGGTCATCATCACCGCGAACGCCAACGCGAGCCGCTCGTACGGCGCCGCATCCGTCGGCTGCCGGAAGCTCGCCGAATTCCAGCCGTTGGCGGGGCTCGATCCCTCGCGGCAGTTGGCGATCTCGCGGCTGGCGAAGTGGATCGCTCGGGGAATGTCGTGGTTGCCGATCCACGTCGTCATGATCGCGCCTGCGCCGTAGTAGCCGTCGTTGGAGGCCAGCCAATCGGCGAAGCGCGAGAGGTCGCCGCCGGGGGCGAACACGGCCTCGCACAGCCGGGCCTTGAACGGGAAGTCGAACTGGCCATCGAGCATCGTCCCCGGGTCCACGAAGCTGCGGATGAGCCCCGGATCGTCGTACGCGAAGGTCTCCCCAACCAGATAGAAGCGGCCGGCGGGCGCGTCGCTGATCTCGGCCCGAAGGCGGCTGCGAAGGTCCCGCAGCCACGACTGAGGGACGTGCTTGATCGCGTCGAGGCGGTAGCCGTCGATGTCGAATTCCTTGGCCCACCACAGCGCGTCGGCGACGCTCCAGGCGCGCGCGGCGGGCACGTCGAAGTCGAAGGGCGGGAGGTAGTCCGTGAACGCGCAGCGCGTCCCCCAGAACGGATCGTCCCAGAGGTTCTCGGGGCCGCACAGGCGGATGCGCCCGGAGTCGCGCGCGAACCAGTCCGGATGGTTGCGGTACAGCGCGCTCTCGATGTCGACGTGGTTCATCACGTAGTCGAAGAGCACCTTGAGGCTATGCCCGCCCGCTCCCATCGTTGCGTGCGCAGTGTCCACGAAGGCGTGCAGATCCGCAGCGGTGCCGATCCGGGACTCGACGGCGGGCGTCGGCACGGGGTCGCCTGGCTCCGCGTAGTCGATGTCGCCCGGGGAAGGCCAGTACCCGTGGTAGGCGGAGTAGCTGTGCGGGTCGGAGGCGGGGTCGATGGCCGCGCCGGCCAGGTCGCGGTTCTCGTAGGGCGCCGACAGCCAGACCGCTGTGACTCCGAGGTCGGCAAGGTACGGCAGCCGTTCGGTGGCACCCCGCAGGTCGCCGCCCTCGTACTGCCCGCTCGCGCCGATCCTCGCGTCTCCGTCGGACGCGCCGGGCACGGGGTCCGAGCGGCCGTCCGAGTCGCGGAAGCGGTCGACCATCGCGAAGTACATCACGGTGTCGCGCCAGTCGAACGCCGTGGGATCTCCACAGGACGCGCCGCAGACATCGAGGACGCTGTTGAACCCGCCGAAGGAGTCGGGCTCGCGCTCCGGGTTGCTCGGGTCGGGGACCCACCGATCGCCGTCCACGATGAACTTGTAGAGGTGCCTGCCAATGGGCTCGACGAGCGTCGTCAAGGTCCAGCGGTCGCCCTCGCGGACGAGCTCGAGGGCGCCTTCGGCCGGGGTCGCGGGCCAGACGCCCGCCGCATCGGCGAGCCACGTGCCAGAGAGCCAGACCGTCGAGGCGGCCGGGTCGGTGTAGGTGAACGTGACCTCGTTGCAGGGCGGTGGCGGTGGGGCGGCGTCGAAGCCGGCGTCGACCGTCGGCAGGCCTCCGTCGGCACAGGCCGCGTCCTGCACGCCGCTGCCGCCGCTGAGGCCCGGCCCGCAGCGCGGCGGTCGGTAGGGCGGAGGCATGGCCGCGTCGGTACCCGAGGCGTCGATCTCGAAGCCTCCTTCGCCTCCGCAGGCGACGACGGCCGCCGCGCAAAAAAAGACCCAGGAGACGCGCAGGCGCATGGCCACGGATTAGCACGCCCCGGGTTCCGCCCCAAAGGGCGCCGCGGCGCTCGCCGCCTCGTCAGCCGGCGCGGCGGAGCTCTTGGTAGAGTGAACGACGATGCGCGCGCTCCGGGCCCTCACGTTCAACGTCAAGCTGCTCCCGTCCTATGCGAAGCTCGCGGTCACGCCGAAGCTTTGCGCGCGCGGTTGGTGGGAGGAGAACGGCGGTTGGTCCGACGCCGAGCGGGCTCGGCATATCCGCCAGGCGATCCTCGATCGCGCGCCAGACGTCCTGGTCCTCCAAGAGCTCTTTCAAGAAGACGAGCGCGAGCGACTCCGCGCGCTGCTCCGCGCCGGGGGCTACACTTTCACGACCGGTCCCCTGGGCGCCGATCTGCTCCGCGAGGACAGCGGCCTCTTCCTCGCGTCGCGTCTGCCCGTGCGTGCCCATGGTTTCCAGGCCTACGATGCGAAGTTCGGTGAGGATGCTCTGGCGGACAAGGGCGTGGCGTGGATCGACGTGGATTGCTCCAGCGTGTGGCCGGGCGTCGACTCGCTGAGGGTGTTCGGCACGCACCTGCAGTCGGGCTACGCCGCGCATGCGGTGCGAAAGCGGCAGCTCGCCCAGCTTCGCCGGGTCGTCGGCGATGCTCTGCGCAGCGCGCCCCTGGAGCGGACGGCGGCGGTGGCGCTCGGCGACTTCAACGTCGTCGGCGAAGACCGCGCACCCGACGGTCGCCTCGTGCCGGGCTGGGAGTACGAACATCTCCGGCGGAGCCTCGGCGCGGTACGCGACCTCGGCGCCGACCCCCTTCGAGGCGAGGAGCGGTTCACCTGGGATGGCGTCCGCAACCGCTGGATGACCGAACCGGGGGACAGGAGCCGCAAGCGCCTCGATTACATCTTCGCCCTCGACGGCCTCGATGGGGTCGGCACGTTCCGCGCGCTCGCTGCGACCGGAACCCGGGTCGACCCTTTCGAGGTCGATGGCCGGCACCTCTCGGACCACTTCGCGGTCGTCAGCGAGCTGCGGCCGGCGTGAGCTCCTCGCCGGGGGCCGCCGTCTGGAGTCGTCGTTCCGATTCTGCCACCCTTGGTCCATGCACCGTCGGCGCTCCTCGCTCCTCCTCGCAACCGTTGCGACCCTTTCGGCTTGCGGCGGTGGCGACGACCCCATCGACGACCCGCGCTACTTGAACGCGCGCCTCGAGATCGTTGGTTCGCCGGCCGTGAACCTCCAGTTCGACGAGACGGCCACCCTCCAGGTGCGCTACCTCGATCAGGAAGACCAGCCGATCGAGGGCGCCCCCATCCGCTGGGCGATCCTCGGCGAGGCCGCCGACTCTCGCCTCGCCGCGCTCCAGAGCACCACCGACGTCGACGGCGTCGCGACCATGACGCTCACCTCCGGGACCTCGAACACCGACTTCGAGGTCGAGGTTTCCCCACCCGGCGACGGCGCGCCGGTGCGCTTCGCCGTCTCCGTCTCGGACGAAGTCGTCGGGAGCATCTCGGTCACGATGACTTACGGAGGCGTGCGGACCCTCGTGAGCTTTCAGGCCTACCTCTTCGACGGGGTCGGCTGCCCGGATCTGTCCCCGGACCGGGTCTCCGATCCCCTTCGCTCGGCGCCGAACGAGCCCCGCATCGACGCGCGCCCGGCGTTCGCAGGGCTGCCTCCGGGCATCGATTACGCCGTCGCCGTCGTCGCCCGCAACGAGCGGCACGTCGCTGCCTTCGGGTGCGCCGACAGCGTGGTGGTGAACGCGGGCGAGAACACCGAGGTCGTCGTCGTTCTCGACGACGTGGAGCTTCCGCTGGACTTCGCGGGCGTCTGGAGCCTCGACAACCGCTTCGACTTCGGCGGAGCCCTCCCGCCGTCCACCGAGAGCCTCGTCAACGTGCTCGGCGAGCTGGCTGACGACGACGTCACCGACGGTTTCGGCGATCCCAGCTTCGAGCACTCGGACATGGACGGCGACGGCTACGCGCCGGAGTACGGCGTGGATCCGGGCGCCTTCGTCGCCGACCTGGTGATGCGCCAGACCTGCCGCTGGGAGTGCCGGAGCGGGGAGGACTACAGCAGCTGCTCCAACCTCAACCATCGCCTCGGTGACATCGCCGCCATCTACGAGCAGACCTTCAACACGTGGGATGGCGCCCAATCGCGCTTCTTCGGTGGTTGCGGCGGCTGGGAGTTCGTCCACACGGACCTCCAGAACCTCGTCAACACGCAGGCCGAAGCGAGCGTCCCTGACTTCGTCAGCGCCTGGGCGCGCCTGACCGCAGACCTCGCCAACGCCATCACGAACGCGCGCATCCGTTCGGAGCTGACCATCTCGGATCCGGCCGGGAGCGAGTTCACCGTCCCCATCCGCCACGAGCTGATCGAGATGAGCGTGCCTTACAGGCCGCTCTCGGGAGGCTCCGAGGTCGCGACCTTCGCCTTGGCCGACGCGGGCTTCATGAGCGTGCCGGCCATGGAGACGAGCACCGTCGATGGCGCGACGCTGCTCATTCCCGAGCACAGCTTCGACCTGAACTTCGGCGAGCTGGCGATGTACATCTACCGCGAGGTCCTGCTGCCCGGCATCTTTGGTGT
>Ga0256832_1002220_pt1 | contig 13289 bp, 12 predicted proteins | sample 134614metaG_FD_190534 | JGI IMG/M metagenome (GOLD analysis project Ga0256832, IMG submission 190534) | Hydrothermal vent microbial communities from Lau Basin, Pacific Ocean - 134-614 | ecosystem: Environmental > Aquatic > Marine > Hydrothermal vents | place: Pacific Ocean: Lau Basin | collected... | reverse complement strand
GCGCGTCTTCGCTGAAGCGGTAGTCGATCAGCACATCGATCACGAACTGACCGTGGCCGAGGCGCGCGTTGGCTTTCACGACCTGAAACGCGAGCGCGCCCAGCGGCCAGGCGAGCACGCCGAGCAACAGCCATGAGAGGAAGCGTCGCCTCACGCCGGCCTCCGCCGCAGCAGGGTGTGGAAGAAGCCGTCCCACGGGCCGCATCCCGGCAGAAGCTGAGAGCCGACACCGGCCGCGAAAGCGCCGTCGAGTGCGATCGGCACCACCTCGGCATCGGGATGTTCGGCCAGGAAGCGGGTCATCTGCTCGGCGTTCTCCTCGGGCAATACGGAACAGCTTACATACAACAGCATACCGCCGGCGCGCAGGCGCGGCCAAACGTTGCGCAGGATGCGCGCCTGCTGTTCGGCCAGTTTTTCGATGTCGCTGTCGCGACGCAGCAGTTTGATATCGGCATGGCGCTGGATCACTCCAGTGGCGGAACAGGGCGCATCGACCAGGATGCGATCGTAATCGCATCGATACCAGGCGCCTTCCGCGAGGCTGGCGTCGGCGAGCTCCAACCGCGCTGTCAGACCCAGGCGATCGAGGTTTTCGGCCACCCGCGCCAGGCGCGCGGCATCGACATCCAGCGCGGTCAGTTCGATATCCGCGCGTTCGAGCAGGTGGCCGCTCTTGCCCCCCGGCGCGGCGCACACATCGAGCACACGCTGCCCGTCGCGCGGCGCGAGCAAGGCCGCGGCGAACTGCGCGCCGGTGTCCTGCACCGACAGTTCGCCCTCGGCGAAGCCGGGCAGCCGCTCCACCGGCGCTGCTCGTTCCAGGCGTAAGGCATCGGGCGCGCCGGCTACCGGCCGGGCCTCGATGCCGGCGGCGGCCAGACGCGCGCGAGCGCTTTCGATATCGCTTCGTCGCCGGTTGACGCGCAGCGTCATCGCCGGGCGTTGCAACCAGGCATCGAGAACCTTGTCTGCCTGTTCCGGCCAGGCGCGGCGCAAACGGCCGAGCAACCAACCCGGGCAGGCATGGCGAACCGCGTCAATGCGCCCGGCCGAGACCAACAGCGCATCGCGACGGCGCTGAAAGTTGCGCAATACCGCGTTGACCAGACCGACGGCCCAGGGCTTGCCGAGAAGACGCGCCGCCTCGACGCTCTCGGAGATTGCCGCGTGCGGCGGCACGCGCAGGTATTCGAGCTGGTAGAGACCGCTCAGCAGCAGCGCCCGCACCTCGTATTCGCGCGTCTTCAGCGGCCGCGCCAGCAGTTGCCCGAGCCAGTATTCGAGCCGGACCGCGTAGCGGCAGCTGCCATGACACAACTCGCGCAGCAAGGCGCGATCCCGCGGTGCGACGCGCTCTTCCAGCGCCGGCAATCGTTCGCTCAACGAAGCCCCGCGCAACACCCCGGCGATGGCGCGCGCGGCGATCGCGCGCGCCTCAGCGCCCAAGTACGTCGCCGAGCGGCGAATGAGCGTTCAGGAAGTCCGCCACGCGCATCGCCTTCTTGCCTGGCAGTTGCAGTTCTTCGATGCACAGCAGGCCGTCGCCGGTGGCCACGCGCAGGCCGTCGCGCCCGGAACCGACCACGCGCCCCGGCCCGGCATCCCCGGCGGAGTCGCTCAGCGCGCGCGCGCGCCAGATGCGCAGATTGGCGTCGCGCCAGCGGGTTTGCGCCACCGGCCAGGGATTGAAGGCGCGTACCTTGCGTTCGATCTCGATCGCCGGGCGCGTCCAGTCGATCTGGCTCTCGGCCTTGCTCAGCTTGCGCGCGTAGACCGCGCCGGCATCGTCCTGCGGTCGCGCCTCCAACTCGCCCGAGAGAATCCCCGGCAGCGACTCGATCAGCGCCCGCGCACCCAAGGGCGCAAGGCGGTCATGGAGGCTGCCGCCGGTATCGTCGGGGAGGATCGGGCAGGACAGGCGGTAGAGCATGTCGCCGGTGTCCAGGCCCTCGTCCATGCGCATGATGGTGATCCCGGTCTCCTCGTCGCCGGCCTCGATCGCGCGCTGAATTGGCGCCGCGCCGCGCCAGCGCGGCAACAGCGAGGCATGGATATTGATGCAGCCGAGGCGGGGCGCCTCGAGAACGCGCCGGGGCAGCAGCAAACCATAGGCGACGACCACCATCAGGTCGGCCTGGTGCGCCTCAAGCGCGGCGAGGTCGGCCTCTTCCTTGAAGTGGAGCGGCTGGTGGACCGGGATCGCGTGGGCCTCGGCAAGTTGCTTGACCGGGCTCGGCGCCGGCTTGCGACCGCGCCCGGCGGGGCGGTCGGGCTGGGTATAGACCCCGGTCACGGAATAGCCGCCATCAAGCAATGCGCGCAGCGGCGCGGTGGCGAACTCAGGGGTGCCGGCGAACAGGATACGGGGGCTGGAATTCATCGCTGGGGAAACTCGATTGGACTGGAGAGCGGCCGAGGCGGCCGGGAAAACATCAGGCGCCGGCGACAGCCTCGCGCTGTCGCTTGCTCAACAGCTTGCGTACCTTCTGACGCTTCAGGCCCGACAGATAATCGACGAACAGCTTGCCGTCGAGATGATCGATCTCGTGCTGGATGCAAACCGCGAGCAGGCCATCGGCTGCCAGTTCGAAGGGCCGGCCATCGCGATCCAGGGCGCGCACGCGCACCCTTTCGGCACGTTTCACGGTGTCGAAATAGCCGGGCACCGAGAGGCAGCCCTCCCGGGTCTCCTCCTCGCCTTCGGCCAGGAGGATCTCGGGGTTGATGAACACCCGGGGCTCGTTCTGCTCTTCGCTGACGTCGATCGTGACGATGCGCTTTTGCACATTGACCTGTACCGCGGCAAGGCCGATGCCGGGGGCATCGTACATGGTTTCGAACATGTCATCGACCAGCCGGCGAATGTCGTCGTCGACCTCGGCGACCGGCCGGGCCTTGTTCCGCAAACGGGGGTCGGGAAAGTGCAGGATCTCAAGAATGGCCATATTCCACCAGCTTGCAACGTGATTGGCAATGAGAAGCGGCTCCAGCACGCCTCGCACCCTGCCATATTGTAGCCCGATCGGCGCGATTTGACGAAAACGGTCACAAAAACCGTGACTCCCCGCGGAATCCGTCGGCATCCATGTGCATGGATTCGCGAGACAGTATAAAGTTCGCGATGATTCCGCTAACATTTTGCGAATGCGGTTTCCCATATCCCGGCCCAGGGCGTTGCCTCCCCGGTCGCGGGAAACCGGGTAAAACGCCAAATCTGACAACCGGGCGCGCCGCCAAGGATGCCCACCAGGAGCCTGAATCGATGTCTTTCGCCAAACTCGTCGCCTGTTGCCTGCTGCTGCTGTCGACCGCCCTGCTCAACGCCGCGCCGGCGGTGCTGAAAGACGGCCATCCCGATACCTATGTCGTAAAGAAAGGCGACACCCTGTGGGACATTGCCGCCCTGTTTCTGCGCGATCCGTGGCGTTGGCCGGATATCTGGCAGGCCAATCCACAGATTGAGAATCCACACCTGATCTACCCCGGTGACGTGCTCGAACTGGCCTTCATCGATGGCCGGCCGGTGCTGCGCCGTCAGGGCAACGGCGTGATCCGGCTCTCGCCCCAGGTGCGCCGCTCCCCGCTCGGTCAGGCCATTCCCAGCATCCCGCTGGACGTGATCGCGCCGTTTCTGAGCCGTCCGCACGTCCTCGAGCCCGGCGACGCCGAAAAGGCGCCCTATGTCCTCGCGGTCGCCGACGAGCACCTGCTCGGCAGCGCCGGCGTCCGCTTCTATGTGCGCGACCTGCAAGGCGATGGCCAACGTTTCGACATCGTGCGCCCCGGCAAGGCCTATCGCGACGCCGACAGCGGCGAGATTCTAGGCTACTCGGCGGATTTCATCGGCACCGCGAGCAAGCTTCGGGATGGCGACCCGGCCACCTTCCGCATGCTCGCCAGCCAGATCGAGATGCTGCGCGGAGACCGCCTGCTGCCCGCCACCGACACCGCGCTGAGCGCGTTCTACCCGAAGGCGCCGGAGCGGCCGGTCTCCGGCTCGATCATTGATGTCTACAATGGCGTCGCCGAGATCGGCCAATACCAGATCGTCACGCTGGACCGGGGGCGCGCCGACGGCCTTGCGCCCGGGGATGTGCTCCAGGTCTACCACAAGGGAGATCGTGTGATCGACCCGGTGCGCGGCCATGGGCGGGAACGGGTTCAACTGCCCGACGAGATCGCCGGCACGCTGATGGTGTTCCGCGTCTTCGACCGCCTGTCCTTCGGCCTGATCATGCGCGCCACCCGCTCGCTGCATGTGCTCGACCGGGTGCGTTCTCCGGAGTAAAAGCGATCGCGCCCCCAGCGGATGACCAACAGCGAGAATGGCTGGCGCTGGTCCGGGCCCCCGGGTTCGGTCCGCGCCGCTTGCGCGAGCTGCTGGATACGCCCGACAGCGCGCCGGACAGGCCCATTCCGCAGCGGGTGCGGGCTGCGTGGGAACGGCTCCCGGAAACCACCCGAAAATGGCTGGCCGCGCCCGACGAGGCCCGGCTCGACGCCGACCAGGCATGGCTCGCGCGCGATGGCAATCACCTGATTCCATACGGCTCCACCGCATATCCCAAGCTGCTCGCGACCCTCGCCGATCCGCCATTGGCGCTGTTTGTCACCGGTGACCCGGCCGTTTTGACGCTGCCGCAGATCGGCATGGTCGGCAGCCGTAACCCCACGCCGCAGGGGATACGCGCGGCCGAGGATTTCGCCGCCCATCTGGCCGCCGCCGGATTGGTGGTGACCAGTGGGCTGGCGATCGGCATCGACGGAGCCGCCCATCGGGGCGCGCTGCGCGGCGGACGCACGATCGCGGTCACCGGTACCGGGCTGGACCGGGTCTACCCGGCCCGCCACCGCGATCTGGCGCGCGAGATCGTCGCTTCCGCCGGTGCGCTGGTCAGCGAGTTCCCACCCGGCACCCCCGCCCGGGCGGGGCATTTCCCCCGCCGAAACCGCATCATCAGCGGTCTTTCGCTGGGGGTGCTGGTGGTCGAGGCCACGATCAAGAGCGGCTCGCTGATCACCGCGCGTCACGCCGCGGAACAGGGGCGCGAGGTATTCGCGATGCCCGGCTCGATTCAGAATCCCGCGGCGCGGGGGTGCCACCAGCTGATCCGCCAGGGTGCCAAGCTGGCCGAAACCGGACAGCATGTCATCGAGGAGCTCGGCAGCCTGCTCGCCGGCCTGGAGGCCGGAACCGAGGCGCCTTCCCCGACATCGGCCGAAGCATCTGATATGATGCCGGAGCTGGATGAGGAATACCGGCTCCTCTTGCGGAACATGGGGCACGACCCCATCTCCGTCGATGAACTGGTCTCCCGCAGCGGCCTCCCGGCCGAATCCATCAGCTCGATGTTGCTGATGCTGGAATTGCAAGGACGTGTCACGGCCGCCGCGGGCGGCCGTTACTGTCGCACCACATCCGAGGTTGTCTGAACGTGAACGAAAATGTCATCGATGTCCTGATCTATCTCTACGAGAACTATCTGGACAACCCCGAAGACGCCGCGCCGGATCACATCATGCTCCAGGAGGAGCTGATGCAGGCCGGCTTCCCGAACCCGGAGATCCAGAAGGCGTTCCAATGGCTCGATGAGCTGACCGAACGACAGATCGTGCAGCGCGAACAGGCGCGCGTTTCGCACTCCTTCCGCGTCTACACCGAGGACGAGCGACAGCGCCTGGACGCCGACGCCCAGGGCTTGCTGCTGTTCCTCGAGCAGAACGGCATCCTCGACGCGCGTTCCCGCGAGCTGGTGCTGGATCGCGCGATGGCGCTCGACAGCGATGCGCTGAGCGTCGAGGATGTGAAATGGATCGTGCTGCTGGTGCTGATCAATCAGCCCGGATCGGAATCCGCCCATGCGCTGATGGCGGATCTGGTTTTCGACGGCCCGTCCTCCTACATCCATTGACAACGCCGGCCGGCGCGATGCAGGCGCCGGCGGCTTGACAGCGCATCCGCAATGCCGCGATTGCCAGGAAGCGCGCCGCGCAAACCCTGAACGCCCACCCCCGGAAACATCCGTCGCATGAATCTTGTCATCGTAGAATCCCCGGCCAAGTCGAAGACCATCGAGAAATACCTCGGCAAGGATTTCCAGGTGCTCGCCTCCTATGGCCATGTTCGTGATCTGGTGCCGAAGGAAGGCGCGGTCGATCCCGAGCACGACTTCGCGATGAAATACCAGGTCATCGAGCGCAACGACAAGCACGTCAGGGAGATCGCCAAGCGCATGGCGAAGGCCGACGCGCTGTATCTCGCGACCGACCCGGACCGTGAGGGCGAAGCGATCTCCTGGCACCTCTACGAGCTGTTGAAGGAACGCAACAAACTGAAGGACAAACCGGTCTACCGCGTGGTCTTCCACGAGATCACCAAGAACGCGATACAAGAGGCGATCGCTCACCCACGCGAGCTGTCGCAAGACTTGGTCAACGCCCAGCAGGCGCGGCGCGCGCTGGACTACCTGGTCGGCTTCAACCTCTCGCCGCTGCTGTGGAAAAAGGTGCGACGCGGGCTCTCCGCCGGTCGCGTGCAAAGCCCGGCGCTGCGCATGATCGTCGAACGCGAGGAGGAGATCGAGGCCTTCGTCCCGCGGGAATACTGGACCATCGAAGCCGACCTGGACAAAGACGGCAAAGCCTTCGACGCCAAGCTGGTGCAGTACCAGGGCGAGAAGATCAGCCAATTCAGCATCACCGACGGCGATACCGCCCACGAGGCCGAGCGCAAGCTGCTCCAAGCCGCCAACGGCGAACTGATCGTTGCCCAGGTGCAGAAGAAACAGCGCAAGCGCAACCCGGCCGCGCCGTTCACCACCTCGACCCTGCAACAGGAGGCCTCGCGCAAGCTCGGCTTCACCGCGCAGCGCACGATGCGCACCGCGCAGCAGCTCTATGAAGGCATCGACGTCGGCAACGGCGCGATCGGCCTGATTACCTACATGCGTACCGATTCGGTGAACCTCGCCGACGAGGCGCTTGACAACATCCGCGCCTATATCCGCGAGACCTACGGCCAGGATCAGGTACCCAAGGCCCCGCGCAGGTTCAAAACCAAATCGAAGAACGCCCAGGAGGCCCACGAGGCGATCCGGCCGGCTTCGATGGAATACGCGCCGGAGAAGATCAAGGCCCACCTGAGCCGCGACCAACTCAAACTCTACACCCTGATCTGGAAGCGCACCGTGGCCAGCCAGATGATCCCGGCGACGATCGACACCGTCAGCATCGAATTCGCTTGCGGCGAGGGCAACCGCTTTCGCGCCACCGGCTCGACGATCGCCAAGCCCGGCTTCATGAGCGTCTACCTGGAAGGCACCGACGACGACAAAAAAACCGCCGACGACAAGGAAAAACTGCTCCCGCCGATGAAGGAGGGCGACCGCGTGCGCCTCAAGAAGATCCGCAGCGAGCAACACTTCACCGAACCACCTCCCCGCTTCAACGAAGCCTCGCTGGTGAAAGCGCTGGAGGAGTACGGCATCGGCCGGCCCTCGACCTATGCCTCGATCATCTCGACGCTACAGGACCGCGGCTATGTAGTGCTGGAAAAAAAGCGCTTTCACCCCACCGATGTCGGCCGCATCGTCAACAAATTCCTGAGCAACTACTTCACGCGCTACGTCGACTACGAGTTCACCGCCCATCTCGAGGACGAACTCGACGCCGTCGCGCGCGGCGAGGAAGAATGGGTACCGCTGCTGCGCAAGTTCTGGCGGCCGTTCAAGGACAAGATCGACGAGACCGACAAGAACGTCAAGCGCTCCGACGTAACCCAGGAAGAGATCGACGAAAACTGCCCGAAATGCGGCGAAAAACTCTCGATCCGCCTCGGTCGGCACGGCCGCTTCATCGGCTGCACCCAATACCCGAAATGCGACTACACCCGCAACCTCGGGGACGATGGCGATGAACGCCCCGAGGCCGAAAAGATCGAGGGCCGGCAATGCCCCGACTGCGGCGGCGACCTGGTGATCAAGACCGGCCGCTACGGCAAATTCATCGGCTGCGGCAACTACCCGGCATGCAAGCACATCGAACCGCTCGAAAAGCCCGTCGATACCGGCGTGAGCTGCCCGAAATGCAACCAGGGCAGCCTGATGAAGCGCAAATCACGGCGCGGCAAGATCTTCTACTCCTGCTCGCGCTATCCGGACTGCGATTACGCCATCTGGAACGAACCCGTCGCCGAGCCCTGCCCGCAATGCGGCTGGCCGATCCTGACGATCAAAACCACCAAACGTCGCGGCACGGAAAAAGTTTGCCCGCAGAAAGACTGCTCCTACGCCGAACCGATCGAACCACCGGCCTGAGCGCAAAGGCGCGCTCAAGCGCCCTAACCCCCCGCCGGATCCGAGGTGATACTCGTCGCCCGTGAATTTTCGGATTTTCGAGACCGTTCCTCGCGCCCGTGGGCCAGGCGCGGAAACGAGCCATAGCCCATTCCATGGCGAGCGTCCGCAACGACGTCCACGGGTGCGAGGGAGGGCAAGCGCGCTTAAAAGCCATTGCCCTGACAAGGCATGGGTCCGATGCAAGGTGGCGGATCGGGCAATAGCGCCAAGCTCTTGAAATCAGGAAACGTCAAGCGAAATGAAGCGCGATGGCCCTGCCAACACAAGCCTCCGGACTGGCAACGCCCAGTGCGTTGCGGTATCGTCGGGCAATTTTCCAACCCCGGAGAAACCCATGGAGCAACCCTTCGTCGCCGTGCTGATGGGCTCGGATTCGGATCTGCCGGTCATGCAGGCCACGCTCGATACTCTGCGCCGCTTCGAGATCCCGTTCGAGGTGCGCATCACCTCCGCGCATCGCACCCCGGCTGCCACTCATGATTATGTCACCGATGCCGACCGGCGGGGCTGCGCGGTTTTCATCGCCGCCGCCGGCCTGGCCGCGCATCTCGCCGGCGTGACCGCCGGGTTGACGATCAAACCGGTGATCGGCGTGCCGCTGGACGCCGGCCCGTTGCAGGGCATGGACGCGCTGTTGTCGACGGTGATGATGCCGGGGGGCATCCCGGTCGCGACGGTCGCGGTCGGCAAGGCCGGCGCCACCAACGCCGGCCATCTGGCGGCCCAGATCCTGGCCTTGAACGATGCCGCGCTGGCGGAGCGCATCCGCGCCGCGCGCGACGCGAACGCCGCCTCGGTACAGGCCAAGGACGCCGAGCTGCAAGCCGCTCTGGCGCGGTGAACCCCTGGGCGCTGCGCGAAGCGGCGCGGGTCTTGCGCGCCGGCGGCGTGGTTGCCTGCCCGACCGAGGCGGTCTTCGGACTGAGCTGCGATCCGGCCGATCCCGAGGCGGTGGCGCGCCTGCTGGCGCTGAAACGGCGCCCGCCGAGCAAGGGGCTGATCCTGGTCGCTGCCGATCCCGCGCAACTCGCCCCCTGGCTGGCGCCGTTGGAACCCCAGGCGCATGCGCGGCTGCTGTCGCGCTGGCCCGGCCCGCATACCTGGATCGCGCCCGCCGCCACCGCTACTCCGGATTACCTGACCGGCGCTCGCCACAGCCTTGCGGTGCGGGTCACCGCGCACCCGCCGCTGGCGGCTTTGTGCCGCGCTTTCGGCGGTGCGCTGGTGTCCACCAGCGCCAACCTCAGCGGCCGGCCGCCGGCGCGCGACCGGCTGGCGATCCGCCGTCAGTTCGGCGACAATCTCGATTACCTCCTGCCGGGCCCGCTCGGCGGGCTGTCCGCGCCGACCGGTATCCAAGACCTGCTCGGCGGCTCCCGTATCCGCTAACCGGAAGAATCATGCCCATCGACATCGAATCCGTCTCCGCTTACCTGCAAACGCTGCAAGACCGCATCTGCGACGCGCTCTCCGCCGAGGACGGCAACGCCTTCCTCGAAGACCGCTGGGAGCGCGACGCCGGCGGCGGAGGACGCACCCGGGTGCTCGCCGAGGGCCAGCTGTTCGAGAAGGCCGGGGTCAATTACTCGCTGGTGCATGGCGATCACCTGCCGGCGTCGGCCACCGCGCAACGGCCGGAGCTCGCCGGGCGCGGCTTCCGCGCGATGGGGGTCTCGCTGGTGATCCATCCTCGCAACCCCTACGTCCCGACCTCGCACGCCAACGTGCGTTTCTTCGTCGCCGAAAAACCCGGCGAAGCGCCGGTATGGTGGTTCGGCGGCGGCTTCGACCTGACGCCTTACTATGGCTTCGACGAGGACTGCGTGCATTGGCACCGCACCGCGCGCGCGGCCTGCGAGCCGTTCGGCGCCGATACCTATCCACGACTGAAGCAATGGTGCGATGACTATTTCTTCCTGAAACACCGCGACGAACCGCGCGGCATCGGCGGACTCTTCTTCGACGACTGGAACCAGCCCGATTTCGACAGCGCATTCGCGCTGATGCGCTCGGTCGGCGATCACTACCTCCCGGCCTACCTGCCGATCGTGCGACGCCGCCGCGATCACGAATACGGCAGCCGCGAGCGCGAGTTTCAGCTCTACCGCCGCGGACGCTATGTCGAGTTCAACCTGGTCTACGACCGCGGCACCCTGTTCGGGCTGCAATCCGGCGGTCGCACCGAATCCATCCTGATGTCCCTGCCGCCGCTGGTGGCCTGGCACTATGACTACCGCCCGGCGCCGGGCACTCCCGAGGCGCGCCTCTATGAGCGCTACCTGCAAGCGCGCGACTGGGCCGATGAAACGGGTTGATTCCAGTCCGACCGCGGGAAACAATGGCATGCCTCGATGCTTGCGCGAACAGGGATCCGTCCCCGGTCCGCGGTGCCAGCTAAGACCACCTTAAGCAAAGGGCCTTATCCTCGTCGATATCGACGCCAACCCGGGTAAAGCGATGAGACTGTTGCTGGTGGAAGACGACCCCTTGCTCGGCGACGGCATCCAGACCGGCCTGCGTCAGGATGGGTATGCGGTCGATTGGATCCAGAACGGCCTGGAAGCCGAACAAGCCTTGTCCGGCGGCCGTTTCGATCTGGTCGTTCTCGATCTCGGTCTGCCGGGCCGTCACGGGCTGGAGATTCTGCGCGCCCTGCGCGCGCGTGACGACCACACCCCGGTGCTGATCCTGACCGCGCACGACGCCCCGCCCGAGCGGGTCGCCGGGCTCGACGCCGGCGCCGACGACTACCTCACCAAACCCTTCGATTTCGCCGAATTGAGCGCCCGCCTGCGCGCCCTGCTGCGACGCGCCGGCGGACGCGCCACGCCGGCGCTTCATAACGGTCCGCTACGGCTCGATCTGGCGGCGCGTCAGGTCTCGCTGGACGGCCGGATCATCACCTTGTCGCAACGCGAGTTCGCGATTCTCGAAACCCTGCTGCGCAACCTCGGTCGGGTGCTGTCGCGCTCGCGTATCGAGGATTCGATCTACGACTGGGACAGCGAGGTCGGTAGCAACGCGATCGAGGTACACATCCATCATCTGCGCAAAAAGCTCGGAAAGGACTGGATCCGCACCGTGCGCGGCATCGGCTACATGATGGAAAAGCGGGAATGAAACGTTCAATACGCTGGCGCCTGCTGATTCCACTGGCCGGACTCTACGCCCTGGGCTGGCTGCTTACCGCGGTCTATGCCTACTACCAGGCCAGCCACGAGGTGGACCAACTGTTCGACCAACAATTGGTGTTGCTCGGCAATACCCTGTATTCCCTGGTGCGCCATGAAATTCTCGAGGACGAACAACCGTTGCTGCCGGTCGACAATCTGCCGGCAATCGCCGAACCGCGTCAGGACATCGTCTTCCAGATCGCCCTCGGCGCCCTCGTCATCAACTCGTCCGAGGAACTGAGCCAAGAGGTCGACGCACCGCCCGGCCTCGCCAGAATCGTCGCCAACGGCAAAACCTGGCGGGTCTATTCCGTGAGCGACGATCGCCACGGCTTCCGCGTGCATGTGCTCGAACCTGTCCACATCCGCAAGCAGCTTCGTACCGGCATCACCTCGACCCTGGTAACCCCGCTGCTGCTGGTGATCCCCGGCCTGCTGTTGCTCAGCTGGCTGATCATCGGTGACGCCCTGCGCCCGCTGCGGCGCGTCAGCCAACTGGTGGAAAGCCGTTCACCGGAAGACCTCGCGCCGCTCGACGACCGCCGCGTCCCCCGCGAGATCCACACCCTGGTGGGCGCCATCAATCACCTGTTGGCGCGCCTCCAGGATGCCCTCGCGCGGGAGCGCCGCGTGACCGCCGACGCGGCCCACGAGCTGCGCACCCCGCTGGCCGCGCTGAAGATCCAGGCCGAGGTCGCGCGTCGCGCGCGCGACGACGACGAACGAGAGAACGCCCTGCAACAGATCCACAACGGCGTGGACCGCACCGCCCATCTGATCGAGCAACTGCTGACCCTGGCGCGCCTGGAACCGGAATCGAAAGAGACACTGGAAACCCACGAGATGACGCTGTGCCCCCTGATCAGCGCCTGTGTCGCCGCGCTCTATGACGAGGCGCTGGCAAAAAACATCGATCTGGGCGTGCAGCATTGCGATTGCCGGCAGGCGCCGATCCGCGCCAACGCCACCGCCATCGAGATCCTGCTGCGCAACCTGGTCGGCAACGCCCTCCGCTACACCCCGCGCGGCGGCCGCATCGACATCCGCACCCGCGTCGACGAGCATACCGTGATTCTCGAGATCGCCGACAACGGCCCCGGCATCCCCGCCGCGCAGCGCCAGCGCGTGTTCGACCGCTTCTACCGCGCCAGCGAGCATCGCATGACCCAGGGCAGCGGACTTGGCTTGTCGATCGTCGCGCGCATCGCCGAACTGCACGGGGCGCGCATCCGTCTGAGCGAAACCAGCCCGCACGGCGGGCTCACGCTGACCCTCCGCTTCCCTCGGGCCGATCGCTGACGGACAAAAAAAGAGCCCGCCAGGGCTGGCAGGCTCGAAAGCGCTATTCTTTGGAGCGGCGACCCCGCGGGATCTGGCTCCTAGCGCCGGAGGAGGATCATGACTCGAAACCGGTCTATGGCAAAAAACCATCCAGCTTCGACAGTACTCCCTGTAACGACCCCGGCGACGCTTTCTTTAATGTGAAAACACCGTAACCACTCAGCCCACCAGCTGAAATGACATTCATCAGGCAAGGCGTCGGCCCGATCAAGCGCAGCGGATCGGACAGCGGCGCGATTGCGCGGCGCCGCCGCAGCCGGTTCCGCGGTACTTGAACCGGCCTACAGCGTTTTTTTTTTTTGCAATGTGGGCGCAGGTTCGATCAAGCGAGCGGATCGGGCGACAGCGCCAAGCCTTATGAATTCAGGAAACGTCAAGCGAAATGAAGCGCGATGGCCCTCGGTTGTCCCGCTGT
>Ga0256832_1002219_pt1 | contig 13290 bp, 10 predicted proteins | sample 134614metaG_FD_190534 | JGI IMG/M metagenome (GOLD analysis project Ga0256832, IMG submission 190534) | Hydrothermal vent microbial communities from Lau Basin, Pacific Ocean - 134-614 | ecosystem: Environmental > Aquatic > Marine > Hydrothermal vents | place: Pacific Ocean: Lau Basin | collected... | reverse complement strand
AAGGAGATTAGTAAGTCCTGAAAAAAATCAGCTGCTTACCTCAAAATAAAAATTAAATGTACAAAAATCGATGAGCGGTAATGTAAACCCGCTCAACCGTAAGCTATACTTTCCGAATCAAGTTTATCTATCTTGTGCTAAGCGAAGCAGCACTTTTCTAATAATAAATATAACCCCAGAAGATAGCTTTTTAACTGCCCAAAAACAATGAATAATAACAACCAAGCAGGCTTCACTCTCGTTGAACTACTGATCACTGTCAGTATTGCAGGCATCATATTTGCCATGGCAGTACCTTCCTTTAGAGCTATTTTCCTGAATAATAAAACAGTTGCCTACGCCAATGATTTCAAAACAGCACTCTATCAGGCACAAAATGAAGCCATTACACGGAATATTCGTGTAGCCATACAAGCAAAAACGACTGCAAATAATCTTTGGGAAGATGGCTGGAATATTTTTGAAGATAGCAATGAAAACAATAGTTACGATTCCGCCAGCGAGACACTGATTCAGACCTACACGCCAGAAGCCACGAACCACAGTTTAAAATCCAGTTATTCTTCATTCTATACAGATATTGCGTTTAACGCCCAGGGCGAACCTGTTACGAGTACAGGCACATCATCCAGCGGTGAATTTCGTCTATGTGGTCCAGATAATGACACAAACAAGTCACGCACTATCAAAGTCAGTTTTTCCGGCAATATTACAGTTAGTGAGGGAACATCAACATGCCCCTGAGACTACCAGTAAAATATTTGCCCCGTGGAATAGCAAGCCACCAGTATGGTTTCAGCATGATAGAAGCGTTGATTACCGTTATTATCACCGCCATTGGTCTTATTGGGCTGGCAGGGTTACAGGTTTCAGCGGTGAACACTTCTACTGTGGCATCAGCAAATACTGACGCCATGCTTGCCATGAAAGAAATGGTGGGGCAGTTGCTTGCCAATCCTGCAGCCGCCAAAGCAGGTAACTTTAATATCGACGCTGTTGATACACAGGGAACTTTACAGAGCTTTAGTGAAAACCTGAATCCTAACAGTTCCAACCTTGCCCAGAATATTAGCTACCAATGGTTCAAGAAATTAAATGATGCTATCCCCGACGTAAAAGCAGGTATTTACTGTGATGGGATGGGTATGTGTTCTATCCGCATCAGAATGAGTGAAAACGTCGAAAACATGGAACAAACTATCTCGGTGCAACTACCCTAATGATCTCTTCACAGTTACAACAACATAGAAAGCAGTCTGGCTTCAGTCTTATTGAGATACTTATTTCTGCTGCACTTGGGGTATTTATCACGGCTGGTGCATTAAATATCTATCTTTCCAATAAACAATCCTATCAGGTGCAGCAAGCAATTTCTGACACGCTAAAAAACAGTCGTTTTATTGTCAGCCGCCTTGAGAAAAAAATTAATAATGCTGGCTATTCGGGTTTTTATACCAGTTTTACCAACGGCAGCAATTTTGAAAATGTACTTAACTCACCAACTAACTTGCTGTGGGATCTCAGAGTCCCTGTCATTGGCTATAACAATGTCAGCTCATCAGACATTATTGCTGGTATTACAGGGATAAAAGACGGCTCGGATGTATTGATACTCAAAAGCATGGTCAATGAATCGCCACTAGTATCCCAGGCATCAGGCAGTAGCCTCACCATAGGAAGCGGTTTCGGCTATAACATAGGCAATATCGTGATCGTCACAGATATAGCAAAGGCATCTGTCTTTCAGATTGACAGTGCAGATAATACCTCAGCATCTGGACAAACCACCGTAACACTATCAGCTGGAGCTACCCCACAACCGGGCAATGCCAGCTTATTATCAAACCAGTATGACAATACGGCTACAGCAGGTCTGCTAGAAACTGTTATCTATGCCATCAAAACAGGTTCAAATGGCAAAATGGCATTGTTTGAAGGACGACTAACGACTTCTGCCACAGCAGCCCCAACTACATCTCTGGTTGAAATGATACCTAATGTAGAAGATATACAGTTTATTTACGGAATAGATACTGATGATAACAACAGTATTGACAAGTATGTTGATGCGTCTGCCGTCACTACAAGCGAGTGGAAACAGGTACATACGATTGGTGTCAGTTTGCTTATAGCCAGTGAGTTAGACAACATCACTACAGAAGTGAATTCGTATAGTTTTGACTCGACCGGGTTTACCTATACAAAAGATGCCACAGCGGCAACAGGCGCGGACAAAAGATTAAAAAAAGCATTAACCACCTATATTGAGTTAAAGAACATCTGATCATCCGGGAGATTCCACTCAGATTCAATCATAGTTCCTTAAGAGCCAATAAACCTGATTAAAAAAGTAGTTAAGAATGAACTATTTCACAAGATATCAATGTAACAGCCTCAATGGCAGATACCATCAGCAAGGCGCAGCAGTGCTTGCAATGACTCTGGTTATATTGGCTGTATTAACCATAATCGGTATTACCAGCTCTAAAACAGCGAGTATAGAAACCCGCATGACATCGAATGCCATAGAAAAGCATAAATCAAGAATCGCTGCCGAATCAGCCCTTAATTATGCACTAGCTCAGGTAAAAACGTTTGATATAAACGGAACTGATTTTCTGGACACATGTGGCAGGGATGGCATCTATGATCTGCGCGCATCAGCAAGTCCAACATGCCCAGCCAATGATCCAACCGACCCTACAGCAACCGTGCCTGCTAAAAACCTTGCGGCATGGAACAACATCACTCATGCGCAGAACTGGGGATGGACGACATCATCATTACACGGCACGATGCCGGACAAGTTATCTGCTGATAATTCACCCATACTGGTTGACACTGCCGCACGAACCAACCCAATGCGCCTGGTAGAGAACCCTCAATACGCCATTGGTATCCATGACCCCATACTACAACCCGGCTCTGAAGGTCAATATTGCTTTCCGGTGAGTATTATCGCTGCTGCCAAAGGCGGCGTGAATCAATCTCAAACACTGCTAATGATCAAGGCGATTCCTGAGAATGGGTGTTTCTACCCCTAGTCACAGGCAGCTTTAATTCTCTAAACCAAATAAAGCACATTAAATTCTAATAAATATAAATCTGTTAAGACCATAGACATGTACCAGCACCAAGTATTACTTAAAATTCTTTTTCTTATTTTCTTCCTCACCCCATCAACCCTACTAGCAGCAGAAACACCAATCACTCTTTATACTAGTTTTGAAGGAAATATTGGTGTAAAAACTATCGGCAACTCAGAGTTGACCGAGACTGGCGGTTACGGTAATTGTGGTAATGATAGCGCCACATCAGCAAGTCTTTCTTTACCAGCTGGCGCAACGGTCAAAGCGGCTTATCTTTACTGGTATGCAATGACAGCAAATATTACACCGGGTGATCATTTTGCATTTGGTGCTCTCGCTGCCAGTACGGACGTCAGCTTTCCCGGCTTTACAGGCACTATTGACAAAACACGAACCATGAGTTCCTACAAACTTTTCGCTAGTGGTTATTGGCGCTATGCGGGAAACTTTGCAGATGTCACCAGTCTGGTTTCAGCTTCACCAAATGGTAATTACACCGTCGATGTTGCAGGAGGAGCATCTGCGAGTGCTTGCGCTTATACCGAAGAAAATGTTAGAGCCTGGAGTTTAATCGTTGTATACGAGGCCCCTTCAATCACGGACAATAAAAAGATCTACCTGTATGACGGAATGAAAGGGTACCTGTCAGAGAACATCAATATACCAGTATCAGGCTTTGAAGTTCCTGCTACTTCAACAGCAGGTTCATTTACCGTTATTTCTATTCAGGGCGATAGAAATATTCCTGGTGAATATATGAGAACATCAGATAGTAGTTTCCCGGCATTCCCGGCAGATTTTGCGGACGGTGATCATGGTGCAGCTCTGGATATAGATACACTGAATGGAAACTTTAGTGCCGGACTAACATCAATGACACTTAGCGCTGGCTCTAACCAGGATTTGATTTTTACTACAAATATAATTCTCACAGTGCCAACGATACCAACAACACCTACGACAACACTAACACTAGTAGCTGAAGTAACTAATGATGATAACGGAACCAGTACCCTCAATGACTTGGGGATCACAACAAGCGCAGGCGGGCTGGTTTTCGATAGCGGTGTCACGGCAGGTAATGTAAAAACCTATACATCCGACCCCATATCCATCAGTGCTGGCAGTTTTCAGTTATCAGCCAACGATCTGACCGATTATACTGAAGGAAACTGGAGCTGCACCGGAAATGGTACCGCGCCACTGACAGTAAACCAGGCATTTCAGGAAGGGTTTGTACCTGCTAATGTAACCATCGCTGAGGGTGATACCGTAACCTGCACCATTACCTATGATGATATTACACCTCCTGCCTGTACTGCTCTTAGTGGATCGGTCAACAATGGAATATCACCTATATCAAAACTGAAAAACGGCGCCAAACTCTTTATGGCAAGTTCTCAAATTGATACCAGTGTAGGGCATTTAAAAGCATTCACCATAGGCTCAAATGGCTTGCCCTCAGATACTGCCAGCTGGGATGCCAATACTGCCATGAGAACACAAAATCAGCGTCTGACACGCTTATATTCGACCTCCACCAGTGGCAATAAAGTATTGTTTAACAATCTGGATGATGCCGCTTTTGGTGCTGACGGGATTCCATCAAACGCAACCATAAAATCAGCCATCGGCTCGGCAACACTCGCTGCTATTTCTCCACACAGTAATATTGCTCTACTGGAAAACAAGGTGAATGTGAGTCGTTATTTAAGTGATAGCACCTATAAAACGTATTATTCCGGCACCATCGCGAACCGTTCTGATGATGTCAATGCCACGGTGCCAAAGTTGGCACTGGTGAGCAGTGATGATGGTTTTCTGTATGCCTTCAAGCAAGCCAATGGGGATCTGTTATGGGGCTGGACTCCCCGTTCCCTGACCAAGGAACGCAGAGACAATGCAGGCTTTTATGGCAAACATTTAATGGAAGGTGTTGTCGATGTGATGGATGTCAAGACAGGTTCCAGCTATGCCACTTATGTAGCCGGAAGTTATAAGGATGGTCTGGGGCAGTATGTATTAAAACTGGCTGCTGATAGTAGCCTTGATTCCATCGTCTGGGATGAAGACCATACCGCGACCAATTCATTGGCATCTGAAGCACCCAATCATGGCAAGCGGGCTTATTTCTCGGATAGTAGCGGTGTACGCTATATGACCTACGTTGTCTCTACCTCACAGGGAGATTCTGTGCTACATATTCGCAGTATCGCTGATACCTCGGTGCATTATCAGATTACGTTGGGCTTTACTGCTACTACAACACCGTTTGTGATGCCAAAACTTAGAGGTGGCCCCGCACAAAATACGCTGTTTATAGGTGATAGCACCGGAAAAATATATGCAGCACAGCTCCTCGTTAGCAGTGGTAATAACACGGGGGATTTGAATACTGAATCCAGCATTTCATCCGCGCTGTCTCAATCTTCGGTAGCTGCCATGCATTCATCCGATAGTTCTTCTGTTCGCTATATCGGTGCTAGTAGTTCAAAAGATGGCATGACAGTCTACCTGCGTACCCAGTCAGATGATCGCTTAACTGTTTTTGCCTATCAGGGTGCAAATACCGGATGGGTCAGGCTTTGGAGTACCTACTTGGAAGGTGCAGGCAAATGGACGAACAATGGAGCTACATTAACAGCTGATAGTTCTATTGCTGCATTGCCTGCCAATGCAAAAATTACTGATGAAGCCTTTGTGATAGCAAATAGCATCATACTCCCGGTAACAACGGCTGCCACTGCTAACAGTTGTGACGGTGAAGCCTATTATTATTTCTATCGAATGCAAGATGGGCATATGCCGACCAAGACTTTCTATAATGTCAGTGACAGCTCTGCCATAACTGCTGCCATTAATTTGGGCAAAGGAGAAGCCCAGCGTTTACATGTTGCCGATCATTCTGGTACCAGCAAACTAATAGGTCTGGGAATGGCGACTCAAAAAGCGGATGGGGGTACCGGCATAAATAGTAGTTTCTATATTGAAGATCCTGTCCGAACCGGGATAAGAAGCTGGAAAGAGTTACATTAAGGATTTTGATCAGAGGCTACTCACCAACAATTAACAAGGTTTCTTGATTTATATCACCTTTGCACTACTATTGGGATAGGCTGTTTACAAATAACCACCCACAAGAGGATAGAAATATGTTAAGTATACAAGAAGCTGAAGTTTTTCCCGGTAAGCGTCCAGACAACGGCGATACTAGTCGCCAAAGTGCCAATGTTATTGAACAGCGTGCTCAGGAAAAACAGATTGAACTCACCCCGGAACGACTAGAAGCCATTGAGTTTGTGCAAGATTTTTATGAACACTGCGATGATTGCAAAAATGCACGGCAGCTCATGAATATTATGGATCAGGAATTTGCAGAAAAAGGTGGCAAAAAATATTTATACCGCCTGTTTCCTGACGGACCACTATCAACCATCCATGATTTGATTGATTTACCAAACCTGGCAAATCAGGTTGATCCGGGATTTGGCACATCCTATTAACTGCTTGAACAATGGCGGGTTTACGGTGCTTCCGTAGCCCAGATAGGTGCAATCCGGGGAAAGTGTCAGTACCGCTGATATTTTCCCTGCTGTTCCCACATTACATACGGCTACGGTTACTGTGACGCAGTACTCGTTCTTATTCCTTTGCCAGCCGGTCTACCCACATTGCTGTGCCACCAGCAACACTCACTGGCATCGCAAAAAAATTAACCACTGGTATAGTGGTCAGTAACATGACACCACTACCGAAACCTAACGCCGCGAACCTGTTTTTCTTCAACAAGCCCAGCTCCTCCTTAAAATAGAGCTCGTGATTGCCCATCGGGTAATCCGTATATTCGAGTGCCAGCATCCATACGCCATACAGTATCCAGGCAAACGGCGCGATCATATTAACTCCCGGAATGACCGTAATAATCAAAAGCAGGATCAACCATTTAAACATATGTCCCATTTTTTTGACTTCACTTGCTATGGTTCTTCCAGCAATTGACACGATAGAATAATTATCCTCGGTGGTTTCGGCATGTCCACGTAACACCGTTTCAACCTTGTGGGCTAATGCCGAGTTAAAGGGCGCTGCAATCAGGTTGGCAACCATGGTAAAACTATAATAGGTAGCAACCGTAATAAGGATGGCAAATAACGGCCAAAGTACCCAGGTAATGCCTTTTTCAAGCCAGTCAGGCAACCATGAAATACTCCCCAAAAAAGAGTCCATCCAGCCTTCAAACTGGGTAAACCCGGTATAGATTGCCAGTGAGAAAATCAGTATATTGACCAGTAAAGGAACAAAGGCATAGCGTCTTATCCCTTTATGCATAATCAGAGAAAAACCTCTAAACAGGTATGACAACCCCTTGAAATAATTACTCATACTACTTCCATTATTTGTTGATAAATTCTGTAGACCAGATAAGCCCGCGCCACCCGGCAACGCTGATTATCCGTAGCACATTTAAGGAGACTCTGATTAAGGCAATTCAACCTTCATAAGAGGTTGCCAGCCAGCCTGCCTATGCTCCGCTACAACCGTAGTATAAATCCCGCCACGCACATTAAACTCGGCCGTCAAACGCATAAAGCGTGGATCAGTAGCTTTCACCAGATCAGCCAGAATTTCATTAGTGACCGCTTCATGAAAAGCGCCCTCTTCCCGGAATGACCAGATGTAAAGCTTGAGTGACTTAAGCTCTACGCATAATTCATCCGGGACATACTCCAGACGCAATTCAGCAAAATCGGGCTGCCCCGTTTTCGGGCACAAGCAGGTAAACTCCGGCATCGTAATGCGGATGGTGTAATCCTTGCTCTGTTGCGGATTAGGAAAGGTTTCCAGTTCTTTTGATGGCTTGGTACTCATTGTTATTCCACTAATATCCAAAACACAGCATTGTATCTTAAATTGAAGTTCCTCATAATAGGCATCCTGTGTATTTACACACATCCCTGATTTCAAAATTAACATAAGCTCATTCCGTGCGACTAGGCAAAATCAAACTAGCGGGTTTCAAATCCTTTGTTGACCCGACTACCATAGACTTACGCAGCAATCTGACAGGCATTGTCGGACCAAATGGCTGTGGCAAATCCAATACCATCGATGCGGTACGCTGGGTTATGGGAGAAAGTTCTGCCAAGCATTTGCGCGGTGATTCCATGGAAGACGTTATTTTTAATGGCTCCTCGGCACGCAAACCAGTAGGTCAGGCTTCGGTGGAACTGGTTTTCGACAATACAGATGGTTCTTTGGGTGGCGAATACGCCAAATTTGCTGAAATTGCCATTAAGCGACAGGTGACGCGCGATGGCGGTTCCAAATATTTCCTCAATGGCTCCAGGTGTCGTCGCCGCGATATTACCGATATATTTTTAGGTACCGGGCTTGGCCCACGCAGCTATGCGATTATTGAACAGGGCATGATTTCAAGACTTATCGAAGCCAAGCCCGAAGAATTACGTGTCTACCTTGAAGAAGCCGCCGGCATTTCCAAATATCGCCAGCGCCGCCGGGAAACCGAAAACCGTATCCGCCATACGCGCGAAAACCTGGATAGACTAAATGACTTGCGCGAAGAAATTGACAAACACCTTAAACAGTTAAAACGCCAGGCAAATGCCGCTGAACGCTACAAAACATTTAAACAGACGGAACGTCGCCTGGAAGCAGAATTACTGCTGTTACGCTACCAGGAAATACGTGACAGCATTGCAGAACAGGAAATAAAAATCGGTGATCAGGGCACGCTACAGCAACAAAAAATTGCTGAACTGCGCGCTTCAGAAGCCGCCATTGAAGAACAGCGCAGCCTGCACACTACAGCAAATGAAAAACAAAACACCCTGCAGGGCGAGTTCTATCAACTAGGCGCTGAAATCTCACGCATTGAACAAGCCATCAAGCACCAGCAGGAAGCCAAAGCCCGTTTTGAACTGCAACTAGCGGATATTGAGCAGGAGTTACAAACCAGTCAGCATCATCTGCAAGAAGACCAGGCAACTGCCGATTCCAGTCAGCAGGACATCAACAGCCTGCAACAAAACCTGCAAACACTTGAGGCAGAACTACAAACAGCCAAACAGGCCTACGAGCAAGCCGACAAAGCACAGTCAGACTGGCAGCAGCAGTGGGACACACTACAGGAAAAAATAGCCGAACCCACCCAACAGGCACAAATCGAACGTGCCCGCATGGAACAACTGGAACGGCAGATACAGCAACACAAACAACGCATGAAACGGCTTGCCAATGCCCCTGATAATTCCAGCGTGACACAAATGCTGGCAACGCTTGAAAGCAGTAAAGCAGAACTGCAAACCGTCTCATCCAGCTACCAGCAGGCACAAGCGACCTTGCAGCAAAGCAGCCAGCAGACAGAAACCCTGGAAGCAAGCATCAAGCAGCTACAGAACAAACAGAATCAGCTACGCTCACAACAACAAACCACTTCAGGCAAGCTTGCCTCACTCAATGCCCTGCAACAGGCAGCACTAGGCAAAGACAAAAAATCCTCAGCACAATGGCTACAGCAACAGGGACTTGCCGATAAACCACGCCTGGCAGAATCACTAAGCATCGAACCCGGATGGGAAAAAGCCCTGGAAACCGTACTTTCCAGGCACATTGAATCCGTTGAAGTTGACAACCTGGACACATTCAGCAAGCAGCTACACAGCCTGCCGCAAGGTGTCTCCCTGTCTTTTTATCAGCATGACAAAACACTGCCACCTGCTGCCAGCGGCGAGCTTTTACTCAGCAAACTGGACAATGCCCCCGATGCGGTTCAGCAGTTATTATCTGATATTTACTGTGCTGAAAATCTTGCAGAAGCCTTATCAAAACGACAGCAACTGGCTCCCCATGAATCCATTATCTGCGCGGATGGCAGCTGGCTAGGCAAAAGCTGGCTACAAATTTTGTCCCCGAGTACAAATGAAGAAAGCGTACTCACACGCAGCAAGGAGATTGAACGTCTGCAAGCTGAACTGGATTCACTCAAGCATGAAATACAGACAGTCAATCAACAACTTGAAACCGCACAACAACAATTACAGAACAACCGCCAGTCCCGCAATGAAGCACAAGCCCGGCATAATGAACTGCACCGCGAGCAGTCCAGACTGGAAAATACCGTCAGCTCCCTGCTGCAGCGAATCGAGCAAAGCCGTCAACAGCAGCAACAACGTCAGGACGAGCAAGCAGAGCTGGAAGAACTGTTACAACAACTGGAAGAAGAACATATTGCAGCCACAGAACGCCGCAACGAAGCCGTGACACAGGTAGAAGCACTTTCCAGTGAGAAAGACAGCCTGCAGCAGCAACAGCAAACCTTTGCGGAGAAATTAAGAACCACGCGCCAGCAAATGCTTGAAACACAAAGCAGACACCAGCAAAACCAGTTACAGATTGAATCCCTGCAAAAAACCATGCAACAGGCGCAACAACATATACAACGCGCCAAACAACGCATTGAACAGTTACAACAGCGCAAACAACAGCTGCTTGAAACCCGGCAGCAGGAGTCTGCGGCAGATGAAAATTATGAGCAGCAGTTAGCCACACTGCTTGAACAACGCAAACAAAGTGAACAACACCTGCAACAGGCACGCACAGAACTACAGGCTATCGACCATAAAATACGCAGCTTAAATGAGCAACGTATCACCCAGGAGCAAGCCGTGGAAACCGTGCGTACAGCCCTTGAAGCCATGAAGCTCACCTGGCAGGAGTCCTCGGTGCGCTTGAAAACCATTCTGGAGCAGTTTACAGAAACTGAATATGAACTGGAAGAGCTGGAAAAAGACTTGCCAGAGGATGCAGCAATTAAAACACACCAGCAGGAACTGGAACATATTCAGGGACGCATTCAGCGTCTGGGGGCAATCAATCTCGCTGCTATTGATGAATTTGAACAGGAATCTGAACGCAAGACCTATCTGGATCAGCAAAATGATGACCTGATAAAAGCGCTGGAAACACTCGAAGATGCCATTGGCAAAATCGACAAAGACACGCGCAGCATGTTCAAGGACACCTTCGACAAAGTGAATAACCGCATCGGTGAGATGTTCCCGCGCCTGTTTGGCGGGGGTAAAGCCTATCTGGAAATGACCGATAACAACCTGCTCACCACGGGTGTCATTATCATGGCACAACCACCTGGCAAAAAAATATCTAATATCCATTTAATGTCGGGTGGAGAAAAAGCGCTCACAGCAGCTGCCATGGTATTCGCCATTTTTGAACTGAACCCTGCTCCGTTCTGTATGCTGGATGAGGTCGATGCTCCGCTGGATGAAGCTAATGTGAGACGCTTTGCCGAACTGGTAAAACATATGTCAGAACGCATCCAGTTTATCTTTATTACACACAACAAAACGACCATGGAAATTGCAGAAAACCTGGTTGGTGTTACCATGCGTGAGCTGGGTGTGTCACGTACCGTAACTGTTAATGTGAGCGATGCTGTGGAGCTGACAAAAGCATAGCTTGTTAAGGAGTCCCGCTTATGGATCTAGTCAGTCTGTTAATCATGATTATTGGCATCATTATCCTGTTAGGCTTATACCTGATGGGACGTTTATATGACCAGACACCTGCCAAACAATCCAACAAAGAGATCAAAATTCCTCTCTACACCGATGCAAGCGGCAAGCAGCTATCATCCATCAGTGCCGATATACCCGCAAAAGGAAATGGCAAGCCAGCGTATACACGCATGGTGACTCCACCCCGTACTCAGCGTACTCAAGCAGCACAAACCAGCAACGCCAAAGCTACGGATAACAAATCATCCAGCACTTCGGTAGCCCCGGCAAAGCAACACATCCTGTTTATCGCAGCTCAAACAGTTGACCAGCTCAATGGCAACAAGATTCTGGCTGCAATGCAGCAACTGGGATTCAAGTTTGGCGAAAAAAATATCTATCACTACCTGGTTAAAGACAAGCCCTTGTTTAGTGTGGCAAATGGTGTCGAGCCCTGGACCCTGAATGATTCAGACCTGATTGACAAAAGCACACCAGGACTCTCTTTAATTATGAAAATGCCAGCACCGGTAGATAGCGTCACAGCAATTGAAATCTTCGTCGATGTTGCAGAAAAACTGGCAAGTGCGATTAATGGTGAATTACAAAATGCCCAACAACAACTGTTTTTACCTACTGATAAAGAAAAGATGCTGGAAGCAAAACATCATAAGTAATCAGGAAAAAGTACAGTCTTGGTTGCACATCCTGAATAATCCAGCACCGTTAAGGACGTGCGGCTTCAGCCGTGCTGGACTCGTTCCAAAAAACACGAATCCAACCTCTTTTGATCAAGCTGTTCCTCAAACAATTCAAACAATCTCTCACTTTATCTGCATCAGGCAGTCCTTGTTGTTGATACAGATATAACAGCCAAACCCGGCAGATATTGAACTATAATTTCTATATAGGCTGTAAGCCTCCTCTGACCCTATAAGCCTCTACAGCCAGTAAATCGGGTTACTCTATGAAATTATCAAGACTATTGTTAACAGCACTTTTTTCTTTACTGTCCGCCGCCTTAATTTCCGGCTGCTCACAAAACCCTCTCTCCTTATCGACTAAAAACCAAAGTGCTGGTGCATTCTCAGGAACCTATCTTTTTGTTGGAGAGTGTCAGAACAAACTTGCCCAGCCAGAACAGGTCAAGGGGCTATTTGCTACCCAGGCCATTGCAACACTTGCAGGCAGTGCTTTACTAACTGGCATTGACTGGCTTGGTGAAGCATTGCAAAAAGCAGCCGAAGCAGATATAGAAAAAACCACTGTCAGCACAAATATCAAATCTATTCAGCAATTATCCACACCCACTAATATTTGCATGCAAGTTGTCAGGGGGAGTTTTACTTATGCACAGAATAAACAATCAGTCTCCCATTCTTTTACTAATGCTCTGGCAATTGATACACAAAAGCGCCTGGCGGCTCCCGTACAAGTAGTTAAAGGTACAGAGGAGTTATTTATTGAGATTTTGCCAGTCATCCATCAGCAGGTTATTTCATTTGTACCTCTGGAAATTCGTTACAGTGGCTATACCCCGACTGATAAACATAACAAACGCCCCAGGGATCTGGCTGTTTTTGTTGGCTTTTCATCGGTGAACAATGATGTCACCAAGGGTAGCTATACGGGCAGGTTAATCAACTTCGGTACAATGGTGCCTGCTG
>Ga0256832_1002218_pt1 | contig 13290 bp, 10 predicted proteins | sample 134614metaG_FD_190534 | JGI IMG/M metagenome (GOLD analysis project Ga0256832, IMG submission 190534) | Hydrothermal vent microbial communities from Lau Basin, Pacific Ocean - 134-614 | ecosystem: Environmental > Aquatic > Marine > Hydrothermal vents | place: Pacific Ocean: Lau Basin | collected... | reverse complement strand
TTAATGCCGTTCAAGGTGAAGTAAACGACCGGTTTGAATTGGTCATTACCGACCAAACACTTGGAATAAATCATGAAAATACATTAGAAGCCAAAGTTTACAAACAAGATGATAAATTGGTAATTATTTCCCCTGAAACTATCCAACATATAGAAATTTTTGATGTGGATGGAAAAGTCATTTATGCCTCAAAAAATTTACATCAAAAAACATTGGAAATCCGGTTACCGGCTTGGCAAAAACATGTTTTGATTTGTCGTGTGCAAAGCGTTTGGGGTAAAATTTTTAGGACGAAAGTTTTGTTTTGATCCTTGCCTCATCATAGTATAGATGTTGCCTGCGTATAAATATTACAGACAAGAACTCTACGGGAAATATTAACGCAATAGTAAGTTTAATTTGTAAATTTGTAAAACTAAATATCATACCACAAAATGTTTTCCAACGCTGAATTTCTAATGATTTATCATTAAAACTAATGTTATGGTTATAAATGTAACAAAAATATATTATTTGGTAAACTGCATTTGATAAACGGCATTTTGTTTGACGTTTTCTAAGGAAAAATAATCCTGAAAAACTTTGCCTTCCATATAATCTTTGCTCTGATCACAATAAAACGGGCTAGCCGGATTTCCACTGATACCGGTTGGTAAAATGCTGTAAGATTTATCCCAATCAGCCGTATTAAAAATATGTTTTTCCGAAGCTCCCATATCGGCTTCAAAATCAGAAGTTAAAGGATACGTAAAAGGATTGACCGTATTGGCATTACCCGGCGCTTTATAATCACGGTTTAAATTAAATGCCCAATTCAGTATTTTAACTTTACCCAAAGGATGTTTTAGCTTTAAATAATGTATATCACCCCAATGTATTTGGTTAATACTGCCATATTTTTGGGTTAACGCATGCACGGCATCTTTAAAAGATTGGACTACTATTTGATGAAAATTCTCTTTCTCAGGGGTATGGATATTATCTGACCATGCCGACCGGTTATTTTTAAAAACGTTGGCTATCAAATATTTAGAAGCTAACATAGATTTTTTATACATCTTGTAAACCGCTTCGTCCATTTCGTCAGATACCAAATTTTTGGTGAGTTGTCGCATGGTTTCTTCAAAAATTGCCGGTGCAGATTGCCCCGTATCATAAATATGATTCCATGTCTTTAAAGTTTCAAAAGCGGCTTGTTCTTCGGTATTAAAGTCCTTGATTGCAGCCAAATGTTGCAACAACACAGGCTGTATTTCATCTGCTTGAACCGAATGATGATCATACAACATTTGCCTAAAATCTTCCGTTGACAAATGTTCTTTGGTGGTCAGCATCTGCCGGATACGTTTGATGCGATACGGCAAATCATACCATTCACTGATGTAATACGGGTAATGGTCATCTACAGATTTGTTATTTGCAGATGACACAAAGCCACGCTCCGGGTTGTATTCATAAGGTAAACTGTCAAATGGCACATAGCCTTTCCAATCGTATCGGTCGGTGTCACCGGGTAAGAATAAATAGCCGGGCGCTGAACGTTTAGGAAGTCTGCCGGTCATTTGAATACCGATATTACCTTCGGTATCGGCATAAGCAATATTTTGACTGACCGATTTAAAACCTTTGACCGCTTCTCTAAATTCCGACCAATTTTTGGCTTTGGATAGACCTTGTAGGGCTTCTATTTCGTTTGAGGGTTCATTACCTATCCAATGCATGGAAACCGGCATTACGCTGACATTATCAAAAGAGGTAAAAATGGGACCACGATGGGTAAAATACAAAGTCTTTTCTACCGGTTCTTTTTCGCCTTTAACATAGATTTTTTCTTTTTTGACTTTCAAATTGCGCCACTCGCCGTTAAATTTATATTGAGTTTTATTCTTCGGATTAATGGTTTCTATATAAAAATCTGCACCGTCCAGCATGACATTGGTCATGCCCCAGGCTATATGTTCGTTATGTCCGGCTACGACAAAGGGTTCTCCGGGCAACACAACACCGGTGACATTAAGTTTGCCGGGGATCATCAGATGCATACGTGTCCAAATTCCCGGAATGTCCAAATGTAAATGCATATCGTTGGAAAAAATGGGTTTGCCGGTGGTGCTTTTTTTACCGCTGACCACCCAGTTGTTGCTAGCATTGAAAATATCAGGTGCTAGCAAACCTATTTTATTTAAGGCTGCGACCAAAACCGTATCGGTTTGCACCGGAACCGGAAATTTGTATGATGGATATGCATAAGTTTTTTGAGATTCGTAATCCGGTAACAATTCTGCAAATTGTTCATTAGATACTTTGTCTTTTAAACTTTGCATCAGAACTTCCATTTTGTAACCAAGTTCCAGATTCCATGACATAAATCCGACCAAATATAGAGATTGCTCCGGTTGCCAGTTTTCGGGTTGGTAACCCAATACTTTAAATTCAAATGGCAAATCATCTTTATGGTTTTTGATATAAGCATTAACACCCCGGGCATAATCCGTTAAAGGTTGTTTGACACCGGCTTCTAAATTAGCATAAAGTTTATGGGAGGTTTCCGGAATTTGTAATTTACGTAACAAAACATCGGTATCAATAAGTTTTTTACCGAAAATCTCAGATAAACGCCCTTGTGTGACCCGACGTAACAAATCCATTTGCCACAAGCGGTCTTGTGCCGACAGGTAACCAACGGCTGCATATAAATCGTGTTCATTTTGGGCTACGATATGCGGAATGCCGTGCACATCTCTATACACTTGAACTTTGCCTGTCAACCCTTCAATCTTTATATTTTTATTATAATCGGGCAAGGCGGATTTTTTGATGTTTTGCACAAAAAAATAAGCCCCAATGCCTAATAAAACAAGAGCAATTAATAAGTATTTCAGTATTTTTTTCATAATGATTTGTTTATATTTTTCGAATTATAAAACCGGTGTGGGTTTTTTATGTTGATCGATGGCGACAAAGGTAAAAATGCCTTCTATGGCTTTTTCACGGGTGTAATTATACATTTCTTCTTTGTATATTTCTACCAAGACATCCACGCTGGTCCTGCCTACCCGCGTGATTTGTCCGACAACTTCAATGATAGTATCGGCGGGAATCGGTTTTTTAAAATCGATTTGACTGGTTGATACCGTCACCATTCGTTTACGACTGAACCGTGTGGCAGCAATGAAAGCCACTTCATCCATAATTTGCAAAGCATTTCCACCGAATAGTGTATCATAATGATTGGTAGTATTAGGAAACACTACTTTAAACACATGGGTTTCGGCTTCTTTTAAACGTTTTTCGAGCAAGATTTTATCTAAGGACATTCGGTATTTTTGTTTACAAATATATGAAAAAGCAGTGAGTTGATGCAAAAGTATTTGTCGGGTAAAAATTTAACTTAAAGTTTGGCCAATCTGGTTCATTTCTAATGAAAGTTAAAAAAACTCAGGCTAAAATTAAAATATTGAAAAAACGGCAACAATTAATCTTAGAAAAATAATAAGCTTATTAAATCTGCTATTTTATACATATTTTTGTCATTATTCAATCTTATGATATGAATCTCAACATTTTTCACTTACCTTTTCCGCAAATTGAGAGACCCAAAGAACGATTTTGGTTTTCTGTCACCGTTTCATTGTTTGTCTATTTATTTCTCTTGGTGTTTCAACCCTTCGGAATTGATCATATTCAATTAAACACACCACTTTTTTTATCCGGATATATGGTGATTACCCTTTTTGTCTTATTGATTAATTATTTTATCGCTTTTTCGCTTTTTTCTAAATTTTTCAATCCGGAGACCTGGACCGTAGGTAAAATGCTGTTGATGACTTCTATTGAAATTGTTGTGATTGCGCTACTAAATTGGTTTTATACCGGATATTTTTCCGAATACGTTTCAACGGATATCTCATTGTTCAAATTTTTTATTTACACGGTATCTCTCGGTATTTTAACATTAATACTTGTAGTATTGGCGTCAGAACATTATCTAAAACTTAGAAATAGGAAATTAGCCAAACATTTAACGGGACAAATTCGTCATAAGCCGACGGGTACTGAAAAATTGTTGCGCTTTGTTTCCGATAATAAAAACGAAGGTTTTACTATAACTAGTATTCAATTGTTATGCATCAAAGCAGAAGGTAATTACTGCAAAGTGTTTTATGTTGATAATGAGTTGCTTAGAGACAGACTCATCAGAACATCGTTGACCAAACTCGAAAAAAGTTTTAGCGACAATCCTCAAATTATACGATGCCACAAGTCCTATATTGTTAATTTAGAAAAGGTTAAAAATGTTTCCGGCAATGCCAGAAATTACACTTTTCGTTTTGAATATTTAGACTTTGTTGTTCCCGTTTCGCGCAATTTTCCCAAACATATAATCGGCAATTTAAAAGTTTAAAACTTGACACTTGTCCCAATTCTTCCCATTCATCACAATATTTGACCGTTGGTGTATTTTTTATGTCAATTCATCACTTTTTGTTGATTTTTCTGCAGAAAGCCCCATATATTTGCAGAAAATATTTAAAAAGGATGATGTATTAAATTTGACAAAAAATGAAAAATCTTAAAAATTTATGTATCTTAATTATCATTAGTTTGGGATGGCAAATACAAGCACAAATAATACAAAATATCAAAGGAACTGTTATTGATAAAGAGTCGGAATTTCCCTTGCCGGGTGCCGAAATACAGGTTATTTCCAACGGAAAAAAATATGGCGCCGTAACCGATTTTAACGGAGAATATGTTATTAGCAACGTGCCTATCGGGAAAATAAAAATGGAAGCTAAATATACGGGTTACATTCCTCAAATCAGGGATAATATCGAATTGGATGCGGGTAAAGAGTTGATTGTCAACTTCTATTTAACCGAACAAATCAACAAACTTAAAAGTGTTGTCATTAAGCTAAAAAAGAAAAATGAACACACGGCATTTGCAGTCGCTTCCAATTATCAACTCGATGCCAAGCAGATTAATATGTATGCCGGTTCATTAAACGATGTATCGCGTATGGCGATGAACTATGCAGGTGTAGCGTCCAACAACGATAGTCAAAACAGTATTGTGGTGCGAGGCAATAATCCAAATTCGTTATTATGGATGATGGAAGGCATCAGCATTCCTAATCCCAATCATTATTCCGCAGCCGGTTCATCAGGAGGACCTGTAAGTATGATTAATACCAATACGCTGGGAAAATCTGATTTTTTGGCGGGCGCTTTTCCTGCCAATTTCGGCAACACCACTTCTGCTGCTTTTGACTTGCAATTCAGAACCGGTAACAAAGATAAATACGAATTTGTTGGGCAAATAGGTTTTGCAGGTGCCGAACTGGGTGCCGAAGGACCTGTCAGCAAGAAAAACAAATCTTCATTTATGATTAATTACCGGTATTCAACCTTGGAATTGTTTGATAAAATGGGCTTGGATTTAGGCACCGGAACGGCTGTGCCTAAATATCAAGACGGTTCGTTCTTAGTTAATATTCCAACAAAAAAAGCCGGTAAATTCAGAGTTTGGACAATAGCCGGTCAAAGTAAAATCCGGTTTTTAACCTCGGCAGAAGGCGGTGATAATTTGTATTTGGATTATGAAAACTCCGATTTGCGCACCTATAATATGACACTAATTTCAGGCATTAACCACAAGTATTTTTTTAACAAAAAAGCCAGTCTTTTTTCCGCCATTTCATTTAGCCGGCTTGACCAACGGGTGACGCTTGACACGTTAAACACCAACACCAACCGGTATGACAATTTGTATCATGACAAAATCATAACCGGATATACCGGCATCAAAACCGAGTTTAAATACAAGAAAAATGCTAAAAACTTATTGGCTGCGGGCAGTGAAGCCACTCTTATTAATTTGGATATGTTGATGGTAACCAAAACCCCTTCTGTTGATTATGAAAACACGGTCAAAAATGATGCGGTTTTATGGGGCACATATTTTTTATGGAAACATCGTTTTTCCGATGCGTTCAGCCTCAACACCGGTATCCGCTTACAATATTTTAACATCAACAAACAAGCACTCTTTGAACCGCGTTTTGGCTTACAATACAAACTCAATAACAACACAAAATTGAGTTTTGCTTATGGTTTGCATAGCAATATACATTCGCTTTTGGCGTATTATTCCAAGCATAAAGTCGGCACTAATGGTTTTGAATATGGTAACCTTGACCTGAAAGCCACTCGCTCGCATCATTTTATTGCAGGTGTTGAAACGCAATTGGCTTATAAACTTAAACTTAAAACGGAAATATACTACCAATATTTGTTTGATGTGCCGGTCTATCATACTCATGACACAACCTATTCTATTATTAATTCGGGTTACGCAGATGCAGGCGGCGCACAATTGTTTTTTTACAGACTATATAATGATGGCGCCGGTAAAAATTACGGTTTGGATATAACTTTGGAAAAACCATTAGATAAAGGCTTTTATGTTTTGTTGACGGGAAGTCTTTACAAATCGCTTTACAAAGCTTATGACGGCAAATGGCGCAATACGGCTTGGAACGGCGATTTTATGAGTAGTTTGCTAGCCGGAAAAGAAGTGCGTTTTTCGTCGAGAAGTGCTTTGCATTTTGACATCAATCTCAATTATTCCGGTGGAAGACGCTATACACCCATTGACAAACAAGCCTCCATATTAGCCGGTGAAGCGGTTTACGATCAAAATCAAACTTTTGCTAAAAAATTACCGGATTATTTTAGAACGGATTTAAAGATTGCCTTTAAATACAGTGGCAAACATATTACACAAGAATGGCAATTGGATTTGCGTAACTTGTTTAACCGGAGAAATACTTTTTCGCAACGTTATAACAAAGTTAAAAATGATATTGAATTTACTTACCAAACCGGATTTTTACCGGTGATGCAATATCGAATTTTGTTTTAGTTAATAAATTTCTGAACCACAACGGTTGTTCTATAAATCAATATTATAAAAAACCTCTACATCATCAATCATATTAATACAAAACCAACCGGAATTGCACTTTTATCTTTAATTTTGCATTTCGAAAAGAACAACTATGCGAAAACAAAACGATAAAATAGAATTGATGGCACCGGCAGGCAGTTGGGAAGCCCTGCAAGCCGCTATTGACAATGGTGCCGACTCGGTTTATTTTGGTGTTGAACAACTCAATATGCGTGCCGTGTCAAGTATCAATTTCGAATTGGATGATTTGCCCGAAATTGTCCGGCGTTGTGAACAAAACGGTGTCCGGTCATACTTAACCTTAAATACCATTGTTTATGACCACGACTTGTTGATGGCTAAAAAACTAATCAAAGCTGCCAAAGATGCCGGTGTTAGCGCCGTTATTGTTGCAGACCAAGCAGTTATGTTTATGGCACGTGAAGCCGGATTGGAAGTGCATATTTCTACGCAAATTAATATTACCAACGTAGAAACTTTAAAATTTTACAGCACTTTTGCCGACACGATGGTGCTTAGTCGCGAATTGAGTTTGCGGCAAGTAAAACACATAACCGAACAGATTGAAAAACAACAGATAAAAGGGCCTTCGGGACGTTTGGTTGAAATAGAAATTTTCGGACACGGCGCTTTGTGTATGGCGGTGTCGGGCAAATGTCACATGAGTTTGCATACTTATAATTCCTCAGCCAATCGCGGTGCCTGCAAGCAAAATTGTCGAAAACCGTATATTGTTATCGACAAAGAATCCGGAATTGAATTAGAAATTGACAACGAATACATTATGTCACCCAAAGATTTGATGGTTTTAGATTTTCTAGACCAAGTTAAAGATGCCGGTGTCAGTGTTTTGAAAATTGAAGGACGCGGCAGAGCCCCGGAATATGTTGCTACAACGGTCAAAACCTATCGTGAAGCAATCGATGCTTTGTATGACGGCACATTTACGCCCGAACGCATTGAAAAATGGATAGAACGCCTGGCAACGGTTTATAACCGCGGATTTTGGAGCGGTTATTACCTCGGTAAAAAATTAGGCGAATGGACAACACCGGGGTCACATGCAACGCAAAAGAAAATTTACTTGGGCAAAGGTTGGCATTATTATCCCAAAGCACAAGTAGCGGAGTTTAAAATGGAAGCTTTTGACCTCAAACAAGGTGACAAAATTTTGATTACCGGACCGACAACCGGCGTGGTTGAAAAAGTAATAGAACAAATGTATGTCAACGACCAACCCGGTACCCAAGCCAAAAAAGGAGACATTGTTTCCATTAAAATAGACAAAAAGATACGTCCGGCAGACAAATTGTATAAACTAGTCAAAAATGAAATGTCATAAAAAATCCGGCAGAATTTTGCCGGATTTTTTTTTAGTTTAATAGGTTTTATTATGCTTCCTTAGCTGCTTTCTCCGCTTTCTTTTTTGCGATAATATCTTCATACCGAACGGGTTTGTGACTTTCAACCCAAGACTTGTAATCTTTATATCCAACCCGATCTTGATAAGCTTTACTGACTTCCCAGATATGATCGACCGTTACATCATCGGGGATTTCTTTGTTAAAAACCTGCTTAAATATTTCCGAAATTTTTTCATCGGTTTTCCTACGGACTTCTTCGTTATAAGCTTCCAATTCCATATCAAAAGCTTGGGTGTTTTTTTGTAGATATTCGTCCAAAAGTTTTTGAGTTACCATTGAGCCGTGTTCCTTGGCTGTTTTAATATTACCTTTTCCGGTAACGGCATTACCAATGGCAAAAACATTGTCATAGCCGCTAACCCGCGAAATAGACTCATCACCTTCAGTTTTAATACGGTCGCCCTCATAAGGAATACCTTCAATTTTTTCAGGGATACTACCGATAGATGAAATGACTTGTTCGGTATAAATAGGAAAGGTTTCGCCTTCAATAGGTTCTAATTTACCATTGTCCAGCGTACGTAATTTTTGTAAAATCAATCCTTTAAGCTTACCATCTTCTTCAATATAATCAACCGGAGTTGCTTCGGGGATAAAGTGAAAATGAAACTTCTTTTTATAGTTGTCTAAAATACGTTGCGACACGATTTGGGCTTTTTCTTTAGCTTCTTGCGTGCCACCTTGCGGTTGTTTTAACGGCATGTGTTTGGCTTGACGGCGATAAACCAATGTAGCGCCTTTGATACCTAAATCTTCAAACTTCAGACCAAATTGTTCTAAGTATTTATCCAAACCTTTTTTCTCCATTTCGAATTGGTCTACCACGATATCTTTGCCAAATTTTTCTTTTAATGCTCTTTCAACCAATTCCATCATCACAATTTTCATCACATCCAATGATGCCAAACCACCTCCAATAACGACAGCACCGTCTTTTATTTCATACTGTTTACCTTTATAATCCGGTTCATGATAATGGTTATACCATTTAACTAAATCATTTTGGTAGATTAACCCCTTGTCTTTAAATTTTTCAATTCCGGGGACAGGCAGCGGGCGGTCTTTCCAAGCGCCATTGGCTAAAATGACAGCCGTAAAACCTAAATCAACCAAATCTTTAAAGCTGAAATCTTTTCCGATTTTTAAATTCGGGATAAAACGAACACGAGGTTGGTCTAATTTTTTATCAATTTCCTGTTCTTGTTTATCGCGCAAATTATGATGCCATTTGGGCAATCCGTCTTCCAGTTTTCCGTAAGGTAAGGGATTTTGGTCAATAACCACGACACGCACCCCCTTGTCGGCAAGCATCGCAGCGGCTTCCGAACCTGAAACACTACCACCGACTACCGCCACATAATGACTTTTCTTTTGGGAATGATCTAAACCTTTTTTCCACATAAGTTATCTAATTTTCAATTTGTGACAAAGATAAAAAATGCTTCAAAAGAAACAATTATTTTTGTATTTTTAATTTTTATTTGAACTATGTTTAAAATTTATAGCACACTATTTTTTTTATTTGGTTGGTGGTATTTGACAACTGCACAACAAATACCTGGCGACAGCTTAAAAATTATGTTTGTTGGTGACATCATGAGCCATGGACCGCAGTTGCAAGCAGCTTATCAACCTGATGACGCATCTTATGACTACTCTGAAAATTTTAAATACGCCAGAAAAATTTTTCAACAAGCAGATTTTGTTGCCGGTAATTTGGAAACTACCTTAGGCGTAAAACCATATTCGGGCTATCCGCAGTTTAGCGCCCCACCGGCTTTGGCAAACGCATGCAAAGATGCCGGTATCAATGTTTTGTTGACAGCCAACAATCACAGTTGCGACAAAGGATTACGAGGCATTGTTAAAACTTTGGATGTTTTGGATTCTTTGCAAATAGCTCATACCGGGACTTTTAGAAATGCTAACGAACGTCAAGATCATAATGCGTTGATTTTGAATAAAAACGGGATTAAATTAGCCTTACTCAATTATACTTACGGCACTAATGGGATACCTGTGCCGAAACCGGCTTATGTTAATTTGATTGATACAACGGCAATCAAACAAGACATACAAAAAGTCCGGTTACAAAATCCGGATGGTATTATCGTATTTTTACATTGGGGAGAACAGTATCGAAATCATCCGAATCAATCTCAAAAAAAATTAGTGGATTTTTTGCACCGGCAAGGTATTAATTGGATAATCGGATCACATCCGCATGTGATACAAGATGTTGAACATCAACATGATTATGTGAACAAAAACATTCACTTAACGGCTTATTCCTTAGGTAATTTTATCAGTAATCAACGTAAATTTCCAAGAGATGGTAGTGTAATTATCGGATTGACATTTTCAAAAAATCCAACGACCGGAATATTAAAACTGTCCGGTTATCAAATCATTCCGATTTGGGTGTATAAATACTCAAAAAACGACCGGCGCCATTATGAAATTTTACCGGTTGAAGATTTTTTATTCCGACCGGATTATTTTATTAAAAATACCGATTATCAAAAAATGATGCGATATTACAAGCATTATTTAGACATTATTCCAGATTAATTTTTTTCTTACTTTTGCGAGCGATATGAAGTGGTTGAAAAATATTTTAAGATTAATCTGGCGGGCTTGGTTTGTCATCATTGCCGGGCTTCCTATTATCATTTTTTCACCTTTTATTTATATCGCTATTGCTTTTGATATGCAAAAGTTGTTTACATGGATGAAACATGTTTGGGGTTCATGGGTATTGTTTTGGATGGGATTCCGGGTAAAACTTGACAATAAAGCCCATATCGACCCTAAAAAATCATATGTTATCATCGGCAATCACACATCGGTCATGGATATTATGGTATTGCTCAAAGTCATCTATTCGCCTTTTGTATTTGTGGGAAAAAAGGAATTAAGCAAATTGCCTATTTTCGGATATTTATATAAAAAATCCAATATTATGGTCGATAGAAAATCGCCGAAAAGCCGGAAGGAAGTCTATGACCAAGTGGTTGATTTTATTAAAAAAGGCAATAGTATTGCCATCTATCCCGAAGGCGGCGTGCCGGACCCGAAACTATTGCTGGCGCCTTTTAAAAACGGGGCTTTTCGAATGGCAATAGAGCATCAACTACCGATTATTCCGATGGTGTATTTTGATAACAAACACAAATTTCCTTATGATTTATTTCAAGGCGGTCCGGGAACTTTGCGGGTTAAAATTTTACCGGTTATCCAAACAGATCAATTGACTTTGGAAGATGTAGACGAACTTAAGGATTTTGCTTACAAGTTGATATACAACGAGTTGATGAATGACCAAATCGCAAAAGAATTTTCAAAATAATATAAAGTTATGGCATTATTCGACACTGATACAATTACTATCGAAAGTTTAAAAAAACTGTTACAAGAACAAATTCCCGTTAAGATTGTCGATGTGCGGTCACAAGAAAATTTTGACCAATGGCATATTCCGGGCAGTGAACTTTTGCCGGTTAACAGCGCTTTACAAGAAACGGATGATAATGTTTTTCTTGATATGGGTTTTACATCCGGCTTGCCAGTGGTTGTTGTTTGTCAAGAAGGTTTTTTAAGCCGGAAAGCCACAGAACAGTTGCGTGATTTGGATATTGAAGCCTATTCACTTGAAGGTGGTATCAAACACTGGACACGGGTTTGGAATACCGCAGAAATGCTATTAGAAGACACCAAAATCACACAAATTAGACGCGCCGGTAAAGGTTGTTTGTCTTATTTAATTATCAATAATGGTGAAGCAGCCGTCATTGATGCTGCCGTTGAACCGCAAACTTTTATTGATTTGGCAAGCGAAAACCAAGCGCAAATCAAATATGTATTAGACACACACATTCATGCCGACCATTTTTCGCGCAGCAAACAACTTGCCGAACAAACGGGAGCCAAATTATTATTGCCGGCTCAAAATCTTGTTCAATACAAATTTACACCGATTCAAGATGACGATCAAATCACAATTGGGAAAGCGGTTTTAAAAGCTATCCATACTCCCGGACATACCGACGAAAGTTTGTCCTATTTACTTAATAACCAAATATTGTTTAGCGGCGACCTGCTCTTTTTAAATGGCGTTGGACGCCCTGATTTAAAATCAACTGACGAAATTGCCCGTCAAAAAACAGCTAAATTATACCGGTCATTGCAAAAGATTTTAAACTTACCGGAAGACACGTTGGTCTTGCCCGGACATTATCACCAACCGGTTGCATTTGACGGCAAATTGATTGGCAAAACTTTGCAATATTTGAAAGAACATTTGCCTTTACTATACTTAGAGGAAAAAGCATTTATCAATGAAATCTTAACCGATATGCCCGATACACCGCCTAATTATGAACAAATTGTAGATTTGAATATTTCCGGAGATGCAGAAAACCATGACTTAGTGGACTTGGAAGCCGGAGAAAACCGGTGCAACAGTCAGAAATAATGTTTCATGAAATCAACTAAAACGCTATAACTTTGAAAAAATATATATCAACAAGTTTAACACCAAGCTGATTATAATCATACTGGTTATAGGGGCATAAAAATAATAATTATCACCTTGAATACGGATATCGCCGGGCAATTTGCCAAACCAAGAGAACAAACCGCCAAATGCCCAAGTAAACAAGCCCATAATGATAAATAAGACGCCTATTGAAATGAGTAATTTTGCTATATTTCCCATAACTTTCTATTTAAACTAATTTGTAAAACTATAAGTCGTCCCATCCTTACCGTCTTTGAGTTGAATGCCGAATTTGGCTAATTCATCGCGTATTTGGTCTGACAACGCCCAGTTTTTTTCGGCTCTTGCCTTATTTCTAATCTCTATCAATAGTTGAATAGCTTTATCAAATGCTTG
>Ga0256832_1002217_pt1 | contig 13292 bp, 13 predicted proteins | sample 134614metaG_FD_190534 | JGI IMG/M metagenome (GOLD analysis project Ga0256832, IMG submission 190534) | Hydrothermal vent microbial communities from Lau Basin, Pacific Ocean - 134-614 | ecosystem: Environmental > Aquatic > Marine > Hydrothermal vents | place: Pacific Ocean: Lau Basin | collected... | reverse complement strand
GTGGTGGACAAGCCCGCCGAACAGGAGCCGAAGGACTGAACCAGAGGACTGACGCCCAATGAAAAAGGCCGCGATGAGCGGCCTTTTTTGTTCCAGTGGATTGCTTCCATGTTAGAGGTGCCTGCTGCGAATATCCTCCAGCAGCCCCCGGGACGCGGCTTCCACCATGTCGAATACCCGTTCGAAGCCCAGCTCACCTCCATAATAGGGATCAGGCACCTCGGCAATGCCGTAGTCCTCGGCAAAATCCATGAACAAACGCAGCTTGTCTTCACTGCCGGCGGGACAAAGCCGCGAAAGAATCTCCAGGTTTTCCCTGTCCATGGCCAGTATGTAATCGAACTGCTGGAAATCCTCCACCTCCACCTGCCGCCCTCGTAAATCCGATAGATCGATGTTCCGGCGGGAGGCCGTGGCCTGGGCGCGGGAATCCGGGGGCTGTCCTACATGGTAGGCATGGGTGCCGGCGGAATCGATGGCAATACGATCTTCCAGCCCCTCGTCCCTGACAAGCTTGCGAAAGACGCCATGGGCCGTGGGAGAGCGGCAGATATTGCCCATGCAGACAAAGAGCACCGACACCTCAGCCATCGACGCTGGCCTCGTATCCGGCTTCCTTCACCGCGGCGATGAGGGCAGAGACATCGGCATCTCCCTTGACCAGGGCGCCGCCGGGCTCCAGGGTCACGTCTGCTTCGGTGACGCCGGGCACGGCTTCCAGAGCCTTTTTGGTATGAGCCACACAATGGCCACAGGTCATGCCGGTGATCTTGAGTCGGGTTTCGGAAGACATGGAACTACCTCTTACTGATTGTCGGGTTTGAAAAAGCGCAGCCGGTTGGCATTGGTCACCACGGTAACCGACGACAGGGCCATGGCGGCGCTGGCATACATGGGCTCCAGCATCCACCCAGTCAGGGGATAGAGCAGGCCCGCCGCCAGGGGAATGCCGGTGACATTATAAATGAAGGCGCCAAACAGGTTCTGCTTGATGTTGCGCAGGGTGGCGGTGGAGATGGCAATGGCGGTGCTGACATTGGCCAGGGAATCCCCCGCCAGGGTGATGTCCGCGTTGTCTATGGCCACATCCGTGCCGCTGCCGATGGCAAACCCCGTGTCCGCCTGGGCCAGGGCGGGCGCATCGTTCACGCCGTCACCCACCATGCCGACCTTGCAGCCCTGGGCCTGCAGGGCTTTCACCACCTCGAGCTTGTCCTCAGGCAGCACCTCGCTGTGCACTTCGGCGATACCCAGGGACTCTGCCACCGCCCTGGCCGTCACCGCATTGTCACCCGTGCACATGACCAGGGTCACGCCACGTTTCTGCAGGGCCTTCACCGCCGCGGGCGTGTCCTCGCGAATGGGGTCACGCAGGATGAGCAATCCCTGCAGACGGTCGCCGGAAGCCAGCCAGATGGGGGTGCCCCCCTGCCGCGCTTCCTGTTCCGCCTTTTCCAAAAGGTCGTCCGTCAAAGGAATATCCACCTCACGCAGGAAATGCTGATTGCCCAGCCAGGCCGTTTCACCCTGAATACGCGCCTGGATGCCACGGCCGGAAACGGCGGCAAAATCCTCGATAGGCTGTATCTTGAGACCCCGCGCCTCCGCCGCCTTAACGATGGCTTCCCCCAGGGGATGCTCCGACTGGCTCTCCAGGCTGGCCGCCAGCGCCAGCAGTTCTTCCTCCGTCATGGTTGCGGCGGGATACACAGCGCTCACCTCGGGCCGTCCCCGGGTCAGGGTGCCGGTCTTGTCCACCACCAGATGCGTGAGACTGGAGGCGCTTTGCAGGGCCTCGCTGTTGCGAATGAGGATATTGAGCTGGGCGGCCCGGCCGGTGCCCATCATGATGGCGATGGGGGTGGCCAGCCCCAGGGCACAGGGGCAGGCGATGACCAGCACGGCAATGCCCGCTGTGAGGGCATAGGCCAGGGATGGCTCCGGCCCGACGAAATACCACACGGCAAACGCGCTGATGGCGATGAGAATGACGATGGGCACGAACACCGCGGATACCTTGTCCACCAGGCGGCCGATGGCCGGCTTGCTCAGCTGGGCCTTTTTCACCATGTCGATGATGTGTGACAAGGTGGTGTCACTGGCGGGGCGGCTCACTTCCAGGACGAAACTGCCGTTGAGATTGCGGGTGCCGCCTATGGCCTCGTCTCCCGCCTGCTTTTCCACGGGAATGGGCTCCCCCGTGAGCAGGGATTCACCCACGCTGGAGCTGCCTTCCACCAGCCTGCCGTCTATGGGCACTGTCTCACCGGGGCGCACCCGCAGGCGGTCCCCGGGCCTCAGCAGGGACACCGGCAGTTCTACCTCTTCACCCTCCATAACCACCTTTGCCGTCTTGGGCGCCAGCTTGAGCAGGGAACCGATGGCCTCGGAGGTGGTGCGCTTGGCCCGCACTTCCAGGGCGTGCCCCAGTTGCAGAAAGGCAAGGATGAGGACGGCGGCATCCAGGTACAACTTGGGGCTGCCGGGGATGAAATCCGGGTCGATGATGAACAGCATGGATGACAACCAGGCCGCCGAGGTGCCCAGGGCCACCAGGGTATCCATGTTGGCGGACAGATGCCGCGCCTGCCGGATGGCGGTGCGATAATAGTTGCGTCCGCTGAACCACATGGTGAACAGCACAATGAGCGCAATGCCGCCCCAGACCACCTGGCCACTCACGCCCAGCGGCGTGGTCGGCGCCTTGAGCTCTGGCAGCAGCTTCATCCATTCAGCGGCAATGAGGGTGCCGCCCACCAGACCGGCCACCAGGGCCCGCTGCCAGGAGCGGCGGATTTCCCGCCGGGCCTGTTCCGCCTGCTCCACATAGGGATCGACGAACTGTTCTTCCACCACCGCCTGCACCCCCTTGCGGCGCAGACCAAGCACCACCGTTGCCGGGTGCTCCGTGGTGCGCACCACCAGCAGGGGCCAGCGATCATCCACCAACCCGTCATCAGCAGACAGCAGCTCGTTCAAGGCAGCCAGCGCCCCTTCCCTGTCACCCTCATCCAGAAAACGCAGGCGGAACTCGCCGGGCGTCTCACGACTTTCCAGCCGCCTCGCCGCATATCCCTGGTCGATGATGGCGTTCACCACTTCATCGGGATCACCGCCACGCACCAGAGCGCGCTTTTCCACCAGGTTGACGGAAACCTCCTGAACGCCGGGAACCGCCCTGATGGCTTTCTCCACTGTGGCCACGCAGCTGGAACAGGTCATGTCATCTATGCCGATCTCATAGCCGTCATCGGCCATGGCGGCAGTCGGTATCAGACGGGCGGGATAGCCCTGATCGATGATGGCCGCCACCACCTTTTCCGGGTCGCCCCCAACCACCAGGGCGCTCTGATCGACCAGATCCACGGCGGCTTCTTCCACCCCGGGAACGGACAAAATAGCCTTTTCTACCCGGCCCACGCAGCTGGCGCAGGTCATGTCTTCCATCCGCAGCCTGTAGGCTCCGGATTTCACCCGGGGTTTTGCGGCAGTCGTTTCCGGCTCGGGGATGGGACAGCTCTCGGGAATCTCCGGCAAGGGCTGGGCTGGATAGCCGGCTTCAGACACAACCGCCACCACCTGGCTGGGACGCCCGCCCTGGACACTCAGGGTGCCGGCCTCCAGATCCACCTGGGCCTGGCGCACGCCATCGACGGCCAGGGCGGCCTTTTCCACCCGGGCCGAACAATGGCCGCAGGTCATCCCCTCCACCTTGAGCACATAGTGTTCGGGGATGCTGATGTCTTCCTGGGTCATGCCGGTACCTTTGGTTGGTTCATGGGCCTTCGTCTCGAGCGGCGGCGTTCAGCGGCTGGCAAAGATGCCTGTCCTGCCCGTGCTGGTGAAGCTGATGATGTCATAAGGGTCCTTGCGGAAGCCTTCCATGCCGGGAGAGCCCATGGGCATGCCGGGCACCGCCACGCCGGCAATGGCTGGTTTTTCCTCGAGCAATCGTTTCACCACATCCGCGGGCACATGTCCTTCCACCACATAACCGCCAATCTTGGCGGTGTGGCAGGAGCGCAAGCGCCGTGGAACACCGTACTCATCTTTCTTCGGTGTGACATTGTACTGCTCATGGACCTCTACGCTGAAACCATTGTCGCGCATGTGCTGCACCCATTTCTTGCAGCAACCACAGGTCGGGCTCTTGTATACCACCAGGTCTTCCGCCTGGGAAGTACGGGGCTGAAAACCCAGCATCAGCAGCCCTGCCGCCAGGACGGATGACAGGACTGTCCACAGCACCGTCTTATTCCTGTTGATCTTGTTCATTTCGAATACACCTCAGTTCACGTATGAAAACACTTGATTATTGATTTTCCGTAGGTCGGACCTCGGCCCGACAGCCCCTGCCACACAGGAGCAATGTCCAACCGAAGTCCAACCTACAGAACGGTTCGCTACACTCAGAACCAGAGACGGAAACCGGCTACGAATTCCACGTCGCTGGTTTCTCCGCCTTCGGCCTCTGCATAATCCGCGGTCTTGCCGAACTTGTTCCACCAGACCACGCCGACATAGGGGGCAAACTCACGCACGATCTCGTAACGCAAGCGCAGCCCCAGCTCAAGATCGGACAGGCCGGCGCCCACGCCGGTTTCCTCATCATCCTTGCTGTACAGGCTCATCTCCAGCTCGGGGGAGAGAATCAGCTTCTGGGTGAACATGTACTCGTACTCCGCGGAGAAGGCCGCCGCCAAGCGGCCGGATTCTCCCACGTAGGCGGTGGCATCCACCTCGAACAGGTAGGGTGCCAAACCTTTTACGCCCAGGGCGAACCAGTCACGATCCGGGGCAGGCCGGAAATCATGCCGCCAACCGGCCTGCAGATCCCAGAAGGGCGCGATGGCGCGGCTGTAAAGCACTTCGATGTTGCCCTCCTCGGTGCCTTCCTCGCCACGCTCACCTTCCGATTTGAGCCAGAGCTTGTTCAGGTCCTTGCCTGCCCAGGCCTGGGCATCCCAGACCAGAGCCGTGCCTTCATCGGCGTCACGAAACTCCAGTTTGTCCATCTTCAACATGAACAGGAAAGGATCGTCGTTCATGCCGCCGGCAAGGGCACTTCCGGAAAGGCCCAGGACCATTATCATTGCATTGATTCTTTTCATCCTGCTTCTCCTCAACTGACCTGAACTTCACGGAACATGCCCAGCATGTGATACAGCAGATGGCAGTGATAGGCCCATCCGCCCTCGGCATCCACGGTGACGCGATAGCTGATACGCGATCCGGGCTGCACAATGACCGTGTGCTTGCGGGGAATGAAATCATTGTCCCCGGTCTCCAGGTCACTCCACATGCCATGCAGGTGCATGGGGTGGTTCATCATGGTGTCGTTGACGAAAGTGATGCGCAGGCGCTCCCCCATCTTCCAGCGCAGGGGTTCCGCATCGTTGAACTTCACGCCGTTCACCGACCACATGTAACGGCTCATGTTGCCCGTCAGGTGCAGCTGGATCTCACGATCAGGTTCCCGCGGGTCATTGGTGCCATGCAGGTGCTTGAGGTCCGCATAGGTGAGCACCCGGCGGCCATTGTTGCGCAAACCCACGCCAGGATCATCCAGCCGGTACTGGGGCGCATCGGCACGCATGTCCACCTGGGGGCCGTACTCCGTGGGGGCATGGGTGACTTTGCCGCCGGTGAAATCAGAAGGATGGGCCGGCTTGCCCATGGGCATTTTCATGCCACCCATCTGGTGCTGGCTATGATCCATGCCCTTCATGTCCATGCCGCCCATCTGGTGCTGGCTGTGATCCATGCCTTTCATGTCCATGCCACCCATCTGATGCTGGCTATGATCCATGCCCTTCATGTCCATGCCACCCATCTGATGCTGGCTGTGATCCATGCCTTTCATGTCCATGCCACCCATCTGATGCTGGCTATGGTCCATGCCTTTCATGTCCATGCCGCCCATCTGCATCTTGCTGTGATCCATGCCTCCCATGCCGTGCATGCCGTGCCCCATGCCACTCATATCCATCCCCATATCCATATGGGTAAGATTGGGAACAGGATCCATACGCGGCACTTCGGCTGTCATGGCCGGATCAGGCGTCAGGGTTCCCCGGGCATAGCCGGAACGGTCGATGGACTGGGCGAAGATGGTGTAAGCACCATCATCAGGCTCCACAATCACATCATAGGTTTCGGCCACGCCAATGCGAAATTCATCCACTGACACCGGTTGCACGTACTGGCCGTCCGCCGCCACCACCGTCATTTTCAGGCCGGGAATCCGCACATCGAAAAAGCTCATGGCGGAACCGTTGATGAAACGCAGACGCACTTTCTCTCCCTTGCGGAACAGGCCGGTCCAGCCATCAGCCGGGGTCTGGCCATTCATGAGATAGGTATAGGTATAGCCCGTGACATCGGCAAGATCCCGCTGGCTCATGCGCATCTGCATCCACATTTTGCGCTCGGACCAGGTACGGGCCAAGCCCTTTTCCTTGAGATCCTTCATCAGGTCCTTGTGGGTGCGCTCGTTGAAGTTGTAGTAATGGCTGAGCTTCTTCAACTTGGCGTACACGACCGTGGGATCTTCATCCGTCCAGTCGGACAGCATGACCACATAGTCCCTGTCATAGGTGAAAGGCTCAGGCTCAATGGGATCGATGATGATGGGACCATAAAGCCCGGTTTGCTCCTGAAATCCGGAGTGGCTGTGGTACCAGTAGGTGCCACTCTGCACTACCTTGAACTGGTAGGTATGGGTGGTTCCGGGCGCGATACCGTGAAAACCGTCGGAGATGTTGGGCACCCCGTCCTGGCTGCTGGGCAGGATAATGCCGTGCCAGTGAATGGAGCTGGTTTCCGGCAGGTTGTTCTTCACCCGCAGGGTAACCGTGTCTCCCTCCTTCCAGCGCAAGATAGGCGCGGGGAGAGAGCCGTTCACCGTGGTGCCAATACGCGGGGTGCCGGTAAAGTTGACCACCTGTTCCCCAATGGCAAGGTCAAAATCGCTGCCCTTCAAGGTGGGAATCTTCTGCTGCTGATCAGCACTGGCCCACAGGGCACGGGAACCCAAGCCCAGACTGGCAGCCATGCTTCCCATGGCCAAACCCTGAACAAAGCGGCGGCGTGATGGAGACGCCAAGTCTCCGGAAAAAACATTTTTCCTGTATTTCATGAAATCTCATTCCTCTGCATTTCAGGACGCAGAACGTCACTGAAGAAACACTCATTTGTATCAAATGGGTTGACTCCGAACGGAGCTATAGCAGGGAATCAGACCTGGGGAGGGCGGTAGAGCGACGTCTTGCGGGAAAGAAGATTTCCACTGCGGGAGGGCGACACAACCATGGAAGCCCGCTGGGGCTGATGGACGAAGGACTGGGGCAGAAAAGCCGTCACCACACAGGAAGCACACTGGTGCAAATCACAGGAACCGCCATCGCAACAGGAAGGCTTGGCCGCACAGTCACTGCATTCGGTGGCTGTTTCTCCAGTCATGGAAGCGTGATTCATGTCCGCCTGCATGCCGGACATGGGTATATCCGGTCCAGCCGACATGGCCATCTCGGAAGCAAACAGGCCCTGCAGTGGCAACATGGCCAGCATCAGGGAAAGTAACAGGGCAACTGCTTTGCAGGAAGAACTCATGTCGCAAATGGTAATGACTTTCATTATTATGGTCAAGCTGAACAGACCTGCAGGGAAAAGCCTTGCCCAGATTCCGGTGCTCATCAACCATTCCGAAGCCGGAATCGCATGTTGCCTCCGCGACAGGTGCAACACCCACCCTTCTACGACACGGATTTCCATACAGGCAGTGGCTGTATTATAGTTGATACCGGGTTTCAGGTAACCGGGCGACAACCATGCACACACAACTTACCAAGCTCATCGGCCAGCGTTTTCTCTTCCGGGGAAAGGTATGGCTCATCGTGGAGATACTGCGCGAGGAAGATGCCCTGGTGATTGCCCCGGAACAGGCAGCGCAGAACCAGCGCATTCAGGCGGATCAGTATGGCAACGCCACCCGGCGCTGCGATCATTGCAAAACGCTCCCTCTGAGCAACCCCGACAACCCGGACGAATACTCGGCGGACGTAATGGAGTTGCTTGCCGGCCGCCTGGCGGAGCAATCCTGAGCGCACCGGCTGTCGGAAAAGCCTGTCAGGCCGACTCCTCCAGCAGCTTTGTCATTCTTTGCAAATCCTCTGGCGTGTCCACCCCCGCCGGAGGAATCTCGGCAGCCAGGGAAACATGAATCCGCTTGCCATGCCACAGGGTGCGCAACTGCTCCAGAGATTCCCAGGCTTCCAAGGGCGCCTCGGTCCAACTCACATACTCCCGAATGAACGCCGCGCGATAGGCGTACAGGCCAATATGGCGCAAGCAACCCCGGGACAAGCCGGCATCCGGCACCTGTCCCCAGGCCATCTCATCACGCTTCCAGGGAATGGGAGCACGGCTGAAATACAGGGCATAACCCTTGCGATCCAGCACCACTTTCACGATATTGGGGTCGAACAGTTGCCCGGGGTGTTCCAGGTGCGCCGCCAGGGTGGCGGTATCCGCCGTTGGATGATGCTCCAGATCCTGAGCAACCTGATTGAGCAACGAAACAGGCATCAGAGGCTCGTCCCCTTGCAGATTGACGATAATCTCATCATCCGTCCAACCCATGACATCCATGACTTCCGCGATCCGGGATGTCCCGCTGCTATGCCCGGCATCCGTCATGCATACCCTGGCGCCGAAGGCATCCGCCGCCCTGGCGATGCGTTCGTCATCCGTGGCGATTACCACTTCCCGGGCCTGGCTGAGGCAGGCCAGTTCATGCACGTGCTGAATCATGGGCTTGCCCGCCAGTTCCAGCAGCGGCTTTCCCGGCAGGCGGGTGGACGCATAGCGCGCAGGAATGACGATACGCATCAGACTTCTTCGTCAGGCGCGAGCTGGCGGGCCTCCTGTTCCAGCATCACCGGAATATCATCACGAATCGGGAATGCCAGCCTGTCGGCCCTGCATACCAGCTCCTGTTCTTTCTTTCTGTACACCAGCTTGCCCTTGCAGAGGGGGCAGACCAGAATATCAAGCAGCTTCTTGTCCATGCTTCAGACCCTGTAGCAGTTCATCGAATTTGTTCACGAAAGATTCATCCGGCTCCACCGCAATGCGCACCAGCCAGTGACGTCCGGTAGCAAAGCGCGCGTACTTTACCGCATCCTTTTCCGTCATCAGCACCGGCAGTTCATCACCGAACTGCAGGTCCTCGCGGCGGTAGTGGTGATGATCGGGAAAGGCATGGGGAATAATCTCCAGGCCGCATTGTTCCAGCAGGGTGAAAAAACGCCGGGGATTGCCCGTCCCCGCCACGGCGTGCACCTTCTCCCCCTCCGCCCGGGTCAGGGGTTGCGGTTCCTCAGCCAGGTTCAACAGGGGCAGCACCACCGGGTCGGTAATTTTCATGATGGGAATGGAATCCCACCATGAGCCGTTACTGATGACCAGATCCGCCTGGCGCAGGCGTCCGGGGAGTTCCCGCAGGGGCCCCGCAGGCAACAGGAATTCGTTACCCAGGCCCCGCTCTCCATCCACCACGACGATCTCCATGTCCCGGCCCATGGCATAGTGCTGCAGGCCGTCATCGGATACCACGATATCACAGTCGGTATATTCCAGCAGTTCCCGCACCGCTTCCGGACGGTCCGGACCCACGCACACCGGTCGGCCGGTGAGACGGGCCAGCATCACCGCCTCGTCACCCGCCATCACGGGATCACTGTCCGGTCTCACCTGCTGCGGCCAGTGAGTGGCCCTGCCCCCATATCCCCGGGCAACGATACCCGGCCTGTATCCCAGTTCCTGCAGGTGGTTGCACAGCCACACCACCAGGGGCGTCTTGCCCGTGCCTCCCACGGTGATGTTACCCACAACGATCAGCGGCACCGAAAAATGATGAACCTTTTTCAGGCGCAGAAAATACAGCAGACGCCGAAAACCACTGGCCGCCCAGAACAGAAGGGAAAACGGCAGCAGCAACCATGCCAGGGGATTGTTGCCATACCAGAGGCTGTTCATTCCCCTTGAGCGGGCGTGGCTCTGGCAAGAAAACTGAGACGGCTCAAGCCGAGCTGGCCGGCGGCATCCATGACCGTCATCACCGCCTGGAAAGGCGCCTGCTTGTCGGAGGTAACCGTCACGGGAACATCAGTACGCTCCCCTGCCGCCTTCCCCAAGGCACGCTTGAGAGTGGCCAGGTCATGGGTGACGAGTTCCTGGTCGTCCAGGTAAAAATGCCCCTTGGCATCGATACTGATGGCGATAGATTGTGATTCCCTGCTTTCCTCTGTCTGGTTACTGGCCTCGGGAAGATCCACCTTGATCTGAGTCTGCTTGTCAAAGGTGGTTGAAACCATGAAGAAGATAAGCAGCAGAAAAACCACGTCGATGAGCGGCGTCATATCCACCAGGACATTGCGGCTGCGGCGTGAGGGTCGGATATTCATTACTGCTCCCGTTCTCCGTGCAGCACCTCGACCATCTTGATGGCTTGCTGTTCCATGGCAATGGCCAGTTCATCGACCTTGCCAGTGAGGTAACGGTGCGCAATGAGGCTGGGTATGGCCACGGAAAGACCCGCCGCCGTGGTGATAAGAGCCTTGGAAATCCCCCCGGCAAGTACGGCCGGATTGCCCACGCCACCGGCGCTGGTAATGGCAGTGAAAACTTCAATCATGCCGAACACCGTGCCCAGCAGCCCCAGCAGGGGTGCAATGGCCGCAATGGTTCCCAACGCATTGAGATAGCGTTCCAGGCTGTGCACCACTTGCCGGCCTTCTTCTTCTATGGCTTCCTTCATCACCTCCCGGGAGTGCTGCAGGTTGGTGAGCCCGGAAGCCAGCATGCGGCCCAGGGGGGAACTTTCACGAATGGCCATTATGCGCTGGCGGTCGAGTTCCTTGGACTTGTACAGCTTCCAGATCTGGGGAAGCAGGTGGTCCGGCACCACTCTCCGGCGCCGGTAGGCCCACAGCCTTTCCAGGGTGATTGCCATGGCAATGACCGAACAGGCCAGAATGGGCCACATCAGAAAGCCGCCTGCCTTGATGAACTCGAACACGGTGAACGCTCCTCCAGAATTTCTGGTCATCAATCATACTCATGGCAAGGCTCCCGAACAATGGCTGGGACCCACAAATTCGTGGCCGAACCGGCAGGCAGCCACTACCGATGCCAATAACGCCGCCGCTGCGCGGACCACACGACTACGGATTCACGCTCAGTCACGCCCAGCAAGGCCTCCAGGGTTCCCCCATCCGCGGTATTGGCCTCCCGGGCGCCTGCCGCGCGCCAGCGGGCGACCACCTCCGGACGGGGAAATCCCCAGCGATTGTCCCTGCCCGCCGAGTAGAGCACCTGCCTGGCGCGAACGCCACGGACGAAGGCCGGCGTGGAAGAACTGCTGCTGCCATGATGTGCGGCAATCACCAGGTCACTCACCAGCCTCTCTCCCGCATGCTGCAGCAGCCACTTCTCCGCCGCTTCCTCGATATCACCCGTGAGCAGCACGCTTTGTCCCTTGCTGGAAACCTTCAGCACACAGGAGGCATTGTTGCCCTCTTGGACAGTGCCAGCAGGCGGATACAGCACCTCGAAACGGACCCCGTCCCACCACCACAGCTGCCCGGCGTGGCATTGGGATATCACCTTGCCCGGCAGGGAAAGCGGTTCGCCACTGAGGATGGCGGACACAGGAAACCCGCGAAGCAGACCCGTGGTTCCGCCTATATGATCCGTATCACCATGACTGAGCATCAGCACATCCACCCCTGCCACCCCCTGAAGCCGCAGCCATGGCAGGAGCACCGCTTCTCCGGTATTGAATCCCGACGGGAAGGACGGCCCGGTATCGAATACCAGCAGGTGGCGGGCAGTCCTCACCACCGCAGAAAGACCCTGCCCCACGTCCAGCAGGGTAAAGGAGAAACTGCCCGGCACCGGGGCCGGCATGCGCTGGAACCACACCACCGCGGCCAGTATTCCCGGCAGAACCGCGGGGCCAGCCCATGCCGGACACCACCGCCAGGCCAGACCTGCTACCAGCACCGAAACGAGCATCAGGACAATGGCCACCTCCACGGGCAGGGACAGCAGGGGCCAATCCGGGACAAGGGTCGCCACCTTTCCCAGAAAAGCAAGAAACCCGTCCACCAGCCAGCCCGCGGCCTTCAGCAATCCAGTTCCGGCATCGGGCATGAGCAGGCAAAGCACCACGGCTCCCAGGGCCATGGGAACCACCAGAAGGGAAAAGAGGGGAATGGCGAGCATGTTCACCAGCGGTCCCACCGGAGATACAGGCAGTTGCTGCCACACCAGCACAGGCGCCAGCGCTGCCGCAATGCCAAACTGCAACCACAGCCAGGAAAACTTCCGCCCCAGCCGGGCCGCCCAGAAAATCGCGGCAACGGCGGTGAACGACAGCCAGAAGCCGGCGGAATTCACCGCCAGGGGATCCAGGAACAGCACCAGCATCAGCGCCAGGGCCAGCACAGCGGGGGAAGAAACCCGGCGCCGGTAGAGAACCCCGAGAAATACCAACACAAGCATGATGAGGGCGCGGCGGGCCGGAACCGAAAATCCCGCCAGCGCCGCGTACGCCAGGCCTGCCAGCACAGCCGGAAACACCGCCGCCACCGGCGCGGGCCAACGCGCGCACACACCGGGAAGCAGACACCAGAATCCGCGAAAAAGAAAATACACCAACCCGGACACAAGACCGATATGCAGCCCAGAAATGGCCATCAGGTGACTGGTTCCCGTGAGGCTGAACAGCTGTTTCTGCTCCCGGGTCAACCCGGATCGGTCACCCGTCACCAGGGCCTTGAGCACCGCGGCAGCCGCTTCCGAACTTTCCGCCCGGTCAATCAGTTTTCCCAGTTCCTGGCGCAGGATATCCAAAGACAGGCCCGCCTTCCCCAGCCTCAGCACCTGATCTCCCCGCACATAGCCGGTGTAGCGCACGCCCCGCGCATAAAGCCAGCCCTCGTAGTCGAAGGCTCCCGGACTGCGATAGCCATGGGCCTGCTTCAGGCGCAGGGGCAGCCGCCAGCGCTCTCCCGGCTTCAGATCCGGCGCTTCCCTGTACCAGCTCAACCGGAGTTTCCAGCGGCCATTCAGGCGCCGGTTTGCCATTTCCAGGCTGTCCACGAGAAAAAAGAACCGGGTGCGATGGGCATTCACGTCCGGCAATCCAAGGACGACACCCTCGGCAGTCAGTGTATCTTTCAGAAATACCGGCGGAATCTCCCGGGGCGCATGAAGCAATGCGCTGG
>Ga0256832_1002216_pt1 | contig 13293 bp, 21 predicted proteins | sample 134614metaG_FD_190534 | JGI IMG/M metagenome (GOLD analysis project Ga0256832, IMG submission 190534) | Hydrothermal vent microbial communities from Lau Basin, Pacific Ocean - 134-614 | ecosystem: Environmental > Aquatic > Marine > Hydrothermal vents | place: Pacific Ocean: Lau Basin | collected... | reverse complement strand
TTATCTCCATGTTCCTTCGTTTTTAGAAAAATCAAAAAATTTAAAACTCTTAGAATGGTACGAAACAATTGTATTTCATGATATCGTTGTGCATAGACTACCACCTGCAATTCAAACTTATGAATACGATACTATTCCAGAAGTTGTTCGAGATCTAATATTTAACAAAATTAAAAATACCACGATGTTTAATGATCCATTGATATTATTTTCAAAATCATTAGATAATCTCGATAAAATTCCAACGGTTAATTTATGGAGACCCGAAACAAGGACAATTGTTCCATTAAGTAAAGGTTATGGACGAGTAATTGTTCCGCGAGATGCATTTTCTATAATTAAAGACGAAGTGTATGATTATCCTTACATTGATAAATCATATGAAGAAATGTATCAAGATGAGCCAATTGATATAGTATTTTTGTCAAATGGCGAAAAATGTGCTAACGATAATCTCTCTCATCTGAAAGCAATTTCAAAATCAAATAGGTTACATGTTGTTTCTAATGTTAAAGGACGTTTAAATGCATATCGTGAATGTGCAAAAAAATCAGTTACTGATTGGTTTTTTGTTGTTTACGCTAAATTAAGAGTTAATAAAGATTTTGATTGGGATTGGCAACCAGATAGATTCCAAAAACCAAAACATTATATTTTTTATGCTTATAATCCTATAACAGGCGATACTTATGGTCACATGGCTATGATTGCGTTTAATAAGAAATTAGTCTTAGAGCACGACGGTCAAGGATTAGATTTTAGTATGCATCAAGAACACGAAGTTATACCAATATTATCCGGTGAAGCTATATATGGAGATTTTCCGTGGGATGCTTGGAGAACAGCATTTCGTGAAGTAATTAAACTGCGTCTAGACAATAGTGAAGAATCAAAAGAACGATTAGATAAATGGATTAAAGCTACCCACGAGTGGACTGCTAAAGGTGTTAATGATGCACTTTTGTTTTTTGATGAAGTTAATGGGGATTTCGAAAAATTAAGGCTTTCGTACGAGTGGGATTGGCTCGCTAAGTATTTTTATATGAAATATATCACCTATTGAATTCGCCTTTGCGTGTCAATACGCACATTTCAACGATTTTATGCAAGCAAAAAATCACTAAGTTATTGATTTTCTTAGAAAAAAGGCTAGATGTCAGTAATTCTTATTTAGGAATATGCCCTTATAAATCAATGACTTACAAGGGTAGAAAATATTGCTGTAGTTACTTTACTGATTCGTCTTGTAATGTTTCAAGATTGTCAATACGCTCAATAGGGTCAAATATGTCCTTTTCAATTACCTGACGAATAGATGCACTATCGCCAATCTTATTTAATCTAACAAGGTAACTTTTTCCTGCATATCCTAAATATAAAATTGGTTCGAATGTTTCAGTATCAATGACAACACCTTTTGTGAGTTCTTTGTCTTTTGAAAAGTAATTCGATTTCATTGATCGTGTATCTTGATCGATTCCTTTATTAAGTTCGATTGAAACTGATTTAAAATGTTTTTTGAGATCATCAATAACTTCTTGTGGGATTTCATCTTCTGTTAAAGTTTTCGGTTCTGAATTCATAATAATATTCTCCATTTAAACTGCCATTTCGGCTTTAATTGCAGGATGATGCTGGTAATTTTCTACTTTGATATCATCCATTGTAAAATCTTCGATATTTTTAATATCTGGATTGAGCCATAGAGTTGGAAGAGGTAATGGTTCACGACTCAGTTGTTCCTCTACCGCATCAAAGTGATTTTTATAAATGTGCGCATCACCCATGGTATGTACAAACTCGCCAACTTCGAGATTACAAATCTGGGCAATCATGTGTGTTAGTAATGCGTAACTTGCAATATTAAACGGAACACCAAGAAACATATCACAACTACGTTGATACATCTGGCAACTGAGCTCTCCGTCTGATGACACATAAAACTGCATGAACATATGACATGGAGGTAAAGCCATCTCATTGAGTTCGCCTGGATTCCAAGCGGTAATAATTAGTCGTCGATCAAAAGGATCGGTTTTAATACGTTCAATAACATCTTTTAATTGATCAACATATTCAAAATTACCAACTAAAAGATTATCTTCATTATGTGATAGAGGTTTAAATGTGCGCCACGAACGCCATTGAACGCCATAAACGCGACCTAAATCGCCATTAAATTTTGCTTTTGGTTTCCAATAATCGGCATTAGCATTAGCAGTCCAGATAGTTTTTTTATCGGTAAGTTTATTGCCATATAAAATTTCAGCAAGGCGTCGCTCGTCATTACTACCTTCAATAAACCAAAGTAATTCGCTAACAACAGACTTGAAAGGAACTTTTTTGGTAGTTACCAATGGGAATCCTTCTTGTAAATTATAACGGGCCTGAACTCCGAATATACTACGTGTCCCAACACCGGTACGATCGTCACGATCAATACCATTTTCGTAAACATTTTTTAAAATATCAAGATATGTTTTCATAGTTAATTCCTAAAAGCATTTACGACACGGCCCGCAGCGATAGTTTTCAGATTGTCCAAAAAAGTCTGCAACGCAAGTCATTTTTTGTTGTTCGTGGGTAAGTGTTTTCCACCACGGTGCATCTGTCGGAACATCTAAATCTCGACCACGTAATTCATGAGAAGGAAAAATTACCGATCCGGGTGGCAATGGTGGTAGCGTCCCATCCATAGTGAGATAACACATTCTGAAACCATATTTATTGTGGATGTCAATAGCTTCGTTATAATTATCTTTATCAACTGATAAATTTACTGCTAAATTTGGAATGTTATAAAGTGATTTAACCATACTAAAAGAACGAGTATAAATCCAAAAATTTGTGTCTGGTGTTAATCTGCAAACTTCAGCAATAAATTCAGCATACTCGTTGCAAATGATATCTCCAGAAACATGCCAGCGGAACATATCTTCGACGTTGTCTTTTATCCATTGAGAAAAATGCCATGCCACTGTTTTAGTATCTTCTGGATTATCAAGTGCAAGACGAATGTTGGTACTGTTAATACGATATTTGTTATGAATTTCTTTTTTTTCTTTTTCTAGATTACTTACATAACAAACGCTTTTACATAGTGGAGTGGCTTCGGGACAATCTTCAATCTGAACTAAAGAGAATGCATTGGGTTTTGGGTTCTCAAATGTTCCTGCATTTCCTGTGATTTTACTATTTCCATCAAACCAGAATTCTAAATTTTTATCTTTACATTTGACTAAAATGCTATCAAGTGCGAATTTAGTTTTCATTTCTTTTCCATATTTCGTAGTTATGAGTTAAACATATTTGAGACCTACATAGTGTAAAATCTTTTTTAAGCATTGTCAAGTCTAAATGAGTGTCGCACTCATATTCATTTCTTAGATGTGATAGATGTATTTCGTTAATTTCGTTCCAGAGTTGACCGAGAAGTGTGGCGCCACCTATACACCAATCAATGTTACTAAGGTCAGCTTCTTCAAGATTTTTAATTTGCTTAACACCTTCGGGTAGAGATAATTCAGATCTACTTACGACAATATTTTTTCGATTTGGTAATGGCTTAGGTATATCAGATGATTCCCAAGTCCTTCTACCCATTATTATTGTTGTTCCGTCAGTAAGTTTTTTAAATCTTTTTAGATCAGCAGATTGTTTTGGCCATGGCATTGATCCTCTATAGCCAATGCCGCCGTTTTTTTCACATGCAAGGATAGCTTTCATTTTTTAAGATATTTGTTTGTTTGTTTTTCTATGTCGGCTGCAAGAGATTCTAAATCTAAATAAAAATGGATGGATTTGAGATATTCTTTACGTTCTTTAACAACTTCATTAATGATATGATCGATTTCGTCATTGCTCCAACCATTTTCTTTGAAATGGCGAATGTCGACATATTCAACGGTTTCGCCATGTATTGGGATATTATAAAATAAGTCGAGACCTCTAACATATTTAATCGGTATATCAGATTTATCTGTGGCCTCGACTATTTCCTGGATTCCTTTTAATTTATCTGGAATCCTTATTTCGCGCTTCATTTTTTGGTTGCGGTTGCTTTCTTTTTTGCACGTGGTCTTTTTGGCTTTAAACTAGGATCAAGTTTAAATGCCTCTTTTTCAAGTCTTTTGCTTTCAGCAGATAATGACTTAGCTTCAGTAGCCATTTGTTTCGACTGTTCAAGCATTTGCTTTGCAAGGGCTTTATCGTCGAGAACATCGCCGGCTTCTTTAAGAACAGCATTGTTTTTTGCTTTCTCAAGTGGATCAACCAATCCAGCATTGGCATCGAGCTCTGCCATTTTTTGCACAGCTTCTTCGCCTGTTTTCATTCCATCAATAATAGTATTTAATTCGTCAAGTCGAACATGACTCTGTGCATTTGGAGTGACAATGATTTGATTTGTAGGAACTTTTTTAATTTTTCCTTCCTTGTGCAAAGTTTGTAATATTGGTCGACCATCTGGTAGCAAATTACGAAATAAAACATCTGCTAAGTTATCAGTTGATTGCGCTTCGTTACCTTCAACAATTTTCATAATTGGATCATGAAAATGTCTTGGCAAAGTATCTGGGTAGATAATCAAAGCCATGTGTTCTTCACCTGGTACCGTACGATAAACAATTACAACTTTGCGGTCACCTTGTTTACCAATGTGTTTCATAAAAGACATATTATTCTCCTGAAGATTCTTCTGTTTCTTCGTCCTTCTCAGAAGGTTGAGGAGCAACAGAATTAATAAAATCGTTGAGTCTATTATATGTGCTGCCTACAACAGCGAACTCATTTGCACGAAAAGCACCACGTTGACTTGCAACGTCGATAATATTACGTAGATTTACGAGATCTTGAACAGTTAAAGAAACTGGAGATGTATCTTCGGTAGTCTCATTAACGTTTTGTGCGGTATCGTCGATCATTTTTTTCCCTCTTGTTGTTTAATGTAGTATTATTTACAATTAAACAACATAGAGGAAAATTTTTTTTACCGAAAGATAATTGTATAGAGGGTTGCTTCTGTGGGGTCTTCAAAACCAATATCGAATTTTTCTTCAAGAATCCAGAGATCATCAACGTTGATATCTTTTGCCTTTTCTATTCCAACACGACCAACTGTATTAGCATCAAGCCAATCAAAAAGTTTTTTTCGATCTCCGTGATCAATTAATTTTACCCGTGTAAAATGTTTAGGGATATAATTTAAATATCGAGTTTTATGCCAATCCATTGGATTGATTTTAGAAATAATATCTTCGTTTATCATAACAGATCTTTGTTGTTAAATGCCAGTTCGAAAAAAGTAGCTTCTTTTGGATCCTCAAATTCAACAGCGTATGGAGTGATAATATAATCTCTGACGGTGTATTCTTCGCACCATTTTTTGATAAGTTCTTGACACTTACCTTTCTGTGTGCGAAGTTCAACTTTGTGTGGATAAGTATCCATATTTAGAATATCATAATGAATAACAATAATATATAAAGAATAATTATATAACTCTGTATCCATCGGATACGACTAAAAATTTGATCTTTTAACAATGATTCTTTTGTTATGAGATTATTAATTTCGTTTTTAATATAAAAAAGATTAAAAAGAATCCCTAGCAAAACAAAAGAAATAATTCCAAAAAAGATAGTTATCATTTAGATTTTCTCTTTACATTTTTCGTATGCATTACAAAGAATATATGCAGTGGCATCTTTATCATCACAAAAGTAAAGTATATTTGGGCCTATATAAAATTGACCACTAGTGTTAGAATCAATCCAATTTAAAATTTGTTTACGTAAATTAAATTTTGGATCTGTTGGTAACACAAAAAGATTATCTTTATTTTTAATTTTCGGTGGCCAAAGTAATCTACGTTCACGAAGATTTTTTTGTTGTTTAGACATTATTTTTAAATTCAATCATGATAGGTTAGAATAACTAAGGCGGAATAGTAAAGCGTCTTTTTCGTTTTCGAAATAAAGTATTCCAGCACCAATAAGTACCTTTCCAGAGCAGTTTTTGTTTACCCAATCATAAAAATAAACATTTCCTTCAGTTTGATCAGAAACATGCACAGGATGGTAGTTACCGGGTGGTCGGCTACCATATAATGTCGATGCTTTAACTGTCTCTAATAAGCTCATTGGTTCTGGAGATTTTTATAGACTTGATGCAACACGATATCCTTTTTCAAAAATCTTTTCGATTTTCTTTTTAAGAAAGTTTTCAATGATTATTTTCATTTTTGTGATCCTGGTAATAGGCAGTAGTACCAAAAGGAGCTTCGATTTTATTTGATCCATGAATGATCCACAAAGTATCGACATAGTCAGGATCACCCCAACTACCAAACGGATAACCGTCAGTAAATACTACCAAGCGTGACGGTTCAATTTCGTTTTCTTTAAGATAATCAAAAATAGGTTCGAAATCAGTACCGCCGAAACCACCAAGTTCGTATTCAGTGATGTCTTTGATATTATCGCTATCAAACTGTTCAGGATTGTGAATTCGAGTGTCAAAACAGAACAGATGAATCTTATATGCAGTAAATGATTCCATACAACCTTTTACTTCGCTCAAGAAATCTACAAGCATTTTTTGACTAATAGACCCTGACGTATCGATTGCAATTGCAATGTCAACTTCTTCACCAGGATTCATACCAGGCATAACAGCATCCATATGCCATCCGCGACGCGAAGGACGCATCCAGGTATAGTCGTCTTTGATTGCGCTGGTGAGCGTAAGATTCAGAAGTTCTCGCCAATCCATTTGAGGTTCGGTGAGATCCTTAATCATCTTTTTAATGTTACCCGGAATATTACCAGCATTATGCTCATTCTGGGCAGCATTAATAACCGCTTCCTTTATTTCATCACGAATTTGATTACGCTCTTCTTTGGACAGTTTCGGGCGACCTTTTTTACCGGTGCCACCGCATACCGGACAATCTTCGTCACCGCTGCCGCTGCCATCAGAAGGATTACCGTTTTTGTCTACTTTACCGGTGCCACCGCAATTATCACAATTTTGCTGGCCATCACCATCACCATCGCCATCACCATCACCATCACCATCGATGTGATCGTCAAGAAGTTGATCGATCAAATCATCAAGGTTAATTTCTTGAACGTTCTCCATGAGTTTGTCATAAATTTCCTCTGAAGTCATACCTTGAAACTGAGGATCGTGGAGAATTTTAATGGTGGTAATCAGTTCGCCAATACCATGATTAACCAGATCAGCATTTACACAATAATCATTGGCGATATTCCAAATTTGAGGATTTCGATCATTGCGACGACCAAAATGGTCATAAACACAATGGAGAACTTCGTGACCAAAGCCAAATTCGATTTCTTTTTGTGAAAGCATGTTCACAAATCGCGAATTATAGTAAAAACGACGACCATCAGTGGCTAGTGTAGTAAGCCATTCGTCAGCATTTACTAGCTTTAGACGAGTAGCAAGATTTCCAAAAAACGCATGATTCAACAGGAGAGACACACGAGCACTAATGAGCTTTTCTCGTGCTTCACGATCTATTGCTGGATCCGTTTTGCCCAGGAGGTGCATAAGGGATTTTTGGAAATCTTTGTTCGAAGTATCTGACATGATTTTTTCCTGTGTGTTTTATGGAATTATAACAAATTTTGCTTTGTATTGTCTACTTAAAAAGTGCCGGGGAAAACCCCGGCAAATACACAGGTTATCAACTATCGGCATTGATGATATACTTACCATAACGCTTATGGAATTCATCAAAGGTCTTCAGTTTAGTAGGCTTGATGGGCAGGTTATAAGTAACCAGAGCTACTCGAGCACCCATTACTACCAGTTCGACCTCAAAATTATCCATCATAAAGCGGAAGAAGTTATCAACCATATTGTGGAATTCCTTATCCGAAACTTCGTTTTCGATGGCTTCTTTGAGCTCGTAACACATAGAAACAACCAACGAATACATTGCAGATACTTCCTTGACTTCAAGATTCTTAACCTTTCCATCAAGGATATCAGTCGGGTTAGGCATCTTGCCTGCAATTTTACGATGTGTCACAAACTTTACAGCCAGACCTTCACCAACAGTACCAGCTACCAAATCAGTAACAGTTTTTGAATCCAGGTTTTCGTCGGCAATCAGATCACTTACAAAAGTCCAGGATCGAGGAGTAGCAAAGGCACGACTTGAGCTCTTCGGGTCAAAATCGTAAAGATCCTGTTTTGCAAAGTTCAGATAACCAACAACGTCCTTATGGATATTGTGAGTTACTGCCCATTCAAACCAACTATCGAAATCAACCCGCATCTCAAAGTGAACGAAACGGTTTGACAGCGGAGTAGGCATACGGAAGGTTACACCTTTATCGCTTTCGCGGTTACCGGCAGCGATAATAACAACATTATCAGGCAGAACATACTTACCTACGCGACGGTTCAGAATCAGCTGATATGCTGCGGCAAGAACCGAAGGAGGCGCAGAGTTCATTTCGTCAAGGAAAAGTACCACAATCGGATATTGGCTTGCCAGCTCTTCATCAGGCAGATCAATAGGCGGAGCCCAATCCATCTTCTGTGCATCCTTATTGTAATAAGGAATACCGCGGATATCAGTGGGTTCCATCTGGCCCAGGCGCAGGTCAATCATGTAACCACCGAGTTCTTCGGTGATACCTTCAACCAATTCAGATTTACCAATACCCGGAGGACCCCAAAGGAAAGCAGGACGTTTTGTAGCAAAACAACGCATAATAGAGCTACGGACTTCCTTTGCGGTGAGTTGGCGGTGTTCGGACATTATTTTCTCCTGTGTATATGTAAGGTTATTTGTAAAATTTACAGTTTAATTATAGCAGAATTTACAGGACGGTCAACCGCGAAATTTACAAATTTCGTTGATTTACATAAGTTATTGATTTATAAGAGAATTATTTTTATAGGGGATTTGTAAGTTATTGATTTACAAGGAAATTAAAAAGGATCTCTTCTTAGATTAATTCCGCCAGGTCCACTCCCTTGACTTTTTGATCTCCAGAATTTGTCTGAAATTTCGTTACGTTCTGATGGGTCTGAATATAATCCTTTTGCAGCAAATTCTTTTTTAGCGATTTCAAGAGCTTTATTATATAAAATCTTGCCAAGACCTTGTCGTCGAACCTCTGGCACTAAAAAGACATTTTCGATTTTTAAGTATCCAAATTTTGGTTCACCAACATCAATAAAGCCAACTTGGTTTGGATACTTAAAAACTTTACGGTAGCTTGGAGGTATAGAGTTTTTATCGATTTCGACGTCACTCAAAACGTAAATTCGAAACCCAAAATCTCCAAATTTTTTGATTTTGAAATCTACCTGATTGGCAAATTCATATAATCGCATTATTTTTTGCCAATATTGCGAAGTTTACCTAAGAGCCAGTTTTGGAAAATTTTAGCGTATGTTGGTTGTGGAAAATTCCAACCAATAAACATACCAATAAGAATTAAAAAAAGTGTATTCATGATATTTCTCCGATGTGTTATATATTTAGCATGGGCAGCTTTAAAACCACCCATGCTAAAATATCATTAGAAGTTCAGACGAATACCGGTTGTTACGATATTTTTGTCTGTGTTTGGAGTATCTTGGTTAAAGATACGATAGTTAGCGTAAAGAATAGTACGCTTGTCGAGATGATAAGCTGCTTCAGACTGATAAGTAATACCAACTGTGTCTTTGTCCTTAAAACCAAGACGTAAGTTTGTTTTACCTAATTTCCAGTCAATACCACCAGCAACAGTATTAACTCGATCATTTACAGAATCATCAATTGTTTCGTAGCCGAGAACAATTTTAAATGATTTAATTAGATATCTCCCGCCAACATACACAGTTTTTGTATTGGTGGTTCTATTGTCTAGGTAATCAACTGTGAGATATAAATTATCTGTTTTATAATTAACGGTTGATTCAAATAAATCACTATTAATTTTATTACCGGAACGATCAGTGTCACTGAGTGCGCCACCAACACCAATTTGGAAATTCTTAAATCTTGGTGATAGATAATTCATTCCGTCACGTGTGCGTTTAAAATTGGTAACGGCCTGCGAATAAATGTTGGCTTCGAACATGTCAATAGTACGTAAACTGTCTGTAGCCATAAATCCTTTATAAGAACCGATTTTGGCAGTTCCAAAACGACGACTACTGACTTGACCAAACATGTCTAAAAGCAATTCATCTTTTGCACCCTTAGAACCAATTGCATAAAGAATCTTAAATGATGCTGAAAGATCATCAGAGATACTTTTAGATCCTTTCAAACCAATTGCAGAATCACCTGAACGCATATAGGTATTTTCTACTGCACCAGGACCCGAAGCAAAGTTAACACTTTGTTCAATTGTAACAATAGGCTTGAAATTTACTGCTGCAACAGATGAAATAGAAAATAAAGATAAGATTAAAAATAGAATTGATTTCATTTTTCCTCCTAATAATATTGAATAAAATCAATTCTATTTATTAATTATTGTTATGGTCGTCAAAAATTTTAATTATTTCGTATCCTACTATTTTAATTGATTGATATAATCCTTCAAATGATTCAAGTAAATCTTTTTTAGCCTCATCAATTGTTATGCCTTTGCTTACAATTGCTGTTACACTTCCAGGACCATTACTCGTTTCGAAATTAAAATTAACAAGTCTGACATTATCGTTAGCAATATTTGTTTTTTCGTTCCAGGGCATTATTCTAAGGTTCCGCATTCTTTTGAGTCATTGAAAAAATGTTCAACTTTTTCAATTTTTTTACGAATAAGATTTTCGTCTCTATATATAAATATCCCTTCAGACCTTAACATTTCAACAATAGCTAATAGATCATTGAATTCACGCTGAAGTTTTTCTCTGTTTGTAATACCATCGTAATCACTTTCGGGTGTAAATCTTAGAGATTTTGCTGCATCCTTTGCTAATTCGTTACATTCTTCCATGAGGATAACGAGAAGATGTTCTTGTTTTGTCATAGTTTTTTTGATCGAGATAATCTAATAAAAGTTTTGTCTTTATCGGTTAATTTAATACGTCCATTTGATACTTTCGGTGCATCTGGATCGTTAAGAGATTCAATATATTTTGCAGCAACAAATAACTCATCCTCGAGCTGTTCAAAATCAGTCATAAATCGATTTATATCTTCGCCGAAGAAAAAATGCATTGCAGGCCAGAAATGATTTGTTTCTTCATTCAGAACAAACAAATCAAAATCATCATTGAGATAAGGCAATACCTCAGGATGATTGTCAGTATCTTGAATAGCTTCTGGATATTTGTCTAAATCAGACGATATTTTGAGGATTCTATATATTGCCATAATTATAGTATATAATTAGTAATTTGGATTTACAACGAATTTTGGTAAAATTGATGATTGATTTGAATTTTTTGTTTGCTATAATTATGGTATGATTAACGAACATGACAAAAGAGTTTTATCCGATTTCCCCCATGTTGAGGAGAAATTGGTTCTATTTTGGGGGTATCCTGAATTTCTTGATTTAATTCGGGAATTAACCCAATCTAACCGAACCGAAATTCGACAAGGATTCCCTCGTTCTGTATTTGAAGATATCATATTTTTACGGGATTTATATCTAAACCAATTGCCTCTTGTTACAAGAGAATCAATTTCCGAAATTATCGAAATGGAAATCGATAAAAAGACCAATAATCATGATGTATGGTCTATTTATTCTAAACTATAAGTAAATGCCCTTAAATAAGGGTGTGACTAAAAAATATTTCCCTATCCAAACCAAAACAGCCTGCAAATCAAAATGGGCATGGAGTACCATTTGGTTTTATGATGGAACAACTGCAAGCTGTCATCGCTGCGATAGACATCCTATCGATCTTAACAATTTTGATAGTTTTCATAATACACCACCAAAAATAGAGCAGAGAGAAGCTATGCTCAGAGGCGAATGGCCAAAATCCGGCGGGTGTCATTATTGTCAAAAAATCGAAGAAGCTGGCGGATATTCAGATAGACAATTTCAGCTTCAGATTCCAAATCAAACCCCTCCGGAAGTTGAAAAAGATCCAACGGTAACTACCTGTACGCCAACTATTCTCGAGATATTTTTATCTAATACCTGCAATCTTTCTTGTACCTATTGTCGTCCCGCTAATAGTTCTAAAATCGAAACCGAAATGAAAAAATTTGGCGAGTTTCGAGTTGGTACGGTACATAGACGTAATGCCTATGATGCCGCACCAAAAATAAACCAAGAAGAAATCAAATCTAAATTTTGGAATTGGATGGCACGTAATTCAAATGCACTTCGACGATTTCATATACTTGGTGGCGAACCAATGTTTATGCCAGATTTTCAAGATTGTCTTACTCATTGGGACAAATATCCAAATCCAAATGTTGAAATAAATGTTATTTCAAATTTAATGGTTGATGAAAAAAGATTTAAAGATTATATTGATTATATTAAACATTTATATAATAATAAAAAAATAAAAAGATTTGATCTTACTGCAAGTATTGATTGTTGGGGCCCAGAACAAGAATACGTGAGAATGGGTCTTGATCTAAATGTATTCGAAAACAATATGAATTATCTTTTATCTCAAAGTGAAGAATGGTTACGGATTAATGTAAACCAAACTATTTGTGCTCTTACCATTAAAACAATGCCAGAACTAATTAAAAAAATCAATGAATGGAAAGATCAACGAACAGAATTTGGACATTATTTTCAAAAACTCGTTGAACCAGAAATTATGGCTGTAACCAATTTTGATTTTTCAACTTTCGAAAAGGATTTTGAAAAAGTTATGAGTTTAATGAGAAATAAAACCTGGGATGAACAACACGCTTATAAAATGATGCAAGGTATAATCGCGCAAATCAAAGATGAATCAAAGGAACAACCAGATCAAATTGAAAAATTGAAAGATTATCTAACTGAAATAGACGAACGTCGGGGAAGTAATTGGAAATCAATATTTGGATGGTTAAAATAATGTGGAGCCCGTGGACGGAATCGAACCGCCGACATCGTCATTACAAGTGACGCGCTCTGGCCTGCTGAGCTACACGGGCATGAAATTATTTATCTTTTAGTTTTTCAATTATTTTTTCTTTCAGTAAATTTTCAACGATGCTATTATCAAATTTTTTGTATTCAATTGTAGTTGTCTTAACTATCCTGCCAGAACCATTACAAGAATAACAAATTTCGTTCCAGCAATCATAATCACCTTTATGATAATCAACCAATTCTGAACATTCTA
>Ga0256832_1002215_pt1 | contig 13294 bp, 16 predicted proteins | sample 134614metaG_FD_190534 | JGI IMG/M metagenome (GOLD analysis project Ga0256832, IMG submission 190534) | Hydrothermal vent microbial communities from Lau Basin, Pacific Ocean - 134-614 | ecosystem: Environmental > Aquatic > Marine > Hydrothermal vents | place: Pacific Ocean: Lau Basin | collected... | reverse complement strand
GGTCTGAGGGCGTTCCGCCGCATGTCCCCCTGCGGGGACATGTTTTCGCCCGGTTGGACCTGTCTGCGCAGGCAGACAGGCGGCCAAAGGCCCCTAGCCCCGACTTCAAGTCGGCGGGGGCAAGGCCTCCATGCAACCGGCTTGAGGTTTGCCTACAGTATCCTTCAGCGCCGGGTGGAGCCCGCACGACCGAATTCCTGATGCCAACGCGATTTGCCGTAACTGCTAACGTACTTGACTTTAGGCCGCCAAAAGCCACGAAGGCTCGAAGTTTTTCGATGACACGAAGGAAAAATAAAGAAAAATACGTCGTGCCTTCGCTTTTCTTCGTGTCTTCGTGGCAAAAAGCGGCGGCGCGACCTTAGTAGTTACGATTTGCCAAAAATTTTAGAACGCACCCGCTGCTCCCCCTGGATTTGGCGACGCGCCAGGGCAATGCTATAATAGCTTGCTGATTTCATCTGGAGGAAAACACTTTGGCTACCTTTCTTTTGATTGCCCTCATCATCCTTGGCATTGCCCTGACCACGCTCATCGTCTTTCAAACCCAGAACAGCGGCGCGGGCAGCGTCTTCGGCAGCGACACGACGGTTTACCGCACCCGCCGCGGTCTGGAAAAGACCCTCTACCAGGCCACCATCGTCCTGACCATTCTTTTCGTGCTGCTGACGATGATCACCGTGCGCGTGGTGGGCTGATCCCGATCCACTTCCAAAGAGTGCGGGCTACGCCCCGCTCATCCCAGCATCTCACTGAAACCGCCAAGACGCCAGCTAATCTTTCGATTGATAACTGCTAACGTGGCCCAGGCTCAACACGGATAATAGGACACACGGATAAAATCTTTTTGAATGACTTCGTGTCTTCGCTTTCTTCGTGCCTTCGTGGCAAAGGGGGCTATTGGGACTCTCCACATTAGCAGTTGCTTTGATTTTTCTCTGCGCCTTGGCGGCTTTGTGTGAGACCTATTTTTTACCACAGGCCCGCAATTGAGTCGTCATGTACGTTGGCAGGCGGTGATCGCCCTTTTGGGCGTCCTTCTCGTCGTCGCTCTGCTCAGCTACGTCACCTATTCCTACACCTCCCAGGAGACGCCCGCCCGGGGAGGCGTTTTCATCGAAGGGGTCGCGGGCAATCCTCAATATATCAACCCGATCCTCTGCCAATACAATGAGGTGGATCGGGACCTGTGCGCGCTCATCTTCAATGGGTTGCTGAAGCTGGATGAAAACGGGGAATGGCAGCCCGATCTGGCCGAGAGCTGGGAGGTGGGGCCCAACAGCGACGTGTACACCTTCACCCTGCGCAGCGACATCCGCTGGCATGACGGCTTGCGCATCACCGCGGACGACGTCATCTTCACCGTCCAACTGCTGCAAGACCCCGACCTGCCCGTGCTGCCCGACCTGGCCAACCTGTGGCGGTCGGTCATCGCCGCCAAGATCGACGACCGCACCGTCGTCTTCCGCCTCTCCCAGCCTTACGCCGCCTTTCCCGACTACGTGACCATTCGCTGGTTCGGCGTCATTCCCAAACATTACTGGGAGCGTTACGAGCCCGCGGATATCCCCAATGCCCAGCTCAACACCCAGCCCATCGGCAGCGGGCGGTTCAAACTGGTGGAGATCGACAGTCAGCACGCCCGGCTGGAGCCGGTTATCCAGCAGTTCGAGGAAGCGCCCTATCTGGACGCGTTGGAATTCCGCTTCTTCCCCGACTACCCCAGCATTCTGGCCGCGGCCGAAGCGGGCGAAGTGCACGGCGTCAGCCGCGTCCTGCCCGAATACCAGCGCCAGGCCGAAGCAATTCCCGACCTCCAACTCTTCACCTCGCCCATGCCCGGCTACACCATGGTGCTGTTCAACTTCGACGCCGCGGACGCGCCTTTCCTGGCCGATCAGACCGTGCGTCAGGCCCTGGCCTATGGCCTGGACCGGGAAAAGCTGCTGAACGAGATCATCCCCGGCGTGGGCCAACTGGCCGACAGCCCCATGCTGCCCAACACCTGGGCCTACAACCCCGACATCCCTCGCTACGCCTACGATCCCGACAAGGCCCGAGCCATGCTGGAGGAAGCGGGCTGGATGGACGCCAATCAGGATGGCGTGCGGGAGAAGGATGGACAGGAGCTGGCCTTCACCATCCTCAGCGACGACGCCCCTCACTCCATCGCCGTGGCCCAGGCCCTGGCCCAGGACTGGGCCCGCATCGGCGTCAAGGTGACGCCCCAGCCCGTCTCCTTTACGGGCATGGTCACCGATTTCCTGGTTCCTCGATCCTTCGACGCGGCCCTGGTGTCGTTGGAACTCTACGGCGATCCCGACCCCTATCCCCTGTGGCATTCCTCGCAGATCAGCCCCAAGGGGCAGAATTTCGGCGGCTGGCAGAACCGCGAAGCGGACATCCTCATGGAACAGGCCCGGCTCACCAGCGATCGCGCCACCCGCAAGCAATTCTACGATGAATTCCAGCGCATCTTCGCCACCGACCTGCCGGGCCTGCTGCTCTACTATCCCCTCTACACCTACGGCGCTTCCACCGCGGTGCACAACATGGAGGTCGGGCGACTGAACGAGCCCGCGGATCGATTCGACACCTTCGCCCGCTGGTATATCAACACCCGCAAGACCACCCGCATAGAACGACGCACGCTGGATCTTGACAAATTGCCCGGATCCGAGTAAAATGACTCTCGAAATTGGATATGGATTGCCGATGTGGCGGAACTGGCAGACGCGCTGCGTTCAGGGCGCAGTGGGCATAGGCCCGTGGGGGTTCGAATCCCTCCATCGGCACAGCATGAACCCCGTTCAAAACGGGGTTTTTTGTTGCCCTCGATGCCTTCCTTGTCAAAAACCTGGGGCTGCGCTAAAATCGATGCCAGCGACAATGCTTTCCCTGACACTGGACGATCATCCTCATGGCCCGGCAAACAGCAACCCAAAAACGACTGCTCACCTTTCGCCAGGGCGTGATTATCCTGGCCATCTTCGTGCTCAGCCTATTCGCCTTCAAATATGCCCAGAACATCATGCGCATTCACGCGAATCAGCGCGAATTAGCCGCCCTGGATGAGGCCATTGCACGCGTCAAAGATCAACAAGCCGCGGCGGACGAGAATTTTGTAAACAGCATCTCGCCGGCGGAGGTGGGGGATTTCGCTAAAAATGAGATGGGATGGGTGCAGAAAGGAGAGATGATCTACGTCCCGGTTCCCATGAAATCCACCACAGACGACGAGGCGACAGCAGCCAAAACGGATTCGGGCGCCGCGGCCGAGAAAACGCCGTCCAACTGGCAATTGTGGCTGGCTTTGGTGACAGACAAACCGGAAGGCCGGTAGGCTGGGAGCTCTTGCTGGTCCCTGAACTATCGCTCTACACGCTACCTGCTTTGAAAATCGATCTCACGCAAAGACGCTAAGGCGCAAAGGGAAAAGAGGCAAAGAATTCTTGGCGGTCTTTGCGTCTTTGCGTGAGATTTTTGTCCGTATCTGCGAGCTATTGCTCGTGTCGCCTGTTTTCACTTTCACCCGTCGCGGCGTGGTCTGCGTCCGCGTCACTCCCTTCGGATAACCAGCGCCCGATGGCCTGGAGATAGTTCATGGCCAGAAGACCCGCAAGCCGCGGGGCTATCCGCGCATGAGCCTGCTGTAATGCCGCCAGGCTCTCGTGCTCCATCGCCACGGTCTCCTCGGCCCGAGGCTGAAGGATATGCGTCCATTCCACGATGATTTCCTCGCCTGAAACCGCGCGCCAGCGGCTGAGACGGCGCTGTTTGATGACGGTGACGCGATGGACGGGCGGTTGGGCGCGGGCGATCAGTTCGAGAAAAGCGTCTCGGTCGATGGGGCGGGCGGGGATGGCGGGAAGACGCACGTTCAGCAGCGCCTCGACCTGACGCAGATGGTCGGGATGGAGTGGAAAGGGCAGGAATTCGTCCGGGGCTTCCAGCCAGCGTTCGAACGCGCCCTGGCGGGCGATGAAACGCTTGAACTTCAGCGCGTCGTAGCGCAGTTTGACGTTGTGAGCGCACGAAGGCGTCCACAGATACTCGTCGCGCAGCGGGACCTCGCTGGGGGGATAGTAGGGCGGCAGGGTTTGGAACCAGGCCCGGAATGCGGGCGACGTGCGGCCAAAGCCCCGCCATTCCCAATGCTCTCCGAACGGCATCCCTTCCCCCTCACCGCCGGACGATGGCGTCGGTCATGCGGGCGACGCGGGCGTTGATGCGCACATCGTGCACGCGCATGATATCCGCGCCGCGGTCGATGCCGATGGCCGTGATGGCCGCCGTGCCCTCGGCCCGCTGGTCGGGCGGCAGGTTCAGCGTGTAGCCGATGAAAGACTTGCGGCTGGCTCCCAGCAGCAGCGGATACCCCATCGCCCTGATTTCATCCAACCGATCGATGAGCTCCAGATTCTGCTCCACGGTCTTGCCAAAACCCAGGCCCGGGTCCAGGATGATGCGATCATCCAGGATGCCCGCTCGATGCGCGATCTCCAGGCAAATCCCCAACTCCCGCTTCACATCCTCGATGAGATTGTCGTAAGCCACGCCCACATAGCGCCCGCCCAGTTCGGGATCGATGGTCGCCTGTTTGGGGTTGGAGCGATTGTGCATGAGGATGACAGGCGCGCCCGCGTCGGCCACGACGCGGGCCATGTCCGGGTCCAGTCGCAGCCCCCACACATCGTTGACGATATCCGCACCCGCGGCCAGCGCCGCCTCGGCCACCACGGCCTTGCTGGTGTCGATGGAGATGACCGCGTCGGTCTCGGCCCGCAGCGCCCGCACCACCGGGATCACCCGTTGCAGCTCCTCCTCGGCGGGCGTGGGCTGCGACCCGGGCCGGGTGCTCTCCCCGCCCACATCCAGGATATCCGCGCCCTCGGCCAGCATCTGGCGGCCGCGGGCCAGGGCCGCCGCCACCCGATCCGCCTCCTGCATCAACCCATCGCCCGAGAAACTGTCGGGCGTGATATTGAGAATGCCCATGATGTAGGTGCGCTGTCCCCAATGAAAAGTGACGTCGCGGATGGTGAGGGTTTGTGAGATGGTAGGGGATAAAGAAGACATGATCTTTTCCTGTGCATGGTGCATCATTTTAGCTATGGCGCGTTGCCAACGAATGAAAAATGCTTTGCGGCCATGTTGGTGCGGGAAGCCAGGCGCGTGAAACGTGATGCGTAAAGCCCTCACGTTTCACGTTTGACGCCCGCGGCGCACTCGGCCAACTGCGGCTTGGCGCTTCTTTCACAACCGAGACCAACACGCTATTTTCGAACAGGGCCATCCATCTCGCCCAGGGCGGCCATGACCAGCGCTGTCAGGACGATGGCCGCGGTCTCGGTGCGCAAAATGCGCGGCCCCAGGGTGACGGGGATCACGCCCGCGGCCCGGGCCGCAGCCACCTCGTCCGGGGCGAAGCCGCCCTCCGGGCCGATGAACAGGGTCGCTGGCCAGGTTGCGTTGAGCAGGGCTTGGCGCACGGGTGTCTGGGCCAGGACCGAAGGCATCAGGGCCAGGCCGCGGGCCTGGGTCAGGGCCTCGGCCAGAGGAAGGGGGGCCAGCAGACGGGGAAGCTTTCCCCGGCCGCTTTGCTCCGCGGCCTCGCGGATGATGCGCCGCCAGCGATCCCAGCGGCCCGAGCCAGGGGAGCGGCGCAGGGTGCGTTGAGTGATGATGGGCTGAAACGTGGTCACGCCCAGCTCCACGCCTTTTTGCAGCACCCACTCGAAGCGCTCGCCCTTGCTGATGGCCGGGCAGAGGATGAGGTCACCCGCGGGCTCGCCGGTCGCGGCCATCCGCTCGCGGATGCGTCCTACGGCCTGCTGCTTCCCCACTTCCACCAGCTCCACCCGAAACGCCCGCCCCTCCCCATCCAGCGCCATCACTTCCTGGCCCGGATGCAGGCGCAGCACCAGGCGCAGCTGTCGGGCGATCTCGGGCGGAAAGTGCACGACATCGCCGCGAAACGCATCGGGCGGGAGGAAAAAGCGGTGCATGGGGGCTGCTATGAAAATAAAGTGTTCAGTAATCAGTCATCAGTAATCAGTGGAAATCTGCGAAGCATCTGCGAAAATCTGCGTTCTCATTTTCATCGGTATCGGCGCGGGCGCGCCCGCCGTGGGCGATCCCTGCGTCACACCTCCACCACCACGGGCAGAATCATGGGGCGACGGCGGGTTTCCTTGTAGCAGAAATCGGCCAACCGCTTCTTCACATACTTGATGACCTGGGCCGTTTCCTCGAATTCATCCAGCACGTCCCAAATCACGTCCTTCGCGTCCTCCAGGAATTGCTCCGATTCGTCCACATAGACGAATCCGCGCGTCAGGATTTCCGGCCCGAGGATGACATCGCCCGATTCCTCATCCAGGCCGATGATTACGGCCAGAAAGCCGTCTCGGCTCAGGCGACGGCGTTCCCGCAGCACCATCGCCCCGATATCGCCCACGCCCGAGCCATCCACGAACACCCGCCCGCTGGTGACCGCGTCTCCGGTCATGACGCCCTCGGGCGTGACGGCCATGCACTGACCGTCCTCGATGACGAAGGTGTGATCCTTAGGCACGCCCATTTCCTGAGCCAGCCGGGCGTGCAGCACGAGCTGTCGGTATTCGCCGTGGATGGGGATGAAGTATTCCGGTCGGGTCAGCTCGATCAACTTCTTCAAATCCTGACGGCTGCCATGCCCGCTGACATGCACGTCGAACAGTTCATCGTAAAAAACGTCCGCGCCCAGGCGAAAGAGATTGTCCAACGTGCGTTGGATCATCTTTTCGTTGCCAGGGATGGGCGTGGCGCTGACGATGACCGTATCGCCCGGCCCGATTTTGAGATGCCTGTATTCCCCCCGGCTCATCCGCACCAGGGCGCTGGTGGGCTCGCCCTGACTGCCTGTACACACCACGACGACCTGGTCGGGCGGGAGATGATTCATTTTGTCGGGCGTCAGCAGGCCGCCGGGCGGCGGGGTGAGATAGCCCAGCTCGGTGGCCATGCGGGTATTCTGAATCATGCTGCGACCGGTGACGCCCACCTTGCGGCCATGCCGCGTGGCGACGTTGATCACCTGTTGCACCCGAGAGATATTCGAGGCGAAGGTGGCCAGGATCACCCGGCCCTGCGCGTTGCCGATGATTTCGTCCAGGGTTTTTTCCAGCTCCTGCTCCGAGGGCGTGAAGCCGGGTCTTTCTGCATTGGTGGAATCGGAAAGCAGCACCCGCACGCCCTCCTCGCCCAGCCGTCGCAACTTGGCTTCATCGGTGATGCGGCCATCCACAGGATGGGGATCGAATTTGAAATCGGAGACGTGGAGGATGGTTCCGACGGGGGTGTGCAGGGCCACGGCCAGGGCGTCGGGGATGGAGTGGCAGAGGTGGATGAATTCGATGCGGAATGGCCCGATCTCCATCAGGGTGTGGTCGTCGATCTCCCGCAAGTCGACTTCGTGTGGCAGTTTGTGTTCCTTCAGCTTGTTTCGCACCAGGCCCAGAGTGAGGGGCGCGCTGTAAACCGGGGCATGGACTTCGCGCAGCAGGTAGGGGAGAGCGCCGATGTGGTCTTCATGCCCGTGAGTGAGGATGATGGCCTGGATTTTCTCGACGTTTTCGGCCAGAAAGCTGATGTCGGGGATGACGAGATCGACGCCGGGCATGTCCTCTTCGGGGAACATGAGGCCGGCGTCGACAATGACGATGGCGTCGCCATACTGGTACACCATCATGTTCTTGCCGAATTCTCCCAGGCCGCCCAAGGGGATGATGCGGAGGGTTTGCGTATTGGTAAACTCGAACGGATTCGTATCTGTCATAATCAGTTTGTCCGGAAGATAGGCGCTGATTGCGAAAAAGATCGCCAGGCCCGCGTTGGCCGAGGCGGCAACGGGCGTGAAACGTCAAACGTGATACGTGACGGTCTCACGCATCACGTTTCACTCGTCACGGCATTGGCTTTCCGCGCCGCTCCGGCCGCGAGGCGTTTTCATTCGTGTCGGCGCGCCGCCGCGCGTGGCGCCTGCTTAGAAAAGGCTGAGCTGCTGAGGCCCCTCGTCATCCTGCGCCCGGTCGGCCCGCTTCGCCCGCACCTTCTCCAGCAGGGTTGGGATTTGGGCGAAATCGGCCTCCATATCCCGCATCCAGTTGGGATTGCGCAGGGCCGCGGCGGGATGGAACATGGGGATGATGGCTCGCTCCTCTTGCATCAAGGGCTGGCCATGGACGCGGGTGATGCGAGCCGTGGGCGGAAAGAATTGGGCCATAGAAAAACGGCCCAGGGTGATGATCAGCAGGGGATCGATGAGTTCGATCTGGCGGTGGAGCCAGGGGACGCAGGCGTCGATCTCCGCGGGCAGGGGATCGCGGTTGGCGGGCGGACGACATTTGACCACGTTGGTGATGAACACATCCTCCCGGGTCATGCCGATCCCGGCCAGCAGTTTCTCCAACAGCTTGCCCGAAGCGCCCACAAAAGGCCGCCCCTGCCTGTCCTCGTAATAGCCTGGCGCCTCGCCGATGAACATGATCTCCGCGTCCGCGGGGCCTTCGCCCGGCACCGCGTGCGTGCGCGACCGCCCCAATGGACATTTCTGGCATGCTCGAATTTCAGCGGCGAGTTGTTCAAGGGCGGTTTCGGCGGACATAATGGCGGCTCGTTTGGGTTTTCAATGCGGTTCGGTCTGAAGGATATTCGCCCAGCGTGCTTGCAGCCAGGGACGGAGGCGGCGCAATTCCATCTGCAATTCCTCGCGCACCAGCGAGGGTCGGGTCATGATCAGCGCGTCTTCGCCGTTGTCGTTGTAGTAACGATAGCGGATGCCCACGACTTCGAACCCATAGCGCAGATAGAGGCGCTGGGCGACGTGGTTGGACGCCCGCACTTCCAACGTCGCTTCGTGGCAGCCCAGTTTTTCGCCCAACAGCAGCAGATGCAACAACACATAGCCGCCTAATCCCCGGCCCTGATAATCGGGATGCGTGGCGATGGTGGGAATGTGGGCGCTGCGGTCCATTTGCCAGACGCCGCCGTAGGCCAGGATGGGTGGGAGATCGGGCCGGGTTGGGCGCAGCACCCGGTAATGGGACCAGGGGTTGGCGGTGAGCTCGCGACGATAGATGCCGCTGCTCCACATGGAGGAAAACACCCGCCGTTCGATGCTCATCACCGCCGGGATGTCATCGAGGGTCATTGCATCCAGCACAAAGGGCAGATCGGTCATGGATCAGGCGAGATAGATGGGGCTGAGGGTGGCGGGATCGTCGGTCTGGCCCCGTTGCCATCGTAGCCAGGCCAGCTCGGCCAGCGCGCCGCCGCGGCGCACGCCCAACGCCGGCGTGATTATCTCGATCCCCTTCTCTTTCCACTGGCTGAGGATGGCCTCCTTCGCCCGATCATCCAACTCCCCCACAAACAGGATGGGAGGCTCCAACGCCCGCATGATGGCCTGGATATCGCCCAATTGGAAAGGCGCGCTTTGACGGGGAAAATGGACGCCCTCGCTCGACCGCTCGCTTTCGTACACCGCCCAGGCGAAACGCCCCCGGCCCGCGGCCACCATGGCGCAGATGGGCGCTCGCGCGGGCAGATGGGGATAGACCAGGATATCGAGGGTGGGAACGCCGATGAGGGGAAGGTCTCGGGCGGCGACGACGCCTTTGGCGTAGCTGAGGGCAATGCGCGTGCCCGTGAAGGAGCCGGGGCCGATGCTGACGGCCAGAGCAGTGATCGCATCGGGCGTGAAGCCGCTCAGCCGGAAGAGATTGTCCACCTGGGGGGCCAGTTCCACCGTGTGCCGGCGTTGGCTGCGCCAGTTGATCTCGGCCAGAAGCTGGTTGCCATCGTAAAGGGCGATGGATGCGTAGGATGTGGCGGTGTCGAGGGCGAGAAGCATGAACGGGCGGAGGATCAAGAACCTGAGATGATGACGGGACGACGCGTTTCGATGGTCATGCGACGGCGATCTTCGCCAGCGTGTTTGAAGTGGATGTCGATGCGGCGTTCAGGGAGGATGGATGCGATGCGGTCCGCCCACTCGATGACGACAATGCCCTCCTCGAACAGCTCCTCCAGGCCCAATGCGATGGCCTCGGGAACCGCGTCGTTCAGGCGGTAGCAGTCGACATGGTAGAGCTTGCTGCCGTCGGGCAGATCGTATTCGTTGATGAGGGTGAAGGTGGGACTGGTGACCGGCTGGGTGACGCCCAGGGCTCGGGCCAGGGCCTGGGTGAACAGCGTCTTGCCCGCGCCCAGGTCGCCGTAGAGGGCGATGACCACGGGCGGGCGCAGATCGCGGGCCAGGGTTCGAGCCAGATCCCGGGTGGTTTCGGGGCTTTCACTGAGGAAGTCGGCCATCATGGATAAAACAAACCCCCGCGGTGGCGTGGCGGAGGTCTGGGAACAACTCGAATCGGAGGGATTACAGGGGGATGATGGTCACTTTGCGATCATCCCCTTCGCCGATGCTTTCGGTGCGAACGTCATCGCGGTCGCGCAGGGCCAGGTGGATGAGGCGCCGCTCCCGCGGGGGCATGGGCTCCAGCACGATGGTGTGACCTTCGCTCACCGCCCGGTCGGCCATGTTCCGGGCCAGACGCTGCAAGCTCTGCTCCCGTCGCTGCTTGTAGTTCTCCACATCCACTTCGATGCGATGCCAGCGATGGGTGCGCTGGTTCACGACCAGTCGGGCCAGGTATTGGATGGAATCCAGGGTTTCGGCTCGGCGGCCAATGAGGATGCCCAGGTCGTCGCCGGTGATGTTGAGGCGATAGGTGGGCTCATCCCCATCGTGCAGCACGGATCCCTCGACAGCGGCATTCAATCCCATGCGATCCAGCAAGCCTTGCAGGAATTCGGTGACAATGCCGAGGATAACCAGCTCCTCCTCGGTCTCCCCGCTGTTTTTCTCTGCAACCGTCTCTTTGCTCGCGACGATGTCGCTTTCGGGGCTGGTTTCTGCGGCCTCTTCGGACGTTTCCTGATCGGCTGGCGGTTCCTCGTCGGTGGAGGATGCAACCTGATCGGATTCGCCTTTCGGGGTGATGCGCACCCGCGCCGGGCGACCGCCCATGCCGAAGACGCCAGACTGTCCTTCGTCGAGAATGTCGATTATCGCGTCATCAGGGGCAAGGCCCAGGGCTTCCAGGCCTTTGTCGATGGCTTCCTTGACTGTACGCGCTTCAAATTCAGGCATGATGCATACTCTCGCAGGATGAGTGGAAGTGATCAGCGTTTACGACGGCGCTTGCGCTTTGTTTTTTGGGGAGCGGGCGCAGGCGCTGCGGTTTTGGGCGCATCTTTGAACTCTGCGTCCGTGATTTCTTCCGATCCTTCCCTGCTTTTGGCTGCAACCGCGTTCACTGCGCTCAGGTCCAGGCTTTCTTCCCACTTTTCCTTTTGGCGATTCACATAGATCTGCTGAGCCAGAGCAAACGCGTTGCTGACCACCCAGTAAAGGCTCAGGCCCGCGGGCACCTGCAGAGCGAACCACACGAACATCAGAGTCATGATCCAGGCCATGGAGCCCATCATGCCCGCGGCGGGGTTGCTGTCATCCTGCTGGGACTGGGCCTGCTGGCTGTATTTGGTCATGGCGAATTGCGTGACCGCCAGCAGGGCGGGGAGGATGAGGTAGGGCCAGATGTCAGGCTGGATCAGGGTTTGCAGGATGCCGTGTTGGGCGAAGCCGCTGGTCAACCATGTCAGGCCTTCCCGATAGTGGGGCTTGGAGATGTCGGGGATGAAGTACCAGGCGGCGTTGTCGATGCGCCCCTGTGCGGCCAGACCGATGAGCGCGTAGTAAAACGCGAAGAGGATGGGCATCTGCAGCAGCGTGGGCAAACACCCCGCCATCTGCGCCTTCATGATGCCCGCTTCTTGCTGCAATCTCATCTGTTCCTGTTGCAGCTTCTGTTTATCGTTGGCGTATTTCTTTTTCAGCCTGTCCAGCTCCGGCTGCAGGGCCTTCATTTTGGCTTGCGCCTCTTTCATGGATTTCATCTGTTTGAGGCCCAGAGGCAGCAGCAACAACCGGATGAGCAGAGCGACCAGGATGATGGACCAGCCCCAGGCGTTGGCCTCTCCGAAGAGGGGAACCAACACCTCGTCATGGAAGAAGACAATCGTTGCGCGTAGAGGCGCAGCCAGCGGCTCGAAAATGCCAGGCTTGTACTCTCCTGTGTTGGGGTCCACGCCGCCGCAACCGCTGAGGAAGAGTGCGGCCAGGACCAGAACCAGCAGGAGAATGAGAATTCGTTTTTGCGATCGTGTCACGCGATTTCCATCCAGAAGAAGCTTGAATTAGCGCTGTCCATCGTCATCATCCAACTTTTCGGGCACCGGATCGTAGCCGCCTTCATGCCAGGGGGTGCAACGGGCGATGCGTTTCACACCCAGCCATCCTCCCTTGATCACGCCAAATCGCTCCACGGCTTCGTAGGTGTAGTGGGAGCAGGTGGGCGTGTAGATGCAGTTGCTCCCAAGTGCGGGCGAGATGAAGATCTGATAGAAGCGAACCAGCTTCAGAGAAATGAATTTAGGAAGATTCAGGAGGAATTGCATCAGAATCGGAGGTTTTCCAGAGGTTGGCCTGATCCAGTAGCTGGTCGCAGGCCGCCCGAACCTCATGAAATGTGGCATCGACAATGGGCTTGCGGGCGATGAACACCAGGTCCCAGCCCGGTTTAATATCATCCAGGCGAAGCCGCACCGCTTCGCGCATCAGACGACGGGCCCGATTGCGTTTCACCGCATTGCCGATGCGCTTGCTGGCCGTAAATCCAAATCGGCTATACGCCAGATCGTTGGGGAGGGCAACCAGGATGACCAGAGGATGCTTGTAGCTTCGCCCCTGGCGACGGACCTGCTGAAAGCGATCTTTCGACCGCAAACGGTAACGTCGGCGCACGAAGAGATGGCGTCGATTAAACGGTCAGGCGTTTACGTCCGCGGCGCCGGCGGCGTTTGATCACGTTGCGGCCACCGGTGGTGGACATGCGAGCGCGAAATCCATGGGTTTTGGCGCGTTTGCGCACTTTGGGTTGCCAGGTTCGTTTCGGCATGATCTTTTTTCCTTTTACGAGGTATGATGACGGGCGGTTTCCGCCCGATGGGTGACAAAAAAGGAGGGAAGGCCGGGAGACCTCCCCCTTATACTAGGCGACTAATAATTATACCCCCGATGCGTCTTTTTCGTCAAAATCATGGGGTGCGTTGGGGGCGTCCCAAATTATGGGCGCGTTGCGCCCGGCGCCCCGGAGGTGAACCTCCGGGCTAGAAACGACGCCCCCTCAAG
>Ga0256832_1002214_pt1 | contig 13298 bp, 11 predicted proteins | sample 134614metaG_FD_190534 | JGI IMG/M metagenome (GOLD analysis project Ga0256832, IMG submission 190534) | Hydrothermal vent microbial communities from Lau Basin, Pacific Ocean - 134-614 | ecosystem: Environmental > Aquatic > Marine > Hydrothermal vents | place: Pacific Ocean: Lau Basin | collected... | reverse complement strand
GCTACGACGACGCCCGCCTCTGGGTGGAAGAGGAGGCGGCGCGGCGCGGTTACCGCTACATCCACAGCGGCAACGAACCCGACCTGATCGCGGGGGTGGGCACCCTCACCTTCGAGATGCTGGAGGTTCAACCCGAGCTGGACGTGCTCTTCGTACCCGTCGGGGGCGGCAGCGGGGCGGCGGGGGCGGCCATCGTGGCGGGGGCGCTGCGGCCCGGACTGCGCGTCGTCGGCGTCCAGGCGGAAGGCGCGCCCGCGGCCTACCTGAGCTGGAAGCAGGGAAGGCCGGTGGAAGCGCCCGCGCGCACCTTCGCCGAGGGGCTGGCCACCGGCGTCCCCTTCGAGCTGCCCCAGCGCATCCTGCGCGCGCGGCTCGACGACTTCGTGCTCGTCAGCGACGCGGACATCCAAGCGGCGGTGCGGCTCTACCTCGAACACACCCACAACCTCGCCGAGGGCGCAGGCGCAGCCGCGCTGGCGGCCGCGCGGAGGCACGCGGACACGCTGCGCGGCCGGCGCGTGGGCGTCGTGCTGAGCGGTGGAAACCTCAGCCCCGAGCAGCTGCGCGAGGTGCTGGGGTGCGCTTGACACCCCGCGGCCGGCTCGATACCATGAAACTTGCGCGCTACGCGCCGGGATGGCGGAATTGGTAGACGCGCTAGCTTGAGGGGCTAGTGGCCGCTTAGGCCGTAGGGGTTCAAGTCCCCTTCCCGGCACCAACCCTCCCCCTGCACGCGCAGGGGTAAGCCCCGCCTCCGGGCGGGGTTTCCTTATTCAGGGTTTTGCATACCCCGTGGTAGACTGAAGAACGCTCGGCCGCACGATGGAAACCGCGACGATCACCCCCACCACGCTCTGGCGGCAGCTCGAGCCCAAGCTCGCCTACCTGCCGCCCGAGGAGCTGCCGCGTGTGCGCGAGGCGCTGGAGTTTGCCTTCGCGGCCCACGAGGGTCAGTTCCGAAAATCGAGTGAGCCCTACATCACCCACCCCGTCGCGGTAACCGAGATTCTGGCCGAACTGCAGATGGATCCGGACGCGCTGGTCGCGGGGCTCTTGCACGACACCGTCGAGGACGTGGAGTCGGTGAGCTTCGAAACCATCCGCGAGCGCTTCGGCGAGGACGTGGCGCGCATCGTCGAGGGCGAGACCAAGGTCTCCAAGCTCTCCAAGATGGCCGCGAACGTCGAGGACCAGCAGGCCGAGAACCTGCGCCAGATGTTCATCGCGATGACCCGCGACCTGCGCATCATCATCGTCAAGCTCGCCGACCGCACCCACAACATGCGCACCCTCGAGTTCATGCCGCCCGAGAAGCAGCGGCGCATCAGCAAGGAGACGCTCGAGATCTTCGCGCCCCTGGCCCACCGGTTGGGGATCGGGCAGATCAAGCTGGAGCTCGAGGACCTGGCCTTCCGCTACCTTCACCCCGAGGAGTACGAAGCCCTGGTGCAGCGCCTCACCCACCACGACCAGGCGCACCGCGAGGTGGTGGACAACGCCAAGAGCGCCCTGGAGCACGCGCTCGCAGGCGACTACGTGCTCGGCCTCTCGGTGGACGCGTTCACGGTGTCCGGCCGCACCAAGCACCTCTACTCGATCTGGAAGAAGATGGAGCGCGAGGGCAAGGCGCTCGAGCAGATCTACGACCTGCTCGCCCTGCGCGTCATCCTCGACCCCAAGCCCACGAGCGGCGAAGAAGAGCGGGAAGCCCGCGAGAAGCAGGTCTGCTACCACGTGCTGGGGCTGGTGCACGCGCTCTGGCCGCCCATCCCCGGCCGCGTCAAGGACTACATCGCCCAACCCAAGCCCAACGGCTACCAGTCGCTGCACACCACCGTGATCACGCCCGGAGGTCTGCCGCTCGAGGTGCAGATCCGCACGCGCACGATGCACCGCATCGCCGAGTACGGCGTCGCCGCCCACTGGCTCTACAAGGAGGGCCTCACCGACCCCGAACAGCTCAAGCGGCGCGTGCAATGGATCGAGCTGCTGCAGGAGTGGCAGCGCGACTTCACCTCGAGCCGCGACTTCGTCGAGGCCGTCCAGCACGACCTCCTATCGGGCCGCGTCTTCGTCTTCACCCCCAAGGGCAAGGTGATCGACCTGCCCAGGGGCTCCACCCCGGTGGACTTCGCCTACCACATCCACACCGAGGTGGGCCACCGCATGATCGGAGCCAAGGTGGGCGGCAAGATCGTACCGCTCAGTTACGAGCTCAAGAACGGCGACATCGTCGAGATCCTCACCTCCAAGAGCTCGCCGGGACCCAGCAAGGACTGGCTGAACTTCGCCCACTCGCGCTCGGCGCGGCAGAAGATCCGCCACTTCTTCCGGGCGGCCGAGCGGGGCGAGCTGCTGACCAAGGGGCAGCGCACCCTGGAAAAGTACTTCAAGCGGCGCGGCCTGAGGCTACCCAGCGAGTCGGAGCTCGAGCAAGCCGCAGAAAAACTGGGCCTCCCGAAGAGCCCCGAGGACGTCTACCTGGCGCTGGCGCAGAGCCGGGTCACGCCCCATCAAATCGCCCGCATCCTGGCCCCGGCGGAAACCCGCGAGCGCGCCAAACCCGCAGCCAAGCCGCCGCCGCGGCCCAGCGGCATCCTGCTCGAGGGGCACCTGCAGGCCCCCATCAAGCTGGCCAGCTGCTGCAAGCCGGTGCGCGGCGACCCCATCCTCGGCTACGTCACCCGCGGCCGCGGCGTCACCGTGCACCGCGCCGACTGCCCCAACATGCAAAGGCTCTTGCGTAGCGAGCCCGAGCGCTGCATCAGCGCCGGCTGGGACGCCGGCGGCAGCGGCCAGTTCGTCGTCGAAATCCACCTGGAAGCCAGCGACCGTCCGGGGCTCTTGCGCGACGTGATGGACGTCTTCGCCGGCCTCGGCAAGAGCGTGCTCGGGGCCGACACCCAGGTGAGCGGCCACACCGCGCGCATGCGCATCCGCCTCGAGGTGAAGAACGAAGAGGAACTGATGCGTTACAAGAAGGCGCTGCGCGAGATCCCCGACGTCCGCGTCGTCCGCCGCGCCTAATGGACCTCAAGTACGTACTCTTCTACCCTCTGGGGCCCGTGCTGGGCGCGCTGCTTGGCGGCCTGAGCGTGGCCCTGGGCTGGCTCAGGCCGAGGGCGGGCCTGGCCGCCGCGCTCGTTGGAACGCTGGCCTGGTGGTCGGGCGGGATGGGCACCTCCGCCGCCCTCCTGTTCTTCGTGGCCCTGGGCAGCCTGGCCACCCAAGCCAACCCGCGCTCGCGCGACCGCAGGGGGCGGCGGGCCGCCCAGGTGCTCGCCAACGGCTTGCCCGCGGGGCTGGGCGGCGTGCTGCTGGGGCCGGTCTTCTTCTACGGCGCGGTGGCGGCGGCCCTGGCCGACACCCTGGCCAGCGAGGTGGGCGCCCGCGCCCCCTGGGCCTGGCGTCCCGGCCGCGGCCGGGTGCCGAGCGGCACCAACGCCGCCGTGAGCCTGCCCGGCACGCTGGCCCTGCTGCTGGGCGCGGCGCTGGTGGCCCTCCTCTTCGGCGGACGCCACACGGGCGCGGTCTTCGTCGCCGGCGTCTTCGGCGCGGCGCTCGACACCCTCACCGGTCCGCTGGAAGAACGCCTGGGCTGGTGGACGAACGACGTCAACAACGCCGTGGCTACCGCCGCCGCGGGGCTGCTCGCCTGGGCGCTGGCCTGAGCGAAGACGGCGTAGGGCTGGGTGAACGGCGCAGCGGCCGGAGGGGTCTTTGGAGGGGAAGTAGGCGCGGCGGCGGATAGGCGATGAAATTGGTCGTGGACGCACGGTTCACGCACCGCCAAAACCCCCAGCCCTCCCCAAGGGGCCGGCGCCTGAGCCGGCGTCTTCCCGCCGAGGAAGCCCGCCTGGGCTTCACGCGGTTTGCCTGGAGCCGGCCAAGGCGTTTCCACGAGCCACAAGCAGCAATCCACTTGCCTCTTTTCTCGAATCCCCGGACGAGGCCGGCGCAGCCGGCCGAGATCCGGGGCCCATGCCGGAAGCGAAGCCGAAGCCCTGCAGGCGACCGGCGGCGAGGTCGAGCCGCACCGCGAAAGCCGGCCTTGTTCGCCTGTAAACCGGAAGCGGGTCAAAGGGTCCCCCGCAAGCCGCGGGCTACGAGCCACCGGCCGGAGGCCGCGCTTCTTACGCACGGACCGCGGACACACGGGTCCGCCCCTACCGCGAACCTCGCACTACGAACCGGTAACCGCCACCACCCACACCTGCCGCGTGCGCGGGCCGTCGAACTCGGCCAGGAAGACCTGCTGCCAGGTGCCCAGCGCCAGCCGGCCGCCGCTCACCGGCAGCAGCTGCGCGTGGCCCACGAGTGCGGTCTTGAGGTGGGCGTCGGAGTTGCCCTCGGCGTGGCGGTCGCCGGGATGCGCGTGCGGGGCCAGCTCGGCCAGACGCATGAGCAGGTCGTGGACCACGTCGGGGTCGGCCCCCTCCTGCACGACGATCCCCGCGGTGGTGTGAGGCGAGGAGACGAGCACCGCGCCCTCGCCGAGGCCCAGCGCGCGCACGGCCGCTTCGACCTGGGCGGTGATCTTCACCATCTGGTTGCGGGAGCGGGTACGCACCTCGAAGCGTTCCATACCCGTACTCTAGCGCGGGCGGATGCCCCTCTGAACCTGCCGTAGAATGGGCCGCATGAACCTGGTCGTCGTGGGTTTGTTCCTGGTCATCCTCAGCGCCCTGATCGCCTACTTCAACCGTCGCTGGTCTTCCATCGCGCTTCTCGGCATGCTTACCGGGGCGGTCGTCGCTGCGCTGGGGTTGTGGCCCCGGCCCGCGGCGGAGCCGGTGGGCACCATCCTCGCGAGCGACCGCGTGGAGGTCGAAACCAAAGCGTCGGCCGCGGCGCCCGAAACCCCTGCGGAGGAACCCCCCGCGGCGAACCCACAGACCGAAGCCGCGGCTCCCCAGACCGCGCCCGCGATACCCGAGCACGTGCTCGGCGGAGAGGCGCATCCCTGGGTAGCCGAGGTGAAGGCGCTCACCGAAAAGCCGAACCACTTCCCGCTGGCGCAGTCGGGTACCGCACCGCCGGACGCCCCCAACGCCGGAGACCGCATCTACGAATACGTGGACATCCAACTGGGTGGGCGCACCTTCCAGACCGTCTTTCTTTCGAAAAACCCCGACGATCCCGGCACCTGGATGGTCCACCTCGAGCCCGGCGCCCAGGGCCCGCCGATCCAGCCCGAGGAACTGGGCAGGGTGCGCATCCTGGGCGAGGGCGGCAACTTCCTGGTCTTCAAGATCGAGGACGGTCCCTTTGCGGGCAACTTCCTGGTCTGGGCCACCGGCGGTCATCGCGGCGGCGGCGAGGCCGTGCGCGTCTACAGCCCTGCGTTCCTCGAACGCGAGCACGGGCTGGCGCAGCAGATCGCACGGGCTGCGGGCGAGTAGCTACGGCCGCCGGCCCAGCACCGCCCAGGGGCGGCCCGCGATCCGGGTGAGGAAGAGGGTGAGGACCGGGCCGCCGGAAACGAGGGCGGCCCTCAGCTTTTTCTCGAGCACCGCAGGCTCGACGGGGCTGCGGCGGCGCTTTACCTCCACCCCGCCGGCGCCGTGGGCGGCCAGCCAGGCCGCCACCGTCTTCTGCCGGAAGGGGCCGTGCTCGAGCACCTCCCAGGCGCGGGCCAGGGGCGTGGAACGGAGCACCTCCGCGGTCAGGTAGGCCACCTCGGGGTCCAGCTGCGCTGCCTCCAGCTCGCGCCCCAGCCGGCGCACCAGCCCGGCGCGGATCACCGCGGGGTCGGGCTCGTAGAGGTAGCGCAGGGGCTCGCCGGTGGGCAGGGGGTCCGCTTCGGGGCCGTGCAACCGAGCCCCCGCGGGCAGGACCGCCGCCCAGGGCTCCGCCCAGGCGAGCTCCCCCAGGCCCGCGAGGGCTTCTTTGAGTTCACCGTCCAGCGAAACGAAGCCGAGGCCCGCCTCGGGCGGAAGTTCGGCCTTGTCGAGCGCCGGGGCCAGCTTGACGGCCACGGCGGGCACGCGCCCGGCGAGTCCCGCCAGCTCGGCAAAGGAGGGGTCCATCGCCTGCAGGCGCACGCTGCGGCGGCCCTCCCGGCGGCGCGCCGGGTCGGCGAAGGCGGCCTCGACGTCCAGCGCGATCCCGCGCAGGTCGCCCCGCACCACCTCGACGCGGCCCGCAAGCCCCAGCGCCGCGACGTTGTGCTCGAGGATCGCCGCCCGCACCGGGTCGCGTTCGACGGCCAGCACGCGCTTGCCCGCCGCCGCGAGCGCCAGCGCGTCGCCGCCGATCCCCGCACCCAGGTCGGCGACCCGTTCGTAGGGGCCGAAGACCTGCTCCGCACGCCAGCGCGCGACCGGCCAGGCGCTCGCCTGCTCGAGCGCCTCGGCCTCGAAGAGCAGCGCGTCGGCTTCGGGGAACTTGCCGCGCGCCCGCCGTCGCAGCACCGCCTGGTCGTAGAGCCAGGCGGCCTCGCCCTCGCCCCAGCGCTTGCGCAGGGCGGCGAGGGCGGCCAGGGGGTCGAGCGGCTCCCCGGCCAGCGCCGCCAGCTCGGCCCGGGCGGCCGGGCCGGCCAAGAAGCGCACGGCTTCGGGGGTGAGCCTTCGCACCCCCTCAGTATGCCGGGCGCGCGCGGGTCAGCCCAGCTCGAGCTCGATCTCCACCGCCGGGGCGGTGAAGCCGGCCGCCTTGTGGCTGCCGTCGCAGAAGGGCTTGTTCCGCGAGTGGCCGCAGCGGCAGAGCGCCACCTGCGCCTTTTCCAGCACCTCGCCGTTCACGCGCGCCTTGCCGCCGGTGGGCACCAGGTACGGTCCGTCCTGCGTTGCGGTGATCTTCATGTTTTTCCCTCCACCCCCAGGCTAGCGCCGTTCCCGCCTTGGCACCGTCGCCCACGCTACCTTCCGGTAAGGTGGGGGCGTGGAGCCCGCTTACACCGCGCTGCACCTTCTGCTCGCCTTCCTGCTGGGGCTGGCGCTCGCCGGGGCGCTGGCCGCCTGGCGCGGCGCGGCGTGGGCGCGGCGCGAACGGTCCCTGCTGCGCGAGCTCGAACGCGCGCGCGCCGAGCTGGAGGCCGAACGCGCCAAGAACGCCTGGATCGAAGGGGCCAAGGGCGAGCTCGCCGACGCCTTCGTGGCGCTCTCGCACCGCAACCTGGAACAGAGCGCCCGCGCGCTCGCCGAGCGCACCGCCGAGCTGCTGGGTCGGCTCGAGAACCAGCTGGGGGGCAACCTGAACACCCACAAGGCCCAGCTCGAGGGGCTGGTCGCGCCGCTGCGCGAGCACCTGACGCGGCTGGAGGCGCAGGTGCGGGCGCTGGAGGAGAAGCGCGAGGGCGCCTACGGCCGCCTCGCCGAGCAGCTGCGCAGCCTCGCCGAGCAGCAGCGGACGCTGGAGCAGGCGACGACGACGCTGGGCCAGGCGCTCCGGAGCTCGAGCGCGCGCGGGCAGTGGGGCGAGCTGCAGCTGCGCCGCGTCGTCGAGCTCGCGGGCATGGCGGCCCACGTGGACTTCGACGTCCAGGTGCACACCCCGGCGGGGCGGCCCGACCTGGTCGTGCGGCTGCCCGGAGGGGCGGTGCTGCCCGTGGACGCCAAGGCCCCCCTGGCCGCCTATCTGGCCGCGCTCGAGGCCGCCAGCGACGGCGAACGCGCCGCCAGGCTGAACGAACACGCCCGGGCGTTGCGGGCGCGCATCAAGGAGCTGGCCGCCAAGGGCTACTGGAAGGCCTTCGACCCCGCCCCCGACCTGGTCGTCGTCTTCGTGCCCAGCGAGGCGGCGCTGGCCGCAGCCTTCGAGGCCGACGGCACCCTGCTCGACGACGCCGTCGCCCAGAAGGTGCTCCCCGCGGGGCCGGTCACTTTGGTGGCGCTCCTCAAGGCCGTGGCCTTCGGCTGGCAGCAGCAGGCCCTCAGCGACAACGCCCGTCGGGTGGCCGAAGCCGCCGGGGTGCTCGTCCAGCGCCTCGATACCCTGACCGGCGCGCTCGCCGACGTGGGCAAGGGGCTCGAAAAGAGCGTGGCCGCCTACAACCGCGCCGTGGGCAGCTACCAAGCGCGGCTCGGCCCCGCAGCGCGCGACCTGCGCGAGCTCCTGGGCCGCGAAGACCCCGAGGACCCCCAACCTTTGGAGCGCGACCTGCGCGTCCCGCCCCACGAAGAAGGGCCGGGGGGTTAGCGCCCCCGGACCCCTTTCCGGCTCCGCCTAGCGGTGGGCGAGCCGCGCGAGTGCGACCCCGTAGACGACGTGCGCCATCGCAAAGAGCCAGTGCGGCATCGCCTGCGCCATCAGCGGCGCGACGAACCCCAGACTAAGGGTGGCTCCGGCCCAGACCACCAGACCGTAGACGACGCCGGTCGTGGGGGTGCTGGCGGCCGGGCTCACCAGCAGGCCGTAGACGAGCCCCATCACGACCCCGGTCATCATGTGCAGCATCGCGCCGAGCACGATCGGGAAGACGCCGCTGAGCGCGGCCTCGCCCAGCAGCGCGCTGGCGATCAGGCGCAGCGGTTCGAAGAACCCCATCCCCGCGACCAGCGCGAGCATCATGGCGACCATGCCCATGGGCACCGAAGCGATCAGGCCCAGTACCAGATTTTCCGGAAGACTGCGTCGTTGTGCTTTGGCGTTCATCATGGTTCCTGCCTCCTCGCTTCCGAGTGTGGACCGGGTTCGCGGGCGGCGGGGTAGCGGGGCCGACGGGCGGGTCGTCCAGCTTACACGGGGCGTGCTAGGCTGGGGCCGATGATCGCGCGCTACCAGACCCCGGAGATGGCGGCCCTGTGGTCGCCCGAACACCGTTTCCGCGTCTGGGCCGAGGTCGAGCGCCTGGCCCTGGAGGCCTGGGAAGGCCTGGGGGCCGTTCCCGCGGGCGTGGCCGAACGCCTGGCCCGGGCCCTGCCCGCCGGCGACTTCGAGCCCGAGTTCAGCGACCGGGTGGCGGCGATCGAGGCCGAGACCCACCACGACGTGGTCGCCTTCGTGCGCGCCCTGGCGGAGCGCAGCGGCGACGCCGCAGTGCGGCGCTACCTCCACTACGGCCTCACCAGCTCTGACGTGGTGGACACCGCCCAGAACCGGCTGCTCGCCGAAGCCCTGGACCTGGTCCTGGCCGAGCTGGAAGACCTTCTTGCGGCGCTCGCCGACCTCGCGGTGCGCTACAAGCACACCCCCGCCGTGGGCCGCACCCACGGGGTGCACGCCGAGCCCACCGCCTTCGGCCTGCGTTTCCTCAGCTTCTACGCCGCGGCACAGCGCGACCGCGAACGCCTCCGCCGCGCCCGGGAGGCCGTCGCCACCGCGGTGGTGAGCGGCTCGGTGGGCAACTACGCCCACACCCCACCCGAGGTGGAGGCCTACGTAGCCGAGCGGATGGGGCTGGTCCCCGAACCGGTGAGCACCCAGGTGGCCCCGCGCGACCGCCACGCCGAGCTGCTGGCGGCGCTCGCCGTCTACGGCGCGGACCTCGAGCGCGTCGCCGTGGAGCTGCGCCACCTGCAGCGCACCGAGGTGCTCGAGACCACCGAGCCCTTCCGCGAGGGGCAAACGGGCTCGAGCTCGATGCCCCACAAGAAGAACCCGGTCGCCCTCGAGAACGTCTCGGGGCTCGCGCGGCTGCTCAAGTCGAACCTGCAGGCCGCGCTCGAAAACGTGGCCCTCTGGCACGAGCGCGACATCAGCCACTCCTCGGTGGAGCGGGTGATCCTGCCCGACTCCACCACCCTGGCCCACTACCTCACCCGCCGCCTCACCCGGGTGCTGCGGGGGCTGGTGGTCCACGAAGACCGCATCCGGAGGAACCTCGAGCTCACCCGCGGCCTCGTCTACAGCCAGCGGGTGCTGAACCTGCTCATCGAGAAGGGCCTGGAGCGCGACCGCGCCTACCGGCTGGTGCAGCGCTGCGCCCTGAAGAGCTGGGAGGAGGAACGCGACCTCGCCGAGTTGCTGGCCGCGGACCCCGACAACCCGCTCACCCCGGAAGAACTGGCGAAGGCCTTCGACCCCGCCCACTACCTGCGGTACGTGGACACGATCTACGCCCGCTTCGGATTGTAAACTAAGAGCAACACCAAAGGGTAGCGGTCGTCGCGTCGGGGTCTCCGGCGCGTCCGATCCTACCCTCAGCGGATGGGCTCCGGTTCCGGAAGGCGCGGCGGAACCGGCAGCCCCGGCCTTCCGCGCCGCCCGTAAACGAGGTGAAGCATGAAGGCGCTGACCTTTGACTTCTGGGGCACGCTGATGGTCGAGGGGCCGAACTACGCAGCCCAGGTGCTGCCCGAGCGCTACGAGATCCTGCTCGCCGCAAGCGACGAGGCCGGCGTTCCCGCCGGCGAGGCCGAGGTGCGCGACGCCTGGAGCCAGGCGACCCGCAAGTTCAACGACGCCTGGCGCGCGGGCGTGTTCATGTCGCTCGAGGACCGGGTGGCCTACGCCTTCAAGCTGCTGGGCGTGCGCTACGACCCCGGGCTCGTCGCCCGCACCGCCGAGGCGCTGGCCGAGACCGGCCGCGACGCCGAGCTGATCGTGCGGCCGGGGGTGCACGAGGCCCTGCCCGAGCTGGCGCGTCACTACAAGCTGGCCCTCGTCTCCGATACCGGCGTCTCGGGCGGGGCGATGCTGCGCCACTACCTCGACCGCGAGGGGTTGCTCCCCTACTTCTCCGCCTTCTCCTTCTCCGACGAAACCCGGGTCTTCAAGCCCGATCCGCGCGCCTTCCTGACCGCGCTCGAGCCCCTTGGGGTCCAGCCCGGCGAGGCGCTCCACACCGGCGACCACCCCCGCGCCGACATTGCCGGAGCGCTGCGCACCGGCTACGCGCATGCGGTGCTCTTTGGTAGCGAGCACACCGGCGAGCCCGGGCCCCAACCCACGGCCCGCATCCACGACCATCGCGAGCTGCTGGAGCTCGTCAAGACGCTCGAGCCGGCGTAACCTCCAGTCGCGCAAGGCCCGCGACGCCTGCCGCGGGCCTTCTCGTTATCCAAAAACCCGCTTCGTACGCCCCCCTGCTCCCGCGGCAACGGGTGCCGTTGCGCTCGCGGTTATTTATTTGTGACGCATTTGTGACGCTGGCGTCCTAGCCTTGACGTGGAGGTAAGCGGAATGAAAAGAGCCATGATTTTCGTCGCATTGGCCCTGGTATTCCTCCTGGCCGCCTGTGGCGGCACGGCCCCCAGCCTTTCGGTAAGTCCGGCCACCGCCACCGTCACCGCCGGCGACGGGCCGACCAGCTTCAGCGCCACCCTCAGCGGGGCGAGCGGTACCATCAGCTGGAGCCTGAGCCCCGATTTGGGTACGCTCTCCTCGAGCACGGGGCCCAGCGTCAGCTACACCCCGCCGGCCGCCGTGGCCAGCGAGCAGACGGTCACCCTCACCGCCAGCGCCGCCGGCCTCACCGCCAGCGCCACGATCACCGTCGAGCCGCGGACGACGGACGTAACGGGAACGCTTACCGACATTCTTGGCCACCCTCTGGCCGGCAAGCGGGTGGTCGTCCCGGGCCGCGCGCCGGTGACGACGGGAGCTGACGGCGGCTTTTCGTTCGGTGACGTCGTGGTTCCCTACACCGTGATCGTAGAAGGGTCGTCCGGCCTGTACACCGTCTTCGAGGGCCTTACCCGCTCCGACCCCAGGGTGTTTATCTACGAGGGCTCCAGCTTGCCGTACCATGCTTCCGGCACCGGAACCGTAAGCGGCACGCACGACGGCAACACCCTGTCCATCCAGTACGCCGGCGACGGAGGCACCTATCACAGCTATTTCACCAGTCACGCCGGCAGCACCAACATTTCCATCGATATGGCTATGTACAAACCAACCGTAACGGCCGACCTCTTCGCGCTGGAATGGACCATAAACGCCAGTGGCAACGCCGAAGACTTCGTGGCCCGCGGCAAACGCCCGGGCGTCACCCTGCACGGCGGCGACGCCCTGAGCGGCCTCGACCTAACCCTTACCTCCCTCCCCGCTACGCACGATCTGAGCGTTCAGTTCGGGATCCCGGCCACGCTCACCACGTACTCGCTAACCGCCACCGCCAAGATCTCCCCCGCCGGGGTTCCGGCCTGGGGCAGCCTCACGGCGACCACGCACCCGGCCAACCCGGAGGCCGTCTTCAGGGCGCCCGGTGACCCTAACTTCCGCATGACCCTGACGGGGAAATTCAAAGACGCCGACGGCAACGACAGCGTCGTATGGGCGACGACGCCGGCGACCAGCACGAGCGCCGCCGCCACCGTTCCCGAACCCCCTATCCTGAGCGAGCCCGCGGACGGCGCCACCGGCGTGACCCCCGCCACCGGCTTCGCCTGGAACGGCCCCGATGACGTGATCTACATGCTGCACTTCGCGAACCCTTCCTTCGAAGTGCGCGTCTTTACCGCCACCAAGCAGACGCACCTGCCCGACCTGAGCGCTTTCGGCACGAGCTATCCGGGCGACGCCGATTTCGAGGCTCAGGTCGAGTGCTACAGGTTCGACGGTCTCTACGGCAGCGACCTCGACCTGTTCACCTCCTCTAGCCTCGTACCCTTCGGCTTGGCGATGGTCAGCGCTAGGGTCGGAATGCCCCTGACCGAGAGCGGCCTGCAAATGGCCGGTAAGAAGTACACCTACACCACCGCTCCTTGAGCTACGCGCGATGCGCGAACACGCCGCCGGCCCTTCCCGCCGGCGGCGACTTTTTGAATCTACGTTGCGGGCCAAGCGGGCCGCCCCGGCGCGGGGTAGGGTTCGCCGCGCCGCAGCCCGCCCGCTGCTCGAACCGGGGCAGGGTCGATCCCTGGGGTGCGCGGGGGTCCGCGGTGCCGGGCGCCAAACCACGGCCCGCATTGACGATCACCACGTGCTGCTCGAACGCGCGGGGATGATTGAGCCCGCCCGAACTGTAACGCTTTTGTAACGCCCCGCCCGCTAGGCTGGCGGCGGAGGTGGTGGTGCTCGCTCACCCAGCCGCCCCGGCCGCCACCTCATGCGTCGCCCTTCGTGGGCCGCACCGGCGAGGAAACGCCCTCACCGCGATGAGCGAAGGCACCGTGTCAGGAGATCGTTTTATGAATGGGAGCTCAAGAAAGGAGAGCCAACGATGACGAGAACCACGAGACGTTTCGGTGTGTGGGGTGTTCGTACGCTCGCCGGCCTCGCGATCGGCAGCTTGCTGCTCCTGATCGCCGCCTGCGGTGGGGGCAGCGGCGGCGGGCTCAAGACGGGCCACTTCGTGGACGGCCCCGTAGAGGGGTTGAAGTACGCCACGGCCACCCAGTCGGGCAAAACGAGCGCGAACGGGGCGTTTCGATACAAGATGGGAGAGACCGTCCGCTTCTACGTGGGCGACGTCC
>Ga0256832_1002213_pt1 | contig 13304 bp, 19 predicted proteins | sample 134614metaG_FD_190534 | JGI IMG/M metagenome (GOLD analysis project Ga0256832, IMG submission 190534) | Hydrothermal vent microbial communities from Lau Basin, Pacific Ocean - 134-614 | ecosystem: Environmental > Aquatic > Marine > Hydrothermal vents | place: Pacific Ocean: Lau Basin | collected... | reverse complement strand
AAGAATTCCCGGAGAGAGAGCGAAAGTCGCCCTTACCTCTTTAGATCCCAAGGTAGATCCGGTAGGAGCTACGGTCGGAGTTAAAGGAGTTAGGATAAATGCTGTCAGCAAAGAGCTAAAAAATGAGAGCATAGATTGCATAGAATACTCCTCAATTCCGGAAATTTTCGTATCAAGAGCGATGGCTCCGGCAATTATCTCAAGCGTAAAAATAGAAAAAAACAAAGCGATAGTTACCATTCCAAGCGATCAAAAATCAAAAGCGATAGGAAAGAGCGGAATAAATATAAGACTTGCATCTATGCTTACAGGATATCAGATAGAGCTAAAAGAGATAGATTCAAAATCAGCCCAGACAAAAGAAGAGGCTCCTTTGAAAAACGAAAACGCTCTAAAAGCTCTATTTGGAGAGTAAAAATAAAACTTTAAACGCTTCTTTTAAAATGGGGATTTATTTTTAAAAGTATCAAATCGGCAAGAATATTTCCAAGAAGGGTAAGAAAAGCTGAAATAATCAAAATCCCCATAATTACGGGATAATCTCTACTAAGAGCGCTTTGATAAAACAAAAGCCCCATTCCGTTTATAGAAAAAATTGACTCCAAAATTACGCTCCCTCCTATAAGAGAAGGCAGAGACAATCCTAAAATCGTAATTATGGGAGGAGAGAGATTTGGAATGATATACCTTTTAAAAAGCTCTCTTTTATTAACGCCTCTTGCTTTTGCAAAAAAGATATAATCGCTTTTTAAAATATCAAGAGTAAGGCTTCTTATATACATAGCCAAAGAGCCTATTCCCCCAAAAACCATAACAAAAATAGGCAAAACAAGATGCCAAGCTTCATCAAGATAGTAGAAAATTCCTCTTTTTGGCTCCAAAGAGTGAAGACCGGATATCGGAAACCACTGAAATTTAACGGAAAATACCAAAATAAGAAGCAGGGCAAGATAGAAAGATGGAATAGAAAAACTAATTAAAGAAAACTGTTTTAAAGCCTTATCCAAAAAGCTGTCTCTCTTTAAAGCCGCCTTTATCCCCAAATATATCGAAATTACAAAGATAAAAACCATACTTGTTATATTTATAATCAAAGTAATTCCTATCCTTGATAAAATCTCCTCTTTTACAGGCTTTCCACTTGCAAAAGAGATTCCAAAATCTAAATGAAGAATCGATTTCATCCAAGATAGATATTGAACAAAAAGAGGCTTATCCAAACCGTAAATTGTCTTTAGATGCTCCAAAGACTCCTTTGTTATGTTGGGATTTAGCTCTCCGGCCGCAAAAAAGGAGTTTGGAGCCAAATGTATGGCAACAAAGGAGATAATGGAGATGATAAAAAGCATCATCCCCATATAAAAAAGTTTTCTTAGAAAAATTTTCATATAACTATTTGTGCAAATCCCAAGCTATATGAGTTTTACCTTCGCTATCCTCTTCCACCATAGCCATTCCCATAATGTTAAAACCGGCATCCACATAGTGAACTTCTCCGGTAACCCCGGAAGAGAGAGGGCTTAAGAGATACATTGCGCTGTTTCCGACCTCCTCTATTGTTACATTTTTTCTAAGAGGAGAGTTTATCTCGTTCCATTTTAAGATGGTTCTAAAATCCCCTATTCCGCTTGCCGCCAAAGTTTTAATAGGCCCGGCGCTTATGGCGTTTATTCTGATATTTCTCTTTCCCAAATCAACCGCAAGATATCTAACGCTTGCCTCTAACGCAGCTTTTGCCACTCCCATTACATTATAATGGGGGATATATTTCTCGCTTCCTATATATGTTAAAGTAACCACCGAAGCATTTTCATTCATTACAGGAAGTAGAGTTTGACAAAGAGAGATTAAAGAAAACACCGAAGTATTCATAGCTATCTCAAAATCTCCCCTTTGAGTATCTATAAACTCCCCATCAAGCGCTCTTCTTGGAGCAAAAGCTACTGAATGAACCAAAAAATCTATTTTTCCAAAATCCCTCTCTATAGATTCTCTCAAAGCCTCAAGCTCTTCATCTTTATTTACATCCAAAGGATATATCTTATCGCTTCCAAACTCCTTTGCAATCGGCTCCACTCTCTTTTTTAACTGATCATTTAGATAGGTAAAGCTAAGCTCAGCTCCTTGCTCTTTGCAAGCTTTAGCGATTCCGTAAGCGATAGATTTATTGTTTGCCACTCCGACTATTAGACCCTTTTTGCCCTTCATCAACATCTACTTTTCCTCCGCCAACATTTTAGAAATATTTATAATCTCGCAAAAGCTATCCACATCCCAGCTTGCCGTCCCTATCAAAAGACCGTCGCAGTTTTTAACGCTTAGGATATCTTTTGCATTATCCGGTTTTACGCTTCCGCCATATAAAAGAGGGGCTTTGATATCCTCTCTTAAAGCATCCATTACCTCTTTTATATCCTCTTTTTTTGCGCTAAGACCGGTTCCAATAGCCCATACAGGCTCATAAGCGACTATTAGTTTATCATAATTTAAATCAATATTTTCTAATTGAGAGTAGATATACTCCATAACGGCGCTAAAGCCCTTCTCTCTTTGGCTTTTTGGCTCTCCTACGCAGTAGATGATTCTAAAATCATGATCTTTGAAAAATTTGAATTTTTCCACTATGAATTCGTTGGACTCTTTGAAAATATGTCTTCTTTCGCTATGGCCTATTATTATGTTTTTGATTTTAAACTCTTCAAGCTGCAAAAGTCCTATCTCTCCCGTAAAAGAGCCTTTGTAAGCCGGATAGGCGTTTTGAACGCCTATATTTATCTTATCGCTTATATTGTAGATATCCAAAGCGGTAAACGGAGGAAAAACAAAAACCTCATCTTTTATAGAGTATTTTATTAAAAAGTTATCAAGCTTTTCAAGATACTCTATCGTGCTTAATCTTGTATGGTTTGTTTTAAAATTGGCGGCTATTATCATTGCGCTGTCTCTTCCACAAGTTTATCAACTTCTAAAACCTCTATTCCGGGAAGCTTTTTGCCTTCCAAAAGCTCCAAACTCGCGCCTCCTCCGGTAGAGATAAAGGTCATCTCGTCAACATCTCCGGCTCTTGCCACGACATCTGCGGTATCTCCTCCTCCAACTATCGTAGTAGCGTGAGATTCGGAAATATAGTGAGACATTTTAATGCTTCCTTTGGAGAATTTATCTATCTCAAAAACTCCCATAGGACCGTTCCAAAGAATAGTTTGAGCATCGTTTATCGCCTCTCTAAAGAGCCTTGAAGTGGCAGGACCTATATCAAGTCCCATCCAATCTTTTGGAATCTCTTGTATTGGAAGAAATTTAATAGGCACATTATCGCTAATTTCGGGAGCTACTACAACATCTACGGGAAGATAGAATTTAACATTCTTCTCAAGGGCTTTTTTCATAATCTTTTTGGCATCCTCTATCAAATCATCTTCTACTAATGATTTTCCGACCTCATACCCTTGAGCTTTTAAAAAGGTAAAAGCCATACCTCCGCCTATTATCAATTTATCCACAACATTTATCAAATTGATTAAAGCTTGAAGTTTGCCCGAAACTTTGCTTCCCCCAACAACAGCAACAAAAGGTCTGGTTGGATTTTGAACAATTTTATAAAAAAAGTTTATCTCTTTAGAGAGCAAAAATCCTCCGGCTCTTTTGCCTTTTGGATAAAGTTTTGGCAAAGCGTAAATTGAAGCATGCTTTCTATGGGAAGCTCCAAAAGCGTCGTTTACGTAAATTTCTCCCATCTTTTTTAATTTTTTTGCAAACTCTATATCGTTTTTCGTCTCTCCGGGCTCAAATCTAAGATTTTCAAGCAGAAGAATATCTCCGCTTTTTAAATTGGAAGCCTTGCTCATAGCATCTTCGCCGACTACATCTTTGGCCATAATAACCTCTTTTTTCAAAAGAGACTGAAGTCTTTTTGCAACCGGTTTTAAGGAGTATTTCTCTTCAAATTTTCCGGGCGTCGGTCTTTTAAAATGGCTTGCCAAAACCAAAGAGCAGTCATGATCAAGACAATACCTAATCGTATTTAAAGCGGCTCTTATTCTTCTATCGTCTGAAATATTTCCAAACTCATCTGTAGGAACGTTAAAATCACATCTTATAAAAACCTGCTTTCCGGCTATATCGATATCTCTAACGGTAGGTATCATGATTTTGTATCTTCCTTTCTTTAAATTTTATTTTCCGTAATTTCCCACATGCAAAGCCATATCTACAAGTCTGCAGCTATATCCCCACTCATTGTCATACCATGCCATCACTTTTAGCATATCCCCCTCTATAACCTGCGTCAAGTCAGCGGCGATTATGGAACTATAAGAGCTTCCTATAAAATCTTGAGAGACTCTTTTGTCATAATCTACTAAAATAAGCCCTTTATACTCGTTTTTGGCTTTCTCTTCAAAAACTTTGTTAACCTCTTCTATAGTTGTTTTTTTCTTTAAAATAACATTCAAATCCACCATAGAAACATCAGCTGTTGGAACTCTTACGCTTTGTCCGTGCATCTTTCCTTTCAAATTTGGCATAACCAAACCTATCGCTTTAGCAGCGCCTGTTGTGGTTGGAATCATATTGATAGCTGCCGCTCTTGCTCTTCTTGGATCTTTTTTATGTTTTACGTCAAGAATTTTTTGATCGTTTGTATAGGAGTGAATCGTAGTCATCAAACCTTTTTCAATTCCAAAAACGTCATCTATGATTTTCGTTACAGGGGCCAAACAGTTAGTCGTGCAGCTTGCGTTTGAAATTATCGGCTCTCCGGCATATTTATCCTCATTTACACCGATAACGAAAGTTGGGGTGTCATCTTTTGCGGGAGCTGAAAAAACAACCTTTTTGATACCGTTTTCTATATAAACTTTTGATTTCTCCTGAGTTAAAAACGCACCCGTGCACTCCAATACCACCTCGGCCCCATAGTCGGCAAATTTAAGATTTTTAGGATCTCTATCGGAAAAAAATTTAACTTTATCCTTTCCTATTTGCATATAATCATCTTCCAAAATCTTAACTTCACCGTCAAAAAAGCCATGAACTGAATCATATTTTAAAAGATACTCAGTCATCTCTCTTTTAGCCGTATCGTTTACCGCCACCAACTCGATATCGTCTCTTTTAGCAATTATCCTTGCAGCGCACCTACCTATTCTTCCAAAACCGTTAATTGCCACTTTCAAAGCCATGTTTATCCTTTTTTATAAAGTTTTTTGATAAGATATTATATTATCGTCAAATTATAAAAATAATTTCATTTGTTGATTTTATCTAAAGAAAGGTTTAATAATTATAAAATGAAAATAGCGCTATTTGGAGGCTCGTTTGATCCTCCGCACAAAGGACATATTAAAATAATTCAAACAGCATTAAAGCAGCTTGATATAGATAAGATATTTGTATGTCCCGCTTTCTTAAATCCTTTTAAAAAAGAGTTTCATGCCCCTCCTAAAAAAAGACTTTTTTGGTTAAAAAAAATTCTGAAAAAATATCCCGGTGTATCAATTTGTAACTTTGAAATAAAAAGACAAAAACCAACCCCCACTATAAAAACTGTTTTTTATCTATATAAATATTATAGAGCCCAAAAAGTATATTTAATAATAGGAGCGGATAATATAGAAAGCTTAAATAAATGGTATAGAATAGAGAGGCTTAAAAAACTTGTCAAAATAGTGGTAGTTACAAGAGGTAATAAAAAAATACCCAAAAGCTTGCAAAAACTTGAAGTTAATGTTAATATCAGCTCTACAAAACTTAGAAAAAAAATAATAAAAGAGTATATTCCAAAAGAGATATTAAAAGATGTAGAAAATTTTTATTCAAAGGAGATGAATGCAAAGAGTTGAAAAAATAGTTTCTCTTTTAGATGAAAAGAAAGCTGAAAACATTCAAGCTTTTGATCTTAAAGACAGCGATTATTTCGTAGAAAAAGTGATTATTGCCTCAACACTGGGAGAAAGACATGGACCAGCGCTTCTTGAATATTTAAAAAAACTTCTAAAAGAGATGAACGAGAAGATTTTATTTATAGAAGAGAGTGAAGAATGGATAGTTATAGATTTGGGAGATCTTCTAATACATTTAATGAGTCCGGAATATAGATCAAAATATAATATAGAAGAGTTTTTACAAGAGATTAAAGAAAAGCTTAAATAGCAAAAAGGCTATTTTCGTGGTATAATTAAATTAGACTAAGTAAAAAAAGGCAATATCATGAAAAGGCTAATCTCAATAACGGCTCTATGCCTGGGACTCTCTCTTTTTGCCCAAACAAAATATCAAGTAACTCCGTATGCGGGATACAACTTCAGCGATAGCGATTCGGAATTAAAAGATCATATGTTAATCGGTATCAGTCTTGATACGTTTTTAAACGAAAGATATGGTTTGAGACTCGGTTTTGAAAACGGACTTAAGGCTAAATACAAAGGATATCCTTATCAAACAGGAATGGAAAATACCGATATATACAGATATTATGTAAATGCCATAGTAAACGCCAACGATGTCTTTAGAACCTATTTTGCATTTGATCCATATATTTTTGGAGGAATAGGATATGAAGATATTGATAAAAACTGTCTGGGAGAGAAGTCTCAAGGATTTACAAATGTAGGTCTTGGAATAAGATTTCCAATAAGCGAAGATCTTAGCATAATATCGGAAGCAAAAGCGATCCAAAAATGGAAAAACAAAGATGTGGATGTAGTCGGAAATATCGGGCTTGGATATACTTTTGGAAATTATGTCAAAGAGCCAGAAACCACTGTTCTTCCCCCTCCAAAAATTGAGCCTAAACCAAAACCAAAAGAGGAAAAAATAGTAATCTACAACCAATTTCCAAATGTAGTTCCGGTTCAAAGTATAAAACCTGTAATATCCACAAATGAATGCGTATATGCTAACACTATTCCAAAGAGTAAAGATATTTGCGATAACAGAAACTATATTCAGGTTGCTGCAAAACTTAAATGTCTGCCAAACGAAGAATATGATAATAGAAAATTTTTAAATAAAATTAAAAGATATGGATACAGATACACTATTTATAATACTACAAACAGAGCGGGCAAAAAAGTATCAAAAGTATTGATAGGACCTTACAAGTGTTTAAGTGATGCAAAAAGACATCTTTGCGATATAAAAAGAAAAATAGCAAAAGATGCATTTGTATATAGAAAATAAGGAGATTTAATGCTTAAAAAATTATTTATTACGCTTGTCGTTTCAAGTTTGTATCTTTTTGCCGAATATAGTAGTGTTGGATTATATGTAAATAATGAAGATTTAGAAATTAGAGGAGACCTTCTTTTATATACAAAATCTGACAAAATTCAGCTTGAATCAGGTTACTATATAACCGCCGATATGCTTGATATGGACGAGGGATTTACACCAGGAGACGACGCTACACTCTTTGGAGCGGGAATTTATATAAAAAATAGCGTCATAGGAACCCAAGGGCTTGATATGTCTTTTGGGCTAAAAGGAGAATTTGGAGACATAGGAGACGATAAATTGGCCGCAATGCCAATTACCATGGCGCTATCTTATAAAATCCCGATAGATTATTATTACTATACAACTCCCACAACCTTCAATGCGTCCTTTGCCTATGCGCCCTCGCCGCTTGCTTTTAGCGACAGCGATAAATATTTGGAGTATAGACTCTTTTTAGAGATAGAGATGATAAACCATATAGATGTAACTTTCGGTTACAGATATATAGATGTGGATATGGATAACGAGCCCACAAAAAGCCGAAGCGCGGTATATGGAGGTTTGAAGTTTTTCTTTTAAGAAAAATTCACCTGAGATTATTTTTATAAAAAGATTTTTTACTTAGCCGATCTTAATAAAAGACCTAAAATAAAAAAGGATCGGCTATGAAAATTCTATCAAAAAGCTTAACTCTTCCAATTCTTTTTATCTCATCTGCAACAGTTTTTATAGGAGCGTTACTGCTAACTCATAAAAGCAATATGCCAATAAACTACCCTTCTATAAAAGAGAGCATAAAAAAAGAGACTCAAAAATCATGGGGAGTAAACTTTCAAATGGAAGATGGCATCGTTACTATAAAAAATATGCAGCAAAACTCTTTTGCTAAAGAGATAGGTTTAAAAGAGGGGGATAAAATAGTAAAATTAAACGAAATCTATAACCCATCTATAGAAAGTATTCAAAATTTTCTAAAAAATAATAAAAACAAAATCGTAAATTTAGTAATAAAAAGAAAAGGAAATCTATACAATATAAAAGCCCTTCCGTTTTGAGGGGCTTTAAAAGAAACAAATTCTATAATTTTGATATACTTTAAGTAGAAATATAATTTATAGGCTGACCTAATGTGTAACATCAATTATAGGATAAATTCATGCCAAAAAAATTTAAAACCTTTAAATCACAAAATTCCGTAATCAAGTCATTAGCGGGTAAATATAATAACAAAGCGGTTAAAAGCAAAAAATCTTTAAAAAAGATAAAAGAGCAAGCTTTGAAAAAAGCTTGGGAAAAATATAAAAAACTTTAAAAGATAGTATCTTCTATATCGCTTTTATATTTTAGATACTCAATTTCCCTTTTTAAATAGCGGTTTTCTTCTTGCTGAGTGGAGTATTCTCTATAGAGTTTATTTATATCCCTGCTTATGTAGTATATTTCATTTTTTATATAAATTTTGGGAACAAAAAGAGCCAAGCCAAGCAAAATCAGTAAAAATGTAATCAAAAGAGTGGAAAGAGAGAGATTTTGTTCTGAGAATTGAACCTCTTCATACTCTTTTAAAAGTTTCTCTTTATCGCTCATCACCCATCCCAAGAAAAAGTATAAATATTTTGAGTAATGATAACATATTTTTACTCTTTTTTCATCGCCTCTTTGGCTCCCTTGATAGCCCCGTTTAATATTCCCTTGGTTATATCTAAAAGATATCTGCCAACTTTCTTTGCCTCTTTTGATAGCTCCTTAGCTTCTAAAACCGCTTTTGAGGTAATTTCGTTTTCAAAAACCGTCTCATTTTTAATCTCATTTATCTTTTGAGCGAGAGCTTCGGTTGTCTCGATACTTCTCTTTTTCAGTTTTTCCAATACGCTGTCAAGTTTTAAAATAATGTCTCCCAAAATATTTTTGGAAATTCCTTTAGATTTTAGAGAGCTTTCTCTTACTATATTTACAAAATCTTCATCTATTCTATCTATCTCTTCTTTGGTTTTCTCAAGCTCATTGGCCATCTCTTTTTGAACTTCATTTGGAATAAGTTTCAATTCGTTTTTTACCTTCGATATCGCTCTAAAGACACCCTTTTTACTGCCGTAAACAGCGCCGTATAAAATCTCTTTTGCAAAAGCCTGGTCTTCATCGGCTATCTCGATCGTAGCTTCCAAAACGGTTCTTAAGATATAAGCGACTCTAACTTTTGTAAGTTTGCCCTCGTTTATTGCTTCATAAACTATATTTTTTACAATCTCCTCTACATTTCCCTCAATATCTCCACCCTTTTCGACCGCTCCCAAAATAGCCTCTATTGTTGTCTCTTTTAAAATTCCCAAAAGCTCCAGACTTTGAAGTTTTACATTATTTAGGGAGTATTCGACAAGCTTTTTAAAATCTTCACTCTCATCTGAGATATTCTCCTCCACACTGTGAAGCAGTTTTAAAATCTCTCTTTTAACTTCTCTTTTTTTATCCTCGATTTTTTGCTCTATCATCTCTTTTTGATTTAAAAGCTCATAAAGCTCTCTTTTATCCTCAAAAGAAAACGCCTCTATGAAAGCCGATATCAAAGAGGAGATGGAAGTTATGTTAGCAAGCTCTCTTTTTTGAAGCTCTCTTATAAGATTTTTCAAAATATCTACTGAAGGTTTCTCTTTTTTTAAAATCTCGCAAACTCTCTCTTTCAAAAGAGAAGGGAAATTCGGTTTTGAGTCAATTTCATCTAAAATCTCTATAAATTGCGTTTCTATCTCTTTTTGCATACTTTTCCTTATAAGACCATCTTTACGTCTTTAATTTTTTTCAGTTCTTCAAACAGCATCTTTCTATCATCGTCATTATGCACCAAAATTTCAAGATTAAAGCTTACATATTTTCCTTTGCTGCTTTTTTTGCTTTTTCTAAGTTTAGATATCCTATTTTGCGTCAAAGATGAAATTCTCTTTTTGCAAGCCTCTTCATTTTGCGTGATAATTTTATAACTCCAATTACAAGGATAATCTATTTCAACTCTCTTTGGAATCTCGTTTAAAGTGACCACTTTTCCCTCCCATCTTCTCTTCAAGTCTTACGTCAAATATCTCCATTGCTTTATCTATCGCCTTTACCATATCATAAATTGTCAAAAGCCCTATGCAAACTCCGTTTAAAGCTTCCATCTCAACTCCGGTTTTCCCCTTTAGCTTGGCTCTTACAATCAGTTTGAAACCGGGAAGATTTGGCAGCTCTTCAACATCGCACTTTACAGAGGTAATCATTAAAGGATGGCACATAGGAATTAAATCGCTTGTCTTTTTAGCCCCCATTATGGCTGCTATGATAGCTGTCTGAATTACATTTCCCTTTTTTACTTTATGCTCTATCACAGCCGTGTAAGCTTCCTTACTCATCTTAATCTTTCCGCTTGCAATGGCAACTCTTGTAGTATCCTCTTTTAAAGATACATCAACCATCCTTGGCATATCGTTTTCGTCAAGATGCGTCAAATTCATTATCAAGCCTTATTATGGTATTAAAACTGTTTTGAACCTCTCCTCCAAAATAGATAAACCCCTCTTTTATCTCAAGGAAAAGCTCCTCTTTGCTTTTTGGATAAACTTTAACGCTGTTTTTAACTTTGCCCTCCAGATAAGCTCCGTAAAAAGAGGCGGCCATTCCCGTTCCGCAAGCTAAAGTCTCATCCTCTACGCCTCTTTCATAAGTTCTTACATAAAGATTTCCACTCTCCACTTTGGCAAAATTTACGTTTGCATTATATTTATATCTAAGTTTAGAGCAGAGATTTTTATCAAAAAGTTCTAAATCATCAACATAAGTTACAAGATGAGCAACTCCGGTATCATAAAAATGCCATACAAATCCATCCTCTAAAAAGCTCTCTTTTAATACTTTAGGCTTAGTTAATTTTATCTTTACAAAATTGCCGCTAACTTTAGCATCTATCACCCCGGCTTTGGTTAAAAAAGAGTGGGATTTAGGGGCTAAAGAGTTAGAAACCGCATAATGAGCGGCGGCTCTTGAGCCGTTTCCGCACATCTCTGCTACGCTTCCGTCACTATTGTAAAACTCCCACTCATAATCATACTCTTCATGCGGAACCAACACTATCATCCCGTCAGCCCCTATTCCCCTCTTTCTATCGCAAAGCTTTTTAGCCAAATTCCCTCTATCTCTTTTTACAAAAGAGTGAAAAATCAAAAAATCGTTCCCGCTTGCGTCATATTTTGAGATCTGCATATTTTCCTCTTAAAAAATCCAAAAATCTATCTATCTCTTTTTGAAGATGTTTTAAATTTTTACTGTTATCTATCACAAAATCGGCTCTCTTTTTCTTCTCTTCTATATCTATTTGAGAACTGACTCTATCTTTTGCGTGAGATAAATCATACCCTTCCCTTTTTACAAGCCTCTCTATTTGAAGCTCCTTTGGGGCGTAAACCACCACAACAGGCTTTATATTATATCTCTCCCCAGTTTCAAAAAAGAGAGGAATATCCACTATATAGGGAACTTTAAAACCCTCCAAATATAGAGCCTGCTTTTTTATCTTCTCTTCTATTTTGGGATGAAGAAGATTTTCAAGCTTTTCTTTGCTCTCTTTATCGCTGAAAATAAGCTCTCCAAGCTTTCTTCTATTAACCTCTCCATCTTTTAAATACTCTTTTCCAAAAAGCTTCTCTATCTCTTTTGTATTCTCTCTTAGAACCTCATGAGCTATCTTGTCCGCATCTATTATCGAAAAACCGTGCAGTTTTAAGATATTGCAGACACTGCTTTTCCCGGTAGCAATCCCCCCGGTTAGCAAAATAGCGTTTTTAAACTCCATCTACTTTTTCAATACCTCTTTTAAGCTCTTTTCCACAAAATTTGGAAGGGCGAAAGCCGCTTTATGCACATCGCTGTTGTAATATTTCAGCCCGTCAAGCAAATCGGCTCTTTGCAAAACTATATCAGCCGTTGGATGATACTTTTTTGAAGCGATAGCGGAAGTAAAAATACATCCCGGATACAGATACATCTCATATCTGTAAGGAAGAGCGATAAAGAAGTGCTTTCCAAGATTTCTTAAAACATTTCTGTTTTGATCCATCTCAAGCCACCAGCTTCCAGCCTGCGCGGCGCAAAGCCCATCCTCTTTTAGGATTCTATGAACCTCTTTAAAAAAGCTCTCCTCAAAAATCTCTCCCTCTCTTGTTCTAACGGGAGCCATCGCATCCACTATCACAACATCGTATGTAGAGCTTTCTGCCTTCTTTACAAAATCAACTACGGTATCTATAACCACATTTACGTTTTCGTTATTAAAAGCGTCTATATACTCTATAAAAAACTCTTTTGCCACTTCCATTACTTCTGGATCTGGCTCTACTACATCTATTTGGATATCATCATATTTCAAAAGCTCATGAACGCATCCGCCGTTTCCGCCTCCTAACACCAAAACATTCTTTGGCTCTTTATGGGTGCACATTGGAACGTGAACTAACATTTCATGATGAATAAAATCATCCTTTTGAGTTAAAACAAGCTTCTCATCAACCGCTAAGATATTTCCAAACTGCTCGCTTCTGTAAACCTCAATTTTTTGAACGTTGCTCTCTTGGCTAAAAATACGATCGGTTACTCTATGGCTTTGCAGCCAATAATCCTTATACTCTTTGGTAAACCACATTTTTTAAAGCTCCCTTTGCTGTTTTTAGCACGATTTTAACATATCTTTGTTAAAATCACTTAAAAGTTTTATAAAAAAATTTTCCGTTGAGAAAATAATACACAGCAAAAAAAGGAGCAAAAAATGTGCGCAGAGAGAATGCAAAGAATCCTTACCGCAATTGTCTTGGGACTAATCCTGCTTTTATGGGCGCAAGGATATATCAAAGCTTTCGTTATATTGCAAACTTTTGTAATTATTATGATGCTAATTTGGGCTTTTACAGATTTTTGCCCCTCTTTGTGGTTTTTTAGAAAGATTTTCCCTCCTTGCAAATGGGGAAAGAATGAACAGTAAAATAAGCTACAAAGACTCAGGCGTTGATATAGAGGCGGGAAACTCGTTTGTCGAGAGGATAAAACCCTTCGTAAAATCGACTCTA
>Ga0256832_1002212_pt1 | contig 13310 bp, 8 predicted proteins | sample 134614metaG_FD_190534 | JGI IMG/M metagenome (GOLD analysis project Ga0256832, IMG submission 190534) | Hydrothermal vent microbial communities from Lau Basin, Pacific Ocean - 134-614 | ecosystem: Environmental > Aquatic > Marine > Hydrothermal vents | place: Pacific Ocean: Lau Basin | collected... | reverse complement strand
GACCCTGGTGGCCTTTGCCCTGCTGCCCACGCTGTTGTACTACTATACCGAATACCAGTTGGGCGACCCCAAAGGCAACCTCGACTCGGGCGCCATTGCAGGCTCTTACATCGGACTTTTGCTGCTGGCGGCCATCTTTGTCTCCATTGGGCTGCTGGCTTCCAGCCTGACCAACAATCAGATCATAGCCTTTCTGCTCGCCGTATTTTTGAGCTTTTTGATGCACTGGGGGTTTTACTTCTTCAGCAAACTCCCCGTTTTTGTCGGCAAGGGCGACGATCTGGTGCAGATGCTCGGCATAGATTTCCACTATGCCTCCATTAGCAAAGGCGTGGTGGACAGCCGCGATTTGCTGTATTATTTTTCGGTCATCATTTTCTTCCTCGCTCTGACGCGGCTGTCGTTGGAGCGCAGAAAGTGGTAATCCTCCTATGACGACTTATGTGGAAAAGTAAAAAAGCACAAGCCTGGTTTAGCACGGGGATGTTGGCGCTCATCCTGGTCTTCCTCAACATCCTGGGGAATGCCTTTTTCTTTAAGTGGGATCTCACAGAAGACAAGCGATTTACCATCACTTCCTCTACCCGCGAACTGCTGAAAGACTTAGATGATGTGGTTTATGTGCGCGTATTGTTGGAAGGTGAATTTCCCGCAGGCTTTAAGCGTCTGCAAAAAGCCACCCGCGAGATGTTGGACGACTTCCGCTCCTGGTCGGGCTATATCGAATACGAATTTGAAGACCCTTCAGATCCGGACAAAAGCGTGGAGGAAATCAACGCCCGCCACAAGCAATTGGAAGAAGCAGGCATATTGCCCGTAACTTTTCGGCTGCGCACAGTCGAAGGTGGGACGCAAAAACGCATTTACCCCTACGCCATCTTTTACTACAAAGGGCGCTCCATTCCGGTCAGCCTGCTCGAAGAGCAGCGGGGGCGCGACCAGGACCTGGTGCTCAACAACTCCATCAGCCTGCTGGAGTACAAGTTTGCCAATGCCATCATGAAGCTCAGGCGCCCGACCCGCGCCATAGTGGCCTTTACTGCCGGCCACGGCGAACTGGACGACCTGCAAACCAAAGACCTGCGCGCCTCTCTGCGCACTTACTACGATGTGGGGCGCTTTACCATGGACAGCACCTATGCCATCCCCTCCGAAATTTCGCTGCTCATCATTGCCAAGCCCACACAACCCTTTTCCGAAAAAGACAAATTTAAGCTCGACCAGTACGTGATGAACGGAGGCAAAGTGATGTTCCTCCTCGATAAACTGGCCATTAACCTCGACAGCCTGGCAGGCAGAGAGGGCTTTGTGCCGCCGGAGTTGGACCTCAAGCTCGACGACCTGCTCTTTAAATACGGCGCTCGCATACAGCCCTCTCTGGTGCAGGATTTGCGTTGTTCAAAAATCCCCCAGGTGATAGGTTCGCAAAATGGCAAGCCGCAAATCGAGCTCTTTAAGTGGGTTTACCATCCGGTTTCCGTGCCGGATATAGACCATCCCATCGTCAAAGGCGTGGACGGGGTGAATTTCTTTTTCGCCAATCGCTTAGACACCATCCGCACCAAGACGCCGGTGAAGAAAACCATTTTGCTGTCGAGTTCTAAGTACAGCCGCGAGCAGTTTTCTCCGGCTTACGTTACTTTCAAATCGCTGCACCACGAGCCCAGGCCCGAGAACTTCAAGGAATCCCATCTGCCCCTCGCCGTCCTGCTGGAGGGCACTTTCCCCTCTCTGTACGAAAACAGGCTGAGCAAAAGCATGGAAGAAGGCCTCAAAGAACTGGGCATGACTTTTAAAAAAGAGAGTGTCCCCAACCGCATGCTGGTAGTGGCCGATGGCGATGTGGCCAACAATTTCATTGTGGACAGGGAAAACCGCACCACCATGCCGCTGGGCTACAACCGCTACGAGCGCAATATGTACGCCAACAAAGACTTCCTGCTCAACGGCATAGAGTACCTCATGGACGAGGCCGGCGTCATGCAGGCCCGCGGCAAAGAAATCAAGTTGCGCCTGCTCGACCAGGTGCGCGCCCGCAAAGAAAAAACCTATTGGCAGATGCTCAACATCCTGCTGCCCCTGCTCTTCCTGCTGCTCTTTGGAATGGGGTACCACTATTTGAGGAAGAGAAAGTATGCAAGATAGTTGAAAATGGAGAATTGAAAATTGAAAATTGAAAATGAACTAACTAAAGGATCGGGGAGCCGGCCGGAGAGGCTTTTTTTTGAATATCGAACAAGGAATGTCGATTAACGATTTTTGATTTGGGCTACCGAAGTAAGATCCCCGAGCCGGCCTTTTGGAATGGATAATGGAAAATGGAGAATGAGAAATGACCTAACGAAAGGATCGGGGAGCCGACGCAAGGAGGATCCCCGAGCCGGCCTTTTAGAATGGAGAATGGAAAATTGATAATTGAGAATGACCTCTCCGTGTACTTCTCCGTGAACCCCGTGAACTCCGTAGTAAAAAGAAAGAATGGAGAATGAACCATTGAATAGTGGAAATCCAGGATATTAAGTGTCTTACCCTCGAGATTTGATACTTTTGCAAACGGAGAGCATCCATCCACCAAAAAGCAAAAACATGAAGAAGCAAAACATCATATTGCTGGCGCTCTTTTTGATACTCGGCTCTGCCACGGCCTGGTATTTGGCGAAAGCCGGAGAGAAAAAAAGCTCCGACAGCTGGGAAAGGGCTTTTGCCATGCCCGACATTGGCAAGGTACACAAGATTTTTATTGCCGACCGCAGAGGGAATACCACCACGCTTGAGCGCTCCGGTAAGGGCTGGATTTACCAGGGGAAATACCCCGCCAACCCCCACGTGATGAAAGAACTTTTGCACACCATCCAGCGCCTTGAGATTTACTATTTGCCCGCTAAGGCTGCCGTGCCGACCATGGTGAACGACCTGGCCACGAGGGGCATCAAAGTGGAGCTCTACGACCGCAACGACAACAAGCTCAAAGCCTATTATCTCGGCTCTTCTACAGCCGATGGCGTCGGTACTTACGCGATCATGGAAAATTCCGAGCATCCCTATGTGGTTTATAATCCCTCCATCAGAGGGAGCATTGTCGGGCTGTTCATGCTTCGCGGCGACGACTGGCGCGACAAGACGGTCATTCGGGAGGAGCCCGGGCAGATTACTTATGTGAGCATCGAATACCCCAAGCAGCAAAACCAGTCTTTTGTGTTGGAAAGAAAGGGCGAGGGGCAGTATGAAGTGCGCCCCTTTTACGATTTCACACCCCGCATTGACAAGCAGCTCAACCGCTCTGTGGTGGAGCATTATTTACAGGGCTTTCGCCAAATAGGGGCCGAGGCTTATGAGAATGCTTTGAAGGAAGAGAGAAAGGAGTCCATCCTGAGCAGTTTGCCCTTTGCCGTGATTACCATTCACAACGAAGGTGGGAAGGAGACCATTTTGCGCCTTTTCCCCATAGAGACCGAGGTGGATCGCCGTCCTGACGGCACCACTGCCATAGTGGAGCGCTATCACGTGGACTGGAACGGGCAGGACCTGATGCTCATGCAGCACAATTTGCTGAAAAAAATTCTTTGGGGTTATCCCTCCTTCTTCTGAGTTGCGCCTTTTTCCATTTGGCGAAAGCCACAGAAAAAATTCTTTGCTAACTTTGCGGCTATGCAAATCACGGTTGGCCAACTGGCCCAAATGTTACATGGCCGCGTAGAAGGAAATCCCGACGCATTGATTGACAGACCCTCCCGCATTGAAGAGGGAGGCGCCGGCAGCATTTCTTTTTTGGCGAATCCCAAATACGAAGAACACCTCTACACCACTACCGCCACGGCTGTGTTGGTGGCCGAAGATTTTGAATTGCGCAAGCCGGTAAAGGCGACTTTGATTCGGGTGCCGGATGTGTATGCGGCTCTGGCCTTTTTGTTAGAGCGTTTTGGCGAGGAACAGAAGCGCGGCATGAGCGGCGTTTCGGAACGCGCGGAGGTGCATCCCGGGGCCGTGGTGGAGGAGGGGGCGTACATCGGCCCTTTTGTGGTTGTGGAGCGTGGCGCGCGTATCGCAAAGGGCGCCCGCCTGATTGCGCAGGTTTATGTGGGCGAAAATGCAACAGTGGGCGAAGACAGCGTCCTGCATGCCGGCGTGCGGGTGTACAGGGATTGCCGCATCGGGCGGCGCTGCATTTTGCACTCGAATGCCGTCATTGGCAGCGACGGCTTTGGCTTTGCTCCTCAGGAAGACGGCAGCTATCGCAAGGTGCCTCAATTGGGCTATGTGGAACTGGAGGACGATGTGGAAATTGGCGCCAATACGGTGATTGACCGCGCTACCATGGGGGCGACGCTCATCCAAAAAGGCGTGAAGTTGGACAACCTCATTCAGGTTGCTCACAATGTGAAGATTGGCAAGCACACCGTCATCGCTGCCCAAACGGGCATTGCGGGCAGCACGCAAATCGGCAGCCATGCGCAAATTGGGGGCCAGGTGGGCTTTGTGGGGCACATTCGCGTGGCCGATGGGGTAAAAATTCAGGCACAGAGCGGGGTGGCCGGCCCCATCAAAGAAGAAGGCTCTGCCTGGTATGGCTCACCGGCTATTCCGTATCGTCAGTTTTTGCGTTCTTATGCTGTCTTTAAACAACTGCCCGAACTGGTGAAAAAATGGAAAACAAGGCAGTGAAAACATCTTCCGATAACAGCACAATTCATTCGATGAAACAAAAAACCATACAAAAAGAAATTGCACTCGAAGGCGTGGGCTTGCACACGGGCCGCCCTGTGCGCATGACGCTTAAGCCTGCGCCCCCCATGCATGGCTTTCGCTTTCAGCGCTTAGACCTCGAGGGCCAGCCGGTCATCAAAGCCGATGTCAGTCAGGTGGTTTCTACGAACAGAGGCACGACCCTCCGCCAGGGAGAGGCGCAGGTGCATACCGTTGAGCACGTTTTGGCGGCCCTGCGTGGTATGGACCTGGATAATGTGCTCATCACCATGGATGGCCCGGAGGCGCCCATTCTGGACGGCAGCGCCCGCCTCGTGGTGGAGGCCATCCGCGAGGCCGGCATTGAAGAGCAGGACAAGGAGCGGGAGGTCTTTGAAATTGAGGAGCCCATATCCTACAAAGACGAGGTTACGGGAACGGAGCTTTTGGCTTTGCCTTCCGGCAAATTTGAGATCACCACTTTGGTGGACTTTAATTCGCCTGTACTGGGCCAGCAGTTTGCCTCGCTCTCCTCGCTGGAGGATTTCGAGAAAGAAATAGCGCCTGCGCGCACCTTTGTCTTTTTGCACGAGGTAGAGACCCTGGCTTCGCAGGGGCTCATCAAGGGCGGCGATTTGGACAATGCCGTCGTCATTGCCGACCGCCCCGTCAGTGAGGAAGAGCTGAATGCCCTGGCTGAAAAACTGGGCGTGGAGTATCAGGGCCTCAGGGTTGATGAGGCCGGAGTGCTGAATACGACCAAGCTGTTGTTTGACAACGAGCCCGCACGCCATAAGCTGTTGGATGTGTTGGGAGATCTCGCTTTGGTGGGTGTGTCCATTCAAGGCAAGATCGTGGCTACCAAGCCCGGGCATTTTTCCAATGTGGAGTTTGCCAAATTGCTGAAGGAAAAATACGTGGCCCAGCGCCGCACGCGGGGCGTGCCCAAGTACGATCCCAATGCCAAGCCCTTATACGACACCTGCGAGATCATGGAGCTCTTGCCCCACCGCTACCCCATGTTGTTGGTGGACAAGATTATAGAGATGTCCGACCACCACGTTGTGGGGGTGAAAAACGTTACCATGAATGAAGCCTTTTTTCAGGGGCATTTTCCGGGCAATCCCGTTTTCCCCGGCGTGTTGCAAATCGAGGCTTTGGCACAGACCGGCGGAGTCCTCGCTTTGGCCGGCATGCCGGACAAGGGAAATTGGGACACTTATTTTTTGAAAGTCAATCAGTTTAAGTTCAAGAAAATGGTCAAGCCCGGCGACAGTCTGATTTTGAAACTCGAGCTGACGGCTCCCATTCGCAGGGGCATTGTACAAATGTATGCGACCGCTTATGTGGGCAAAGAAGTGGTCTCCGAGGGAGAGATGACAGCGCGGATTGTCAAGCGAACAGAAGAAAAATAGGGAATTTTGCATGTAAATGATACATATCCGGGAGCCAATGTGCATCCCGAGGCGCGGCTTGGGCGTGGTGTCCAAATAGCGCCCTTTGCCACAGTCGAAGCCGACGTCGTCATAGGCGACGGCTGTAAGATCGGAGCCAATGCCTGTGTGCTCAGCGGTACGCGCCTTGGGAGAGGTTGCGAGCTTTTTCCGGGCGCTGTGGTCGGGGCGATTCCGCAGGATTTAAAGTACGAAGGAGAATACACCACGCTTGAGATTGGCGATCGCGTCATCATCCGGGAGTTTTGCACTTTAAACAAAGGCACCAGGGCCAATGGCCGCACAGTCATAGGCAACGATTGCCTTTTGATGGCCTATGTGCATGTCGCTCACGATTGTATTCTTGGCGATCACTGCGTGCTGGCCAATGGCGTTACGCTGGCCGGGCACATAGAAGTGGGAGATTGGGCCGTTTTGGGGGGGCTGACGGCCGTGCATCAATTTGTGCGCATAGGTCGCCACGTCATGATTGGCGGCGGCTCATTGGTGCGCAAAGACGTACCACCTTATATCACGGCAGCCCGTGAGCCTTTGGCTTATGCGGGCGTCAATGTCATCGGTTTGGAAAGACGGGGCTTCAGCCCTGAAAAAATTGAACACATCAAAATGCTCTATCGTCATCTTTTTGTAGAACACGGCAACCTGGCCAAGGGCAAAGCGCGGCTCGAAGAACTCAAGGGAGAGAGTGAAGAAGCCGCCGAAATACTGGCCTTTTTGGAACTTTCCGCACAAAGCGGCAGAGGTATCATACGAGGCAAATCCCGTTAGCGAAAAATCGCTGAGAAGGCCCTTTGCCAAAACAGCGTTTGTCAGCAGATAAACGTTAAGGATTTGGTAAAATGCCGGAAATGTGTATTTTTGCCGACAATACAGGACAACACACAGAGGTAGTTGCTCTGCCTGCAAAGGGCAGAGCAACTACTCAACAAGGTAGTTTGCGGAAAATCATTTCTTAATTAAACCAATTTGGTATGAAAAAACTTTCACTGGTTTTGATGCTGGTTCTATTTGGCGTCGGCAGTATGCTGGCTCAAAGAACCGTCCAGGGAACGGTCACCGACACAGAGGGTGATCCGTTGATTGGAGCCAATGTGCTGGTGAAGGGCACAACAGTAGGTACAATCACCGATTATGACGGTAAGTACTCTGTCACTGTGCCTGAAGGCAGCAACACTCTGATCTTTAGCTATACCGGCTATACGACTCAGGAAGTTGAATTAGGCGCTTCCAATGTAGTTGACGTTGTCATGGAAGAGGGTATCACCCTCGAAACGGCAGTGGTAACGGCATTGGGCGTTGAAAAAGAAGAAAAAGCCGTGGGTTATGCGGTGCAGGAGGTAAGCAGTGATGCCATCACGCGCTCCGGTGCCAGCAAGACCCTGGATGCCCTGCAGGGCAAAGCTGCAGGCGTACAACTTACCCGCGCATCCGGTGCCGCCGGTGGTGGTACGCGTATTGTGATTCGCGGCCAGACTTCTCTGACGGGCGACAACCAGGCCCTCATCGTGATTGACGGCGTGCGCGTGAACAACTCCACCTTCCAATCTGAAGGCAACCACGCAGGTGTGGCCAACACCAACCGCCTTGCCGACCTGAACCCCAATGACATTGAGTCCATCTCCATCCTGAAAGGCGCTGCAGCTACGGCCCTCTACGGCGTGGACGGCGCTCGTGGCGTTGTGGTCATCACCACGAAGAGAGGTAAGGGTACAGACGGCAAGAAATTTAAGGTGGATATTGGCTCTTCCGTAGCTTTCTCGGAAGTAACGCAAATTACGCCCACGCAAACGACTTATGCACAAGGCTGGGCAGGCGTTTACTATCCGCCTGAAACGGGTGTTTCCACTTCCTGGGGGCCTCCTGTATCCGAGCTGGCCTGGGATGGCGATAAGGATTATGCCTTTGACCCCAATGGCCGCATCGTGTCGAAAGATGATCCTTCTGCCGTGAAGCCCGTAACGCCTTACGACAACATCGGAACTTTCTTCCAGACGGGCGTCGCTTTCAACAACAACGTGGCCGTATCCGGAGGTTCTGACGTGGCCAACTTCCGTTTCTCTTATGGAAACTACAGCGAAGAAGGTGTCGTTCCGAAGAACACTTTTGAGAGAAATACCTTCAAGCTGGCTTCCGACCTGAAATTGACGGACCGCCTGAGCATGTCGGCTTCGGCCAACTTCAGCAAGGCCAACGGACGCCGTATCCAGCAGGGCTCTAACACCTCCGGTTTGATGCTGGGTATGTTGCGTACACCCGTTACTTTTGACAATTCCGGCGGTTTTGACGACCCGGCCAATACGGAGGCTGCTTATCGCTTCCCCGATGGCTCTCAGCGCAACTATCGCGGCGGTGGCGGTTATGACAACCCCTACTGGATCATCAACCTGGCTCCCCGCTTTGACGAGGTGAATCGCCTGTTTGGCAATGTGAACCTGGAGTACAAACTGCATCCCTGGGCAACCTTGTCTGCCACTTTGGGTACGGACTGGTTCTCTGATCGTCGCGAGCAGCAGTTTGAAATCAACTCCCGCACGGCTCCTTCCGGTCGTGTTTTTGAAGACAACTTCTTCTTCCGCAATACGGACATTTACCTGAATGCCCGTGGCAGCGGCAATTTGACAGACGACATCAGCCTGGGCTATCTGCTTGGTGCCAACCTCTACGATTCTCACCTTGAGAATTTGTACACCGAGGGCAATGGTCTGAGCTTCCCGAATTTTGTACACATTTCCAATGCTTCGGATGTACAGTCTTCCCGTTACATCAACAACAAGCGTACCGTAGGTTTCTACGGCAGCCTGGACTTTGGCTGGAGAAGCATGTTGTACCTGACGGTTACAGGTCGCCAGGACTATGTGTCCACGCTGATCGTGCCTGACGAGCCGTTCTCTTTGAGCGACATCGGTTTCTTCTATCCTTCAGCCAGCCTGAGTTTTGTATTCTCTGAGCTGTTGCCGAATGACGACATCCTTTCCTTTGGTAAACTGCGCCTGTCGTATGCTGCCGTAGGTGGTGGCCCGCCCAGCGCTTACTCTACGACTACGCCTTTTGTTTCTGCCAGTGCAGGCGACGGTTGGGCTGACCCCGTCAGCTTCCCCTTCAATGGCGTAACGGGCTTTACGCAAAGCGACAACCTCGGTAACCCGAATCTGGAGCCTGAATTGACCGTAAACAAAGAAGTGGGCGTTGACCTGCGTTTCTTCAAAGGTCGCCTTGGCCTGGATTTCAGCTACTACACCATGCTGTCTGACAACCAGATTCTGCCGGTGGACCTGGCAGGTTCTACGGGATACACCAGCGCTGTCTTGAATGCCGGCAGCTTGTCCAGCAAAGGTATTGAGCTCGTTTTGACGGCTACGCCCATCCGTAAGCGCGACTTTGGCTGGGATTTGCAGGTGAACTACACCCGCAACCGCACCATTGTTGAGAAATTGGCCGAAGGCCTTGAGGCTCTGCAGATTGGCGGTTTCACGGGTACGGGTATGTTCCACATTACGGGACAGCCCTTTGGCGTGCTTTACGGTGGTGCTTATCTGCGCGACAATGCAGGTACAGATGCCGATGACGGCCTGACCATACCCGATGGCAACATCCTCATCAACGATGACCCGACCAGCGGCGAATACGGTTTCCAACAGCCCGACCCCACCCTGCGCGTGATTGGTGATCCCAATCCCGATTTCATCGTAGGTATCACCAATACTTTCACTTACAAGCGCCTGGCACTCTCCTTCCTCGTTGACTGGAAGCAGGGAGGGCAAATGTGGAATGGTACCATGTGGGCTCTGACCTTCTTCGGCCGTGCCCAGATTACGGCAGAAGACCGCGACAAGATTGTCATCTTCGACGGCGTATTGTCCGATGGCTCGCCCAACAACATTCCGGTGCGCGTAGGTCAAAATTACTGGACCAGCTCCGTAGGTGGCTTTGGTTCCGTAGATGAGAGCTTTGTTCAATCTACGACCTGGGTGCGCCTGCGCGAGGTAACCCTGAGCTGGGACTTCAACCCCAAGTGGTTCTCCGGCACTTTTGTACAGGGTGGTTCTCTGGTCTTGAATGGCCGCAACCTCTACTTCTGGACGCCTTACCTCGGTGTTGACCCTGAGACATCCCTCTGGGGTACGGGTAATGCGCAAGGCTTTGAATACTTCAACATGCCTTCAACGCGCTCCGTTTCTGTTGGCTTGAACCTCAGCTTCTAAGAAACGGGTTTGAAGTGAAAAGCTTTTTGTGAAACCAAAAAAACAAACATGATGAAACATAAAATCACAGCGCTCTTCCTGGGGTTGGCCCTCTTGTTGGGATTCAATTCCTGTGAAGACTATTTCGGGGACATCAACGTGAACCCGAACGTCCCCACAGATGTACCGCCCTCGGTATTGCTGCCCTCTATTGAAGTTGGGGTAGCCGACCTGACGGGTGGGGACATGTCCCGCTTCTCAGCGGTTTTGGTCAGCCACGTAAGGGGCGTTGCCCGTCAGTGGTCTTCCATTGACAACTACTCCTTTATCGTGCCTTCCAACTTCGACAATGCCTGGCGTTACAACATCTATGCAGGCATCCTGCAAGATGCCAGAATTTTGAAACAGAAGGCTTCTGAAGAAGGCGCTGCCTATTACGTAGGCATTGCCGATGTCTTGATGGCTTATACCTGGATGATGGCTACGGATGTATGGAATGATATGCCCTTCACTGAAGCTTTCCAGGGTACAGACAATCTGCAGCCTGCCTTTGACTCTCAGGAGTTTATTTACGGCAAGATTGATGAGATGTTGGCAGAGGCCATCAGCTCGCTGAGTGGTGACGGTGGCGATCTGCTGCCCGGTGGCGATGACATCATCTATGGCGGTGATGCTGCCAAGTGGCTGAAAGCCGCCCATGCCATTGCTGCACGCGCTGCCTTGCACCGCGCTTTGAGGGACCCCAACAAGTATTACGGCGATGTTTTGACGCATGTAGCCGATGGCTTCACCAGCGGTGCCGATGACATGCGCCTGCAATACACCTCGGGTCCGACTTCTGCTGCTCCCTGGTATCGCTTCAACCGCGACCGTACGGGAGACATTCAGATGTTTACCGACGACAAGCCTTCTAAGTTGGGTGATATTATGACCGCTTTGAATGACCCGCGCTTGCCTATTTACAGCTACGATTTTGAGGACTTCGACAACCATCCTTACTTCCGTGCTGCTCGCAACTATCCGCTGATCACTTACTATGAGCAGAAGTTTATGGAAGCCGAAGCCCTGATGATGACGGGCGGCGATGATGCAGCCATTCATGATGCTTTTATGGAAGGTGTAACCAGTTCGTTTGATTACATCAGCGCAACAACACCCTTTGCTTCTGACAGCCTCCACATGGTCTTCGACAGCTTGTCTATGGATTATATGGCTGCTATTGATCCCGGCGAAGGCAATGTTACCATGGAAGACATCATGACCCAGAAGTACATCGCCATGTACACCGAGCCGGAGGTCTATAACGACTGGCGTCGTACCAACATTCCGGAGTTGACGCCGAATTCCGGCAGCACCATTCCGTATCGCTTCCCCTATCCATCTTCGGAGTTGACCCTGAACCTGAATACCCCTCCGGTAGATGGTTTGGATGCCATTACGGACCCTGCCAACAAAGTCTGGTGGGACATCAACTGATGAGTTCTTCCGGTTGAAGGAGCTTTCGGGCTTCTTCAACCGGATTTTTCAAACTCATTTTGTTAAAACTTAAAAATGACAAGCATGAAAAATATTCTCTCTTTAACGGCTTTGCTGTTGTTGATGACGGGTTTGGTCTTCACTTCCTGTGATGACTCCATCACTCCTGCCCATCAGCAAAACAGCGGCAGTGGCGCTTTACCCATTGTGGGCACGCCTGCTCCCAACTTTTACGATTTGAGCGACTTTGCCAATGCCGCCTCCGATATTACACTCGATGTGGAAACGTTTGGCGATGCTCAGGTGAGCAGCGTGGATGTATGGGTCAGCTATGATGGAGGCACTGCAGGCAAGATGATGACGGTTAGCAGCTTCCCTTCTGATTTAACCTGGGCCGGCCCCGATGCAGCAGCCGCTGCGGGTGTAGAAGTGGACAGCCTTGAGTTGGGCAAAATCTTTAAATTTACCTTTACGCTCAACATGGCTGACGGCTCGGTTCTGGCTCCCAACACCAAGGTGGACCTTCCCTTGAGCTGTCCTTCCGATCTGGCAGGTACTTATGATGTACACACCGTTTATCATCAGCATGACTTCCTGCCCGACTATGCCGAGGCCGATATCGTAGCTGAGGTTACTCAGGTGGATGATGGCATCTACTCCGTAGATGATGCCTCCGGTGGTCTGTACAGCGAAGGCCCTTATGTAGATGCCTATGGCACCAACGGGCTGGCTTTCACCTTCCGCGAAATTTGCGGTAAGCTTTCCTGGGAAGGCCAGAAAGACGACTGGCAGGATCTGGTCCAAAGCCCGGATTTTCCCAGCGAAGTTGTTGATGAAAACACCTTTACGATTTCCATTCTCGGAACGGTTTATGGCGAGCACTGGACCTCGACTTACACCCGGCAGTAAAGCAGTAAAAAGACCATCCTCCTTGAGAGGATGATTCCTGAGTATAAAAAAGCCGTCTTGCATTGCAAGGCGGCTTTTTTTTGTTTGAAGAGGCTCCCTCCGCTATGGCTTGATGAAAGTACTCATAAATCGCTCCCCCGAAAGGCTGTACACGCATAGATGGTATTTGCCGGAAGGCAGCGTACTTATATCTATATAGAAGGTACCCGTCTTTCCACCTGGCTGCATTTGGCGAAAGCCCGATAAGCGGCCCTGCTCGTCAAACAAGCGGGCTGTCGGGAGTATTTGCCTGTTGCCTTTGCCTTTCGGCAAATGGGGGACAGTGATGAAGACTTGTTCACTCGCCGGATTGGGGTAGGTGTGCAGTGCTTGGAATTTGGCGAAAGCCGGAATCTCCTGCACAGAGGTGATGATGCTTACGTCGGGATCTACTTCGATTTGGCCATTGGTGGTGCTGCCTTCCAGTACCTCCAGCGTTTGTCCGGCGCTTTGGTCGTAGAGGCGGTCCTGATGGCCTGTGGGCCAGGTGATGAGGATGGAGTCGGCGCTGCTGTTGGCGCCCAGCCCGAAGATGAGGGTCTCGGAGTTTTGGCCGAGGAAGCCGATG
>Ga0256832_1002211_pt1 | contig 13311 bp, 10 predicted proteins | sample 134614metaG_FD_190534 | JGI IMG/M metagenome (GOLD analysis project Ga0256832, IMG submission 190534) | Hydrothermal vent microbial communities from Lau Basin, Pacific Ocean - 134-614 | ecosystem: Environmental > Aquatic > Marine > Hydrothermal vents | place: Pacific Ocean: Lau Basin | collected... | reverse complement strand
AGGGCTTGCAGGCGCAGCTCCTCGACGACCTCCGGGGGGTGCCCTACGACCTGACGCGTAAGGACGACATCCGCCAGTACGTGTTCGCGGCGGCCTACCGCCTGGATGAGGAGGAGGCGCAGGCGCGGCTCGAGCGCGGGAGCTGGGTGTTCGATGCGGGCTTCTACTTCGTCTACCGCAATCAGTTCCTGAGCAGCGCGGGGCTGTCGCAGGCCTTCCCGGCGCGGGCCGACTTCGCCGACGCCTTCGTGCGCCGCAACGCCAAGGCGTTCATCCCCGACCTCTGGCTCCGTTTCCGCATGGGCGGCCTGCGGCTGGAAACGGAGGCGGTCTACATCGCCGGCCAGATCCAGAACATCGAGAACGACGCCTTCGAGCGCAGCAACTACGACATCCGGCAGTTTGGCATCGCCTTCGAGGGCGAGTATCGGCTCTTGCAGGACAAGCTCTCGATTCGCCTCTACACCGGCTATGCATCGGGCGATGCCGACATCGACGGGCTGAGCGCGCGCCAGGGGCTCCTCGCCCAACAGACCGACGACCGAACCATCAGCCACATGCAGTTCCACCCGAACTACCGGGTCGACCTCATCTTCTGGCGCAACATCATGGGGCGGGTCGCCGGCGCCTGGTACCTCCGCCCCGGGGTCAGCTACGACGTCATCCGCAACCCCTTCGGTCAGCTTCTGGGTGTCGGCGTCGACATGATCTACAGCCGCGCCGCGCAGGAGACCCAGGCCTATGGTGCGGATCCGAACCTCGGCCTCGAGCTGGACTTCTCGATCTACTACCGCAGCGAGGACGGCCCGGAGCTCATCGACGGCTTCTACGCCCAGTTCAACTACGGCGTGTTCTTCCCCTTCGCGGGGCTGAAGTACCCCACGTACCAGGGCCTCAGTGGTGCGCCGGCGGGCTTCAAGGCCAAGAACGCCCAGACGCTCCGGCTCATCCTGGGCGTCAACTTCTGAGAGCGGCGAGGCCGGCTCAGCTCAAGGCGCGTTCGAGGGCTTCGCCGAGGCTTCGCGCCGTCAGCAGCGTCACGCCCTCGCGCTCCTTCGGCGTGAGCCGGTCGGCGTTCGCTGCGGGGAGCAGGACGTGCTCGAAGCCGAGCTTCCGCGCCTCGGCGATCCGCGGCCCCGGCCGTGGCACAGCGCGGAGCTCCCCCGCGAGGCCGAGCTCCCCGAACACCGCGAGCTGTGGGGGGAGCGGGCGGCGGCTGAAGCTCGACGCCACGGCCAGCGCGATGGCAAGGTCCGCGGCGCGCTCGTCCACCCGCGCACCGCCTGCCACGCTCGCGAAGACGTCCCGGTCGAGGACGCGCAGATCCGCGCGGCGATCGAGGACCGCGAGCAGGATGTTGAGGCGGTTGGCGTCCAGGCCGCTGACGACCCGTCGTGGGGCGCCGTACTGGCAGGGCGCCACGAGGGCCTGAAGCTCGACCAGGAGCGGGCGGCTGCCCTCGGCGGTCGACACGACGACCGAACCCGAGGCCTGCTCGGGCCGCTCGGCGAGGAAGAGCGTGCTGGGGTCGGGGACTTCCCGCAGCCCGTCCCGATCCATCTCGAAGACGCCGATCTCCTGGGCGGGGCCGAAGCGGTTCTTGGTCGCGCGGACGACCCGAAAGGCGTGGCTGCGGTCGCCTTCGAAGCTGAGGACCGTATCGACGAGGTGCTCGAGGACCTTCGGGCCCGCGATCGTGCCCTCCTTGGTGACGTGCCCGATGAGGAAGAGGGCGACGCCGTGGCGCTTGGCCAGGTCGATGAGGGCCGAGGCGACCTCGCGTAGCTGCGAGACGCTGCCGGGGCTGGCGGTGGCAGACGCGCGGAGCGTCTGGATCGAGTCGATCACGGCCACCTGAGGCTTGCTCGCGTCCAGGGCCTCCTCGGCGTCCGCCAGCTCCGTGGTGGCGAGGATCTTTACGCCGCCCATCCCCGCCCCGCCGATGCGACGGGCTCTCATCGCCACCTGGGAGGCCGACTCCTCGCCGGTGATGTAGAGGGCCTCGGCGCCGCGCGCGTGCATGGACGCCAGCGCTTGCATGAGGAGGGTCGATTTGCCGATGCCCGGGTCGCCCCCAAGGAGGATGACGCCGCCGCGCACGGGGCCGCCGCCGAGGGCGCGGTCGAGCTCGCCGATGCCCGTCGGGAGCCTCGCGGCGTCTTCCGAGCGGACCTCGGCGATGGCGACGGGGCGTGCCCCGCCAGTTCGTTCGCGCGAGGTGCGGCTGGGTGCGGGCCGGAGCTCTTCGAGGGTGTTCCACTCGCCGCATGTTGGGCAGCGCCCCATCCACTGGGCGTGCTGGGCGCCGCACGCCGTGCACTCGTAGCGGGTCTTTTTCTTGCTGCTTTTGGCCACGGCTCCTTATCGCACGTCGCTGTGACGCTCGCGGGGGTAGGGCGACAGCAGCGTCGGCGTCGCATCCACACCGCTGCGGTGCCGCGCTCGCGCGCATTCCCTCGGGCTCAGGCGCTTGGGCCCGGTGCTGAGGGGAGCGCTCGCGTCGGAGTCCATCAGCCGCCAGGGGCGGTCGGGGCCGAGCTCGTCCGGGTGGAAGGGGAGGTCGAGCAAGACGTGCCCGATCTCGTGGCTCTGCGTCCAGGCGGAACGCTGCTGCGCGATGCCCCGGCGGTCCAGGAGCACGACGTTCGGGAAGGCTCCTCGATCGGCCTCGATGAATGCTTCGCCTTGCCGTCCGCCGCCGGTGAAGCGGTTGACGACGATCACATCGATGGTGCTCGGGTCGTCGTCGATGACGTGGTGCAGCAACGTGCGCTCTTCGAGGGAGCCCGCGGCGGCGCTGTCGTTGGTGAAGGGGCGTAGGCCGTCGCCCAGATCGACGTGGCCGATGTCAAGGTGTTGCCAGCGGTCGGTGGTCAGCGGGGCGTCGCCGTCGGGCGCCAGCGTCGCCGGCGATCCGTCGGCCCGCCGCACCAGGACATCGGCGCTTCGACCGGCGCCAGAGGCCCAGCGAGGGTTGACTCGGACCTCCGCACGCAGCCCGAGGGCTTGGAGCGAGCGCGCGATGCGCAGCGCCGTTTCGACCGGCGCGAGGCCGGCCGGCACGGAGAGCGCGAGCGGCCGTCCCTCGGCGCGCAGACGGATCGTGCCACCGGTCGAGAGGAAACCGTCTCCGTCGCTGACGCTCAGCAGCCAGTCCGGCGGAGGGTCGACGACGGCGACGTCGGCGCGCTCCGGGGCGCCGAAGGTCACCAGGCACTGAAGCCAGATCGCGTTGGCGAGGGCCACCTGCGTGCGCCCGAGCGCGACGGCAGCCGCGTCGTCGCCACCAACCGCCGGGACGCCCCCGTGGCGGACGATCCGTACGCGCAGCCGGCCACGCCGCGCGGCGAGGGGCCCGCGTTCCCACCCGGGGCGCCCGACCCGGAGGCTCTGGGCGGCGTGGCCGAGGCGGACCTGGACCGTGTCCCGGAGCCCCACGACCAGCAGCCTGCCGGAGGTGCCTGGCGCCGCGGCGTCTTGCTCGTCGACCACCAGGCGCATCCAGGGGCCCACGGCCCGCGCGCCGTCGAGGGTGAGCAGGACTGGCCGTCGGTCTCGGCGTTGGCCCGCGGCGTCGATGCTCTCGATCCAGGCGGTGCTCCCTGCGCTCGACGCGGGGGCGACGACTCGGAAGCAGCGCGGGTCGTCGCAGCGTCCGAGGGGACCGCGGGGGAGCGCCCGGTCGTTCGGCACGTGCTGCGTGGGGGCCAGGGCATCCCGGGTCGGGTCCAGGGGGCCCTCGGGGGCCTCGAAGCGCAGCTCCAGGCCCCGCACTGCCAGCCGGTGGGTGGCGCCTCCAACACGGGCCACGATCACGCCGCGCGTTCCCGTCGCCTGAAGTGTCACCGTCCCGGGCAGTCGTAGCCGCGAGGGGGAGAGGAGGCGCACCGCGCCTTCGGCGGTGAGGGTCGCGACACCCCGCCCCCGCAGCCGGATGCGCCGGACGTCGTCGAAGGGGGGCGCGGGCTGCTCGCGGTCGGGGACCCCGTCGTCGTCGTCGTCGTCGAGGTCCACGGCGAGGGCGAGCTCGGAGACGGGCCGGCCGTCGAGCTCGAAGCCAGGGGCGTTCTGGGCCGCGACCGAGGTCACGGTGGCGAGGCTCAGGGACAGGGCAAGGCTTCGCACGCAGGCCTACTCACGGAGCATCGCTTCGGCGCGCAGGGCTCGCCGGCTGCGGCGGCTGAGCTCGGCGTGGATGATGCCCGTCAGCTCAGCGAGGGCCTGCTGGAGGTCGTCGTTGACGACGATGTAGTCGAAGAGCGAGTAGTGCTCGATCTCCTCTTTGGCCTTGGCGAAGCGTCGCTCGAGGCTCTGGGGGGTTTCTGTCCCGCGGCTCTCCAGGCGGCGCCGGAGCTCTCCGAGGGAAGGAGGGAGGATGAACACACCGACGGCCCGTGGGATCGCCGCGCGGATCTGGCGGGCCCCCTGGTAGTCCACGTCGAAGAGCAGGACCCGCTTTCCGAGCTGCCGGGCGCGATCGATCTCGCTGCGCGCGGTCCCGTAGAGGTTGCCGTGCACGCACGCCCACTCCAGGAGCTCTCCGCCGGCGACGCGCTGCTGGAAGGTTTCGGCGTCGGTGAAGTGATAGTCCTGCCCGTCCACCTCGTTGGGTCGCGGCGGTCGCGTCGTCAGCGATACCGAGAAGGTGATCTGCATCTGGGGGTTCTGAAGCAGCCGGTGGGTGAGGGTGGTCTTGCCGGCGCCGGAGGGGGAGCTGAGGATGAGCAGGAGCGGTTCGTCCACCGCTCGGGTCTACCACGGCCGACCGACCGCGAAAACGGCGGGCGCGCTCAGAGCACGTTCTGGATTTGCTCGCGCATGCGCTCGAGGTCCGCTTTCATCTCGACGACCAGGCGCGTGATCTCGATCTCTGGCGTCTTGGCGCCGAGGGTATTGACCTCGCGTCCCATCTCCTGGAGCAGGAAGTCCAGCTTGCGCCCGTGCATTGGGCTCTCACTGCGCATCAGATCGAGGAACTGCGCACAGTGGCTCCGCAAGCGGGCGACCTCCTCGGCGACGTCCGTGCGCTCGGCGAAGAGCGCGATCTCGTGCTCCAGGCGCCCCTCATCGACGGGCACGCCGCGTTCGCCCAGCAGTCGCTCGATCCGCTCGCGCAACCTGGCGCGGTGAGCTTGCACCACGTGCGGGCAGCGGCCGGCCACCTCCCCGAGCCTGGCGGCGATGGACTCGAGGCGAGCTTCGAGCTCCGTGGCGAGGGCTTGCCCCTCGCGGAGGCGCATCGCGTCCAAGGCGTCGCAGGCGGCCGCGCAGGCCTGGAGAAGCGCGCTCCGGACCGAGGCATCCGGAGTCGGTGCGGGGGTCACGAAGAGCCCGGGGACGCTCGCCAACAGGCCGAGTGGGACGTCCGCATCGGGAGCGAGCTCGTCGCGGAGCGCCCGCAGCTGCGCGAAGGCCTCGCGGGCGACGGCGGAGTCGAGGCGCGGCGCGGCTTCGACGCGCCCGTCCGCGAGGATCGTCAGCTCCACCCGTCCTCGTCCGACGCGCTCACGCACCAGCGCCTCCACGGCCGGCAGATGCTCGCCGAGCGCCGTGGGGAGTCGCGCCCGTACGTCGATGAAGCGGTGATTGACCGCCCGCGCGGCAGCACGGAGGCGGACGGGGACGCCGCCGAGGACGGCGGTCGCCTCGCCGGAGCCGTAGCCGGTCATGCTCCGCACAGCTCGTTTCTATCATGGCCAGCGGTCCGCTGACTCGGATGGATCTCGAGGAAGTCCTGAAGATTCTCGAGACGGGACGGGCCGTGCAGGCGTGCTCCCGGGAGGTGCAGAGGTGTGGGCGGATGGCTACGGTGCGCGGTTCCGCGTCACTCGAGGCGTTTGCGCTTCTTGAGCTGCGCCATGACCTTCTCGTACTCGATCTCGAAGCTCGCGGTGCCCTCCTGGAGGTTCTTGATCTTCGAGCGCACTTCCTTGTCGAGCTCGCTCTCGACGTCGGTGTGTCTGCGCAGCACCGAGGTGATCTTCTTGCGCAGCACCGGATCGTCCGAGAAGACCTCCTCGACGTGGTTGCTGTGGAAGAGCATCGTCAGTAGCTGATCGACGAGATAGGGGAGCTCCTCGTCGTGGGGGGGGAAGCCCCACTCCTTGCAGACCTGCGACTTCATCTTGCCGAGCATCGCGTACGAGAGCCCGCCCCGCTCCATGCGGTTCTTGGCTTCGTCGGTGATCTGCCGCTGGCGGCGAATGAACTCTTTGAGGACCGATTCGAAGTCGAGCTTGACCTCCTCGGTGCTCGAGACCTCGATGTCCCCGTCTCTCGTCAAGGCGCGCACGAGCTCGTCGGAGATCTGGGGAACCTTGCCGCTGTACAGCCTCATCGAGCGGTCTCTAGCGGGATACGCCCAGCCGGTCAACGCCGGACCGTCCCGTCGGCCTCTGTATCGACCGTGAGCGGTCGCGGTCGCGTCCCTGCGTGCTGTCGCGTCACGAGGAAACCTTGACGATCGTCGAGGGGCGATGGGCCGTGAAGGGGGCTCTCGGTCGTGGGGCGCACGGAGAGCTGCTCGGGCGGGCGGGTCGCCTTAGGATTCGAGGCGCGCGCGCATACGTCCGATGAGGCCTTCCCAGCCCTCGCGCGCGATGATGCGCGCGAACTGTCGCCGATAGCTCTCGACCATGCTCATGCCGTCGTCGACCGTGAGGTCGACCACGCGCCAGCTTCGGCCGACCCGGCGCAAGAGATAGTCGATGCTCACCGGTGGCGCGCGGCGGTTCGTTCGAGATCGCGCCTCCGTTCGGACGAGCACCTCTTGCTCGCCTCGGGGCTCGGCGGCCTCGTAAGCGACTTCGAAGCGCAGGGTACGTCGGAGGTTCCGGCGGTAGCTACGTTCGACGAGCTGTTCGAGGAGCGAGACGAATTCGTCACGCTCCGCTTCGCTGCGTGCCTCCCACTCGCCGGCGAGGGCCCGCCGCGACAGCTCGCGGTAGTCGAGCAGCTCCGAGAGCATGCGGGTCAGCTGCCGATCGCGGGTCGGGCTTTGGGGCTGCTCCATTAGACGGGTGACCGCGGCGTGCTTTTGTTCGAGGAAAGCGCGGGCGTCCGCCTGAGCGTCGGCCGTGAGCGAGGTTCCCAGCGCGGCGGTAGCGCAAAGCAGGGTGGCCAAGCGGTTCATCATGCATCCTCCAGCTCCTCAGACGTTCATGCCCGAGCGATATTCGCGTCGCGCGCGGTCCCGTCATTCGCAAGGCGGCTCCCAGGCGTCCGGCGGCAAGAGCTCCTCGCCGGTGACGCGTTCGAGCTCGGCGGCGGCCTCGTTGAGCGCCTGAATGGCTCGCAGGTGATTGAAGCGGGCCTCGAAGTAAGCCTTCATGGCGTCGATGAGATCCTTGGGGTCCGTGTCGTCCAGCGCGATCTCGTAGGCTTGCGCCTCCGAGACGAACCAGGCGCGGGTCTGCTGACGCCCTTCGCGCCAGGCCGCCTCGCGACGCTGCGCGTCGAGCAGTGCTTCGAGGGAGGTCGCGACTTCGAGGTCCATCCCCAGCTGCGCTTCGTCGAGCTGAGCTCGGGTTTCTTCGAGCCGAGCGCGCGCCCGCGCTGTCCGGAAGCGTGTCCCGGCGAAGTCGAGGCTCCAGCGCATCAGCAGCCCTCCGCCGAGGGATTGGCGGTTGGCTGGGTCGCTGATCCATGGGTTGGACTGGTCGGTCATCCCTGGTCCCCAGCTGTAGCGGGCTTGGAAACCGAGGCCGAAGTCCGGGGCATAGCCGGCCCGTTGGATGTCCAGGTCGGCCTCGCGCGCTTCCAGCGCGGCCTGCAGCATCCCGACCTCCGGCCGGGAGCGGTGAGCCCGCTCGCGCAGCGCTTCGAGGGTCGGCGGCGAGAGCTCCACGGGCGCCATGGGGCACGGTGGAACCACGAGCTCCGCGACGCCCGTGAGGGCCCGGAGCGCCGCCTCCGCGCCGCGCCTCAGCCGTGTGGTCTCACTTGCCCGGGCCTCCACCTCCGCTACCGCAGCCTCGAGGCGGTAGCGGTGCGTCGGGTTCGCGTTCGGATCGCCGTCGTCGAGCATGCGCTGGAGCCTCCGGCGGGCGCGCTCCAGCTTTGGGCGACCCTCGCGGAACATTTGCTCGACGTCGAGGGCGAGCTGGAGCGCGAAGTACGCGCGGCGTACATCGAAACGCAGGCGGGCGAGGCGGCGCTCACGGTCCAGTCGCTGCGCGCGCACTCCCGCGCGGGCGGCGCGCTTGAGATTGCGCAGCTTGCCGAAGGTGTAGAGCGGGACGAAGCCCTGGATGCCGAGGTCCACCACGGGCGCCCAGCCGTTGTCCAAGGGGAGCTGCCCCTGGTCCGAGAAGATGATCGTTCCTTCGGCGCGCGGGGCGACGGTGATGCCGGCCGTGGCCTGCCAGCTTCGGAAGAAGGGCGACAGCCGGGCTTCATCGAGGCGCGCTTCGGCCGCGCGGATCCGGGCCTCCTGCGCGCGCAGCCCTGGGTAGCGTGCCTCTGCCAAGGAGAGCAGCGCCGCGAGGTTCAGAGCCTGCGGCGCCTCGGCGTTCGGCTCCCCTTCGGGTGGTTGGCCCCAGGCGACGGCGGCGCCCGCGAGCGTGACGGCCGCCCACGCGCTCAGCCCCACGAGTAACGAGAGTCGCCACACGGGGTCTTTGTAACCCGGGCGCGCAAATGAACAAGGCCCCGCCGGAGCGAGGCCCTCGTGAGGAAGCAGGGAGCGCTAGCGGCGCTTCGAGCGCATCGAGGACATGCCCATGGAGCTTCCGCCCCCACCGCTCTCGGTGTTGTAGCGCTGGATCACCTGGTCGGTGAGGTCGAGGTTGGATGGAACCCATACGACGCCGCCCTCGTTGGCTTCGACGATGAGCGTGTAGCCCTCGGCTTGGCCGATGCGCCGGAGGATCTCCTGCATGCGCTCGAGGATGCGCTTGGTGAGCTGCGCTTCCTTCTCGGCGAGCTCCCGCTGGTATTCGACGTAGGTCGTCTGCAGCTCGACGAAGGCCTTCTGGTACTCCTCCAGGCGTGACTCGAGGGCCTCCCGGCTGAGCACGTTCTTCTGACGCTCGATGTCCTCCTTCATTTTCTTGAGCTTCTCTTGCGCGGCGTCGAGGGCCTTCTGGCGGCGGCGGAAGAGGCGCTTGAGGCGTGCCTTGGCTCGGCGGCCGTCCTCGGTCTCGTTGAGCGCGCGTTGAAGATCGACGACCGCGACCTTCGTCTGAGCGAAGAGCGTCGGCGTCACTGCCGACACCAGGAGCGCGGCGAGGAGAGTGATGGCATGGCGCTGGAGAGACATCGCGTGCTGAATCCTTTGAAGCCGGGTTCCGCGGCGGGGTTAGCCGTCGGAGCCAACGAGGTCAAGCGGGGAAAGGTGGGGCCGCCGGTCCGACGGGGCCGACGGACGGAGTATTCAATGAGCGAGACGGGCTCTAGAAGCTGTTGCCGATCGTGAACTGGAAGTCGATCTTGCGCTCCCAGCTGCGGCGGGCGATGGGGACGCCCCATTCGAAGCGGAGGGGACCCAGTGGCGAGAACCATCGGAAGCCGAACCCCCAGCTGAAGCGGAGCCCGCGCAGATCGAAACCGCAGGGGCTGGTGCTGCGATCGCTCGTGGCGGTTTCCGGGGCCTGGCAGAGGTTGCGTTCGAGGTTCCAGACGTTGCCCCCGTCACTGAAGAGCACACCGCGGATGCCGACCTGCGGGAGGATCGGGAACTCGAGCTCCGCCTGGTAGAAGAGCTGTAGATTGCCGCCGAGTGCGACGCCGTCTGGGACGCCACCGCCGGCGCGAGGAGGCACGCCGTTGGGGTCCGTCGAGCGCGTGATCGACGCGCGGGGCCCGAGGCTGCGGAAAGGGTAGCCGCGGACGTTGAAGATGCCGCCGAGGAAGAAGCGCTCGTAGAAGGGGACGCCCTGAGGGAGGCGCGAGTTGATCAGACCGAACTGGGTGTTGACCTTGAACACCAGCGGCCGCCCGGGCCCGAGCTGCGCGATCTGCCGATAGAAACGAAAGAAGCCCGTGTAGCGGGTGAAGACCTGGTCGGAGCCGAGGAAGCGCTCGGCCACTTCGGCGGAGAGCACCGAGTAGTACCCGGCGCTGGGGAAGAGGCGGTTGTTCCGGGAGTCCCAACTGAGCGAGAGGCGGAGCGAGCTGGTCAGTCCATCACGGAAGAGGTTGGCGAGGGGCACCCGCTGGAAGCTGTTGAAGAGCTGGCCGCCGCCGTTGGCCTGGAAGAAGCCTCCGGTCCGGGCGCCGATGGTGACGCGTTCGACCCGATACCCGAGCGAGAAGCGCAGGCGGGGATCGGCGATGGGGTGGCCGAAACGCAGGCCGGCACCAAGGCTGCGCTGGTTGAAGTTGGAGAACTGCTGGATGCGGTTGAAGAAATCGACCCCGAGGCTCCAGCGCGTGTCGAAGAGCCAGGGCTCGAAGAAGCTCACGTCCACGTTTTGGCGGATGCCCGAGATCTGCAGCTGCAGCGAGAGGGTCTGGCCGTTGCCGAAGAGGTTCTGCTGCTGGATCTGGGCGGTGAGCAGAAACTGTTCGAGAGACGAGAAGCCGGCGCCGACCTGGAACTGGCCCGTCGGGCGCTCGGCCACCTCGATGTTGATGATCATCCGGTCAGGCTCTGAGCCGCTCTCCTCGGAGAGGTTGACGGTCTCGAAGTAGCCCAGGGCGTTGATGCGCGCCTTGCTGCGCTCGACGAGCGTCTGGTCGTAGAGATCGCCCTCGTTGATGAGCATCTCCCGCCGGATGACGCGGTCGCGGGTCTTGGTGTTGCCGCGGATGTTGATGCGCTCGATGCGGACCGGCGGCCCCCGGACCACCGAGATGTCGATGTTCACGATGCGGCGGTCGCTGTCGAGGTCGGTCTCGGGGTTGACCTCGACCCGGGCGTATCCCTCGTCGCGGTAGGTACGCGTGATGCCGTCCAGGCCCAGGCGGATGCGTGTGCTCGAGAACCAATCCCCTGCGTCGAGCTCGATCTCCTCGCGCAGGTCGTCGGTGAGGGGCTCGACCTCACGGCCGTCTTCGTCCACCTCCTTGACGCGGATGCGGCCGACCCGGAAGCGCGGCCCCTCGGTGATGGGAATGGTGATGTCGATGTGTTCGCGGTCGGGCGTGAGCTCGATGCGAGGTGTCCCGACGCGCACCATCAAGTAGCCCTTGTCGTAGTACCAGGCCTGGAGCCGAGTGACGTCCTCCTCGAAGGCGTCGGCGTCGTAGTGGGCGTTGTCCTGGATGAAGGTGAAGAACCCTCGCTCGCTCGTCTGCATGATCGAGGAGAGCTCGTCGTCGGGGACGTTGTGGTTTCCTACGAAGCGGATGCGACGCACCTGCACTTCGGGTCCCTCGACGATCTGAAAGCGGACCTCGACTTCGTTGTTGTCGTTGCGCAGGCGACGGATCTCGTAGTCGATGCGGGCGAGGAAGTAGCCTTCCTTTGCGTAGTGGTCGCGGAGCTTCGTGATCTGCCGACGGATGTCGGGGATCGACAGAATGCTCCCTTCGCGGAGGGTGAGCTTCTCTTCGAGATCGTCGTCGTCGATCGCGTCGTTCCCGTCGAGGACGATACGGGCGATGGCCGGCCGTTCGCGGACGCGTACCGTGAGCTCGACCTCGTTGCCGACGATCTCCGCCTCGATGGCGAGGTCGTCGAAGTAGCCCATGTCCCACAGGGCGTGGGCGTCGCGGGCGACCTCGTCGTCGGTGCACGGCAGGCCGCGGCGCAGGCGCATGGTCGCGCGGATGTCGTCGGCTTCCACCCGTCGCGACCCGACCACGCGGATGCGGCGGATCATGCGCCCGTGGCAGATCGTGTGAGGTGTGCGGGGGCCGGCGGTGGCGGGCTCGTAGGGCTCGTCCTCGGTCGCGTCGTTCTCGTCGGCGTCGCTCGCGCTCTCGGGGTCCGCCGCGTCGCTCTCGTCGGCGTCGCTCTCGGCGTCGTTCTCGTCGCCGCCGTTCTCGTCGCCGCCCTGTACCGAAGGCTCGTCTTCGGCGCCTTGTGCGGCGGCGCGCAGGGGGGCCGCGACAAGGGCCGCGAGGAGGAGAAGTCGTAGGGGAGCCTGCATCTACCGGACCGGCGGTGGCGCGGCTATAACCGTGGGCGGGATCCGGGTCAAGGAGGCCTACTCTTCCTCGGCGGCGCAGGCACCGCTTGCTGAAGCGGGCTCGTCGGGCGTAGGGCCCAGGGTGTCGAGGGGGCGGAAACCCTCCGGCTTGCGCTGGTCGGCGACGATCGTTCCGTCCTTCATGGTGACGACCCGTGGCATCCGCTGCGCCATGTCGGCGCTATGGGTCACGAGCAAGAACGTCGTGCCGCGCGTCTCGTTGAGCTGGAAGAAGAGTCGGTGAATCGCCTCGGAGGTCTTGCTGTCCAGGTTGCCCGTCGGTTCATCCGCGAGGATCAGCGCGGGTTCCATCACGAGCGCTCGGGCCAGGGCCACGCGTTGCTGCTCGCCGCCACTCAGCTCGCCGGGGCGGTGGTCGAGGCGATGGCCGAGGCCGACCTCTTCGAGGAGCGCGCGCGCGCGAGCCCGAAGCTTGGTCCGGTCGCTGCCCTGGATGAGCCCGGGCATCATGACGTTCTCGAGAGCATCGAATTCCGGCATCAGGTGGTGGAACTGGAACACAAAACCGATCGTACGGTTGCGGAAAGCCGCCAGCGCCTTGCTCGATAGCTGGGTGACGTCGCGCCCTTCGTAGGTGATGCTCCCCTCCGTGGGCAGATCGAGGGTGCCCAGGATGTGCAGGAGGGTGCTCTTGCCCGCGCCGCTGCGGCCGACGACGCACACCATCTCGCCGCGGCGGATCGTGAGGTCGACGCCCCGGAGCACGCGGACGGTCTTTTCTTCCTGGACAAAGTCTTTGCGGATGCCGCGGGCGACGACGAGCTCTTCGGAGGAGGAAGTCATTGGTAGCGGATGGCCTCGACGGGCTGGGTTCGGCTCGCGAGGAGCGCAGGAAAGATGGTGGCGACGACGCACATGGTCAGCGCCGCGACGCCCACAAGAGCAAACTCGGTCGGGTCGATGTGCACCGGGAGACGGTCGATGTAGTAGACCTCTGGGTTGAGCCGGATACCGAAGTGCTCGAAGGCAAAGGTCGCGACGTAGCCCAGGCCGATGCCGATGGAAGCCCCGTAGAGGCCGATGAGCAGCCCTTCGAGCATGAAGATGCCGACGATGGCGCCGGGGGTTGCACCCATCGCGAAGAGGATGCCCACCTCGCGGCCCTTCTCCTGGACCATGAGCGTGAGGGTGCCGAAGACGCAGAAGCCTGCGATGAGCACGGCGATGCCCAGGGTGATCGACATCGCCAGCTTCTCGCGCTGCAGCGCGCCGAAGA
>Ga0256832_1002209_pt1 | contig 13317 bp, 10 predicted proteins | sample 134614metaG_FD_190534 | JGI IMG/M metagenome (GOLD analysis project Ga0256832, IMG submission 190534) | Hydrothermal vent microbial communities from Lau Basin, Pacific Ocean - 134-614 | ecosystem: Environmental > Aquatic > Marine > Hydrothermal vents | place: Pacific Ocean: Lau Basin | collected... | reverse complement strand
AGGGCAGCCCCATGAAGGAGAGGCGCGAGCCGTCGGTGCCTCCGCGGATGCTGGATCGTATGGGCGTCATGCCTGCGCGTTGGATGGCTTCCACGGCGTATGCTACGACCTGAGGGTGTTGGTCGAGGACTTCTTTCATGTTGCGGTATTGCTCGATGATTTCCAGTTCATAGGAAGCTTTGGGGTAGCGGGCGATGACTTCGTCGGCGATTTGTCGCAGCAGTTCTTCTTTTTCTTTGAGTTTAGCCGTGTCGAAATCGCGGATGATGAATTTGAGGACGGTTTTTTCCGCCTGTCCCTGGATGGTGGTGGGGTGGATGAATCCTTCTTTGCCCTCGGTGGTTTCGGGAGAGAGGCGGTCTTTGGGCAGGGCGCAGAGGATGTCGCCGGCGATTTTGAGGGCGTTTTGCAGTTTGCCTTTGGCGAAGCCCGGGTGAGCGCTGACGCCATGGATGGTGAGCACGGCTGCATCGGCCGAGAAGGTTTCGTCTTCGATGGAGCCGCGTTTTTCGCCATCTACGGTGTAGCCGTATTGGGCGCCGAGCTTTTGCATGTCCACGTGGTCCACGCCGCGGCCGATTTCTTCGTCGGGGGTGAAGAGGATGCGTATGGGCCCGTGTTTTTCTTCGGGATGGGTGATGAAGTAGTGGAGCATGTCCATGATTTCGGACAGTCCGGCTTTGTTGTCGGCGCCGAGCAGGGTGGTTCCGCTGGCGGTGATGAGGTCGTTGCCGATTTGTTCGGCCAGGTCGGGATGCTCGCTGAGGCGGAGTACCTGGGAGGGGTCGTCGGGCAGGGCGATGTCTTTGCCGTCGTAGTTTTTATGGATGATGGGCTTGACGTCTTTGCCGCTGCTGTCTGGAGAGGTGTCCATGTGCGAGCAGAAGCAGATGACGGGCACGTCTTTGTCGGTGTTGGAGGGCAGGGTGGCATAGATGTAGCCGTATTCATCCATTTCGGCATCCTGTATGCCCATGTCTTTGAGTTCCTGGAGCAGCAGGCGTCCCAGGTTCTTTTGTTTTTCGGTGGAGGGGAAGGTGTCGGATTCCGGGTCTGACTGGGTGTCTATCTGCACATAGCGCAGAAAGCGGTCTATGGCGGTGAAGGAATAGTCTTTTTTCATGGTTTTACTTTGGCTGGTTGAGCGAATTTTTTGAGCGCTGCAAGATAGGCATTTTGGGGAGAAGTGGAGGGGGGGCAAAAAAAAATTCCTGCGCTCCAGAAGGGGAGGAACGCAGGAAATTAAACATACTATGAGAAAACTGGCTGCAAGATATGCCGTTTTGCTATGGGGAGAAGGCGCAGTTTAGAAAGTGGGGTGTTTTGGGGTTGAAGGGTGTGGTTTTGGTTAGGGAGCGGGGAGGTGTTGTCGGTTGTCGGTTATCCGTTGTCGGTTGGAGGGGGCGGGTAAATTGGTTTATCGTGTATCGTTGGGTTGGCGGCTAATGGTTGAGCGGGCTTTAGCCCGCTAATTAGTACCGCGTGCTTTAGCGCGCGTATGATACAAGCAGAATCAAAGAAATTCGTACCCGGAAATCCCCAAAATTCCTTAACTTTGCCCTGCGCCGTCTCGAAAGCGAGTGCGACAAGGTTGAGAAAATAATTTTTCATGCTTGCTTTTTTATATAGATTTGCTGAGCGTTATGCTACAGGGCGCAACATTCTTATTGGCCTTGGGCTCATCGTTTTCTTCAACATAGTGCTGGGGCAGTTGCCGGCCTGGCTTGGAGCGCCGGATGCCTTTGGCAGTTCGGGGCCTCCTGATTTGTGGTATAGCTATGAGGGAGAGGCTCTGTACACGGCTATCGGTCAGTGGTCGGAATCGGGCAGGAAGATTTATCCGTTGAACTCGTTGCTGACAGACAATCTGTATGCACTCACTTATGGGGTTACCTATCTATTGCTGTTGTGGTGGCTCTACAGCAAGAGCCTGCCTGACAAAAAATGGTGGAAGCCCTGGGTGGTCATCCTTCCTCTTTTCACGGCCTTTATGGATTGGGTGGAAAATTTCAGCATTTCAAAAGTGTGCGCCACGTATCCAAATCACAGCATCGGAGCTGAACTCGCTCCCTGGGCATCCTGGCTGAAGTGGAATGGGGCTGCTGGAGTTTTGTTGTTGCTTCTGTTGGGCTTGGGGGCACTGGTCGTCGGGAAGGTGAAGTGAGTGGAGGGGGGGTAAAATGTGGACGCTTCGCGTCTAATGTGGAACGCAAGCGTTCTAATGTGGAGGCCTTGCGGCCTCTAATGTGGCTTTACGCTCGCTTCGCATCGCGTAAATCTACATGTTGGTTACGCGATGCGAAGCGAGCATAAAATCACATTAGAACGCTTGCGTTCCACATTAGGGCCGAAGGCCCCACATTAGACGCGAAGCGTCCACATTTCCCCTAGGCGCGAAGCGCCTTAGCGCCACTGTCCATTCAAGAACTCCACAGCGCTCATCATCCTTTTCCCTTCCAATTTTACTTCGCTGATTTCTACGCAGCCGTCGGCTGTGATGAAGCAGAGTGTTTTTTTGTCGGGGCGGAACAGTTCACCCGGCTCCATGTTTTGAGGTTTCAGGTCAGAGATTTTGGAGCGCAGCAACTTGAGCTGTTTGCCCCGGAAGCGTGTCCAAGCGCCCGGATAGGGGCTTAGTCCGCGGATGAAGTTGTGTACACTTTGGCTGTCTTGATTGAAGTTTATGCGGCAGTCGTCGTGGAAGATTTTGGGTGCCGGCGTGGCGAGGGTGTGGTCTTGTTTTTGGAGCTGATAATCGCCGGATTCGATAAGTCGGACGGTATCGAGCACGAGTTGAGCGCCGGCTGTCATCATGCGGTCGTGCAGTTCGCCGGCGGTTTCATTTTCTCCTATGGGGAGGCGGGTTTGCAGGAGGATATCACCGGTGTCAATTTCCTTTTGGATGAAAAAGGTCGTGAGTCCCGTCTCTTTTTCCCCCCTGATAATGGCCCAGTTGATGGGGGCTGCACCCCGGTACTTGGGTAAAAGGGACGCATGCAGATTGAAGGTGCCGAGGGGAGGCATGGCCCAAACGCTTTCGGGCAGCATTCTAAAGGCAACTACGATCTGTAAGTCGGCTTTGAGCGCGCGAAGGGCATCCTGAAACTCAGGTGCTTTGAGGTTGCGGGGCTGCAAAATGGGCAGGCCCTTACTCAGGGCGTATTTTTTTACGGCGGATTGCAGCAATTGCCTGCCTCCGCGTCCGCCCAATTTGTCCGTAGCGGTAACAACACCGGCGACCTCATAGCCGTTTTGTAGGAGGATGTCAAGTGAAGGCACGGCAAAGGCCGGTGTGCCCATGAAAACAATTCGCATGGTCTTTGTATCTTTGGGGCAAAGATACGGGGAAGTTTGGGGAATCTCCGCGATTTGAGCCGGAGATATTTTGCCTCTTGCTTGCGATTTTCACTTACTCGGGTTTTGAAGATTTTTTTGCAGTATGAAAAAGCTAACAGCGATATTCTCTTTCTTGCTTTGTGCAAGTCTGCTCTATGCTCAAAGCGAGCCCGTTCAGGTCGAAGGTTATGCTTACGAAACTGACAACCGGGGGTATTTGCCACAGGTGCAGATCTATTTTATGCGTGCTGCGAGCAGAGATACCGTATTCAAAGTATTTACGGACTCTGTGGGGTATTTTTCCGTTCATTTGCCGAAAGGCGAATACATCGCCCGCGCTGAAAAGTGGATTTTCCGGACTTTGGAAAAACCTTTTTCCGTAGGTGATGAAAAGGTTTTCCTTCCATTGGAAATGCAGCGCCTGCCCGGCTACTGGTTTGAGATGACGCTGGCTTCAGAATACGACAGCACGCACACGGCCGAAGCCATTACAGGTGCTTTGATCGAGGTCTATAACAATACAAAGCAAGAAGAGGTGCTGGTGCTGAAAGACCACCCGTACCCCACTTTTAACATGGCTCTTCAGCCGGGGAATCACTATACCATCATGATTCGTAAAAAGGGCTATTTTGCAAAGCGCATTGAAGCCTATGTGAATATAGAGGGCTGTATTCTTTGCATTGACGGGGTGAGCGATATTGAGCCGGGGGTGTCTGATAACCTGACTTCGGGATTAAAAGAGGGTACCTTGTTGGGAAACATTACGCTAACGCCCGCTACCCTTGATAAAACCCTGCGCATTGAAAACATTTATTACGACTACAACAAGTGGGATATTCGCGAGGATGCAGCCCGCGAATTAGATAAAGTCATTGCCATGTTGAAGGCGAACCCCGATTTGATTGTCGAATTGGGCTCCCATACAGACTCCCGGGGCAATGATGCGTATAATCTTTCGCTTTCGCAAAAAAGAGCCCGGGCAGCCGTAGATTACATACTCGAAAACGGCGGTATTTCTACAGACAGGATTGTCGCAAAAGGCTATGGTGAAACGCATTTGGTCAATCGCTGCAGAAATGGCGTGCGTTGCAGTGAGGCTGAGCATCAGGAAAATCGCCGAACGGAGCTGAAAATTATAGGCTTTACAGATGCGCTCGGGCAGGAGTACAAACCCTTATCTGAAATTTTGCGGGAAGAACGCATGGAGGCAGAATTGCAAAAAATTCTGGAAGAAGGCGGTGAGGTGATGTTTAAACCAGGTGAAGAACTGCCGGAAGAAATTCGGCGTGACCTGGAGAAAGCCAAAAAGAAAGAAAAGAAAAAAGAGAACAATGATTTATAGAAGACATCTTCTTGCTGTATTTGCCGCCTTATCGTGGATGTTTTACGGCTGTTATAGCTTTACCGGCATTGCCGTAAATCCTGAAGCAGAGACCTTTTACGTTTTGCCATTTACCAGTCAGACAACCGATGCACCTGCTGTGTTGCCCGACATATTTACGCAAAAGCTAAGCGATAAAGTGCGCAATGACACTCCACTCAAGTTGTCAGAGACAGATCCCGATATTGCCATCAAAGGAGTTGTTACGACCTATCGCGTGAGTTCCGAAGCTCCTCAGGCCGGAGAACTTACGGCTTTGAATCGCCTCAATGTGAGTGTAAAAATCACCATAGAAGACAGTACTTCAGAGGAAGGGCCGCGTACCTTCACTGCTTCCTGGGCGGTGGATTTCCCCGGCGATGTCAACCTGCTCGACGTGCAAGACCAACTGATAGAGGAAGTTACGGAGCAGTTGGTCGAAGATATATTTAATAAGGCATTTACCAGTTGGTGATATAGGTAAAAGAAAGGGGCTTAAGCCCCTTTCACAAATTCTACGATTAAGTCGGCGCCCCGGCATACTTTGGGACAGTATTTTTGAAGGAATGTTTCGTCCACCGGCAGGTGGCGGGCGGCTTCCAGCGCTTGCTCGCCGTCGAAATCCACGTAGGAAAGGCGGGCTGTGAGTTCTTCCGGCGGGCGGCCAAAATCGGAGCCCGGGAGCAGGGCTACGCCGGTTTTTTCCAGCAGGTAATCGCAAAAGGCTGCGGAATTCCTGAGATATTCGGGCTGTTCATTGCCCTGGCGCAGGCTGCTGAAATCGGGAAAGAGGTAGAAGCCTCCTTCCGGCGCTGCTGTGGGGATGCCGGCTTCCGTCAATTTCCGTTGGACGTATTGAGCGGCTGTTTTCAGGATTTTTCGGGAGGCGGAGAGGTATTCCTCAATGTCTTCATTGCCTTCGAAGGCTGTGGCAGCGGCGTACTGTATGGGTGAGCTCACGGAGGTAAAAGACTCGCTGGCAATGATGGCCATGATATCTAAGAGTTTGCGCCAGCGGCTCGGGAAGTAGAAGGCACCCAGCCGCCATCCGCCGGCGCCGCACCATTTGCTGAGTCCGGTGCTGATGATGGTGCCCTCGGGATAGTAATGCGCAATGCTTTGGTGTTGGCCATCGTGGTGCATGTCGCCATAGATTTCATCGGCGAGGATGAGTAAGTTGTATTTGCGGGCCACTTCGGCCAGGGCTTCCAGAAGTTCGGGCGGGTAGGTGGTGCCCGAAGGGTTGTTGGGGTAGTTGAGGATGAGCAACTTGTGGGTGTCGGGAAATTGCAGGCAGGCCTTTTCCAGGGCTTCGGGTTGCAGGCGCCAGTGGTTTTCGGCCTGTGTATCTATCCAATGAACGGGCTTGCTGAGCAGCGAGGCCTGGGGTTCGTAGGAGACCCAGGAGGGAGAGGGTAGGAGGAGTACGCTTTCGTGCGCCATTTGCAGGTGGAAGATGAGTTCCTTGCTGCCCGGGCCGATGAGCATGTCTTCGGTTTCAGCCGGCAGCCCGGTTTTGCGTTGGATGTATTTGGCGAAAGCCTGACGCAAACGGGGCAGTCCTTTTACGGGCAGGTAGGCCTTTTCATGGGCGTGTTCCTGTAGGGCTTTGACCACACTCTCGGGCACGGGAAAGGGCGATTGACCAAAACCGAAGCGGATGATCTCGCGCCCTTGCTGCGCAAGGGCATGGGAGTGCTCGTTGATGCGCAAGGTGGCTGAGGGTTTGAGCTTTTGCACCTGTGGGGTGAAGTGATGAAGCTCTGTAATGGGTTTCATTCTGCTTGACTTTAAAAGTGGAAAGATTTGAAGGAATGTGGTTGAGAAGGAGGCAAAGACACCCCTTATTTTCGCTTGAAGGACCAGGTGATTTCGGCTCTTGAGACCACTGTGCCGTCGGCCATGCGGGCTGTGCAATGGGCCGTAAATACTTGAGGCTCAGCGGTTTGTATGGCTCGTTCTATGGCTTCGAAGATTTCCCGCCCTTCTTTGCATTCGAAATAACTCTCTGCCGTGGCTTTTTTGAGGAAACTGATTCGGAAATCTGTTACCAACATGGAGACTGCCGGCCGCCCCTGCAAAGCGAGGGAAGCAATCAGACCTGAAGACAACTCCGCCGCACCGGCTTGAGCGGAGAAGTAAATGGAGTGAAAGGGATTTTGTGAGCGCCAGCTATAGGGCAATGCAATGGTGCATCCCTCTTCGCTGATGCTGTGGATGCGTACCTTCCAAAAGGCCACGGAAGGCAGCTTTCGCCAAAAGTAGAGGCGCATTTTCCAGGGCGTGCGCAGGGTGGCGAGGAATTTTTTCTGCTTGTCGTTTAGGGCAGTCATAGTCTCTTTTGCGCTTTTTTGCGCAAGTCTTTGGTCGTTTGGCGGGAGCCATCGGGACTCCAACCCGGAGGCCCAAAGATATAGAGGATTCTTTCACGCAGCGTTTTTGCGCGGAAAAAATCTTTGAGCAGGTCTATCCACTCGTGAAAGGCGATGTAGAAGGGGTTGTAGGAGCGGATGTTCTTGGTCAGACCGTAGCGGGGACGTTCTTCTTCTTCCTGGAAGGTGCCCAAAAGGCGATCCCAGATGATGAGAATGCCTCCGTGATTGCGGTCTAAGTATTTCACATCGGAGCCGTGATGCACGCGGTGGTGCGAGGGTGTGTTGAAGAGAAATTCGATGGGGCGGGGCAGCTTGCCGATGGCTTCGGTGTGTATCCAAAACTGGTAGAGCAGGCTGATGGCCCGTTGTGTCAGCACCATCAGCGGGTGAAAGCCGAGCAGGGGCAGCCACAGCCAAAAGAGGAAACTGCCGCTGAGTTCGCCGGTCCACGTTTGCCGCAAGGCTGTAGCCAGATTGTACTTTTGTGAGGAGTGATGCACCACATGCGAAGCCCAAAAATACCGGCTCTCGTGGCTGATTCTGTGGAACCAGTAGTAGGAAAAATCCTCTGCAAAAAAGAGGAAAATCCAGGCCGCAGGCCCGCTGCCGAGCTCGAAAAAACGGTATTGCCAAACCAACCAAAAAGCCCCCAAAACGATGCCTTTGTTGACGAAGCCGACCAGCACATTTCCAACGCCCATGGCGAGGCTGCTGAAGGTGTCTTTCAGCTCGTACCAGTCATATCTGCGCCGTGCGTTGAACCAGCTTTCCAAGGCCAAAAGCAGCAGAAAAAACGGGATGGATATGTGGATGAGGTTGACCATTTTCGAGCGGTGATTTTGGGTTGGTTTTGGACCTTACAAAGGTACGGAAAAATGTGGATTTTGAGGGGTGGGAGGGGTGGCTTTTTTGAGTGGTTTGTGTTTGTATTGTTTGCTGCAGACATGTCATGTCTTATAGACATGACATGTCTCGCGCACGCGCGCCTGCGCCCCCACGCGCGCGCGCGAGACCGCCCCAAAAATCCCCTCAAAAAAAATTCCCCCAAAGTCATACCAACCCAAAACTTTTCCCTACCTTTGGGCGTCCAAAAAAACGCGAAATGAACCTACACGAATATCAGGGTAAAGAATTGCTCAAACGCTTTGGCGTTGCCATCCAGGAAGGCATTGTGGCTGAGTCTGTCGAAGAGGCCGTAGCGGCTTATCACAAACTGCAAAAAGAAACCGGAACGGAAGCCGTAGTCATCAAAGCACAAATCCATGCCGGCGGCCGCGGCAAAGGCGGCGGCGTCAAGCTGGCTCGCAATGAGGAGGAGGTGCGCAAGTACGCCTCAGACATCCTCGGCATGATGCTCAAAACGCCCCAGACGCCCGGAGGCATGGAAGGCCCCGGCAAGCTGGTGCGCAAAATCCTCGTGGCGGAAGACGCCTTTCGCCCTGATTTCAACGCCTGCGATGAGCTTTACATGTCGGTGCTCATGGACCGCGAGCGCAAGACCAATGTCATCATTTACTCCACCGAAGGCGGTGTGGAAATCGAGAAAGTAGCCGAAGAAACACCCCATCTCGTACACAAAGAATACGCCGACCCCACCCTCGGCCTGCTGCCCTTCCAGGCTCGCAAAATAGCCTTCAATCTCGGTCTGAGTGGTCAGGCTTTCAAAGAAATGGTGCGCTTCGTCAGCAAGCTCTACAATGCCTTTGTCGGCTCAGATGCCTCGCTCTTCGAAATCAACCCCACCCTCAAAACAGCCGACGATCGCATCGTGGCCGTGGACTGCAAAGTAACCCTCGATGACAACGCCCTCTACCGCCACAAAGACCTGGCCGAATGGCGCGACCTCAGCGAGGAAGACCCCGTAGAAGTCGAAGCCAAAGAATACGGACTCAACTACGTCAATCTCGACGGCAACGTGGGTTGCATGGTCAACGGCGCAGGCCTCGCCATGGCCACCATGGACCTCATCAAACTCTCCGGCGGCGAGCCGGCCAACTTCCTCGATGTAGGCGGTACTGCCGATGCCGAGCGCGTGGAAAAGGCCCTGCGCATCATCCTCAAAGACCCCCGCGTGGAGGTCATCCTGATCAACATCTTCGGCGGCATCGTGCGCTGTGATCGCGTGGCCAATGGCATCGTGCAAGCCTATAAAAACCTCGGCGGCATCAAAGTACCCATCGTGGCACGCCTGCAGGGCACCAATGCCGACATCGCCAAAACAATCATTGACGAAAGCGGCCTGGCCGTACACTCCGCCATCGAATTGCAGGAAGCAGCCGATCTGGTGGCCAAACTGCTGAAAGAAAAACAACACCAATGAAGCCCATAGACCCGCTCAACATGGTGGCGGCCTTCCACCGCACTTTTCAACATCCCGTCTTGGAAGAGCCGCAAATCCCTCCGCCGGAGCGGGCTCAATTGAGAGTCAATCTGTTGCAGGAAGAACTGGACGAATTCCGCCAGGCCATTGAGGCAGACGACCTGGTAGAAGTCGCCGATGCCCTCTGCGATTTGCAATACGTCCTCGCCGGAGCCATCCTTGAGTTTGGCCTGGGCGAAAAATTCCCCGAACTTTTCGCCGAAGTGCAGCGCTCCAACATGAGCAAAGCCTGCAAAAGCGAAGAAGAAGCCCTGGCTACGCAACAGTACTATCTCGAACGCGACGGCACCGAAAGCTATATCAAAAAAGCAGGCGACCTCTGGCTGGTCTTCCGCAAAGGCGACAACAAAACGCTTAAGTCGGTAAACTATTCGCCGGCCAGACTCAAAGAACTGCTGGCTGATTGACCCGCCGCCTGCCTTATGAAACTGAAAGCCCGACTTCACCCCGTCAAACTGCAACTGAAGGAGCCTTTCACCATCTCGCGGGGCACCTATTCCCAGCGCTTCACCCTCGTTGTAGAGCTCCGGGCTGATGGTCTGAGCGGCTTTGGTGAAGCTACCCAACACGACTACTACGGCATCACCGAGCAGCAACTCCTCGCCGAGGGTGAAAAATTGCAGCAGCTTCTTCCCGAGATTGAATTTGAAAATCCCTTCGATTTCTGGCAGGCCTTAGACCCGCATTTCGGGCACAATCGCTTTTTTCAGTCAGCGGTGGATGTAGCCGCCCACGATCTCTACGGCAAACTCCTTGGCAAACCCGTTCGCGAGTGCTGGCCCGATGACCTCAGGCAGTGGATGAAGCCGCCTGAAGAATACGCCCCAAGCTCCTATACCCTGAGCATCGGCAGCCTCGAAGAGTTGGAGCAAAAAATAGCGGCCCGGCCCGATTTTCAGATCTATAAAATCAAGGCAGACAGCGATTTCGACCCCGCTGTTTTATCTGCCTTGCGGCAAATGACAGAGGCTCGCTTCTGCATAGATGCCAACAACGCCTGGGATGTGGAGCAGGCTCTTGCGCTCCTCCCTGAATTGCAGAAAGCTGAACTGCTCTTTCTCGAGCAGCCTCTGCCCGCCGGCGAGCGGGAAGCTATGGCCCGCTTGTATGAAGCCAGCCCGCTGCCCCTGATTGCCGATGAAGCCTGCCGAACACCCGCCGACGTGCCCGCCTGTGCCGGTCGTTTCCACGGCATCAACATCAAGCTGATGAAGTGTGGTGGCCTTACTCCCGCGCTCGATATGGTGCGCCTTGCCCGAAAACACGGCCTTCAACTCATGGTCGGCTGCATGGTCGAAACCGGCATTGGCATCTCGGCCGCTGCCCAGCTCCTTCCTTTTCTCGATTACGCCGATTTGGACGGTGCTATTTTGCTGGCTGAAAACCCCTGGCCGGGCGTGGAATTGACCAAAACCGGACAAATCGTGCTGTCAGACAGGCCCGGAATCGGTTTGGCTGCTCCTTAAAGGCCCTGTCTTCAAAATTTTGCGTATCTTTCGGGCGTTGCAATCAAACAAAGGTGGTCGTGTAAGCGGTCTCCGCATCCCAAAACTGGTTATGCAGCGCACTTTTATCCCATGGGCATTCTTTTTCTTGGCAGGACTGTGGCCGGCCGGCTTCCTTTATGCCCAAAGTTGCGACTGCGCCGATGCAGGAAATTGCCCCTTTTCCATTGAGCCCGACAGCAGCTACCAGCTTTGCTACGACATCACCGATGCCTTCAATGATGACCTCGCCGACCCCGCTCAGGGCGTCTGTGGCGTGCGGCTGACTTTTACCCACCAGCACATCTGGGACCTCGAAATTTCTCTCGTCTCACCGGCAGGAGATACCGTGCCTCTCATTGGTCCCTCGCTGTCTTATTTTGGCACCACCAACAGCGTCTTGTGGGATGTGCTTTTTCTTCCATGCGCTTATCCCGTTACTCCGGATACCGTCAATGGAACACCCCTCGCTGCTACCTGGACCAACAACCAGGACTGGCCCTTTGCAGGCATTATTGGAGGCAGCTATCATCCCGTCGGCAACAACTGCCTCGAGAGCTTCAACAGTGGCCCCGTCAACGGCTCCTGGTGCCTGCTCATTGACAACGACCCCTCTTTTTATCCCGGGCAAATCCTCAATTTTGAAATCTTGCTTTGCGACAATTCGGGCTTACTATGTTGTGAGGCCGATGCCGGCAGCCTGGCGCCCTATCCCGACCTCTACGTCTGCGAGGGCGATTCCGCTCTTTTGCTCGACATCCCGCCCGTCTATTTCGGGCAAGAGCCCGATACCCTGGAGTACGGCTATCAGTACCTCATCAGTGATACCTCCGGCATTATCATAGAACTCGACAGCATAGCCGACCTCACCGCCTATGGCCCCGGAGCCTACAACGTCTGTGTGCTCGCTTATCGCCTCAGCGAAGAAGACAGCCTCTATGTGGTTACGCCCGGTTTGCCCGTAGATACTTTGTTGGCTATGCTCAATGGCCCTGCACCTCCTTTCTGCGGAGACATCAGTTCTTCTTGTGTGCAAGTTGTTATAGAAACGCCTCCGCCCTTGACGGTACTCAACGAAAACCTCTGCGAGGGCGACAGCCTCCAGATAGGCGACAGCCTCTTTTACGAGGCCGGTACCTACAACCTGATCCTCAGTACAGCCGCAGGATGCGATAGCCTTGTTGAGTTGCACCTCAACGTCTTTCCCCACGACACCACAGCGCTGAGCTTTACCCTCTGCCCGGGCGACAGCCTCTTCATAGCCGATACGGCCTTTTGGCAACCCGACAACTATGAGGTGCTTTTGCAAAACCAGTACGGCTGCGACAGCCTTTTGCAAATTCAGCTGGACTATTATGCCTTAGACACCACTTTCCTCGCCGACACCATTTGTCAGGGGGAGAGCTATGCCATAGGGGATTCCATATTCACCCTTTCGGGAAATTATATCCTGCATTTCACTTCTGCACTCACGGGTTGCGACAGCACGCTGATGTTAAGCCTCACAGTGCTGGACTTGCAGGCGCAAATCCTCTTGCCGGATACACTTACCTGTGCGCTTGAAGAAGCTTTGTTGGATGGTTCTGCTTCTTCAAGCGGAGCAGGTATCGCCTATCATTGGAGCACCTCCGACGGTGTACTGGCGGGGCCTGCCGATTCCATTTCTACCTATGCAGGCGCTGCGGGTACCTATGTGTTGGAAGTTTCGCAGTTCGCCTGTGCCGTCTATGATACCGTGCAGGTTTATGCGCAACAAGACACACCCGTCGCTAACGCCGGTCTCCCTGATACGCTGACTTGCAGTACGTCCGTGCTGACTTTAGACGGCACTGCTTCGGCGATGGGGCCTCATTTGGTTTATTCCTGGCTTTCGCCAAATGGGAACATCCTCAGCGGTGCCAATGGCCTGCAACCTCTGGTGGATGCACCGGGTTTGTACATCCTCAGCCTTACCGATACCCTGACGAGTTGTGTGGGCATGGATTCCGTCAGCATAGCCATAGACACCCTGGCGCCCCTGGCCGATGCCGGCCCCGACGGCTTACTCAACTGTTTGGCCGACTCGGTCGTGCTCGATGGCAGCTCCTCTTATTTGCCGCAAGGCTATGAATATCATTGGACCGATGAAAATGCCGTTGAACTCGCCTGGACAGGCCCCCTGCAAGTTGTCGTAAACGCTCCCGGAACATACTACCTGCAAGTCGTTGACCTCCACAATGGCTGCGAAGCTGTGGACAGTGTTGTGGTTACTGAAAATGTGCAGTTGCCGGTGATAGATGCCGGTCTGTCAGATACACTTACCTGCTCGCAGTCGGTAGTCTCTTTAGAAGGACAGGGGAGTTCAGCCAATGCTTTGGATTTTTTCTGGAGTACACAAACGGG